>Ga0326727_10027288_pt1 | contig 10499 bp, 7 predicted proteins | sample MB2enrmetagenome_FD_207643 | JGI IMG/M metagenome (GOLD analysis project Ga0326727, IMG submission 207643) | Lab enriched peat soil microbial communities from McLean, Ithaca, NY, United States - MB29MY | ecosystem: Environmental > Terrestrial > Soil > Wetlands > Peat | place: USA: New York...
TACCAGGGTCCCGCCGCGCCGGCCGCGATGCCCGCCAACGGGCCGGTGCGGCTCTCCGAGACCGCGCAAGAAGTGGTGGTGCAGGCCGCCGGAACGCGGCTGGTCTTCGACAAGCGCACCGGCCAGATCGCCTCCTGGCGCGCGGGCGATACGGATGTTGTCCTCGCCGGACCCATCCTCAACCTGGGCGAATCGCTTCCCGGCTCCGAGCGGGTCGGCCCCGGCGGACGACGCGCTCCGGCCGCCATCAGCAGCAGCCAGCCGCCACTGTTGCGCAACTCCATCGTCACGGCCCGGATGGAGGGTGCCAATGCCAGGCTGGAGGTAACGTCGGACGTGTACCTGGCCGGCTCGGATGAGGTGAAGGCCCAACTTCGCTACACCCTCACGATCGGCCCGGACGCCCAAGCCGATCTCTCCTGGTCGCTGGCCTGGAAAGCCGCCGACGCCACCGCCCGCGAAGCCGGCCTCAAGTTCCTGCTCCCCGCCGGTACGGATCGCATGTCCTGGTTCAGCGACGGCTTTTGGACCGAATACCCAGCGGATCACATCGGCAGGCCGCAAGGGTCGATCACCAGCCAGGACACCACGTTTGGCGCCTCCCGGCGCGATATTCACTGGGTGTCGCTCTCCGGCGCCGGCTCGCACGGCCTCGTCGCTTTGGCCGCCGGAGCCCCGCTGAACACCCACGCCGCCAGCGGAGACACCGGCATCACGATGTTCCTGAGCAGCGGCATCGCCTCCACCGGCAGGGACGTAACCGGCGACGAGATACGCCTGACCCAGGCCACACCCCTCACGGGCGCTTTCCGCCTCCGCGTTCCGGCCGACAGCCGATAGCGGACCATTTGCCTTGGCGTTGGCGGCCCAGACCGGTGTTGGCTCTTCAAAGGCCCCAATCTCTATAGCAATACTTGACAATCCACCGCACCCGCATATACGATATTCTCTATCGGAATAGTGGACTCATCATCCGGCGACGATCTCCAACCGTGCCAACGCGGTGGCTGGGTCGTCGCTTTTTAGGAGCGGAACTCGAAGATATGTCACGAGCACGGAAGAAGCAGATTGGCTTGGCGCCGCATCGCGGGGTGGTCCTGGCCCTCATTGTAGGGATGCCATTCATGCCGGCGCGGGCGCAGTCCGACGACCAGAAGATCCAGGACCTGGAGCAGAAGGTCGAAGAACTGGATCAGCGGGTAAAAGTGACGGAGCGAAATAACGAACTGAAGGATGAGGACGCCGCCGCGCAGGCGAAGAACGCGGCTTCGGTAACCGCCGATACGGGCGGATTCACCATCAGATCGAACGACGGCAACTTCCTGTTGAAGATTGGCGCCGACTTGCAGGTGGACAATCGCGCGTTCGTGGGGGATGGGGCCGCGGCGGGCGCCGACACGATTCTGTTGCGACGCGTCCGTCCGACTTTCTCCGGAACGGTTTACAAGTATGTCGATTACTTCTTCCGGCCCGATTTCGGCCAGGGGACGACCGTCATCTATGACGCGTATCTGGAGTTGAAGTACGTTCCGGCGGCCAAAGTCCGCGTGGGCAAATTCAAGCCTCCGGTGGGTTTGGAGCGCCTGCAATCGGACGACGATACCAGCTTCGTGGAGCGCGGTTTGCCGACCCTGCTGGCGCCCAGCCGCGACATTGGCTACCAGATCTCGGGGGATGCGATTCCCAATCTGGTGAACTACTCCGTGGGCGTATTCAACGGAGTGCCGGACAACGGGCTGAGCGACGCCGCCGTGAGCAGCCACCGCGATTACGCGGCCCGCCTGTTTCTGACGCCGTTCAACGGCGCGGCCCGAAACCCGCTGAGCGGCCTCGGCTTCGGATCGGGCATCTCGGGCGGAGGCGTGGACGGCATAGCTCTGCCGGCGTACAAGACTTTCGGCCAAACCACTTTCTTCACCTTCGCCTCGGGAGTAACATCGGCCGGGCACCGAACGCGGCTTTCTCCGCAGGGCTACTATTACCTGGGACCGTTCGGGCTCCTGACCGAATACACACTCACCGAGGAGGGTTTCAAGAAGGGCCTGGTGCAGCGCGACATCGCGTTCCGCGCCTGGCAGGTGGCAGGCAGTTACATTCTCACGGGAGAGAAGAAGAGCTTCGCCAGCCCCACGCCGAAGAAAGCGTTCGACTGGCGCAACCACGGGTGGGGAGCGGTGGAACTGGCGGCCCGCGTGGGAGACTTCAGCGCCGAGAGGGGGATCTACAACTACGGGTTTGCGAGCCCGGCCACGTCGCCGCGCCGCGCGCACGAGTGGGTGGGAGGCGTGAACTGGTATCTCAACCGCCTGGTCAGGATCTCGACGGATTACGGACACACCGACTTCGAAGGAGGCGCCGCGAACGGGAACCGGCTCCCGGAAAGAGCGCTGATAGGGCGGTTCCAGATTAACTTCATTTAGCGGCCCCTCGCGCGGAAGAAAGGCAATGGCATGAGACTTACCTCCTTACTCCTGATCGCGGCCGGGCCGGTTTCCTGGGCGGCGGGTGCGGTGAAACTGCTCAACGCGTCTTACGATCCCACGCGGGAGCTTTACCAGCAAGTCAACGCCGCATTCGTCAAGCAGTGGAAGGCGAAGACCGGAGTGGACCTAGCGATCAGCCAGTCGCACGGCGGATCGGGCAGCCAGGCGCGGAGCGTGATGGATGGCTTGCAGGCCGACGTGGTCACCCTGGCGCTGGCGTACGATATCGACGCCATCGCGGACAAGGCCGGGCTCCTGCCCCGCAATTGGCAAAGCCGCTTCCCGGACAACAGCTCTCCCTACACCTCGACCATCGTCTTCCTGGTCCGCAAGGGCAACCCCAAGCGCATCAAGGACTGGAACGACCTGGTCCGGCCGGGAGTCTCGGTGATCACGCCCAATCCCAAGACTTCCGGCGGCGCGCGCTGGAACTATCTGGCGGCGTGGGGATACGCTTTGCGACAGTCCGGCAACGACGAAAGCAAGGCCATGGATTTCGTGGCGCGGCTTTACAAAAACGTCCCGGTGCTGGACTCCGGCGCGCGCGGCGCAACCACCACCTTCGCGCAGCGCGGCATCGGCGACGTTCTGCTGGCGTGGGAAAACGAAGCGTTTCTGGCCATCGACGAACTGGGCAAGGACAAACTCGAACTGGTGGCGCCTTCGGTGAGCATTCTCGCGGAGCCGCCCGTCGCCGTGGTCGATAAGGTCGCCGCGCGCCACGGCACGGCCGCCGTAGCCAAGGCCTACATCGAGTTTCTGTATTCGCCGGAGGGTCAGGAGATCGCGGCGCGGAACCACTATCGCCCCCGCCTGAAAGAGGTTGCGGACAGGTACGGCAGCCAGTTTCCGCGTCTGGCGTTGTTCACCGTGGACGAAGTGTTCGGCGGCTGGCAAAAGGCGCAGAAGAAACACTTCGACGAAGGCGGAACGTTCGATCGGATCTATCGTCCGGGAAGGTGATATGCGGGGCTTGCGGTTTCGACGCTATAGCATTCTGCCGGGCTTCTGGGGCTCGCTGGGGCTCTCCATGCTGTACCTGAGCCTGATCGTGCTAGTCCCGCTGTGCGCGATTTTCCTGAAGTCGGCGGCCATGACGTGGCCGCGCTTCTGGGATGCCGTCACCTCGCCGCCCGTGCTCGCGTCTTATAAGCTGACCTTCGGCGCGTCCCTGGGAGCGGCGCTCGTCAACGCCGTCTTCGGTTTCCTGGTTGCGTGGGTTCTGGCGCGCTATAGCTTCCCCGGCAAAAAACTGGTAGACGCCCTGGTGGACCTGCCGTTCGCCCTGCCGACGGCGGTGGCCGGCATCGCCCTCACCCAACTCTACTCGGAGAGCGGCTGGGTGGGCCGGCGTCTGCTGCCCCTGGGTATCCGCGTGGCCTTTACTCCCCTGGGCGTGCTGGTGGCTCTCGTTTTCATCGGACTGCCCTTCGTGGTGCGCAGCGTCCAGCCCGTCCTGGAGAGCGCCGACCGCGAGATCGAGGAAGCGGCCGCCAGCCTGGGCGCCAGCCGCTGGCAGGTCTTCAGCCGCGTGGTGTTCCCCATGGTCCGGCCGGCCCTGTTGACCGGGTTCGCCATGGCGTTCGCCCGCGCGCTGGGCGAATACGGCTCGGTGATCTTCATTTCGGGCAACCTGCCCATGCGGACTCAGATCACGCCGCTGCTGATCGTCGCCAAGCTGGAGCAGTACGACTACGCCGGGGCCGCGGCCCTGGCGGTGGTCATGCTGGCCGCGTCCTTTGTCCTGCTTCTGGCCATCAACTTACTCGGATCTTACAGCCGGAAGTACATGGAGGCGCAGTGAGCGGCTTGCGCAGTTACCGCAGCGGCGATCCCGCGCCGCTGCGCTGGGGACTTACCTTGCTGGCTCTGGGGTTTCTCGGGTTATTCGTGGCCTTACCGCTGGCCGCGGTCTTCGGTACGGCGCTCGAAAAAGGCTGGCGGGCGTACTGGGCGGCGATCCGCGAACCGGATGCGCTGTCGGCCGTACGGCTCACCCTGCTGGCCTCGGGAATCGCCGTGGTCTCGAACCTGGCGTTCGGCGTTGCGGCGGCGTGGGCCATCGCCAAGTTCCAGTTCCGCGGCAAGAACGTTCTCATTACGCTGATCGATCTGCCGTTCGCGGTTTCCCCGGTGATCGCCGGCCTGATCTACGTGCTGGTTTTCGGCGCCCGCGGCTGGTTCGGCGATTGGCTGGACGCTCACGATATCCGCATTGTGTTCGCCGTGCCGGGCATCGTACTGGCCACCATCTTCGTAACCTTCCCCTTCGTGGCGCGAGAGCTCATTCCGCTGATGCAGAGCCAGGGGACCGACGAAGAGGAAGCCGGCATCTCGCTGGGCGCGGGCGGGTGGCAGGTGCTGTACCGGATCACGCTGCCCAATATCAAATGGAGCCTGCTCTACGGCATCGTTCTTTGCACCGCCCGGGCCATGGGCGAGTTCGGCGCCGTCTCGGTGGTCTCCGGTCATATACGCGGCCAGACGAACACCATGCCGCTGCACGTCGAGGTGCTCTACAACGAATACAAATTCGCGGCAGCCTTCGCGGTGGCTAGCCTGCTGGCCATTCTGGCGCTGGCGACGCTGGCGGCCAAGAGCCTGTTGGAATGGAAAACGCGGCGAGTCTATGCCGCATTGCGGGAGGAGGCGGCACCGGAGGCATGAAATGTCCATAGAAGCCCGGCACATCACCAAGACCTTCGGCCGGTTCCTGGCGCTGCGCGACGTGAGCCTGACGGTAAACGACGGCGAACTGGTCGCCCTGCTCGGCCCGTCGGGCTCGGGCAAGACCACGCTCTTGCGCATCGTGGCGGGCCTCGAAGCGCCGGACCCCGGTCCGGATAGCGCCCTGCTGTTCGAGGGCCGCGATGTCACCAGGGAGGGCGCGGGCGAGCGGCGCGTGGGCTTCGTATTCCAGCACTATGCCCTGTTCCGCAACATGACCGTATTCGAAAATATCGCCTTCGGGTTGCGCGTCCGCCCACGCAAGGCGCGCCCGACGGCGAGCGCCATCCGCGAGCGCGTCCGGGAACTGCTGGCGCTGATCCAACTCGAGAGCCTCGCGGACCGCTATCCCAACCAGCTCTCCGGCGGCCAGCGGCAAAGGGTGGCCCTGGCGCGCGCGCTGGCCATCGAACCCAAGGTGCTGCTGCTCGACGAGCCATTCGGCGCGCTCGACGCCAAGGTCCGCCAGGGGCTGCGGCGATGGTTGCGGCGGCTGCACGACACCATGCATGTCACCAGCCTGCTGGTCACTCACGACCAGGAAGAGGCCCTGGAAGTGGCCGACCGCGTGGTGGTGATGAACCAGGCGCGCATCGAGCAGACCGGCACGCCCGAGCAAGTCTTCCACCACCCCTCGTCGGAATTCGTCATGGACTTCATGGGCAGCGTGAACCTCTTCCACGGGCGCATCGAGAGCGGCAAGGCGGTGTTCGGACCGCTGGTGCTGGAGCACGCGGCAAGCGGCGCGGTGGAGGGGCAAACCGCGCGCCTCTTCGTGCGGCCCTATGACCTCGACATACGCCACACCGACGGCAGCAGCCCGAGCCTGCGTGCCCGCGTGCTGCGCATCCAGGCGGCCGGCCCGCAGGTGAGAGTGGAACTGCAGGCCGAAACGGGAGAAGCCGTGGTGGTGGAAATGCCACACGCGCAGTTCCGCGAAATCGGCGTGCGGTCCGGCGACGACGTGTTTGTCGGGCTGCGCGACGCGCGCATCTTTACGGAGGACTACTCGATTTGACGGATGGGCATGTCCTCAATCCCAATTGACATCCGGGGAATCCCGTTGGTACCCTGAAACATCCAAAAATTCATGGGGGGCCGGACCATTTCACATTTGCGGGCGCTGGAGGCGGAGAGCATCCACATTCTCCGCGAGGTGGTGGCCGAGTTTGCCCGGCCGGTGATGCTGTATTCCATCGGCAAGGACTCTTCGGTAATGCTCCGTCTGGCACAGAAGGCGTTCTATCCCGGGCGGCTGCCGTTTCCGCTGCTGCACATCGACACCACCTATAAGTTTCGGGAGATGATCGAGTTCCGCGACCGGTATGCGCGCGAAGTGGGGGCCGAGTTGATTGTTCACACCAACCGCGCGGCCATTGAGGACGGCGCCAACCCGTTCGCCCTGGGGACCCAGAAATGTTGCGGGCAGCTCAAAACCAAGGCCCTGCTGGACGCTCTCCGCGAGGGAGAATTCGACGCGGCCTTTGGGGGCGCGCGGCGGGACGAAGAGAAGTCGCGCGCCAAAGAGCGGGTGTATTCCTTCCGCGACCCGCTGGGGCAATGGGACCCCAAGAACCAGCGGCCCGAGCTGTGGAATCTCTACAATGGCCGGATCGAGAAGGGTGAGACCATCCGCGTGTTTCCGCTCTCGAACTGGACCGAGATCGACGTCTGGCACTACATCCATGTGGAGCGGATCCCCGTGGTTCCGCTGTATTTCGCGCGCCCACGGGAAGTACTGGAGCGCAACGGGACGCTGCTGCCGCTGGAACACGACCCGCCGCGCCTGGACACGGACAAGCCCCGCATGGCGATGTGCCGGATGCGCTCTTTGGGATGCACGTACTGCACCGGCGCGGTGGCGAGCGAAGCCGACACGGTTCCCAAGATCATCGAGGAACTGCTGGCGGCCCGCCGTTCGGAACGCGAAAACCGCGCCATCGACTACGACCAGGAAGGGTCGATGGAACTGAAGAAACGCGAGGGATATTTCTGATGGCGCCGGCTCAGGAAGCGGCGGCCCGTCCGCTCTCGATCGAAGAGTACCTGGCGCGCGCCGAAGAGCAGGACCTGGTTCGCTTGACCACGGCCGGCAGCGTGGACGATGGCAAGAGCACGCTCATCGGGCGGTTGCTGTACGATGCCAAGGCCATGTTCGAGGACCAGTTGGCGGCCATACGCGCCAGCAAGGTGAACCGCGCCGGCGGCCCGCTGGATTTTTCGCTGCTCACCGACGGCCTGCGCGCGGAACGCGAACAGGGCATCACCATCGACGTGGCGTACCGGCACTTTTCGACGGCCCGCCGCAAGTTCATCATCGCCGACACCCCCGGCCACGAGCAATACACGCGCAACATGGCCACCGGCGCTTCCACGGCGGACGTGGCCGTGATCCTGGTGGACGCGCGAAACGGCGTGCTGCCGCAATCCCGGCGCCACGCGTACATCGCCAACCTGCTGGGAATCCCGCACCTGGCCGTGGCCGTTAACAAGATGGACCTGGTGGGCTGGCGCCAGGATATTTTCGCCAGCGTGCGCGACGAGTTCACCGCCTACCTTCAGCGGATCGGCGCGCCGGCGGCCACCTTCATTCCCGTGAGCGCGCTGCATGGCGATAACGTCGCCTCCGCCAGCCGCGCCTGCTCCTGGTACGAAGGCCCGGCTTTGCTGGAGTACCTGGAAACCGTTCCCGCCGCCGCGGGCCTGCGACAGCGCGAATTCCGGTTCCCCGTGCAGTGGGTGAACCGGCCCGATCTGAGTTTCCGGGGCTTCGCCGGGCAGATCGCTTCGGGCGAGGTGCGGCGCGGCGACCTGGTGATGGCGCTTCCTTCGGGCAAGACCAGCCGCGTGAAGAGCATCGTAACCTACGACGGGGAACTCGCCGCGGCGCACGCGCCCATGTCCGTAACCGTCTGCCTGGAGGACGAGCTGGACATCAGCCGCGGAGACATGCTGGCGCATCCCGCCAGCCTGCCGCACGTCTCGCGCCAGTTCGAGGCGGCGGTGGTGTGGATGGCCGCCGAACCGCTGCGCCGCGATGCGCCGTACCTGGTCAAGCACACCACCCAACAGGCGAAAGCGAAAGTGGTGCGCGTGGTCCACCGGATCGACGTGAACAGCCTTTCCCACGAGGATTCGGACGAGCTGGGTTTGAACGAGATCGGGACGGTGGTGCTGGAAACCGCCAGCCCGCTGTTTTTCGACAGCTATCGTTGCAACCGTTCCACCGGGGCTTTCATTCTGATCGACCCCGCCACCAACGGGACCGCCGGAGCGGGCATGATCCTGGAGCGGCGCCATCCCGAAGCCGCCGCGAGCCTTGCCAAGACGGCCCTGCAGGAGCCCGAAAGCGGACCGGTGAAGGTGACGCCGGCGGAGCGCATCGCCCGGTTGGGCCATCAGCCCGCCACTATCTGGCTGACGGCGCGCATGGATCTGGCGAGTCTTCTGGAGCGGAAGTTGTTCGACCGCGGCTGCCTGGCGCAGGTGCTGGCGGACCGCGTGGAGAGCGGCATCCTGCCGGAGCTGGCCGAAGTGCTTCACCGCGCGGGAGCCATCGCCATCTGTTCGGCCGGCGCCGAGATGGCCGAGGAGCGGAACCGGGCGAAGGAGTACGTGGGCGAAAACCGCTTCCTGGAATTCGACCCGGAGGCGCTGCCGGCGGGCGACGAGGCGGCCGCGGAGCGCGTGATCCGGGCCCTCGAAGCGCGCGCCATCATTCGGCCGGCCGCGCTATTCGGCGCTGGAGAGGGCATTTGACATGAAGGCAAGCAATGGACTGTGGAGGGAGCGCCTGCTGGGCGAGATGCCCCCGGAGTTGGCCCAGGAGATCGACGTCTTCGAAAACGAACTGGCGCTGCGCAAGCGCGGCAAGCTGGACGAAGCGCTGATTGCCGAAACCCGCTTGCGCCGCGGCGTCTATGGCCAGCGCTACGACAACGGGCAGCGCCACGACGGGCGCGCCACGCGCCAGCTCGCTTACCCGGAAGACAAACCCACCAAGGGGCCGCACACGCTGTGGGACGCCCCCGGTATGCAGCGCATCAAGATTCCCTTCGGCGGGCTGACGGCGCGGCAACTCGAGACTCTGGCGGAGCTGGCGGAAGAATACTCCGACGGAATCGCGCACGTCACCACGCGGCAGGATTTTCAGCTTCATTTCGTGCACATCGAAGACACGCCTTCCATCATGCGGCGCCTGGCCGCGGTGGGCATCACCACGCGCGAAGCCTGCGGGAACACCGTGCGCAACGTGACCGCCTGCCCCGTGGCGGGAGTCTGCCGGACGCAGGCTTTCGACGTGACGCCCTACGCCAAGGCGCTGGCGTATTTCCTGCTGGGGCACCCGGACGCGCAATCCTTCGGAAGAAAGTTCAAGATTTCGTTTTCGGGGTGTCAAGGCGAGGCGTGCGGCCTGGCGCACATGCACGATTTCGGCGCCATAGCGGTGGAGCGCGAGATCGATGGAGAGCGGAAGCGCGGCTTCGAGCTTTGGGTGGGCGGAGGACTGGGCGCCGTGCCGCAACAGGCCAAACTGTTCACGGAGTTTCTGCCGGAAGAGGAATTGCTGCCGGTGGCGCAGGCCATGGCTCGGGTCTTCGCGCGCCTGGGCGAAAAGAAGAACCGCAACACCGCGCGCTTGAAATTCCTGGTGAGCAAGTTGGGAATCGACGAATTCCGGCGCCTGGTGGCGGAGGAGCGCGCCGGCTTGCCCTTCGACCAGCGCTGGACGAAGTATCTCGCGGAGGTGGATCGCGCGGAGGAGCCGCGTCTGAAGCCCCCGTCCCTGGTGCGGATCGGCGAGGCATCCGGGGAAATCGCGCGCTGGGCGGCCACCAACGTGTACGCGCAGCGGCAGCCGGGCTACAGCACGGTCACCGTGGCGCTGCCGCTGGGCGACATCGCGGCCGATCAGTTGCGCGCCCTGGCCGATATCGCCCGCCGGTTCATCAAGGACACCATCCGCACCACCGTGGAGCAGAACATAGTGCTGCGCTGGGTGAGCGACGGCGATCTCCCGGAGTTGCACGCCGCGCTGGCGGCCTGCGGACTGGCGGCTCCAGGCGCCGGCACGATTCTGGACGTGGCCGCCTGCCCCGGCACGGATACCTGCAAGCTGGGCATTGCATCGTCACGCGGCCTGGCGGCCGAGCTTCGGACGCGCCTGGCCGCGCGCGCCCTTCAAATGGATGAACCCGTCCGGAACCTGCGGATCAAGATCAGCGGCTGCTTCAATTCCTGCGGCCAGCATCACGTGGCCGATCTGGGTTTCTACGGCGTGAGCCGCAA
>Ga0326727_10027289_pt1 | contig 10499 bp, 8 predicted proteins | sample MB2enrmetagenome_FD_207643 | JGI IMG/M metagenome (GOLD analysis project Ga0326727, IMG submission 207643) | Lab enriched peat soil microbial communities from McLean, Ithaca, NY, United States - MB29MY | ecosystem: Environmental > Terrestrial > Soil > Wetlands > Peat | place: USA: New York...
AAAATCCTTTAAATGAGGCGAAGTATATAATCCTGTTTTATACCCTGCAGCCTGCAAAATAGCTGCCAACATGTGAGAAGTTGATCCCTTGCCATTCGTGCCGGCAACGTGGATAGTATTGTAGCGTCGATGGGGATTTCCCAGAAAATCATCCATCCGTATCGAGGTATCTAAACCTGCTTTATAAGCCGATCCTCCCACGCGTTCAAACAACGGGAGTTGATGATAGAGATAATCAATTGTTTCTTGATACGTCATAATAAAAAAAGCCGACAACTTCATTAATGAAGTTGCCGGCTGCAAAATTCGTTATTTTTAGTGAGAAATCTATTGGAATTTCCAGTAGATTATTCAAAACATCAAACGAGTTTTTCTAACTTTGATACATTTACCTGAATCATCTCTTCAGGGACATCAAAATTAGAGAGATTTCCGGAGAAATAATTATCATAAGCGGACATATCAATCAAACCATGACCAGACAAGTTGAACAAGATCACTTTTTCTTTGCCCTCTTCTTTGGCTTTCAAGGCTTCCTGAATAGCAACTGCAATGGCATGAGTAGATTCCGGAGCAGGAATAATACCTTCAGCACGCGCAAACAACACACCTGCAGCAAATGTATCCAATTGTTTTACAGCTTGAGCCTCAATCAATCCATCTTTCAATAACTGGCTTACTATGGAACCTGCACCATGATATCTCAATCCACCTGCGTGAATATCAGCCGGTTGAAAATCATGTCCTAACGTATACATAGGAATCAATGGTGTCATTCCAATTGTGTCACCAAAATCGTATTCAAATTTACCGCGTGTTAACTTCGGACATGAGGCAGGTTCTGCAGCAATAAAACGCGTTGTTTTAGCATCAAGCAAATTATGACGTAAGAACGGAAAAGAAATACCTGAAAAATTTGAACCACCACCAAAACAACCAATCACCACATCAGGATAATCGCCAACCAAATCCATTTGTTTTTCGGCTTCTAACCCGATAATGGTTTGATGTAAAATAACATGATTCAATACACTTCCCAGGGTATAGCGCGTGTCGGGGTGCGTTACGGCTGCTTCCACAGCTTCAGAAATTGCACCACCCAAACTTCCTGAGCTGTTTGGGTCTCTTTCTAACAATGCTCTTCCGGCAGCGGTACGATTACTGGGAGAAGGAATAACCTCAGCACCATACGTTTGCATAACAAACTTGCGATACGGTTTTTGGTCATAACTCACTTTCACCATATAAACCTGAAGATCGAGTCCAAAATGCTGGCAAGCAACACTCATAGCACTTCCCCATTGCCCGGCACCCGTTTCGGTGGTTATATGCTTGATACCTTGAATTTTGTTATAATACGCTTGGGGAATAGCAGAATTCAGTTTGTGTGACCCCACGGGGCTGACACTTTCATTTTTGAAATAAATCTTAGCGGGCGTATCCAATGCCTTTTCTAATCCGGAAGCACGCACTAACGGAGTGGGACGATAAATCTTGTACAACTGCCAAACCTCATCGGGGATTTCAACATATCGCTCTTTTGTGAATTCTTGTTCAACAAGTCCTTTTGCAAAGAGTCCCTCCATCTCTTCAGGCTTCAAAGGTTGCTTTGTCCCGGGATTCAACATAGGCAAAGGTTTATTTTGCATGTCTGCCACAATGTTGTACCATGCCTTTGGCATGTCTTGTTCTGATAATAAAATCTTTTTTGTCGTTTTCATTTGGTGAATTTGAGAATAGTGAAATGAATTATTGGGTAATTTGTTATTTGTCAATTTTACGGAGAAAACAAAAAAACCGCAAGAATCGGTTCCTGCGGTTTGACTTTGTAAAAAATAGCGTTCAATGCATTCCCCTTCATTTTAGAATGAAAGACGCCACCAATTTATATGTTCGATTTGTATCATTTGGTTACAATTTGATTACAAAGGAACAAAAAAGATAGAAAATCAACAAATTATTTGGCAAAAAAAGTAATCTTTGATCTATTTTTCCAGCAAAGCACTATTCATCATCAAGTTTTACATGACGTATATCTTTCCCCTCGAGCGCATAGATAGAGGACTCGGCAATGTTTGTGGCATGATCTGCAATACGTTCAATATTGGAAATAATGCTGTTCAAATTTATGAACGTAAACAACAATTGTTGAGTCTCTTCAGAAAACGTGCTTTTTGTAATCGCTTTTTTGATCAGCTTATGGTTCATTTCATCCACTACCGTGTCGTTTTTAATTGTCCAGATAGCTTCTTCCTTGTCATTTGTAGTAAATGAAAGAATTGCTTGTTTCACCATACTGACACTTGTCATCAACATGTTCGAAATCACCTCCGACATCTTCATGTACACATCAGCATCATGAATTCTTGGAATGAAATAAACGATATTCATCACTAAATCACCGATACGCTCAAGGTTTGATACCATTTGATATGCCGACATTACTTGTCGTAACTCACTTGCAACAGGTTGTTGCAGGACGATGGTATCAATAATCTCTTCGCCGAGTTGAATCTCTAAATTGTCGATGTCTTTTTCATTGGCATTCATCTCATCCAACAAACTATCAGAAATAATATTCTCACCTTTATTAATGATTTTCTCTAATAAATCAAGCTGATATAATACCAATTGATACAAATCATTAAACTTCTCTTTGATATTGAGCAGAGCGTTTTCTTTTTGAATATTCATAAGTACATAAGTTAATGGGTTTATCTTTATTCTTTTATGAGCATTATCAACCGAATTTTCCTGTCAGATAACCTTCCGTACGCGAATCTTTCGGGTTGGTAAACATGGTTTTGGTATCCTCATATTCGATCAATTCTCCCAAAAACATAAACATAGAATTGTCAGATATGCGAGCCGCCTGCGACATATTATGTGTCACCATCAGAATGGTATAATGTTTTTTCAATTCCACCAACAAGTCTTCTATTTTTGCTGTTGAAACAGGGTCAAGTGCAGAAGTAGGTTCGTCCAATAAAATAATATCCGGTTTAAAAGCCAATGCTCTGGCCACACAAAGGCGTTGTTGCTGCCCTCCCGAAAGAAATGTCCCTTTTTTGTGCAATGCACTCTTTACCTCGTCCCATAAAGTAACATCCCGCAGTGTTGTTTCAACAATTTCATCGCGTTCAGACCGTTTCAAATGAATGCCATTCAATTTATAGCCCGCAATGACATTCTCATAAATACTCATCGTTGGAAAAGGATTGGGGCGTTGAAACACCATTCCAATCTTTCTTCTCAATCGAATGGTTGGCATTTCATAAATATTCTCACCATACAAATTGATTTTGCCTTGCGTTTCAATATTCGGATACAACTCATGCATTCTGTTGACAGCACGTAAAAGAGTCGTTTTACCACATCCGGAAGGTCCCATAATCGCTGTAATGGCATTTTTCTGCACACTCGCTGTTACATTTTTTACAGCATATTTATCATGATCGTAAGCAATGGAAAGATCTTCGATTGATAAAATGGGAGAGTCAGATGTCATGTTATTATCATTTATCTTCATTTCGTAATTCTATTTTGTAAACTTCATTTTTTATTATTGAATACTATGTCTCGCTGCAATCCATTTAGAGAGAATGTTCAACAGAAGCACAAAACCCATGAGAAACAGCGAAGAGCTCCAAATCAAATCCACCATGTTGGGATCATTATAAAATTGCCAAATCAGCAAAGGGACAGCACTAACCGGTTTTACCAGATTCCAATTGACAGCAGGATTACCAAGCGTAGTAAGCAACAAAGGCGCTGTTTCACCTAAAACGCGTGATACGGCAATTAATACGCCAGTCATCAACCCACTAAAACTGGATGGGATGAGCACTCTTAGAATCACCTTGTAATAAGGCGTTCCCAAGGCTATCGCGGCCTCTTTCAATGTTACGGGCACCATCTTCATCGACTCTTCGGTGGAGCGGATAATCAATGGAAGCATCATGATGGCAAGTGCCACACCTCCCGCCAATGCAGAATATCCGTCAGTAATGTCAACAACCACCCAAAGATATACAATTAAACCGACAACAATGGAAGGAACACCTTGCAATACATCAGCAATGTCACGTATCATATTGGCATAACGCTTACTTCCATTTTCGTACAAATAAATGCCTATAATAATACCAAACGGAATCGCGATTATGGAAGCCATTCCCACCAGAAAAAGTGTACCGGTTATACCGTTTAGAATTCCACCTGGAATAAGATGTCCGCTTGTCTTTGCCATCATTGCATCAAACGTATCAGGAGGAACCTGAGTAAAGAAACTCCAGTTTATTTGCCGGAATCCTTTCATAACCAATGTACCGATGATTAGAAAGACCATGGAGATAGTGATTAATGCAAAAATAAGCACTACTAAGAAAAAAAGGCGATTTTGGAAGTTTCGTACCCCAAAACGAGAAGGAGAAATTATAGTTTTTCCCTTTTGAAAAATAGTCTTATCCATTAGGCAAATCTTTTGATAATAAATTTTCCGGTAGCATTGATAATGGCTGTCATGACAAACAAAAGCAATCCTATTGCAATCAGCGAACTCAAATGCAAACCACTTGCTTCACCAAACTCATTAGCAATGACACTCGCCATTGTATTTCCTGTACTAAACAGCCCTGTCGGAACAATATTGGCATTCCCAATCAACATGGTAACTGCCATTGTTTCACCCAATGCCCGTCCAAATGCTAAAATATAACTGGCAGTCATCCCTGAACGTGCACTTGGAAGAATCACATTCCAAATTACTTCAAGACGTGTTGCTCCCAAAGAATACGCCGCTTCTTTCAACTCATTGGGTACCATCAGAATAATTGAATTGCTCAGAGAAGTGGCATATGGAATAATCATGATAGCCAGAATAAGTCCCGAAGTGAAGATGCCATAACCTTGGGGACTTAATCCAATAGAAACGATAAATGGGCGTAAGGTATAAAATCCCCACAACCCATAAATGATAGAGGGAATACCCGCCAACAAATCTACCAATGTACTGACAACCGTAGCAATACGACTGTTGCGAAAAAACTCTGCTACAATCAATGTTGTCGAAAATGCCATAGGTAGTGCAATGATCAAAGCAAGTATTGAAGTAAATAAAGTACCAGTTATAAATGCCAAAGCTCCAAACTGTTCTCTCCCCTGAGTCGGATCCCATTTGGAAGAAATGATAAATTTCCACCCAAAATGATGAAAAGCAGGAATGGAGCCTTGAATTAACGAGAACACCATACCTGCCGAGACAAGCAGTATCAATAACGATGCCGTAAATAAAACGTACTTTGTGATTTTATCACTATTCATTTATCTATAAGTTTATAAAAGAATCAAACCCTACTACCGGTTCTCTATTAGCAACAAAAAAACGGTATGAGGGTTTGTTTCATTCAAAATAAAAAACTACACTTATTTCAAGACGGGTTGTCCGTTATAGGTCACGCTACGCAAAATCTTTCTATCAAGAGCAACTACAGATGCAGGAAGTGGTGTGTAATTTACACGAACACCAATAGCTTGTGCATCAGGACTAACCATCCAATCCCATAATTTCAATAACGCTTCAGCTTGTACCAATGAACGATTGTTATAATTCTGCTCTTTGTATAGGATCACCCAAGTAAACCCTGCAATAGGATAAGCAGCGGAATCAGAAGAATTGGTAATCATCACACGTGTATCTTCAGGCATATCTCCCTTCCCCGCTGCACTGATCGAAGCAATAGTCGGTTTAATATAATTGCCTGCCTGATTTTTCATTAAAGCATAAGAAATCTTTTCTGCAAATGCATACTCAGAACCAACATATCCAACAGCACCAACAGTCTGCCCTATTGTGCCCGCAACTCCCGGATTTCCTTTTGCACCAATCCCGGTAGGCCATTTCACCGTTGTACCAAAACCAATTTTATCTTTCCACTCGGAACTTATTTTGCTCAAATAGTTGGTAAAAATGTTGGTAGTACCACTTCCTTCAGAGCGATAAACCGCTGTTATTGCCAAATTTGGAAGTTTTACGCCAGGATTAAGTTGTTTTAAAACAGGATCATTCCAGTTTTTAATTTTGCCTAAATAAATATTTGCCAATGCATCGGATGTCAACTTGAGTTCTTGAATACCCGGAAGGTTGAAAGCAATAACGACAGCTCCGCTACATGTTGGAAATTCAACAACAGGTGCAGGCATTGCAGCCATTTGGTCATCAGTCAAAAACGCATCACTGGCGCCAAAATCAACTACTTTATCTTTCAAACTGCGAATGCCTCCACCAGAACCAATACCTCCATAGGTTATTTTTACTCCGGTTAACGGAGTGTACTTTTGAAATGCCATGTTATAAAATGGCATCACGAATGTAGAACCAGCTCCTGATAAAGCAATTGAGGAACTATTGTTTTTACCACTATGGCAAGAAGCAAAGACAAGCGCAAGAGCTAAAAGCAAACCAATTTTTTTCATATGGATTCGTTTTAATAAATAATGAATTCTGTCGAAAAGAATGATACCCCGTAGCAATTCTTTCTAATATAAAAAAGAACTGATACAAGGGTCTCATTGACGAAGGACAAAAGCTTTATTACTTTAAGATAGGCTTTCCATTATAAGTGACTGTACGCAAAATCTTTTTGTCAAGAGCAACCACAGATGCAGGAAGTGATGTGTAATTCACTTGAACACCAATAGCTTGCGCATAAGGACTCAACATCCAATCCCATAACTTTAACAATGCATCTGCCTGGGCGAACGAACGATTATTATAGTTCTGCTCTTTGTAAAGAATCACCCATGTGAATCCTGCAATAGGATAAGCATTTACATCAGAAGAGTTGGTGATCATTACACGAGTGTCTTGTGGCATCTTCCCTTTTCCTGCTGCACCGATAGAAGCAATCGACGGTTTGATGAATTTACCTGATTTATTTTGCATTAAAGCATAGGAAATCTTTTCTGCAAATGCATACTCAGAACCAACATACCCAATAGCACCTACAGTCTGACTAACCGTTCCTGCAACTCCAGGATTTCCTTTAGCTCCTATTCCTACAGGCCATTTGACGGTTGTACCAAAACCAATCTGATTTTTCCACTCAGGACTTACCTTACTCAAATAATTAGTGAAAATATTAGTCGTACCACTTCCTTCAGAACGATAGACCACTGTAACTGCTAAATTCGGGAAATTTACACCAGGATTTAGTTTCTTCAATTCAGGACTACTCCAGTTGGTAATTTTACCCATGTAAATATCAGTCAATGCTTGTGGAGTCAATTTAATGACATGAATACCGGGGAGATTGAAAGCTAAGACAACTGCTCCGCTACATGTTGGGATTTCCACAACAGGTGCAGGCATTGCAGCCATTTGTTCATCAGACAAAAAAGCATCACTTGCGCCAAAATCAACCACTTTATCTTTCAAACTACGAATGCCTCCACCTGAACCAATACCACCGTAAGTTAATTTTACTTGAGTATATGAGGTATATTTTTGAAATGCCATATTATAGAAGGGCATTACAAATGTAGATCCAGCACCTGATAAGGAAATGTTAGACTGTCCGTTAACAGAAAAACCAAATGATGCTAAGATAACTACAAGCGCTAATAAGAAACTGTTCTTTTTCATACGTGAATAATTTGTTTTTAAAGGTCGTATGGAACTCGCATGTCAACCATTCTCATACTCTTGGATGTAAAGAATTTACATGCTTGTTTCATTTGTAATATGTTAATAGTTTTTTATTCAATTGTTTCTTTAGAAAACATGATTAGAAATTCAGACCCAAATTTAAATCAATACTTGTTGTAGAATGTTTCGTACTTAAAGCAGGATTCATATAGCGAAAGTTAGGTGATATCTGAACTCCTTTGACTGGCATGAATTCGATTCCAGCAATATAAGTTTGTCCATCATTTGCAGCATTCCATCCGGTAGTAGCAGTTCCAATCTTTTTGGAGGTCAAATCATCAAACCTGGCAAAAACAGACACAACTTTGCTTGTTTGATAGGTTCCATAAAGAGAAAGTCCTGAGAAATTATGATCTGCAACCATTGCATGACCATCTTGAACGTTATACTCAGCAGCAAGTGTCGCAGTGCTGCTCTTATATGCTAAAAATGCATTGAAAGAATGCTGTGCCACATTATGATCCATATAATCAATATATACGCGAGCATAAAGATTCTTTATAGGTTGAACAGTCAAACCGGCTGCCACTTGCAATGTGCTGTCTGCTTGAACTTTTTTATATCCTTCTCCATTAAATACTCCAAAATCCAAACCGATTTGAGGTGTAAATTGTAATTTCAGGGTTGCTCCAAGGTCGGCGCTATTCCCAAAGCCATTCTGATCCTGAAAAGATTTGTATAAATATCGTTTCCCCCAGATTGACTCTTGCAAGCTAAACATGTTTTCTCCCACCATACCAAGATCCACTTTAACTAACTTATCCGAATACTCAACATAAGCATTCTTTAAGAAAGCTGTAAAAGCCGAAACGCCGGGACTTGTTGTTCCTGCAACTGCCGAGTTAGCAACATCAAATACAATTTTACCTGAAAAGTTTTGACTAAAATTATACCCGTAACCAAAATAAGCACGGGAGATTTCAAAAGCGGAATTATCTTTACTGTTTGATATGTTATTAGCGAAATCGCTAAAGATTGTCACTATAGGTTTCCCGCTTGGCTTAAAAGCGTCATCAGAGTTACCAGTAGTTTGTGCCGAAAGCAAATTGCTCATAACAAATAATACAATTAAGCTCAAAAAGATTTTTTTCATCGTGAATAAGTTTTGATTTATATTTCGGAAGCAAAAGTATTGCCAACTTGTTACATCTTTGTGAAGATAATGTTACACTTTTGTTACAATTTCATTGAATAGACTTATGATGTGGTCTGGTCTCATGTTTTTAATAATTTATAGATTAGACTTTATGTCAGAATCCTCATTATTATACCGAATATTGAATGTGGTAATTCACAATATACAGTATATAAATGAGTTATACATGTTGCTGCCGCCACCAAAATTTATTATAATATATTTTATAGAATACCTTGCAGATAATCATTAAAAAGGGATCCGAAATTCAGTAAAAGTAAAATAGCATAATTCACATCGCCCCCACACTGAATTTCGGATCCCTTTCAAAAAACTTAATACCCTTTATTTTGAACTAACACTTTGCTGGCATTAATGGCTGCAACGGGAATAGCCCAAACATCATCCACTGAAGGATTAAATGTACGAGCAACTGAAACAACAGCGCCCTGAGTTACTGTGATAGAGCCATCGGAATTATGAGTCACGGTTACACCATGCAACTGTGGTTGTAAAGCTGTTTGAGCATCACCCCAACGAACCAAATCTAGAAAACGCCATGGGCCAGGTTCAAATGCCAATTCACAACGACGTTCACGTTTGAGATCTGCCTTGGCTGCATTCGTAATAGATGAGAGTCCTGCTCTGTTGCGTACCATGTTTAACCACTTATCTCCGCTTTGACCTTGCCAAATCATCACTTCTGCTTTCATCAACAATACATCAGCATAACGTATTACAGGAGGACATAGCGTTGTCGTTGGATAATCTCCGTTTGAATTCACAGTTTTACCAATACAATCAGCAGAAGCATAAGGTGATATATATTTTCTCCAAGTCATTCCTGTTGTACTGGAGAAAGAGGGTGGATTTACTCCATAAATAATTTGATGTCCGATAAATGAAACCGTATCCCCAGGATAAATAATGGTGGCTTTCAACCTCTTGTCTCCCGTTTGAAATGATTGATACAACTCCAAGGTAGGTTGATAATATCCCCATGTATTATAGTAACCAAAACCTGTGTTTTCAAAAGTTACGCCTGGCAACTCTGAACCACTAAGTGCACTGCTTGGCCAATTCCACAAATATTCGGAACTATAATTATTAACATCTTTCCATAAATCTGCATAGTTGCTGAGCAACTGGTGACGACCCGTTTGAATAACACTATCGCAATATGTGCTGCAAGTTGCCAGATATTTCGAATCAAATTGAGAAGCATATAATGCTGCACGCGCTGCAAGTGCCCAACATGCCGTTTTATGAGGACGTCCGTATTGATCGCTCGTCAAATCCTGAAACCATGGCACTAAGCTTGCTGCTTTGCTAAAATCAGACATAATCATCCTATAGTTGCTTAACACAGACGCTGGTCGTGGCATATCCATCGAATCTACAGGAGTGTTTTCAGTCATGATAGGAATACCTCCACTATTATTATCTCCATACCAAGGAGCTATCCATAAGTAAGCAAATCCACGGAAGAAATAAGCTTGTCCAAGTACATTATTTTTAACACTCTGACTAATATTCATCGTAGGAACATAGTGTAAAATATCATTACAACGACGTATCAATTGATACATATCAGGCCATACTTGATTGACATCCCGGTCTGTACTCCCATTGTCTAAGAAATCTCTTAAGAGTTCGGCC
>Ga0326727_10027290_pt1 | contig 10498 bp, 14 predicted proteins | sample MB2enrmetagenome_FD_207643 | JGI IMG/M metagenome (GOLD analysis project Ga0326727, IMG submission 207643) | Lab enriched peat soil microbial communities from McLean, Ithaca, NY, United States - MB29MY | ecosystem: Environmental > Terrestrial > Soil > Wetlands > Peat | place: USA: New York...
CCGAGTGCGTTATCCAGCATGAACCAGATCAACCGAGTACAAGCCTCCCACCTTTGCCTGACACCTCTGCCTGGCCCTATCCCAAACCAGTTCCATGTCCAGCCAAACAAGCGCATGAATCAAAGTGCATCATTACCGTCACAACCCCTCGCGAAACCCAACGAATCGAGGCCTTGGTCAACGATGGGACCCTGTATGAATGGAGAAAACCAAGGTCAGGAACCCAGCCAGAAAAGTACTTGGCCAGGATTCCACAGCCACTTGATCCCGATGGCAAGGAGATCTTCACATCGATCTTCACGGCCATTTTACCCTGTGAACATCTCCGTGAAGATGACACAGAGAGATGTTCACACTTTCACCCCCCTTTAGGGGGTGTGAACATCTGTCGTGAACATCATGAACATCAGGAAGGGGTTGTTCTTCTGCCCGTTAATGAAACAAGCGCCCGTGAAGATGGGCCTCCGCCACTTCCCGCTTGCCTTGGCCAGCGGCAACCTGATGAACCACCCACGACTGCGCCCCCTCCAGTACCAGAAACAGCCGCCATACCCAAGCCGGCACCGATCCCATGTCCAGCCAAGCAACCGGATCAATCCAGGTGCATAATTACAGTAAAGAACCCCGCTCCCTGGCAACAACAGGCTGCCCAATCAAAGCCAGCAGCGAACAATACCCCGCCGCCAGATACGTACCAGTCTGCCCTCCTGGAACTGGGTACAATCCTCCTCAAAGACGAGGATCAAACCCCCTGGTTCTCACTCCGGAAGATCAGCGGCCAATGCATCAAACACTGGGTCAAGCTCCCACGATTGAACTATTCGATCCTCTACCTCAGCGATTGGGCCAACGAGTTTTTTCCAAAGAGTGGCGAGATCCGTGGTGACCGAGTGAAGGTGACGTACAAGACCGAACCCAGTGAAAGCAAGAGACCACCGGACCTGTTTATTCAATTCGTCAAGGTTTTCCCAGACGGTTCCTGCAATTGAATCCTTATGAACCCAACCAATATGAACATGACCGAATCCAACGTAATGGCTGAAAATGCCATGACCCCACCCCCATCAACCCACAACTGCCAATGAAGCGACCGTCAATCCCAAGCTTCAGAGGTGGGTCGACTTCGTGGAACGGCTGGCAATGGAAGTGGAGCCCGTACACCAAGACGACGACGTGGCCCCATTTATCAAGGACGCCGAAGAGAAGAGGAAAATGAGGGCCGAGAAAAGATTACATGCCAAGTTGAGGAAACTGGAAGTCGAGCAAAAAGCAATACTGTTGGCAGAATATCAAAAAAGTCTCGAAGAAGCCCGCCGTAATTTTGAATCCCAGCCTCAGGTTCCTTACGATTACACCCCCGGGCCCCCATCAAGCATCGAAGACGTATTCCGCGAAGAGAAGGAGCGGAACAGATTGATAGCTTTGGAACAGGAGCAAAAGGAAGAACTGCTAAAGAACCTGCGTGAACAGAGCAAACGAGAATGTGGAGTGGAATGGCCGCCAGTATATGAAGGCAATGAGGGAGCCAGGTACGATCACATCCCGAAGCATCCTCAATTTTACATCGACATGATCAAAAAGGCATTCCCAGGGCCTCGAACCGTAAAACCAAAGGAACCAAGTGAATGACAACCCGCATTTGAAGCGATTAGATCAGCTCGAAAAGGCCCGTAAGCTGTGGCAGGAAAGTGAGTGGCAGTTGAATTTCCTGCGAACAGAAACCGGCACTGAAACCCCTGAACCAAGCGAAGAGGAGATTCTGCAATGGTATCAGCAACACCAGAGATAATCCACGACCAGATCAGCACGGCCAGGTTGCAGCTCAAGAAATGGGAACCTGAACCCTGGCCGCTGACGGATTATGCCATTGACCGAAAGCCAACAACGCCCTCCGAGTGGTTCAGCAAGCATTTTCCAGCCCACGCAAAGATCTTCGGATGCGCCTTTATCGAGCTGGTGGAGGATAGAGGAGACGGCCTGAAAAAGATCAATCCTCTTTCAGCAAACCTCGACTTTCTGGCTGCGATTTTGGGCGGCGATAAACGGATGGGGCACAAGGTCATTTATCTGGAAGGCGAGATGCAATGGTACTACCTCGATCAACCCAGCAACATTTTCAAGCCAACTTCCGCTGAGAAATTGGGGAACCTGCTGCGCGCTCTGCTGATCCGATGCGCCGAAGAACTCCCTGATTCCGTCCATAAACTAAACCTGTTCTTGGAATTCCGATCCGACAAGACCATTAGAGCCGTAGTGCACCGAGCTAAATCTATTCTTGCAGCGGACCACACCTTCTTCAGCCCGGAATCCAAACACGCTAGATTAAAGGGGGTGGAGGTGCATGAGCGGGTGGCAAGGGTTTTCGTGGAACAGGTCTTGGAGAGGCAGCCAGGTGAGGTTTTGACCCTGACCAGTGCGTATCTGTATTTTTGCGAGTATTTGAGAGGGAGAGGAATGGTACCGGTGAAGAGGTCCATGTTCAAAGGCATGTTCACTCCCCTGATTCGTGATGCCTTTAACTTGGGCCTGCGAAATGATGTGATTGACCAGGCCACCAACCATCAAACGGCTGGCTGGAAGAGTTTACGTGCTGTTCAGGTTCAGGAAATGGCAGAAAAGGGCTCAAACTCGTAAGAACCCGCCACTCCCTTTGCTCCGATGGCCTGAATTTCATCGTCCTTGGTACTCAGGGGCGTATTTCTGATGGTGACCATGTGAACGTACCGCCAGCCATCCTGATCGATCTTGGGACATGTGGTGATCAATAATGAGCAAATGTACAATAAGGGCCTATCCTTAAGTTTCTGTGCGATTGATCCAAACCGCAGACGAGAAAGCCCGAGCTGCCAACTTATTGCTGGCGTCCGAACTGCAAACTGTAGCGCAAATCCCTCGTCCACTGCGTTCTGAGGGCTAGGAATCGTTGTCATTTATGTTCTAGGACGCCACGGACTAAAACGCGGGGTGAATCTCTTGACATGGCGGCAATACTCTCGATAAGAGTCGCCAAACCGTCGCTCCAACTGCGGCTCCTCGACTACCGGAATGTAGATCAGGTTCAAAATCAGGAATGACACTGCCCACATCCCATGCGCCGATGACAGCAGAACCAACGCCTCGCCGAACAGCAACAAGATAACTCCAGAAATCATCGGATTGCGGACATACTGATACGGTCCGCGCACGACGAATACACTTGGAGGATCCCAGGGCGCAAGGGTGCCCTTCCCATCGGCCGCAAAGCGCCGCAATGAAGCTACGAATAGGACAAGTCCAAAGCTGAGTAAAGCGAGGCCGACAACTTGCAGCATGACGAGGTCGACCGAGCGACCAAAGCCAAATGCTATTCCATACCGTTCGGCAATCCAAAACGGAACTAGAACCACGACCATGAACGGAAGAATCGCAATCGCAAGCAAATGGCGAAGGAGCGTAATCATCGTGTAGCGATGTCTAACGATAGAACTGACCGACGCGGGCGGCCCAGAGCGTCCGGATTGGCAACAGAGGTGGTCCGCCCGCATTCGCTCCAGTGATCTTGTTATCTGGCCTCACTTCTTCGTTCGGTCCGGTAGAATGGCGACGATAACCAGACCTGGCCAGGAACAAAACCCCAGCAGCCCCCAGAAACCACTGTAGCCTTTGGCCTTCGCGTAGTCGCACAGACCCAAGATAAACAGGACGGTTCCAAGCACCACCCCGCCCAACAGCGCGTATGCAACCCACTCAGGCGGCACTGCCTGATGTGCGTGGTGCTGGGGCTGTATGGACTTGAGCAGCGCGTAACACACGGTCTGCAAGATGAGGCCGGAGATTCCCCAGATCAGGCCCGTTCGCGTGTATTTTGCAATCATAAAACGGCTCCCATGCCGATGGACCGCAGATAACGAAAACGCTCAGCGATGCGCCGCCGAGCGCTGCGGATTGCAACCAAGACGCGACCGGCGCATTCGCTGGAGCAAGAGTTAGGCGTGGTCAGTAATGACCTCATCTGTCGAACTCCGACCAAAAGGCTCTGCACCCTACGCAGTTCAAAGCCAGCAAAACGCAGAGCACTGTGTACACGATAAAATAGGTCAGCCTGCGCCGCGACAGGCACGCGGCGACGCTAAGTACTAAATACGCGAGCCAACCAACCCCAAGCCACCAGTCGGGAACCCCGAGGAGCCGGTACAATCCCGCAGGAAGAAATTGCGGACCACATAGAATACCAGGAAACGTCACGGCTATCGTCACAACCCAAGGGATGCAGAGAAGCTTGTATCTCCGGCCTTGTGAAATGTTGGTGCTGGAGGTTTGCATGCGTGACGCCGCCCACTGCCCCTTACCCGGCTGAAAAACGTGTCCGCACTTCAGGCATGTAATTCGAACGTGCCCCGCACCAATCAAACCGCCAAGCAAACCGACCGGCCCGAGGGCAATGCCTCCAACCGCAGCCTCGCCCAGGCCAAAGCCCCTCTTATTGGCCGTCACTTGTGTGGAATGACAGTGTGGGCAACGAATTGGCGCGTCTTGGATGCGGGCGGTATCAATATTTCGCTTCTGAAGTTCCGCCCTCGCTGCGGTGAGTGCTTCCGTGGTCCAATCACCTGGCGATTCGAGCATGGCGACTAACTCTTGGTCAGTCTTCGCTGCCATCTGCTGCGGTAGGTCTTGTGGTGCGCTCATGGTCGCCGCTTAACGACCAAGATCACCGATGAGCGGCATCCGAAAGCTCTCGAACCCGAAGGCGACGTGCGTGCCGCTCATTCGGTGCATCGTTTCGTTAGGCCACACCCCTCGGCTCACCGTTTGGGGCGTTTCAGGAGGTAGTCCTTCTGGATTTCCATGCCACCCTGCCAGACTCCAGATGCGACGGTGACCACGCTCCATCCTTGCTCTGCCAACTCGTTGAGCGTCGCGTCTGTCGGATTGCCCACAGTCTTGTACTCCCACTTTGTGGCCTGGTGATGACCGGTGCAGCATCCAGCCAACAGGAGACTGCTGGCCATCATGATGAGACACCGCTTGAGATGTTTGTTCATAATCTGCATTTGCGGTTTGGTCGTTTATCCTGCCTCAGTTCTATTTTCGAAGTTGTCATGGTTTTGTAAAGATTGCCTCGGTGCAGCCTAACTATGATTATGCGACGGCCAGTCGTATATCCAGGTTCGGGCCATCCACGGTCCTTTTTGGTGTAAGTCGTTGATTATCAGCCTCATTCGCGTTTTTTTTGGCCATCTGGTTCGTATATCCCCAGCCGGAATCTTCCCGTTTCTTTGTGCGTAAGTTGCTCATTATCAACGACGCTTGCCCGAATAATACGACGGCGGGTTCATTTCATGCAAGCTCTTAATTTAGCTCATCCTTGGCTTTACAGGAGCTTTCATTGAAGGCTGCTGGTGTGTGGAGCCTGGGTTGATCTTGAGCAGCGTGAGACAGGATGCCAGGTTGATGAGGCGGCTCACTTCCGGCGCGAGATTCTGTAGGCGGCGAAGGAGAGCACGATGAGGTTGAGTGTCACTAGAACGGCCAAGATCTGCCCGATTGAGATTGCGGCCAACATTTCAGCTTGCGTTTCCAGTAAGATAGCACAACTCCACGTCCGACCATACGGCCTTGATGAGATCCTTGCGTGTGCCGATGTGTATCTTTGTCGCCTGGATCCTGCAAATGGGTGGAAAGTGCAGGCAAGTCGATCGGGCTTGTACGATGACGCTCTTGTGATCTATGTTCTCGTTTCGGGGTTTCTGTAAGATAGCCGTTTGATCTCCCTTGTCCACTGGAAATCAATCTAAACTGGTTTCTTACATAAACTGCCAAGACGATTTCTGTAGGATAGCGATGTGTATGCTGGCACTGATGGAAAATGGCAAACATTTTATCTACGGAAACTCCCGATCCCACGTTGCAGGTAACGAACGACCCGTCAGCCGTCATCACCTCCTCATGTGTCCTAAAGCCATCTCTGAAACCAGACATCTCAAATTCGGATAATCATTAACAGCCCGTACCCGGGGCCCGTTGTATATATCCCTCCGCAATACTTTCGACTCTATCCAGCATCGTTATTGTGAGATGTGAGGGGCAAAGGATTCTCGATGGGTGTTTGTATTGATTACTTTATGGGCTTTGGTATCCATTCAGAAATCCAGGGGCTGTGCCAAGGCATATGGGCTGTGGATCTGGAAGCTGAGGCAAAACACAACTAAAGCCCAGCCTACGGCACGTATTGCAGGCGGAAGAAGCCAATACCATTCGTAATGAACAGGTATTGGGAATTGGTCACCCCGGTCGGGCTAAATAATCCCCCATTCCAATTGCCCCATGCTTCGTTCAGGTCTGGCTTGAACTGAATCTGATAATTGTCATACGGAGCCAGGCTTGCGGAATCCAGCCGCATCACTGGCAGCACTGTTGCTGACAAGACAAGGGCAGGTGGCGGTGGCGGCGCGATGAGAATCGCTGGAGAGGTGGTGTAGCCATTGCCAGCATCGATAATGCTGATGTTGGTCAGTATGCCACCAGAGATTTGAGCAACCGCCGTGGCATTGCTGCCGCCACCACCAACAATGGTAACTGTCGGACTGGTGACGTAGCCGAAACCGCCGCTGGTCACAGTAGCCCCAACTACGAACTCCTTGTACAACTGCGCTGTGGCGTACGCCTGGCTGGGGACCGGCGTAGCTGTCAGACGATAGTTACTTGCTGAAGCCATTCCTGAAACGTACTGCGTAAAGGTGGAACCAGCAGCGGGGAAAGCCGTGCCCAGATTGGACCAGGTGTTCCCAAGAAAAGACTGAAGCTGGTAGTTGGTTCCCAAAGTGAGGTTGGCGAAGCTCAAGAGCGACATCGTCGCAATGCCCATCGTGGGCTGCACAATGAATGGCGGCTCAATGACGATGAGCGGCGTGTTGGTGTAGCCGGAACCAGCCTCCAGAACATTGACCGAAATCACCACACCATTACTCACCACGGCCACCGCCTGCGCCCCAGTGCCGCCACCGTCGATGATTCTCACGGCGGGCGTGTTGGTGTAGCCATAGCCGTCATCGGTTATGGTTGTGCCCACAAGAAAATCATTCAGCACAATCGCGCTGGCCGTAGCGTCGCGAGGCAATCGGCACTTGCCGGCAGAGCCGGCGTTGTAAATGGCGGCAATCTCGCTGTCCGAAAGAGCACGGTTGTAAACGGACGGCTCGTCAATCAATCCGTTAAAATAGACGTGGTTGTCCGCACCACTAATGCGAAGGTCCGTGCTGGAAACGGCGATGGACTGCGGGCCAATCACATTCGTCGCGACGGGTAAGCCATTCAAATACAGCTTCATTGTTGACCGGTCGTAGGTCCAAGCAACATGGTACCAAACATTCGTTACGATGGCTAAATTGTCGGCGTATGCAATCACGTTGCCAGGCCACATCTGACCAGGGCTGTTGAATTGACCGGTAAGCGTGTTCAGATGAGAGAAGTAGAGTTGATAGCCGTTGTTTCCAGTCGCAATCCCCACTTTTGAAACTATGGCCTGATCGGCAGCATTTGTGGAACGTGTGTTGATCCAAGCCTCGATCGTGAACTGGTTGGTGAGGCGCAGGCTGCCGGAATCATGCACAGTCACGGTGCCGTTGATCCCGTCAAAATCGAATGCCTGCCCCACCTCCCCAATGGCAAAGCTGGCCCCGCCAGACAGGGTGCCATTGTTTGTGCCCGCGATGTCATTGGCATTGCCTTCGCCTGGCCACCAGGCAACCAGTCCAGCCGGAAGCGAAACGCAATTGGCTGACCACGCCCGGAAGGCTGACAGCAAGCAAAACAGCCCGACCGCTGCATACCCCAAAGTCCGAACGACGATACTTGGCAGATTATCTGACCGCGTGAGAGGGGAACGCCCAAATGGAAGAACGAACTGAACGACTTTCATAGTGACCTTTCGATTATTCTGAACCGCCAACTGCCAGCGTGTGCTTTTGCCTGGAGAATTGCAAGCCTGATTTTTGAGGCCAGTCAAGAGGTTCGGTGGATCGGAAGGCGCTGGGACCGAAGTTGGAGCTGCGGCCGGATCAGATGATTATTCTAGCGCAGTCCGTTGGGTATCCCAAACCTTGAAGTCTTGCTGCCGCTTTGAGGACACCACGCCTTACTCCAACCCAAAGAATTACAACCTGCTCTTCCCCGCTGCCTTCGCCTTGGCCCATCTCGCCTTGGCCGCAGCAGAAATGGCAGCCCTGGCAGCAGCAGAGAACTTCTTCTTGGGCTTCTGTGCAGGTTTGGCTGATGGTGCTGTGCCCTTAATCCTCGCCCACCTCGCCTCCCGGGCCTTAGCCAATGCCTTTAGCTTTGCCTCGCTCAACTGCTTCCTCTTGGCCTTCTTTGGAGCTGCTGTGGTTGGGGCTGTCCCTCTAATCCTCGCCCATCTTGCCTTTTGAGCCGCTCGCATCTTGGCTCTGGCTGCAGGACTGAACTTGTACTTCTTGGGTGCTTCGATCGTGGCGGTTTCACCAAGACCAGAACCACCAAGGAGTTGACCGAGTTCTTCTTGCAGCGATTGAATCCGTTCCTGGAGGTCGGCTGCTTTACGGAGTTGTGCTGGTGTTGCGTTAATCATGGTGCAGGATTGTGGATGAATTTGGAGTGGAGGTCAAGCCGAAGAAGCATTGACCAACACCGCCCTCTGGGTCTGCAAATACATCTTCAGCGTGTCAATCCCGGTCGCATGAGTCCGCACTGCTTTTTTTCCTGGGTGCTTCATCATCTTGTAATCAACGAGCCGCTTGCCGACGTTCCAGATTTGGATGTAGCCGTTATCGGTTTTCCAGAGCTGGCCCTTTGTTAACGGCGATAAGGGTTTCGTGCGTTTATTCATTCCGAGTTGAATCAGACCATCGCTTGGCTGGTTCTGTTCGTTCTGGCACCTCAACGTACCCACCCAGCGCAGCTTTCAACTCCTCGCGGTAGTGGTCCTCAATTCACGACTGCACGGGACCACGCTGGCCCGGTAGAAACGGAGAGGGGCGCTGCTGGAAAAGGGCTCGTCGAAATCCAGGACTACGTTGGTCGCCACGTTGGTTTGGAGGGCAGGACACTCCCAACCGGATCAATCGCGTTGACGTGGGCGGATTATGTAATGCAGGCGGGAAAGTGAGCCTAAGCGCTCTGAGGTTCCCAGGGATTCTATCTCCCGGAGAATGAGCAACTCCGGTGGGATCGCAAATTTAGGCAACCGACTGAGGATGCCTCCGCGAACTGTCTGTTTTTGGGTCGTCTTCAAATCTCTTCTGTTGTTTTCTCTCGTGCCCGGATACCAATTGCTTTGTCAAGGGGTACCCGTCATCATCCTGCCAAGGAACGACATTGAAGGACCGGCGTCTCGGACAAGCCTTCCATTCCCTATGCGAAAGAAAAGCCACACCGAGACGCCGGATTGCTATCCCCAATCCACCTTTCTTCAGTCCCACAACACAATCGGTCGCCAATTACTGACGCGCCTAATTATCCAGGTTCCGGTCTGGCTTGCGTCCGTCACAACTTCTCGACATCAGCGACCCGCTCGGGCCAATACCAAGACACACTAAGCCGGGCGAACCCCGTCCAACAGTAAGGAAGAACAGAAATCTGGTGTCGGGGAAGCGCCTGACAGCGCATGTGTACTTTTCCCGACTAGCCGAACCGGAGAATTTTGGCACAATGACCACCGTTCGGAAGCACGCTGTTCTTTGGGAATCGGAATCAGTATGCAGGATTTACCCTGCCCTGTTCGTGATCAGGACTTTGACCGCGAACCGTAAGTTGAACGATTTGAGGGCCAGAAGCTGAGGTTGTGGCCGACATGCTTTTAATGGAAGTCGAAAGCAACCCCGCAGGTCCACATGTTGCAACCAGGTTCGGAAGAGCAGTCCCACACGACAACGGCGGGGTTTTTTGGTTGCAGATGGAGAGGCTCTCCACTCAATCCACCCGCGTTCTTCGTTGCGCAATGGCTTGGTCGTGGGAGCAGAAGGTTAAACAATAACCTCTTTAGGAACACGCCGCTTGTATTTCTGGGTCGGTGCATGAACGTTGTCTCTAACGCAACTGAACATGGAAGCCAGCGAAACCATTCAATGCCCCTACTGTGGCCAGAGCTTTGATCTGGTGATTGACACGAGCACCCCAACTCAGCGATTTACGACCGATTGCGAGGTCTGCTGCCGGCCCTTTGACGTGTTTGTTGAATGCGAACCGGGTGAAGTTCTAAGCCTCGAAGTGCGTGAGGCTTGAGCGCATCAGGTATTGACGGCGGCTATCCTCGGATTGAACAACTCCTTTACGCTCTGGCGACTGAGGACCAGAATCGTGAACACTCCAAGGACGGTTCCAAAGGGCATAAACACGCATTCCACACAGGCCATCACAAAACAGAACGTGTAGTGCTTCCGCCGGGCTATGAATCTGCCGACGATCAAAACCAAGATGGCAAGAGTCCAGCCCACCAGAATGAAAACGGAAGCGAAGGCCACAAAGAACCAGCCAATGAATGCTG
>Ga0326727_10027291_pt1 | contig 10498 bp, 10 predicted proteins | sample MB2enrmetagenome_FD_207643 | JGI IMG/M metagenome (GOLD analysis project Ga0326727, IMG submission 207643) | Lab enriched peat soil microbial communities from McLean, Ithaca, NY, United States - MB29MY | ecosystem: Environmental > Terrestrial > Soil > Wetlands > Peat | place: USA: New York...
TCTTCAAAACCTGTCTATTTGTATCATACCTATCTATGCCCGCTACTCGCTCTACTGAACCAGGCAGTTGAGATGCTACTGCATCACTGATCACGCCTGTCCCGCCTATGACATATATTTTATTAAGGCCAGAATTCAAACCGTTCAAGTAGCCGCTTACACTGCCCGATAGGGACTTTCCAAAAGAATAAAGAATTGGCATACCTTGAGCACCAGCTATCGGGGATACGGATAGTGCATCTACCCCACTACCGCCAACAAGGATGGCCTTGCTGATCTTTACGCCTAGACTGGCTAGTTCATTAGCTATGTTTACTGATGTTTGCGATGCATCACTGCCACCAAGTATTTCTACATCCGTTATCGTTTGAATGGCCTTTACTTGTTTTATTACGTTTTGGAGATTTACACCGGGACCAGTCGTAATCGTAATAAAAACAGTTTTCACCGCGAGTCGCGTAAGTTCTTGCTGCGCAAAACTATTTAGGGAATCTTCGCCAGTCAGCAGTATGGGCGCGTTGAGTTTGGCAGCAAGTGGGCCTGCTGTTAAGGCATCGATTAGATTTGACTCCATACCCGTAGCTAATACTGCATAGTTCGATGTCCCTTGCCAACCTGCCTCGGCTATTTTTGCCGCTGTTTCATATCGATCACTGCCATAAATACGACTTATGTTTGAGATATTATTTGTTGCAGCCACTGCGGTGGCCGGAAGCAAAATACTTATTAAAGTTAAAAATAAGAAAATGCTACTGAATAATTTTCGATTGATTCCCTTCATTCTTATCTACCTCTTGTTTTCATTTTTTTGCATCAAAAATTTTCCCTTTAAATTCTTTTAGATATAAACAAAAAACAGAAATTTTATTATAGCATCCATCAAAAAATGTAATCTCGTCAATTAATGTGTTAGGGTACTATTCAACTCATCCTCTATGTTCGTGGGGATGGCCTTCACGTTTCCAAAAAGATAGGGCTGGATCACCGATTGCGGCAAATGGTGAGAAATGAGTTCCTTCAGGTCAGAATAGTCATCCAAGGAGGTTCTCGGCAGAAGGATCAAGGTTTCGTTTATATGAGAGGCTAAGGCAGCTCCAGTTAGAGCATTGGGAAAATCCTCACCGGTGGCAAAACACAAGCTTTGAATATCACTGTCAAAGGCATTTCCAACAGCCGCCATTGTGTCATACCGAGAGGCTCCGGATAAGCGAGTGACACTGGACTCTGGTAGGTTCAGTGTCAAAGTTACCTCTTGGGCAACCGACTGGGAGATGACTCCTTTCCCACCAATGAGATAAACCTGAGAGGGCTTCAGTGCTTGCAAAGCATTTAACGTCTCTTGTGGGACTTGCGCTTCTTCAGTAAGCAGCACTGGCATTTTTAACTGTCCTGCAATTGAAGCAATGCTTAAGGCGTCCGGAAAGTTTTCACCGGTTGCAATAGCAACCGACGGGGACTGTAGTCCGCCCGTCATATTCTGAGCAACAATAGCAGCTGTTGCATACCTATCAGATCCGCCCAGACGAATCTGTTTAGTAGAATCCCAACCAATTGAGTCTAGATCCGAACTAACCTTAGTGCTCAAAGCACCTGTACCTCCTAAGAGATAAATTTTAGCTGGATTTAGAGTTTTAATAGTTGTCTGAACTCTGCTGTCTAGTCCAGTAGGAGGTGTTATAAGTATTGGTGCCCCTAGTTGAGCTGCTAAAGGTACTCCAGCCAGTGCATCGGGATAATCATCTGAACGAGCTAAAACTACAGAAGGTGCCCCTTGTGGCCAACCAATTGCGGCTTGCTGAATTGCGGTATCGATACTATCTGTGCCTGCTATGCGGACGAGAGTAGTATACTTAATTGGAATTGTGAGGTCTCCTAAGTGGAATGGTGAGGGAGTCTGCCATATACCTTGCATAGCCGGTGTACCTGTCTGAGGCAGGGTTGACGGCGGAATTTTGCTGATATTTATAGGCTGAATAAATTGACTTAAGCATGCTGGTGGATTAGAGATAAGAGCTAGTATTCTATCTTGGTATGCTGATGGAGCGACAGCAGTAGAAGCTGATGGTACTGCGGCAGTCGATGCTGCTGTAGTGTGTATTACTGGGGGAATTATCTGTATCTGATTTGGATTGTTCACCCCATCCCAGTCGTTATACGCCCAAAGAGTGAAATACCAGTTTTCCAACTTATTTCGATCATTATCACCAATTGCCGGAGTCGTCTGCCATTTTTGGTTTAGAATATTCACACCAGCTTGGATGTTGAAATCAATATCAGTTTTAAGTTTAGTGATAGTAGCTTGATCAGTATCACTATAGTTAGATATCTGCATTATTCCAATTGCCGGGTGATCCGGACTGCCTGCTATAATAGGGTTGCCTTGGTCATCGAATTGCCGCCAAGAGCTTTCTTCAAATGCTACAGCTTTTAGAATTACACTTGGTACTCCATTTTTATTGGCAGCAGTTTCTAACTTTTGGCTAATTACCGACAAGGGCGGATTGGTAGTCCAAGTTGAGGGTGAGGGTGAGGGTGAGGGTGAGGCGAGCGATAATTCTGGTTCGAACAATACTTGTAACAATAATGCTGTGCACAACAAAACGCCGAACAAAGTCTTTAGGTTTTCTTTTATAAATTTTCTTTTCAATCAATCACACCTATTTCTATTTATCAAATGTATATACAGCACCATAGGTCAGAACAAGACTATTCGTAATTTCTGTTCTCGACACAATTCTACATGCACCGTTCATTTTCCTTTCTATCTTCATTTATTTATTTATTTATTTATGGAGAAACGCGCCACCTCTTCTTATAATCGAAGTTGGCGACATATATTGCTAACCCCAACGATATCATAAATTTAAAACCTTTCGTTAGGTGAAAATTGAACTTTCGTAAATAGAAAATAATCACATTTCCCGACACACAGGAAATAAGCTGATCTTAAGTCTGTTACCAGATAACCGGCACAGATAAACTTCTCTCTATATTAAGATCAGCGTAAGAGCACTATTCTTAGTTTTAGCGAAGTAAACGCCCGGTTACCAGACACTGTCGGATACTGAATCTCTGCGAATGAATCTCCTCAGAGACAGTGTCATCTGGCAGAGCGCACTAACGAGCTAAAAGAAGTCCAATACCAAGGAAAATGATGGTGCCAAACTTGGGCTCGTTGCGGGAGGTTACAATGACGATCTGATTACCTCGGCTGGTTCTTACAGGGGATGAGTCTCTATACGTTTACTGGGTTCCGCCTTTTAGAACTTGCGGTCTATCAACTTAGTTTGCCATTGTTGGATAACCAGGTCAGAGACAGAATCCCAGTTAAAGATTAAGAAGATTGTTTATGAGCTTACACTTTATTAAGAGTTCAATATTGCGAAGAAGTTCATCACCCTTCATGAAATAGCTCTTTCCCAAGAATTCTCTCATCTCTTCGGAAGAGGAAAGTAGACTTTCACCAGAAGCATCTGGAACATGACTCATCCTCACCCGTCCAAAACCTTTGGGTTGCTTGATCTCCACTGCAATTGCCACAATACTTTTAGTGGTGCCACGGCCTCATTTGCTGCCTTGTTGGACTCCACCGATAAAAGTTTTGTCTACCTCTACATTGCCGGATAATTGTTTACGTTCGACATCTACCATCGCCACCCGGAAACGCTGTAGCATCGTCCATGCTACCCGATAGCTGGCACCTAGAGTGCGCTCCAAGGTTTTGGACGACATGCCGTTCTTGTCTGTGGTCATGTGCCATGCAGCCTCGAACTAAGTAGTCAACGGCATTCTCGTTTTATCAAAGATCGTTTCCTCGCTCACAGGTGTATGATGACGACAAATTGGACACGCAAGACGCCGACGGCTTGCGTACCATGGAATTGAGGACGTTTTACATTCAGGACAGATAAACCCTTTAGGCCAGCGCTACCGAACCAAAAGGACGCACACGAAGTGTCGTCGGGGAACATTTCTATGAATTCTCGATATGTGTTGGGAAAGTCATTTCTTCGCTCCATTTTATCCTACCATATGCAAAAATTTACCTTTGCATAAATATAACACAGGTGGAGCTAAGGTGATACCCCCCTTATTCTATATGTCTCAAAGGTCTGCAGACACGGTTTCTGCTCATCTGACTGCCTAATTTACATAAGGTAGTCAGTTCTTGACTTATGTATATTATGCCTTTCCTTGGTACTCATGATCTAGGCAAGACTTGCTAATCCAAACAGTTTTTATGCAGTGAGATTCATCGAAAACGAGGAGTGAGCCCTTCAGCTAGCAAGCCGAAAAGACTCTCGTTTGATTATAGATCAACAATTCGACAAATTCCGCGAAGTACCAGTTCCCCTATGGGAGGAAAAGATGACCCCCGAAGATGATCTTCGAGGCCTTTTCCGACCCGAGCAGTAGTAAGGAGACGTTAGCTACTTACCTCGATCATGAATTTAATCATGTCGTTATGAGGTAGATCCTTTCAAATAAGTTGATAAGTTGGTGTCAGCCACCGGAAGCTTTTAAAGCCCCACGTTCTTTTCTGAACGTAGGGCTAGAATTGTAGCAACGGTGCCGAACTAGTGCCGGTTGTGTCGCCATGACACTGGGTCACTTGTTTTGAAAAGAATCTGCAGAATGGCCACTTCGACACATTGCTACCGTCGGCACTTTAGGATAATAGGACCTAGATGCTATTGAGAGACTAAATTGTCCCGTATGAGTGCCATTACTTCATCTAAAGAAGAACCTACGAGAATTAGTTTCATGATCCGACTAAGCGTATCCAAATCAGTGATCGTGTGAACGCTATCCTGTAACACTTGGGATTCTACGCCTAAACGTGCTTCAAGGTATTGGCAGATGGAATCTTGAGCCATAATGACTTTTCCCTTTGCCTCAGCCGCCGCCAGATTGGTAGCCTCAGAGAAAATTGCTTTCTCCCGCATGTCATAGAGTCGACGTTCCTGAGCATTGGCCTTGAACTGCTCCTCAATTGAGAGTGCTTTACCGATCATTAGATTACTCATCACTATTGCCTCCAATCCTTCTCCCTGAATATCACTGAGATAGACTAACCATTCTTCCAAGGCACTTTGGGGTCCTCTCTTTAGATGCTTGAGCTTGGCTAACTCTAAGTAGTGCAGCTCTAAGTCGTTATTAAGCTTTGCCCCTGTTTCATCGTCCCTAAGATGAAAGACATGATGATAGCGATCATCTTTTTTAAACCACTCAAACCCGAGGATACTAATACCGATCGTAGGGCTTCAGTTCATTGAAGAGTTTCCCTTGCTGGAGTTGACGGTGATATAGAGCTGCCCAATAATATAAACTCCTCTGGTCAATAAAGATCTGATCAGCCACTTGCACTTCGATCTGGTAGACATGACCGAGTTCTGTTGTAGCGACCACATCCAGGCGAATTGCTTTGTCCATATACCGTTCAGGATCAATTTCTCGATCCTCCAACTTAACAGTTTTGATCCGATTATTAGGGGGTCTATTCTGCGTCGCATTCAGGAAATCTATTAGGACGTCCGAGCCTTCCTCAGAGCCAAAGACATATTTAAAAAAGTAATCGTTCGTCCTTCGCAAGACAAACGTGGAATCTTCCGCCATGAATCAATACCTCCTTGCTCTCATATTATACCAACTATTTGATCAACTTTCATCTGATGCTTAGAATTTCTTCTCCTCCTTTTCTTTCAGGGTATGAAGAAAGCCTCACGTCCTTTTGCTGGAACATGAGGCTTGACTGTTGGTCTACAATTCTAATTTATTATATAAGTCACAATGGTCTGCAGACACGGTTTCTGCTTAACTGACTGCCTAATATACATAAGGTAGCTAGTTTTATAGTGCTCCTTTCCTTGGCACACAATAACTTGGTATGGACTGTCAATCTGGTTCTTTCTTATGCAGCGAACTTCGAATAATCTTCCAGTGAGTCTCAGCCTCTGAAACGCCAAAAGAGCCCTTCGCCGAAGCAAAGGACTTTTCTGTGGTTGACCGGATGGGAAGCTTTTCACGATTAGCCTTTCGAAAAATTCCGGGAAGTACCAGTCCCCTTTGGGAGGAAAAGAGGACCCCCGAAGACGAACTTCGAAGGCCTTTTCCGACCCGAGCACGTGCTTCTATCTACATTAAAAAGATTATTGAACTGTTACCGTCGCTCTCATTTGATGTTTCTACTATTGTCTCCTATTTCTGGACCACCCAATTGTATACCCTGAGTTAGGTGTTTCGGTAATGGTCGGTGTTACTGTTTGTGCTGCTGCTACTGTTGCAGTGACTGCGTTACATATAGTGTCGCCTGTGACCTGAGCAGTCACGGAGATGATATCGCCTGATTGTAAAGTTAATCCTTTGACTGTCCAGATTCCAGTTCCGTCGCTCATAGTAGCGGTTACAGTAACTGGTAACGTCGGAGCTGTGCCAGCAACAGTAGTCACGTTAATTAGCACTTAATTCACTAGAAATCGGCATAAAAATAAGCCCCCAAACCCGCATGAACTCAAGGGTCTGGAGGCTTATTAACTTTGCATTGTAAACCTATTACATATCATTCGTACCATAATGCATAATATAATGAATTATAAGCTAATCATTCATAAAGGTTTCCTTAGAATTTACTGTGAAACCACACCACTTCCCTGAAGAAGCACATTGGCTTCCTCTAAACTAGCAACCATGAAAATTCGAGGTACAATTCGGCTGAGCACATCAAGGTCCGTCGTACCTCGCACAATGTCCTGAACAGTTTGAGACTCTGCGCCAAAACGAGCTTCAAGGAAATGGCAGATACTTCGTATTATACCTTTAGCCTCCCCTTCCTCTTTAGCCCCAGCGACATTCGATATCTCATCAAGATATGCCTTTTCCCTCATATCATAAAGTCTTCGTTCACTAGCATCTGCCTTAAACATTTCCTCAATTGTGAGCGCTTTACGAATAGGTGGATTACTAATCGATAATCTCTCCAATCCCTTACCTTCTAAGATTTTAAGAGGTTATTTAACTTTTTATCAAATGTAAAAATTTCATGTTTCCTTATCTTGAGGTAAGCATATAATAATGTGTCTACAAAATCCAATTTCCTCTCTGCATAGATCTTTAATGCTTCATTAATCACATCGATATCGCTTACTTCTAAATTACTGTATTCAAAAATCTTCAACAATGCAATACTTATTTCCTTGTTTTCTAATTTATAGACTTTCTCTAAACATAGACAATCTCTGTGATAACTTCATTTGGGATAAAAACCTCGTTGTTCTCCAACAACTCGCTAGCCTTCTCCGAAAAATCATCTGCGTCATTTAAAAGATATCTCAGAACGATATTAGCATCAACTATTTTCATATTGATCCTCCACAGCTTTAGCCCATGCACCGTTTTCTAAATTCTGAAAATCTTTGATTTTGTATTTTTCTAATAAGCCCTTGGCGCTTTTAGGATTTCGGTCTATTCTCTCATTCGTATTTTTATTTTCAAATGGGAATATGAGTATCTCAACTTCTCTATTCCTCAAGTTTTCTGGAAGATCAATAACGTCAACTAGTATATTGCTATTTGCAACTTTTCTAATAAAATTCATAATAATTTGCTCCCTTCAGATATTATAGAACAAAAGAAGAATTACTAAATATCTTTGGCTTCATTATATATTATACCATGTGACCTCATAACCTAACACAAAAGCTCACTCTAATAAGCCAGTAATTTTTTTACTGATTCTTGAGTAGCGCCTCAATCTCTCGCTTAAACCCATACTTCTGTAGGTATTCCACCAGAGCCGCCTCCATGATCTCCCTCTGAGTAACATTCTTTTCCCGGCTAAATTCTCCTGCCAGCTTAGCTATCATATCGCTCATATAAATGGCTTTGGTTCTTACAAGACCTGGCAAAGCATACCGAGGGATTTTGCCATCTTCTTTCGTGCCGGACAAAAGCTGGTAAACCTCATCCCGTTTTTCGTACAAAAAGCGAAGGAAGGGTAGATACTCATCTATCCCTTTCTCCATTTTCTTACCTATGGCCCCCTGTGGTCGATCTTCGGCATCCTCCACCTTACCCACCGTTTTGACATAGTTGTTTTTTTAGGCATTCCACTCATAGCTTTTGTTTTTCATATACTCGGCCATTTCTTTGTGGTCCATAAATCCTTCCTTTTTAGCCACCAACTTGGAGTCTGTATCCTCTTCTTCAAAAGCGGTAATAATACTGACGACTTTCGCTGGTGCGTAATTTTTAGGGTCTCTGTTTAGGTTCTCAACCCTGGTATGAAGACCGTTATACGTCAATCCACGCTCTTGCGCGAGTGCCTTACTTTTAACTTACATAACCTACTTGTCTTTTTTCTCAAGCAACAACTATTTTCCTGTTAAATCGGTTTCCGGCCCACAATGAATCATTTCTACAGAAATACCATATAATCTTAGCCACAGTTCCATTAACCTATAGGGTATCTCAGAGGAATCTCTTTCAAATTCAACTATTGTCTCAATCTGTTTTCCCGATAACTCCGCTATTTGCCTAAGTGTGTACCCTCAATTTACTCTTGCAGCCTGCCAAGTTATTCTAAACATGACATCACCTCCTGCTATTATGATATTCCGATTTATTCGTATTGTCATTGATATAATTTTGGAAATACTTTTAATTTGTTTTATAATCAAGTATAATCGAAATAGCATTATTTCTATTTCGATTATACTGGGGTGAAATTATGGCTCGTAGTAAATATACTGATGTTGAAAAAAATATGATTAAGGATATCTCTGTCAATCTGAAACGTCTTTTAACTTTGAAAGGAATGTCACAAACTGAATTAAGTGTTGCGACAGGGCTATCGGTAAGTACAATATCCGATTACGCCAGGGGCAAAACTTTACTATCTCCTGGAAATCTACAGAAAATAGCCGACGCATTAAATGTACTAAAACAAGATATCAATTCAAGATTGATGGATACACCATCTATCAGTCCAATTCCCCTTGTGCTGACAATTAATGAGGATAGCGCTATATTTGCTGTGGAAAATGTAAAGGAACTTATTTATTACCCTATACAAAATGCGCAGCAACCTAAATTTGCCTTCATAATGCCGGACGATAGTATGGTCGATGCTGGCATACTATCTGGAGATATTGTCTATGTGCGTTATTCACCATGGGCAGAATTTAATGGCCAAATCATTTTAGTTTTAATTGATAGTCATAACAGTCTAAAGCGCATGATATGGTCTGAAGGCTCTCCCTATATTCAACTTGTATCTGATAAAACAATTGAAGTTTTACCGAATAAGGTTAATGTGCGCGGTGTTTATATGGGACATTTTAGACTTTAAGATTCTTTCTAAGAGGAATGCCTGATCAATGATGCCCTTTTATAAGCATTTTAGCTTACAAAAGGGCATCATTAATCAGCCCAGCTGAATTTGTTACTGCTGGATCTTCGAAACATCGACAAATAAATTGTCAAACTGCCGTACAGGAAACCTGCATCCGTGACGTAGGATTGAACCGTTCTAGTTGCCTTCCCGTCGTCTAGCAGGTATTGGTTGAAACTCTGACAGTATTTTGCTCTGTTCTGAAATGATCTTTGGATGATTCTCTTCCAACTGAATTCACTCCTCTCTTGATCAGGGCAAAGTAAAAGCCCCACGTTCTTTTCTGAACGTAGGGCTAGAATTGTAGCGACGGTGCCGAAATAGTGTCGGTTGTGTCGCCATGACACTGTGTCACTTGTTTGGAAAAGAATCTGCAGAATGGCCACTTCGACACATCGCTACTGTCGGCCCTTTTAGATGATAGGACCCAGATGCTATTGAGAGACTAAATATTCTTCAATGAGAGCCATTACTTCATCTACAGGAGTGCCCATGAAAATTCGATTTATAATCCGACTAAGCGTATCTAAATCAGTGATTGTGCGAACTCTCTCCTGAAGAGCTTGAGACTCGGCACCTAAACGCGCTTCAAGATATTGGCAAATATCCTCAGCCTTTCCTTCAGCCTTTCCCTTTGCCTCAGCCGCCGCCAGATTAGTAGCCTCAGAGAAGATCGCTTTCTCCCGCATGTCATAGAGTCGTCGTTCCTGAGCATTGGCTTTGAACTGTTCCTCAATTGAGAGCGCTTTACCGATCATCGGATTACTCATCACAATTGCCTCCAATCCTTCTCCCTGAATATCACTGAGATAGACTAGCCATTCTTCCAAGGCACTTTGGGGTCCTCTCTTTAGATGCTTGAGCTTGGCTAACTCTAAGTAGTGCAGCTCTAAGTCGTTATTAAGCTTTGCCCCTGTTTCATCGTCCCTAAGATGAAAGACATGATGATAGCGATTATCTTTTTTAAACCACTCAAACCCCAAGATACTAATACCGATCGTAGGCTTCAGTTCATTGAAGAGTTTCCCTTGCTGGAGTTGACGGTGATATAGAGCTGCCCAGTAATATAAACTCCTCTGATCAATGAAGATCTGATCGGCTACTTGTACT
>Ga0326727_10027292_pt1 | contig 10498 bp, 8 predicted proteins | sample MB2enrmetagenome_FD_207643 | JGI IMG/M metagenome (GOLD analysis project Ga0326727, IMG submission 207643) | Lab enriched peat soil microbial communities from McLean, Ithaca, NY, United States - MB29MY | ecosystem: Environmental > Terrestrial > Soil > Wetlands > Peat | place: USA: New York...
ACGAGGGCAACTGGGGCGTGAAGGACAATGCCGCGGGCCAGGCCTATTACGACTCCATGCTGAGGCTTTATGCGAACTGGGGCGTGGATTTTCTCAAAGTCGATTGCATCTCGGACCATCCTTATCGCCCCACCGAGATTCGCCAGATCGCCGAGGCCATCCGCAAGACCGGCCGTCCCATTGTGCTCAGCCTCTCGCCCGGTCCCACCGATTTCAGCCACGCTACCGAGGTCGCCCAATACGCGCAGATGTGGCGCATCTCCAACGATCACTGGGATGGATGGACCTTCCCTGGCGCGACGAGTGATGAGTTCCCCTTCGGATTGCAGGGCGCCTTCGACCGCTTGACCGAATGGTACGTTTATGCCAGTCCCGGCAACTGGCCTGACGCCGACATGCTCCCCGAAGGCTGGCTCGGGCCCCACCCCGGCTGGGGTGAGGCGCGGCAGTCGCGCGAAACGCAGGATGAGCAGCGCACTGAATTCACTCTTTGGTCGGTGGCGCGGTCGCCGCTCATTTTCGGCGGCAACCTCACGCGTCTCGACAGTTTCACCCGCTCGCTCCTCACCAACCAAACGGTTCTTTTCGTGAACCAGAACGCCGGCTATAGCCACCCGGTCGATGTTTCCACACTCGGTCCAGGGTTTGAAAACATCCGCGTCTGGCAAGCCACGGTCGCTGCACCCCGCGCGCGCGGCTACGCGGAGTTCTTCGCCTTCTTTAATCTCGGATCGGCTCCAGCCGCGGTGCATGTCAACTGGAAGGATCTCGGCCTCGACGATCGAAAATACTCCGCCCAGAATGCATGGGACAATTCGACAACCAAGGACTCCAAGGACATAAGCTTTATCTTGCCGCCGCACGGCAGCACCTTGTTCCAGGTGCGTTAGGTCGCTGACAGCTTGAAGAAGAACCTTCCCGTGCCCCATCCTTTCGCCTTCTTCCTGGCGAAAGGGTGGGATACTACGAAAGCGAACGAACGAATTCATGTTGTCAGAGACCTAGCGAGAAACCAAGCGATGCAGCGAAGAACGATCCTTGGCGCACTGGCAGCCACGATCCTCATTGAGAGGTTGGGGTGGGCGAATCCGACGCCCGGCGAACGCCTGGCTACCGCCGCCCGCGCCCAGGTGGGAGTCACCACCAGCTACGATCCGGGATGGACCTCGATTCCTTATCCGGGTGGCGACGTGCCTCGCAATACCGGCGTCTGCGCGGATGTCGTGATTCGCGCCGCGCGTGACGGCCTGGGCCTGGACCTGCAAAAGCTGGTGCACGACGACATGATGAAGCACTTCGACGCCTATCCAGCCCGCAAAGCCTGGCGCCAGACACGGCCCGACGCCAACATCGACCATCGCCGCGTGCTGAATTTGCAAACCTATTTCGAGCGCACCGGAGCCGCGCTATGGGTGGCGACTGGACGGGTGCCAGGCGATGCTTTTCCCGGGCCGCTCGCCGCGGGCGACATTCTCAGCTGGATTCTAGTTACGGGGCAGCCGCACATCGGTATCGTGGTGAGCGTTCCGGCGTCGCCTCGCAGCGGCACGGCGAATCCGGCCGAAAGCAGCCCGCGCGTGGTGCATAACATCGGCCGCGGAGCGGAAGAGTCTTTGCTCGCGGCCTTCTGGCCGAATCGCGCCATCGGCCACTACCGCTGGCCGGTGGCTTGACCCGCACCGCCCTCTGCGGCCCGGTTTCAAACCTCGTCCTGGTGTGCGAAACTATTGTGTTTGCGGAGTGGGCCTTCGCTGGCACACCCTCTTTCGATGGACAAGTCATGCCGCTTCTTCGTTCCGCTTTCATCGCGCTCTCCCATAACCGCCCTTTACGCCATTTCTGCGAGCACTCCCGGCTGGGAGCCCGCCTTAACTCGCGCTTCATCGCGGGCATGACGCCTGACGACGCATTACGTGTGGCCGAAAGCCTCAATCGACAGGGCATCGCCGTCACTCTCGACTCGCTGGGCGAGAGCGTCACGTCGGAAACCGAAGCGCACCGGGCTGCCGATGTCTACCACAAGCTGCTCGATTCCATCGCCGCCCGCGGCCTCAACGCCAACATCAGCGTCAAGCTGACGCAGATGGGTCTGGAGCAATCCTTGGAACTGGCCGAGTCCACCGCCGGCAATCTCGCCGAGCACGCCCGCGCCGCGAGCAACTTCCTGCGCGTCGACATGGAAGACTCGCGCCTGACCCAAGTCACGCTCGACATTGTGCGCCGCATCCATGCCCGCGCCGCCACGCGCGGCGCAGTCGGGGTCGTCGTTCAGGCCTACCTCTACCGCTCCCAGGCCGACGTGGAGCAGTTGCTCGCCGACGGCATCCGCATCCGGCTCTGCAAAGGCGCGTACAAAGAGCCGCCCGAGGTGGCGTATCCGCGCAAAGCGGACGTCGACCAGAACTTTCTCAAGCTGAGCCAGACGCTTCTCTTGAGTCCGATTTACCACGGGCTGGCAACGCACGACGAAGCAATCATTGAGGCAACCAAAGCCTACGCCGCGTCGCGTGGGATCGGCCGCGAGCATTTCGAGTTTCAGATGTTATATGGAGTGCGCCGCGATTTGCAGCGCAACCTGGTGCGCGATGGCTACAAGGTGCGCGTGTATGTTCCGTTTGGCACGGAGTGGTATCCCTACTTCATGCGCCGCCTGGCGGAGCGCCCAGCCAACGTGCTCTTCCTGGCCCGCAACTTCTTCCGGGCCTGAGTTTCTGCTAGAGGGATTTTCTTTTTCGCCGGTCTGCTGCGCCGTTCGGAGTCTTCCTTCTGCGGCGCTTGCGAAGCAGTGTACGGTTACCGCAGGTTGTGCAGCGCCAGGGATAGAACCCAAAGAGGGGATAGACTACCTGCTGCAGAAATCCATCGCGAAAGACGCGTTGGACTTTCCCGCTTCCGCACTTCTGACAAACAACCTGCTCCTTGACGGAACGCGACTTAGAAATATTCTCCGCGAGGATTTGCTGAACCATCTGCTCTGACATGCCTGCTCCCCCGGAAGACCCCAAGTAGTGCCCCATCAAAACCCAGCCGCTTGCCCACCTTCCAGCGAAGGCTTTCTGTTTGCCGATGCAAGGAAAATCACCAGGGACGAACGTCCCTTTAAGGCTTGCCCCGATCTTATATTGCTGAGCAATGGGATGCTACGAAACCTAATCAGATTATAGTACTCAAGTAACCCGGCAGCAACCGGCAAAAACCATAGCGCATGGGGCCCCTGGAAGCGACACGGAATTCAGCTCATTGTGTTGCGTGCAGCCGTGCCAAGCCTTCGTGAGCCAGATCGGCAACTGCCTTGGCCAATGGGACCGATGCGTTGAGCGATTCCGGGCGTTCCAGCCGGATGCCTGATCTGGCAGCGTAGCCGCGGAAGAGAATGTCGACATCGAAGAGAATCTCGACGTGGTCGCAGAGAAATCCGATCGGCTGCAGGATGAGCGCCTTCACGCCCTCGGCTGCAATCCGATTCAGCGTCTCTTCGACGCTGGGCCCGATCCACGGGCCGCCGCTCGCGCCCTGGCTCTGGAAGGCAAACCACCAGCGGGGAATCTGCGGTACGCGCGCGGCTACGAGTTCCGCAGTGTGCCGTGCCTCGCCGGCGTAGGGATCGGCGCCCTGTCCCGGCCAAAGCCTTTTGCCGGCATCGGCGTCTGCCGCGGGCGCTTCCACCGTGCGCGTGGGCACGCTATGCGCCGTAAACAGGACCTGCACAGGCTCGCCAATTTCTTGGCTCAACTTGGCCCATGCTGGCCGCAACCGCTCTGCAAAGGCATCGGCCAGGAGCGGGTGCTGCGCCCAGCCGGGCGTAAAGTCAATCCGCAGCTCCCCTGCCTCCGCTTCCACCGCCCGCCGGTACAGCCCAACGCTGGTCCGCGAATTCTGCGGCGCCATGCAGATCACCGCGGCCTCTTCGATGCCGTCGGCGCGCATCTGCCGCACCGTCTCTGGAATATAGGGACGCCAATTCCTCATGCCCACGTAGACAGGAACCGCATGGCCCGTCGCGGCGAGTTCCGCCTCCACCAGTTTCGCCTGCGCAAGGGTGATCTCGGTCAACGGGCTGCGGCCGATCTGCGCGTAGCGATGCTGAATCTCTTCGACAACGGACTGCGGCAGCGGCCGCCCGCTCACCACGTTGCGCAGGTATTCGGGAATCTGCTCGGCCGTCTCCGGCGTTCCATGCGCCAGTAACAAAACTGCCTGTTTAGCCACGGAAGTCCTCCAGCCGGAACTCCCGCACCATCTTCACCACGGCTTGCACGTTCTCCACTGGCGTTGCCGGCACAATTCCGTGGCCCAGATTGAAGATGTGTCCCGGCCGTCCGTTGGCCGCGCGCAAAATCTCACCAACCCGCTGCTCCAGCACATCGAGCGGCGCGAAAAGCGTGATGGGATCGAGATTGCCCTGCACCGCGTGCGCGTGGCCCACGGCGCGCCAGCCCTCGTCGAGCGGCTGCCGCCAATCCAGCCCGATCACGTCGGCGCCCGTCTCGGCCATCTGCCCGAGCAGGCCGGCGGTTTCCACGCCAAAGTAAATCACCGGCACGCCCATCGCCTCGACGGCGCGCACCAGCCGCTTTGAAGCCTCGAAGGCATAGGCGCGATAGTCGCTGGGCGAGAGCGAGCCGACCCAACTGTCGAAGATCTGAATCACATCTGCGCCGGCCTCGACCTGCAGGCTGCAATAATCTGTCAACACAGCAACCAGCTTGTCCATAAGGCTGCGCCACGCAGTGGGGTTGGAGTACATCAGCTTCTTGGTCTCGATGTAGTTGCGCGAGCCGCCGCCTTCGATCATGTAGCTGGCCAGCGTGTAAGGCGCGCCGCAGAATCCGATCACGCCCAGGCGGTCGCGGAAGTGCGCCGCGACCTTCTCAATGGCCCGCGCCACGTAGCCCAGATCGCCGGCGCGATCCGTGCGCAGCGCGAGCACATCCTCAACCGTCCGCACGGGACGATGCACCACCGGGCCCTCGCCCGCCTGGAACTCGAAGTCCAGTCCCATCGGCTCCAGAGGCAGCAGCAGATCGGCAAAGATGATGGCCGCATCCACACCCAGCTTCTCCGCGGCGGTGATGGTCACCTCGGCGGCCAGATCCGGCATCTTGCAGATCTCTACCAGCGTGTGGTGCTTGCGCACATCGCGGTATTCCTGCATGTAGCGGCCGGCCTGGCGCAAAAACCAAACCGGCGTGCGGTCCACCGGCTTGCGCAGGCAGGCGCGGACAAATCTGCTGCCGTCGAGGATGGTTCCTTCTTTTCCGGGGTCATTATCTTGGCGGTTCATCTTCGTCAATTTTAGACGGCAGGCCCCGTGGCGCAGCCCGATTTCGTCGCTCTTCCTATGCCCGCCCGTGGGGTTCCCCGCGCCAGCCTCACATCCGTTCCTGTATCATGGCTCTGCCGCCCTTTCCTGCCCGGCTTTCGTTCCCCGGATCGCCTTTCGCGCGATACCGATAGGAGCTTCTCCATGTCCATCAACAGGTTCGCTGCCGCATCCCTCGCCGCGCATTTCGTGCTCCCGCTCGCCGTTTTCGCCCAACTGCCCCAGCCGTCCTTGCAGCTACCGTCTTCCACACCGCCTTCAAAGAGCATCAAACTCGACGTGGTCGTCGACACCAAGTCCGGTCTGCCCATAGCCACCCTCCATCAACAGGACTTCACCGTTCTCGACAACAAATCTCCGCGCCCTGTGACTTCATTCGCGGTCCTCACATCTGCCGACGAACCGGTCGAGGTCATCCTCTACCTCGACGCCGTCAATACACCCTACGAGTTACTGGCCGAAATACGAACCGGCACGGGAAGATTCCTTAAAGAGAAGGAAGGCGCACTGGCCCATCCCACCACCGTCGCGGTCCTCACCGATGACGGCCTTCAGATTGAGAATCGCTTCTCCAGCAACGGAATGGCGCTCAGCGACGATCTCAAACACCGCCAGATCGGCCTTCGCAAGATCACCCGCGGTACCGACTGGAGCTCCATCGATCGCTTCGAGATCGGCATCAAGGCCATCCATAAGCTCGTCGCCTTCGCCTCCAGCCTGCCGGGGCGCAAGATCGTCCTCTTCATCTCCCCGGGCTTCCCTCTTCTCTCCGGCCCCAACGCCCAGACCACGGCCAAGCAGCAACAGGAGATCTTCGGCGACGCCGTCTACCTCTCCACGCAATTGCGCCAGAACAATATCGCCTTCTACAACATCGACCCCGTCGGCGTCTCTCAATCCATGTACAGCGCCAACTACTACCAAACCTTTCTCAAAGGCGTAACCAATCCCGGCAACGCGCAGTTCGCCAGTCTCAGTCCTCAGGTGCTCTCCGTCCAGAGCGGAGGCCTGACGCTCGTTTCCAGCAATGATCTCCCCGGCATGATCCGGAGGTGCGTCCTCGACGCAGACTCCTGGTACCAAATCTCCTTCGATCCTTTGCCCTCCGAGAAACCCGACGAGTATCACCACGTCGAAATCCGCGTCGATCGACCCGGCGTCATCGTCCGCACCCGCGACGGCTACTACGCCAACCCCACCCCCGTCATCATCCACTGACAGAGTTCCCTCCGTCCCACAGCCCCGCAGTGCCGGTCCTTCCGTCTGACTGATCGTGTTCCCCGATCCCCGCTTTTGATCTAGGGCCTGAAATTCTTCCATTGCAGTTCCGTCAGATCGGCCATGCCCGCTATTAGCAACAACTTCATCCAGAGTTCATTCAGCAGGAACATTGGCGAGGTAGGTTCCAGCCATGGACAAGCACATTGCTGTCGAACCGAGTGGACTTCATTTTCGCAACATGGGCGACGTCGCCATGACTCAAGTCGCCATCGCCCGACTTAGCGAGCTATGGCCCCATGCTCAGGTTGAGGTGGTAACCTCAAGCCCCCATCTGCTGTCGCGTTATAGCCCTTCTGCCGTGCCACTCGGGGCGGAAGAACGCGGCGCTTGGCTTTCGGGCCGATCCTTGACGGGCGGCCTGGGCCGCGAACTCCCGGCAAGCATCTCGGTTTCCATGCAGAACCTTGAGAGGCGGCTTTGGTTCCGGCATCCTGCAGTGGCGGAACTCGGCCTTCACCTCAAGGCGAAGCTTCGGCACAGGGCGTTTGTTTCGCCATCCAGCTTTCGGGAGCGGGTGACGGGCGCCAGTCTGCTGGTAGCGAGTGGCGCGGGCGTATTGAACGACGCATTTGAAGACCAAGCCAGCCCGCTGCTCGATGAGCTCGATTTCGCTTTGCAGGCGGGAATCCCGGTTGTCGCATTCGGGCAGGGAGTCGGTCCAATCACGGATCCCAAGCTACTCTCACGGGCTCAGGAGGTGCTTCCGCGCCTCTCGTTGATTGGCCTGCGGGAGGGCCGCACAGGATTGCCGCTTTTGGAGTCCCTGGGGGTGGCAAGAGATCGAATCTTCGTTACCGGAGATGATGCAATTGAATTGGCGCTTGATCGCCGGCCCAGTTCTCTGGGAGATGCTATTGGCATCAACGTTCGTCTAGCCAACTATGCGGGAACGGACGAGCAACTAATCGGCAGGCTTCGTGAACCGCTGCATTGCGCTGCCCAGAAACTCAAATCTTCGTTGCTATCCGTCCCTATATCGCTCCACCATACGGACTCCGACATCGTGTCCAACGGCAGTGTACTTGACGATAAAAGCCCGGGCTCTCAGACAGGTATCGAGAGTCCGGAGGACGTCATTCGCCTGGTTGGAAAATGCCGGGTGGTGGTTACGGGAAGTTATCATGGGGGAGTCTTTGCTTTGGCCCAGGGCATACCGATTGTGGGACTAATGCAATCCCCTTACTATGAGCAGAAATTCCGCGGCCTCCAGCAACAGTTCCCAGGAGGATGCCGCACGCTCGACTTCAGGCAGCCGGTCACCTCCGTCGAGATTCAGGATGCGATTTGCGGTGCCTGGGAATCCGCAGAACAAGTCAGAGAGGCGCTCATCGAGGCCGCGACGCACCAAGTCGAGCTTAGCCGGGCGGCATATCGGCTTGTGCGTGAAATGTATCCACTCGGTAGTAGAGCGTGTTTCAAAGATGGCCTTCGTGCTTCGGTCCTAGTCCCTCAGGAGTGAAAACCCCTTGCTACCAGCCTTCTTCGACACGAATTGATTCTTGCTCTGTTGCAGGGCGGGTTTTTGAAACACGCTCTGGAATTGGTTGCAGAATCTCGGCTTTGAAAGGGCGCGGCTTTGGAGCCTGCCCTGAGCGAAGTCGAAGGGTGCTATGAAGGGCGCATAAACAGCGGGCTTCAGCCCCTGAGGGACGTTTTTCAATAGGCTCTGAGCATTTATGCAACCAGCTCTATGGTCGCCGTCGTCCCACGAATAGCTACTGGCAGCTCCCAGCCTTCATCTCCACCTGAAGATCCTCACCGCCACCGCAAACGGCACGACGAACCACACCAGCAGAATCGCCAACGGCGTCATCATGTGCCCCAGTTCCGTCCCCTGCAGCATGTTGCCGCGCACGGCGTTGATGGCTGCCGTGAGCGGAAGAGCCTGAATAAACGGCTGCAGGATCGGCGGGAAGCGCGAAGGCGAGAAGAAGACGCCGGACATGATCCACATGGGCATCATGACCACGTTCATCAGGCCGCTGACAGCCTCGATGGTGCGGGCGCGCGAGGCCACCAGAAGGCCCAGCGCCGAAAACGTGAGTGAGGCGAGCACGCAGATGAGAGCCAGCTCGACGAGCGGACCGCGAAAGGGCACGCCAAACACGACCCGCGCAAAACCCAGCAGCACCACAACCTCGATGGCAAGCATGACCAGACGCGAGAGCAGATAGGACGCGAGGTACTGCCAGCGTGGCATGGGCGAGGCGACCATGCGCTTAAGCAATTTTTTGGCGCGCGCGTCGACAATCGCGAAGCCCAGTCCCCACATCGCCGAGCCCATCAGGTTCATGCCCAGCAGGCCAGGCACCACAAAGTCGATGTAGCGCAAACCCGTCTCGTGAACCAGCCGATTCGCGGCCGCGACCGGATCGCGCCTTCCTGCCGCAATCTGAATCGCGAGGTCGGCGATCGTTCGCGCCGTTCTGGCATCGGGATTGGTGTCGTCGTAGCGGTACTCGACCGCATTTCCGTCTGCGACGGCCAGCAGCAGAATGTTGCCCGTGGCCAGCGCCCGCGCGCCCGCGGCTTCATCCATCTCCGTGGCGCGCAAACCCTTGTCGGCGGCGAGCGCCTCGACCAGTTGTGGTGTGGTTGCGCCCACGGGAAGCACGTCTGCTGGCCGATTGCGGAACGCAATCCCCAGCCCCACCGCGAGCAGAATGGGAAAAACGAAGATCCAGAAGATGGCTTCCGGCTCGCGCAGCGTCAGCTTGAGCCGCGTCACGGTGAGTTGATACAAACTGCTCAGCGTCAGCTTATTCATCGCGCAGATTCCTTCCCGTCATGCGCACAAAAACGTCCTCGAGCGTGGCCGAATGGGTGCGGAACTCGCTCAGATGCAGCCCTTGTTCTTCAAGCGCGGCAAAGATGCGCGGCACGGCGGTGTGCAACTCGCTCACCGAAAGCTGGTGCAACGCCTCCTCCACGCGATGCGATTGCACGCCGGGAATCGCCCTCAGCGCCTGTAGGTCGATTCCCTTTGCTCTGTCATCCTGAGCGAAGTCGCTCGCGTCTTTCGCGAGCAGCGGAGTCGAAGGATCTGCGGTTGCCTTTTCGCTGACCGCAAACTCCACAATGTCCTCGCCGCCCACGGTGGCAATCAGCTCCTTGGGCGTGCCCAGAGCAATCACGTGCCCGTGATCCATAATGGCCACGCGGTCGCACAGTTGCTCGGCTTCGTCCATATAGTGCGTGGTCAGAATGATGGTGCGCCCCGCCTGCTTCAGGCGTTCCACGAGGTCCCATAGATGACGGCGCGCCTGCGGATCGAGGCCCGTGGTGGGCTCGTCGAGGAAGAGCAGCTCGGGATCGCCGACCAGCGCCGTGGCCATGGCCAGCCGCTGCTTTTGCCCGCCGCTCAACCCGCCCACGCGCGCCCGCCGCTTCTCTTCGAGTTGCGCGCGGCCGACGGCCTCATCGACCGTGATGCCGCGGCGGTAAAAGCTACGAAAGAGCCGCAGCATCTCTTCCACGGTAATCTTGTCCGGGAATTGCGTCTCCTGCAGTTGAATGCCGATCGCCTGCCGCAGCTCGTCCCCGTGCTCGCGCCAGTTTCTGCCCAGCAGCTCGACCGTACCCGCGTCCGGCGTCGTCAGCCCTTCGCAAATCTCGATGGTCGTGGTCTTCCCTGCTCCGTTCGGTCCCAGGAGCCCAAAGCACTCGCCGGGTCTGACTTCAAGGTCGATGCCGTCGACCGCGCGCACCTCGCCAAAGGCCTTATAGAGGCCGCGAATGCGCACCGGTACGACGCCCGCATCGGTCCTTGTCCCGAAAGCATCCTCGTCTAAGCGATTTCTCACCATTCCCATCTTCCCCAGACTAACCTCTCGAATGCTTTTGCCGATACAAGTGTCTTGGATCAACCTATCGCATGCTCAGATCCTGACGCAA
>Ga0326727_10027294_pt1 | contig 10498 bp, 9 predicted proteins | sample MB2enrmetagenome_FD_207643 | JGI IMG/M metagenome (GOLD analysis project Ga0326727, IMG submission 207643) | Lab enriched peat soil microbial communities from McLean, Ithaca, NY, United States - MB29MY | ecosystem: Environmental > Terrestrial > Soil > Wetlands > Peat | place: USA: New York...
CTTCAGCCATATTGCCAATCGCCAGCCAACTCACCCCCCCCAACAAGATCGCCATCACGCCAAAACCGGACATTAACTTGACTGTCGTGCTCAGATTAAGGAATTCTCGCATCGAAAATTCTCCCCCCGGGCTGCATTGCTCGGGTGAACTTGAAAGTCCTCGGGACCCCAAGGCTATGCGCGAGACCCGACGCTCGAGTCCTCACCGTCCAGCCGACACTTTCGACTTCTCGCTAACCGGGTTGCGAGTTCCCACTCGCGAAGGCGCTACCGGCGGCCGCGTGGACGACTCCATGTCAAATCTGAATTTTCCAACAAGCTGCTGCATCTCGGACGCCATGCGCGACAACTCGCCGGCCGCTTGTTGAGTGTTGCCCGCGCCCTCTGTCGTGCTCTGGGCCGTGGTCGCCACGCTGGTGATGTTCTGAGCGATGTCCGCACTGCTCTTGGCTACCTCCGACACATTGCGGCCGATCTCGTTGGTGGTCGCCGTTTGTTCCTCGACGGCGCTGGCGATGGTGCTGGAGATGTCGTTGATCTTGGCGATGATGCCGCCGATCTTGCCGATGGCGTCCACCGCCCCCTTGGTGTCCGTTTGGATGGCTTCGATCTTTTGGCCGATTTCCTCAGTGGCGCGGGCGGTCTCCTTGGCCAGTTCCTTGACCTCGTTGGCAACGACGGCGAAGCCCTTGCCTGCCTCGCCGGCTCGGGCCGCCTCGATGGTGGCGTTAAGAGCAAGCAGGTTGGTCTGCTGGGCGATCGAGGTGATGACCTTGATGACCTGGCCGATCTCGGCACTGGACTCGCCGAGTTTGGAGACGGTGGCATTGGTAGTTTCAGCGACGCGGACGGCGTCGGTAGCGACGCGCGCGGCTTCGCTGGCGTTCTTGGCGATTTCCTTGATGCTGGCGCCCATTTCCTCGATGCCGGTGGCGACGGTCTGCACGCTGGCACTGACCTGTGAGGACGCTGCGGAGACCACGCCCGCCTGGGCGGCCGTCTCTTGGGCATTGCCGCTCATTTGCTGGCTAACGCTGGACAGTTCCTCGGACGAGCTGCCAAGTGAGGTGGCATTCTGTGCCAGGGTCGACATGTTGGAGCGAAGATCGGCCAGGAACTGATTGAGGCCGTCAGCCAGTTGATCGATCGCTCCCTCGCCCTGAACGGCTGCCTCACGCGTCAGATCTCCCTGCGCGGCAGCGCTGACCACTTCCAGAATGGAGTCGACCTTTGTCCGCAGTTCGTCAGCGGCCTGTTTTTCTCGTTCCGCCGATTCCTTGACATTCTTCTCCATCGTCAGCCTGGCAGTGACGACTTCCCACGTAAGCATAGCGCCCAGGAATTTCTGGTTTTGATCGAGGACCGGGCTTACAAGGAAGTCGAGGACTTCGGGACCGATTGCAATCTGGCCTTTGAATGGCAGATTGGCCGGGTCGGAGATAATTCTTCGTTGTTTTTCCGGGGTTTTGTGGAAAACATCGACGGATTGACCGACGACTTGATCTGCCTTGACCGGCAGATACTTTTCAAGAGAGCGAAGCATCTGCAAGTTCGCGGCATTGCCGTAGCGAATGATGCCGCTCTTGTCGGCGAACATGGTGCTGACGGGAGACTGCTCCATCATCGATTGAATGCGCGCCGTTTCGGTCTCGTGTTCCACGCGATCGACGGCTGCGGAGACGATCTTGGCCGTGTTCCGCAGTGTGTCCAAGCGCTCTTTCGAGGGATTGCGAATCTCCGCTGCAAAAAAGTCCATGGTGCCGACTACCCTGCCATTCACCTCGACAGGGAAAGACACGGCTGTTTTGACGCCGGCGCGACCCGCACTCGAGGCGCGCGAGCAATCGGTTAACTGGCTCAGGTCCGGTACCACAATCAAATCGCGCTGTCGCCACGCCCGCCCGTTCAGGCCTTCTCCCTCGCGGAACCGGCCATCCATACCGGCCCGGCGAAATTCCTCGCCCACGGAACCCGAATCGACTACGAACCGAAGTAGGTTTTCCTTGGGATCGACTTTCCAGAAAGAACCATAGAGATAGCCAAATGACGTGCGTATGGAATCCAGAGCTGCGCGTGTCGCTTCTTCAACAGTCTTGGCTCTCGCGGTGGCCTCCATGAGATGCTTCAAAGCAGTGCCATGGACCAGCGCTTCGGCATTCAACTCGGAGGCTCGCTTCATCTCTTCGATGGCTGTGTCCAGAGCTTGAGCAGTGCGACCCAGTTCATCCGTTGTCTTTACATCAGCTTTCTTGGTTAAGTCTCCTTTAGCTACCGATTCCAAAACGTTCATGATTCGTTGCAGCGGTTTCACGATCAGGAGAGAAATTCCGTACCCGAGCGCCAGTCCGAGCACTACCGTGACGGCAGATGCTGCGAACATCGTGTTCCTTGTCGAGAGATAAGATGCGTTCGCCTCATCGTATTTGGCTTTCGCGATGTCGGTTTTGAGTGAGATGCATTTATTGATCGCCTCGTACGCGGGCGGAAACTTAGACGTGGCTGTGGCCGCCTGAAACGCATCGGACTTGCGGCCCTCGAGGAGCGGCTTAAGTTGGCGCTCCTCTCTGCTTTGTTTGTACTCGCGAGCATGTTCTCGGAAGTCGGCGAAGGCCTTACGCACTTCGGGGGTGACGATGGTCGCTTCGAACTGCTCGCTCTCTTGGGCGAGTTGTTGATCGAGCTCGCGCATCTCGTCGATCTGTTTTGTGAGCCTCGCAGGGTCGTCAGCGAACACCAGCGTGGAATAACTGTGCATCCGAATCAATAACAGCGTGGATTTGATCTCAGCCAACTTGGTGATCGGGATTAACTGCACGTCGTTAATGTTCTGTACGTTGTCGTTAATAGCACTCATATTTCGGATCGCGTAGGCGCTCATCAGGATGAGCAACACGCCCAGCGCACCGAACCCGGTCATCTGTTTGGTGGTGGTTCCCAGATTAAGAAAGGCCCGCATTGGCGATAGACCCCTGGAGAGTGTTTGATCGTGGTCCGGGTGGACGATTACCCGTGTGTGTTTTTGAGAGTGAGCCGGATTACTCGGAAGGCGAGTCGATCAGGCCGCGGCCGGCAGTTGAACGGCCTTCTCGGTGTCGAGGATCAACAACAATCGATCCTTGAGCTTGTACGCTCCGCGAATTAGCTCGCGAGCAACGCCGCCAAGCGTCTCCGGCGGTCGTTCGAAGGCTTCCTGATCGACCTCGAGTACGTCGCCGATTTCGTCGACCAGCAAACTGATCGGTCCTTCTTCCGTGCGAATGACCACGTTCATCGGCAGCCGATCCGCGGGCCGATCCCGCAAATCGAGGCGGCGGCGGAGATCGATCGCTGTAACGATCTGACCGCGAAGATTGATCAGCCCGCGTACCACCGGCGAAGCAAGCGGAACTCTTGTCATTTCCAGGTAGCGGATTACTTCCTGCACCTGGCGGACTGCCACGCCGAAGAAATAGCCGTCGAGCACGAACGTGCAGAACTGGTGTTTTGCCATCGGGAATGCCTCTCTTGCCGCGAAGCAAAGCTTCACGGCGAACGTCCCCGCCCGGGGCCGGGACGCGGTTCGGGGGTCGGGAAGCTGTACTTGCGCAATCTCAGACCGCTGCGGCTTCGTGGAATTTCGTCAGGTCTGCGGACCGGATCACATCCGGCACGTCGATCAGGTCGGTAACGTGCTGTTGGATGACGGCCGACCCGAGCACGCCGGGACGTTTGTTGGAGCACTGAACATCGAGGGTCGCCTCGACGATGTCTTGAATGTTGTCGACGACGATGCCCACGCGCAGCGGTCCTTCCTGGTAGACCACGACCTGCATCGGATCGCGTTTGCCTTCCTCAGTGTCGCCGCCGACTACTTCGGACAGGCGTACCAACGGCAGGATCTGGCCGCGATACTGCACCACCTCGCGTCCGCCGGCGGTCTCGACTGTCGTGCGTTGAATCTCTTCCAAACGGGCCACGCGCGACAGCGGGATGGCCATACGCCGGCCTTCGCCCTGGCCGAACAAGAGCATGGTCTGGCGGTCGGTATGACGGTCTTCGCCGCGCGCGCCGCGATCGCCGCGTCCGTGGTCGCGGGACTGAGAAACCACCCGCGCCTTCTGGGCGATGCCCATGACGTCGAGGATCAAAGCCACTCTGCCATCTCCCATAATGGTCGCTCCCGCGAACAGGGAAATGCTCTTGAGAAGCTTGCCCAACGGCTTGACGACAATTTCCTCGGTATCGCAGATCCCTTCGACAACAAGGCCATACTGACGATCGTCGGCTTGGAGGACGACGATCGTCACTACCTCGGTATCGGCCGAAATACCGTTGGGCGTGTCGGGCTGGAGCTCGTGATTGAGGTACACCAGCGGTAGCAGACTGCCTCGTAGTCGGTAGACCGGAACGCCGTGGATGAGCTCGATTCCCTTGCGGGCTTGCTCACCCTCCAATCGGACCAGCTCCAGGAGGCTGACTTGCGGAATGGCGTAGCGATCGCCGCCGTTTGTCACGACCAAAGCGGGAATGATGGCCAGCGTTAGAGGGATCTTGATCCGCAGGGTCGTTCCATGGCCGAGCCGGCTGTTGATGTCGATCGTGCCGCCGATTTTCTCGATGTTGGTTTTCACGACGTCCATGCCGACTCCGCGGCCGGAAACGTTCGTGACCTTTTCGGCAGTCGAGAAACCGGGGAGGAAGATGAGGTGGATGAGTTCTTGCTCGCTCATCCGAGCCGCTTGATCGCGGCTTATTAGGCCGCGTTCGAGAGCCTTGGCTTTGACGCGCTCGGTATTGATACCGCCGCCGTCGTCGCTAATCTCGATGTTGACTTGGCCGCCTTCGTGATAAGCCCGAAGGAACAGCACGCCCTCCGCCGATTTCCCGTTCGCCAAGCGAACGTCGGAAGGCTCGATGCCGTGGTCGACCGAGTTGCGGACGACGTGCGTGAGTGGATCTTTGATCGCCTCGATGATGGTCTTGTCTAGTTCAGTCTCCTTGCCCTCCATTTCGAGACGGATGTGCTTGCCGCAGTTGGCAGCCAAGTCGCGGACGACACGAGGAAACTTGTTCCAGATGTTCCCGATCGGCTGCATGCGCGTCTTCATGACGCCTTCCTGAAGCTGCGTCGTGATCAGGTTCAGACGCTGGCAAGTGCCGAGGAAAATGGTGTCTTTTTGCGTCGACGTGTATTGCAGAATTTGGTTGCGGGCCAGGACCAGTTCGCCGACGAGGTTCATCAACTTGTCGAGCAGACCGACGTCGACCCGGATGTTTCCCTCGGAGACGGCTTGCGATTGCTCCCGAGCCTTGGCCGGCCCTTCTGCGGATTCTCCTTCAGATTCACTGGCCGATACGCTGTCGGAACTATCCTTCTCCGCTGGCGCAGCAACCTTCTGCTGCGGCGGAACCGGCGCCGCAACGGATTCAAGTGGCTGTGGAGGAGCAGCGGGCGGTGGCGCGGGGGCGGCAGCCGCCGCGGCGAGCGGCGCCGGGGTCGGAACTGCCGGCGCTGGCGCCGGTGCTGGTGGGGGAGAAGCCTGAACCGGAGCCGGCGGCGAAACCGGAGCTTGCGGAGTCGCGATTGCCGGTGAAGGCGTGGCAGGCGGCGGAGCCTGTGCAAAAGCCGTGACCGGCTTGGCAGCGGCAGGCGGAGTTTGTGCCAGCGGCGTGCTCCCTGCCGCTGAAGGCGCAGCCGGAGGCGTGGCTTGTTCAGCCGGAGCGGCTGCCGTAGCAGGCGGAGCGGCGTCCGAGGGTACCGTCTGGAGCGCGGTTAGATGGGCGATCAGTCCCGAATAGTCGACGTCCCCTTCTTCCTGACTCACTTCGATGCGGCCGAGCATGGCTCGGACGGCATCGACCATTGCCAACAAGGCGCCGGTGATCGGCCCGTCCAGGTGCAGCTTGCCGTCGCGCAACAGGCTGAGCAAATTCTCGCCGGCGTGAGCAACCGCCTCGAGTCTGCCGAAGCCGAAGAAGCCGCAGGTTCCCTTGATCGTGTGGATGGTGCGGAAAATGCTCGCCAGCCGGTTGCGATCGTCGGGACTCTGCTCTAGCTGCACGAGGTCCTGATCGAGTTGATCGAGGTTTTCGTAGCTCTCGACGAGAAACTCTTTGATCAGGTTACCCATGTCGGTCATGACGCACCTTCACCGAAAGTCTGAGAAAAGGGAGGCCGATTGTCAGGTTCCGGGCATGCGGAAGGGCGTCGTGCCGGGTTTCGCCACCACAACCTCGACCCAAAAAACACCGTCGGGGAGCTTAAATGAGTGCCGCTTTACTTCGACGTCCCCGGGCTGAAGCAAGCGGACGTCCGTGCCGCTGGCCACCATGGGCAGCGACATACGTGCCTTGACGCCGCGGCGGTCGAGGCGAGCGACGATGTCGCCCGCAACCACATTGGCCAACTCGCCCACGGCGTCGGCCATGTCGCGACTGTCGTAGGGAATGTCAAAGCCGGCAAATTTCTTGGCCAACGCCGGGGCAACTGCTTTGGGAAGCACCAGGGCAAACGCCCAAAGCGGATCCGCAACCAGCGATATGATGGCCACGATCCCGGCGGTTGAAGGCGGCTCGGTAGAATCGCCCAGGTATGTCGCCTTGGCTTTGAAAATTGACGGGCACGCGGCCTCGAACGCCTCCCGGACGGTATCCGAGAGCGCAGGAGGGAACGAGCCCGTAGATGTCGCTGTGGTCGACATCGCGAATGTCCTCCAGTGGGTTGTCGGTCCGGCATACGGACCGCAAATCAGGAGAACATGCGCGACAGCCACCCGCCGCCGCTGGTTTGTTGGGGTTGTGACTTTCGGGCGACGACGCCTTCGACAAGCTTGCGAAGCTTCTGGACAATTTCGTCGTCGGTGAATGGCTTGCAGATGAACGCGTTGGCGCCAGCCTGGTCGAGGGCTTCTTCGATTTTGCCCATCGACTTTTCGGAGGTCACCATGATGAGCGGGATGTGTTCGGTATTCCCCTTGGCCCGAATCTGACGAACGAATTCGATGCCCGTCATGTTGGGCATATTCCAGTCGATGAGAGCGATATCGATCGGCTCTTTGTCGAAGAGGGTCAGCGCCTCGGCGCCGTCGCCTGCCTCCACGAATTCGAACTCGGATAAGCCTGAGCGGTTGAGTGCCCGAATCACCATGTTGCGCATGATGCGGGAATCATCGACGATGAGTGCTTTGAGCTTCATTGAATGCCCACCTTCCAGGTCGGAGAATGCCCGGGGTTAGGCGACGCCGCTGCCGCCGTTCAACAGGCCTGACGAATCTCGTCGCAGTGCTGCGTGAGAATTCAGGACCTGCCTCAAACCCCTAAACTTGAGCACTTCCACAGTCCGGTTAACGGCCGGACCGTCCATACCGTCTCTTAATGACATATAGGTCACAATTCTTCGGCATGTGAAAGCAGGGCAAATGCGGATGAATTATGTGGAGGAGAAAAAAAGGTTAGTTTTGCGGATTATACCGATGACGGCGGCTCGGCCCGCGTCGGCGCTTGATTCCGACTCTAAAAAAGCACCCATTGCCGTTTTATGGTGAGAGTCCTTCCCGAGTCCAAATAAGACGCGCGACTTGGTGCTTTTTATTCAGAAATCGTAATAATGTGCTTGGACAAAAACTTCTGCTGACGATCGGCCGAAACTCAAGGTTCCGATCACGTGTGAAATGGCAGGTATACCATTGTGGACTCCGTGAAAAACATGAAGGACAAGCTGTGTCTCGTGACTGGTGCGACCTCGGGGATCGGTCTGGTCGCAGCGCGCGAGCTGGCTCGCCGTGGAGCGCGGTTGATCCTGGTCGGTCGTGATGCAGCCCGCTGTACGGCGGCCGTTCGACATATCGAAGCGGAAACGGGCAGTGGCCAGATCGAGACCTTGCTCGCCGACCTTTCGTCGCAACGGCAAATCCGAGAATTGGCCCGTCAATTCACGGAACGATACAACCGATTGGATGTCTTGGTGAACAACGCCGGCGGCCTGTGGCTCGAACGCCGCCTGACCGAAGACGGCTTGGAGATGACCTTCGCGGTCAATCACCTCGCTTATTTTCTGCTGACTCACTTGTTACGAGAGACACTGAGGGCCGGTGCGCCGGCCCGTGTGGTCAACGTCGCCTCGGCAGCCCATCGTCGCTCGACTCTAGATTTGACCGATCTGCAGGGTGCGCGAGAGTACGGCGGTTGGCAAGCGTACTGCCGGTCGAAGCTGGCAAATATCCTGTTCACTTATGAGTTGGCCAGGCGCTGGCAGGGTAAGGGGGTGACAGCGAACTGTCTGCATCCGGGCTGGGTCGCGACCGGGTTCGGAAGCGGCAATGGCTGGCGGGGTCGACTTCTAAAAGGCGTAGCGAAATTGTTCGCCATCGGAGCCGAAGCTGGAGCCGAGACCACGGTCTACGTGGCATCGGGGGCCGAGCTGGCAGAGGTGAGCGGAAAATACTTCGATAAGTGCCGGCCGGTTTCGTCGTCGCCGGCTTCTTACGACGAGGAAACTGCCCGTCAATTATGGAGAATCAGCGAACAATTGACCGGCGTGACGACGGATTTCCCGACATCCTAACGCTTGAGGAGTCTCTTGCAAACAGCCGAAGGACGCGTAAAATAGGGCCGGTAATGCGGGATTGGCATATCGGCTGTGCACAGCCTTCCCAAGGCTGCTAGACGGGTTCGACTCCCGTATCCCGCTTTCGCATCTCTGATTACCCCGAACATTTCAAGGCAAGCTGTCCTCTGTCATGCAGAATGCTTGGAAGCAAGCAACCACTGCACGCTCCGACTCGATCAAGTTGTCGCGTTGGCCTTCGCGACTTCAACTACCGGAATGTCCTCTAGCGATTCCCGCACCCCAAGGCCACCGGCGCGGCGCCGATAGGTTCGCCCGGGGTCCGGCATTCTTGGAGGAACACATGGGCTGGTTCGACTTTTTCCGGAAGCTGAAACCCGTCCTGTCGGCCGAACTGCCGCGTGCGGTCGTGCAGTTCGACGCGGAAGCGGTTACCTGCACCCGGCCGAGTGGACTGACGGAGCGCGTACGGTGGCAGGATCTGCGCGCGGTACTCATTCAGACGACGTCCGACGGCCCCGGCGTGGACGACTTCTTCTGGATACTCGTCGGGGAGGGTGCGAAAAGCGGCTGCGTCGTGCCGAGCGAATCCGTCGGCTGTGACAGCCTGCTGGCAAGGCTTCAAGAGTTACCCGGATTCGATAATGAGGCGGTGATCCGTGCGTCTCAATGCCTAGAGGACCAGCGCTTCCTCTGCTGGAAGCGTGAACCCGATGCCTGAGGACAAGCTCACCGCTCTCGCGTGTTCACCTGTCGCGCCGGCGGGTGACTCGGTTATAACGCTGTCTTGGTCGTCGCCAACAGATGCGAGGATGGTCGTCAAAGTTCATTGACAAAGAGGCGCAATTGCGGGTGGACAACTGTAGTGACACCCGACAATTCCTACAATTGGAGCGATCGCGCTGACGCGCGATCACTAACTGAAACGGCGAATATCCTGTCACATCGATGTAGAATCTTTGATAAGAAGGGATAGCCCGGCATCAGGAGGATGGGAGACAGTGAATCCGCGCGTCCTTTTAGCCCTGGTACTACTCGCGTTAACCATAGGCTGTAACGGCAACGAACCGAGTGCATTCCCTGACGCACCGGAGGGTGTAGTCCTTTTCTCCATCGACCCAACGTACCGCAGCAAGGAATTGGGCAATCTTAGCCCGGATCAGGAGAAAGCAGAGAAGTTGCACGGTTACCGCTTACTAGGCAAGACGGAAATCACCGATGGCACAGTGCGCCGGAAAGTTGTTACCGCAGTGAAAGAAGCGATTAAGAATGCGCCGCCGAATCCAGCGAAGTGTTTTGACCCTCGCCACGTCCTGCGAATAACGAAAGCGGGCAAGACAATCGATCTGGTGATTTGCTTCGCGTGCAAACAGTACGAGATTTTTCAACCCGATAGCGAAGTGCACGGCCAGGCAAAAACGATTGCCGCTGATGCCCAACCGGCGCTTGACCAGGTTTTGACAGACGCTGGCGTGCCGCTCGCGCCGAGTGTATTGACACGAAACTAATGTTATGAAACGCCGAGTCTTACTATTTCTGGCCGCACTGGCAATCGCTCTCTTGATTGTGGACCTTCTTGCGCCCTCCAGTATCTTGTTGCGTTGGTTCGGCAAGGATGTACTCCCCGCGCGCCCGGATCGCCTCGTGCTCTTCTCGATCGACCCGACTCAGCGCACCAAGGAACTCGGAATCTGAGTCCCGAACAGGAGAAGGCAGAGAGGCTGCACGATTATCTTCTCCTCGGGAAGACGGAGATCACCGACGCTGTGGAGGAGCAAGGGATTGTTTACGCTGTGAACAGCGCGATTAGGGATGCTTCGGGCCGCCAAGGAGCGAGGTGCTTTCTTCCTCGACACGTTCTGAGAATAACGAGCGGAGGTGAGACGGTGGACGTGCTTCTTTGCTTTGAGTGCTGGCGCTATCAGATCATTCGAGAAGGGGATGAACAGCCTT
>Ga0326727_10027295_pt1 | contig 10497 bp, 8 predicted proteins | sample MB2enrmetagenome_FD_207643 | JGI IMG/M metagenome (GOLD analysis project Ga0326727, IMG submission 207643) | Lab enriched peat soil microbial communities from McLean, Ithaca, NY, United States - MB29MY | ecosystem: Environmental > Terrestrial > Soil > Wetlands > Peat | place: USA: New York...
AATGCCCGCTTCAAGAGCCGCCAGCGCCACCGGCAAGTGCACATGATTCGGCGTCACGATCGCCACAAAGTCGATTCCGTCTGCCCGCTTGCGCTCAGCCTCGATCATTTGCCGGTAGTCCGCATAAGCGCGCGCGGAATCGATGCGAAAACCCACGCCCGCCTCCCGCGACCGCTCCGCCGATTGCGAAAACGCTCCCGCTACCAGCTCAATTCTTCCGTCCAGTTCCGCGGCCATGCGATGCACCGGGCCGATGAAAGCGCCCGGTCCTCCGCCCACCATACCCATGCGCAACTTGCGTGCTTCCGCCATCGCTTCTCTTATTCCCTCGCTCCCTCAGTCCCCAGTCCCTGAGTCCCTAGTCCCTTAGTCCCTTAGTCCCTGCATTTCAGCAATTCACTCCGCTGGCCAGGAAACCGCCATCCACGATAATCACTTGCCCAGTGATGAACGCCGCGGCCTCCGATGCCAGAAAAATCGCCGGCCCCACAATTTCGCGTCCCTTTCCATACCGGTGCATCGGCGTACGCATCAGGATCTCGTCGCCGCGCGCGGTGCCCTCGACCAGCGGCAGGCTCAACTCGGTGGGAAACACGCCCGGCGCCAGCGCGTTCACGTTCACGCCCGTCTCCGCCAGCTCAACCGCCAGCGTCTTGGTCAGCGAAGCCACTGCGCTTTTGCTCGCCGCATACGGCGCCACCTGATAGAACCCCAGGAATGCCGTGATCGACGCAATATTGATAATGCGCCCATAATGCGCGCTCGCCATGCTGCGCCCGAAGATCTGGCAAGCGCGCAGGGTCCCCGTAAAATTGGTCTCGATAATCTGCGACCATTCCGCCTCGTCCGCTTCGAGTGTCGGCATCTTCTTTGTCGTCCCGGCGCCATTCACCAGAATGTCCACTTTGCCGAAGGCTGCCATCACCGCATCATGCAGGCGCTGGATGGAACTGCGGTCCAGCACGTCGCTCGTGATGCGCAATGTGCGACGGCCCAACGCCTCAAGCTCCGCGGCTACCGCGTCGACCGGCTCCTGACGCCGCGAGGTAGCCACTACGTCCGCGCCCGCAGCGGCATACCCCAGCGCAATCTCGCGGCCCAGGCCGGTTGTCCCGCCAATCACCACCGCAACGCGCCCGCTCAAATCAAAAAGTTCCAGACCCGCCACTTCAACCTCCCGTGAAATTGTAGGGCCGATCTCATGACCGGCTGTCGTGCGGGCGTCCTCGCCCGCACATTCAATCGAGCGCTCATTGCATCATTCATGCCTGGCACTAGCCTAAATGATCCTTCGCTCCGCGGTCTCGCGCGGGCCGGCTCACTGACCGCACCAACCCTCCTGCGCTAAAGTATTGAGTGACCATGAATCCACTTTCAATTCCCGATTCCGACCGCCGCTGGGACTGCCTCAGCCTGGGCGAAGTCATGCTTCGCCTCGATCCCGGCGACATGCGCATTCACACCGCGCGCCATTTTCAGGCGTGGGAGGGTGGCGGCGAATACAACGTGGCTCGCGGCCTGCGCCGCTGCTTCGGCCTGCGCTCCGCTGTAGCCACCGCGCTCGCCGACAACCCCGTCGGCCGCCTGGTCGAGGACTTAATCCTCCAGGGCGGCGTCGATACCTCGCTCATCCGATGGGTCCCTTACGATGGCGTGGGCCGCACCGTGCGCAACGGCCTCAACTTTACTGAGCGCGGCTTCGGCGTGCGCGCGGCGGCCGGTTGTTCCGACCGCGGCCACACGGCCATCAGCCAGGTCAAGCCGGGCGACTTTAATTGGGAGTCGATTTTCGGCCCGCAAAATGGTTCGCGCTGGCTTCATACGGGCGGCATTTTTGCCGCGCTCTCTGCGTCAACCGCCGAAGTTGCCGTGGAAGCGATGGATGCCGCGCGCAAATATGGCACGCCTATCTCATACGACCTGAACTTCCGCGACTCACTTTGGAAATCCATCGGCGGCAAGGCCAAGGCGCAGGAAGTCAATCGCAACATCGTCAGCAAACTCGATGTGCTCCTAGGCAACGAAGAAGATTTCTCCGCCATGCTCGGCATCGCCATCAAGGGTGTGGGCGAAGATTTCGCCGAGTTGCCCATCGCCGGATACGAAGAGATGCTGCGCGAGGTCGCAGCGGCGTATCCCAACCTCAAGCTCGTGGCCAGCACATTGCGCACCGCGCAAACTGCCAGCCGCAACGCCTGGGGCGCCATCGCGCTCTATGAAGACAAGATCGTCCACGTTCCGCAACGCGAAATTGACATCCTCGACCGCGTGGGCGGCGGCGACAGCTTTGCCTCCGGCCTCATCTACGGCATGCTCGCCGGCAAAGGCATCGACTGGGCCGTGCAATGCGGCGTGGCGCACGGCGCTCTTGCCATGACCACCCCCGGCGACACCAGCATGGCCACGCTTGCCGAAGTCGAACGCATCATGAAAGGCGGCTCCGCGCGCATCGCACGCTGACCTGCCTCACAAATTTGTGTGCCCCATCCATTTCGCGTTCTATGCGAAATGGGTGGGATTCCCGCTAGCTCCGCTGAAAGGAACCCATGTCAGAAACTACGCAGCAGATCATCGAGCGCGTCGGCCTCATTCCCGTTCTGCGCGCCAAGAGCGTTGCCCAGGGCCGCGCCGTGGTCGACGCCATGCTCGCCGGCGGCGTCACCGTCGTTGAAGTCACCATGACCGTCCCCGGCGCCGTCGACCTCATCAAGGAACTCAAGAAGCAGTTTGGCGAGGAGCTGCTGCTCGGCTCGGGTACCGTCACCACCGCTGATCAAGCTCAGGCCACTATCGATGCCGGCGCGGAATTCGTCGTCAGCCCCAGCCTCCACCCCGAAGTAATCGCCGTCACGAAGAAGAACAACAAAATCTCCTGCCCCGGCTCGCTCACGCCCACTGAAGTCATTACTGCGTGGAACGCCGGCGCCGATTACGTAAAGATCTTTCCCTGCTCCGCTGTCGGCGGCGCAAGCTATCTGAAGTCTCTGCTTGCGCCCTTCCCGCATCTCAAGCTCATTCCCACCGGCGGCGTCACGTTGCAGACCGCCGAAAGCTTCATCAAGGCCGGCGCGCGCGCCCTCGGCGTGGGCAGCGACCTCGTGAATCTCGCCGCTGTCGACGCGGGTCACCCTGAAACCATCACCGAAACTGCCCGCGCGTATCTCAAGGTGTTGGCCGACGCGCGCAAATGACCATTAAGACCGGAAGGAGCGCGATAAGAAATTGCGCTACACGGCCCAAATCTCGGAGTCTTCGCTTTCAGCCTTGAGAATGCTGATCGGACGAAGCATATTTTTCGTTTATGCGTCATGTCTTCAGGTTGGTGGTCAGGATTTCACAGCCCCTAGTTTTTCCATTCCGATCTCCGACGAGATCGAAAGAAAATGGTCGCACAGATACGCCGTCGTCCGATGCAAATGGCATGAGACCCCTAGGACATTAACCGACTACTGGCAGATTCTGGTTTCGGACGAAGCCAAACCGGAGGGAATCGAGGTTGACGCAGGAGGCGCCATCGTGGCTCCATGCACCATACACTTCTGGAGATCAACACCCGTGCAGAGTATTGAGATTCTTTCCTCCACCTGGGCGGCAGGCGAGGGAGACGACGTAGAAGAGGTTGAGTTTGATCAAGCACTCCGATTCCGTCTAGAAGACGGAAAGGCTTTCTGTATCGCGTGCCGCCTTGACGGCCCGGGCGTTGCGACCGAAATTCATATCTCCGAGGACGAAAAAACCATTGAGAGTTATCTTGAGAGGTCAACATGCCGACTTACCATCGGCGGATGATTCCCTTCGAAGTGCACCCTGATTTGGACCAATTTTACGAATGACAAGAATGAAATGAAAGAAACGATTCCAACCGAGCGAAAAGCAATGTATCCATTTCGCCTCGACCACCGCATCGCCCTCGTCACCGGCTCGCTGCTCACCATCGACGGCGGTTGGACCGCTGCCTGATTTCGCGCATCAAACAGTCGCAGGAGACTAATTATGCATCTGGTTTCATTTTCCGTCGCGGACGGCAACGTGCCGCGCCCCGGCGTACTGCAGAGCGACGCCGTCATCGATCTCGGACCAGAGTATGACGACACTCTCGCCGTGATCGCCGCTGGTATCACGGCCATCGACAACCCGGCCGCACACCCGAGCCATAAGCTCGACGAAATCCGCTTGCTCGCGCCGATCGCGAATCCTCCGCGCATCTTCGCCATCGGTTTGAACTACCGCGACCATGCCGCCGAGTCCAAGATGGCGTTGCCTTCTGCGCCCGTCGTCTTCTTCAAGATGCCCACAGCCATCGTCGGCCCCGGTGACGCCATCGTGCTGCCCAAAAACTCCGCCGAGCCCGACTACGAGGCCGAACTCGCCTTTGTCATCGGCAAGGGCGGCTATCGCATTCCCGCAACGGCGTGGCGTGACCACGTCTACGGCTACACCATCATTAACGATGTGAGCGCGCGCGATGTGCAGCGGGCCACGTCGCAGTGGTCGCTGGCCAAGAGCTTTCCCACATATTGCCCCATGGGTCCCGCCATCGTCACCGCCGATGAAATCGCCGATCCGCACCGGCTCGCCATTTCGCTCAGCATCGACGGCGAAACGCTGCAAAACTCCAACACGCGCGAGCTGATCTTCAAGATCCCCGAACTCATCGAATACATTTCGTCGATCACGCCTTTATTGCCAGGCGACATCGTTTCCACCGGCACGCCGTCCGGCGTAGGCATGGGCCGCACGCCACAGCGCTGGCTCAAGCCCGGCGAAACCGTGACCGTCACGATCGAAGGTCTCGGCTCGCTCACCAATCCCGTGGTTGCGGAATAGGTTCTATGCAAACAGAAGAGGCCCCGCGCAGGGGGCCTCTTTGCTGATTGAATGCTCGGCTACGCTCCCGCCTCGCCCTCTTTTGCCTCCGCGAACAACCATGCGTACAGCGCCACACCGATGTAGCAAGCCACCGGCACGAGATACGCTGTCAGTAATGGAAGCATTCCCATTATTTTCGTCAGCGCTGCGCCGCCCAGAATCGCCATCACCAGGAACGATCCCGCGGTCTTGGTCTTCTCGCCCATGCCCTTCAGTCCCAACGCAAAGATCGTGGGGAACATGATCGACATGAAAAGACTCGTCATGAGCAGGCAGCCCACACCCACCCAGCTTGGATGCACCACGGCCACCAGACACAGCGCCACATTGATGACTGCATAGAGCACCAGCATGAGCCGCGCGTGGAAATGGCGCATCAACCACGCCGAGCTGAACCGCCCCACGGCAAACGCCGCCAGTGTGCCGGTCAGCATGTAACCCGCGGCCTTGTCGCCCACCCCGGTAGCCGACTCCACGTAGGGAATGAAGTAGCTCCACGTGCCCACTTGCGCTCCCACGTAAAGAAACTGCGCCAGCACGGCAAACACAAAGTGCGGTTGCCAGAGCCGTACATGCATCTCGCCGGAAGGCGCTTTCTCCGAAGTGTCTTCAGATCCCAGGTCGGGAAACTTGGTCAACAGGATGAGCAGCGCCCAGAAAAACGCGAAGCAGCCCAGCACCACGTACGGTGTCACCACGCGCAGCGTCTCCGAGTGCAGATACGCCTGATACGTTCCCGCCGCCTGACTGGCTGCAACCTGTGCATCTGTCAGCTTGACGCCGGAAAAAATGAATACCGTCCCGATAAGGCCCGCGCTGATTGAACCGAGCGGGTTAAATGCCTGCGACAAATTTAATCGCCGCTCACTCGAACCCGACGGCCCCAGTTGCGCAATAAAGGAGTTCGATCCCGTCTCAAGAAACGACAATCCGCTGGCGATCACAAACTGCGCGACAAGAAAGAACGTGTAAAGCCCCGCCTGTGCCGCCGGATAAAAAAGCAGGCATCCCGTTCCCAGCAGGCAAAGCCCTGTCACAATGCCCATCTTGTAGCCGAAGCGCCGCATCAACTGGCCCGCCGGAATCGCCAGCAGGAAGTAGCCAAGATAAAACCAGATCTGCACGCCCGCCGCGCTTGAGCGGTTAATGTTGAACGACTTCATGAATTGGCGGATCAGAATATCGTTCAGGTTGTTGGGAATTGCCCACATGAAGAACAGCACCGTAACCACGAGAAACGGCAGCAACCGTCCCGCGGGAATCAGCGGGGCTTCAATGTCTTCATGCTGCGACAGCGAATTTCCCTGTCCTGCATTTCGTGATTCGCTCGGCCCGACGGAAAAACTCAAAATACACTTCTCCTTCTGCCCGGCAGTCCGCGTAGAGGCGCCGGCTCCCAGCCCTATTTTTCAGCGGCCTGTCTGTCCCCTCTGGGTAGGCACTCACCTTTGTATCGAATCCAGCTTTGTACTGGCAAACTCGTAATCGTTCGCGTTACCGTTACTCCCACAGGGATTCACAAGTCGCTCTGCGGCGAACTGCCGCGCACCTATTCGGCCGCCATCGTCTTCCACGCGCCTATAATCCCTGCTAGATTCGGCGTAGCGCAGGTCTCCAGACCGGCACACCTCACAATGGCGGATTGAGAGTACGCGCTAATGCCGACCTCCAGACCCGCACTACGTATGGCCGACCCCATCGAATCCGCGCGGCGCTTTTATGCCGCGGAGTTGTGCCGTCGCAATGGCATCTCCTCGCCAGCCATTCTCGCCGCCTTCGCAAGCGTGCCGCGCGAGCGCTTCGTGGGGCCGGGCCCCTGGGCGATTCAATCGAGCGGCACCAGCTGGTTCACTTCAGACTCCGACCCCACTCACGTTTACCGCGACGCGCTCATCGTGCTCGACGAAACAAAGCGCCTGAACAACGGCCAGCCGAGCCTCTGGGCGATCCACCTCGACCGGCTCCATGTTCGCGCCGGCGATCGAATCCTCCACCTCGGCTGCGGCACGGGTTACTACACCGCCATCATCGCCGAACTCATCGGCCCGCAAGGCAAAGTGACCGCGATGGAAATTGAGGAAGGCCTCGCAGCCCGCGCTCGCGTCGCACTCGAGCCATGGCCGCAAGTTAACGTGATCCATGCCGACGGCTCGCGCGGCCCCTTCGAACCCGCCGATGTGATTGTGGTCAGCGCCGGCATCACGCATCCTCTGCCTGCATGGCTCGCCGCCATCAAGCCTTCAGGCGAGTTGCTCTTTCCACTCACCTCAACGCGCGGGCCCGGGACCATGGCGCACCTCATCCGCGCCAGCGCGGACCACTTCGCGGCCACGCTCCAGGGCTCGGTTTTCTTCGTCGATTTCAGCGGGGCGCGCGATCCAGACGTCGCCAGCGAGCTTGCCCAGGCGCTGCGGCGCGATGAAGGGGCCGGTGTACGTTCCCTGCGCTGCGATGTTCACGCTCAAGACAAGTCCTGCTGGCTGCACGGCAACGGCTGGTGCTTTTCGTGTCTCGCCGCAATCGCCGGCGACCGCACGTGACAGACGGGGTGCCCACCCTCGCGGCGTTTTTGTCGCTAGGGTGGGATAGCACCTCACAGCACCCGTGCCAGCCATTTGCCGGTATGTGAATGCAAATTGCTCGCAATTTCTTCAGGCGGACCCTCGGCTACAATTTTTCCGCCGCCTTCGCCGCCCTCTGGACCCAGATCGATCACCCAATCGGCGCTTTTGATCACATCCAGGTTGTGTTCGATCACGACCAGCGAACCACCGCCGTCGATCAGCTTGCGAAAGGCAGTCAGCAGCTTCGATACATCGTCGAAATGCAGTCCCGTCGTCGGCTCGTCGAGGATATAGAGCACGCGGCTGGCCTGCGAAGGCTTGGCCGTCGCATTCACTGCGCGCACCGAGGCCAGATGCGCGGCCAGCTTCACGCGTTGCGCCTCGCCGCCCGAAAGCGTCGTCGCCGATTGCCCCAGGCGCAAGTAGCCGAGCCCGATTTCATCCAGCACCGCCAGTTTTTCCAGCAACTTGGTCTGCCCGGCAAAGAAGCGCAGCGCCTCCTTCACCGTCATCTGCAGCACGTCGTGAATATTCTTTCCCTTGTACTGCACGTCGAGAATTTTGGCTTGGTAGCGCGTGCCGTTACAGTCCTCGCAGGGCAGCTCCACGTCAGCCAGGAACTGCATCTCCACGGTCACTGTGCCGTCGCCTTCGCAGGTATTGCAGCGCCCGCCGGGCACGTTGAACGAGAAATGTCCCGGCGTGAGCGAGAGCCGCTTTGACTCGGGCTGCGCGGCAAACAGTTCGCGGACCAGGTCGAAGCCCTTGATGTATGTGATGGGATTCGATCGCGGCGTGCGCCCGATGGGCGTCTGGTCCACCAGCACCACGTCGTTCAGCCGCTCCGTTCCGCTCAACGAAGCAAAAACACTCGACGGATCGGCGCCATCGGTCTGCCCCAGCGCCCGCGCCACTGCGCGATACAGCACCTGATGCACCAAGGTCGACTTGCCTGATCCGGAAACTCCCGTCACCGCGACCAGCATGTTCAATGGAACTGTCACGTCCAGTCCGTGCAGATTGTTGGCTCGCGCCCCGCGCAGCACCAGCTTTTCGCGGCCCGGCTCACGGCGTCGCGTGGGCACGGGAATCGCAATCTTTCCGCTCAGATAGCGCCCCGTCAACGATGCAGGATTGGCCTCAATTTCGGCAAGCACACCCTCGGCCAGCAGCTTGCCGCCGAACTCGCCCGCACCTGGTCCCAGATCGAGCAAATGATCGGCCGCGCGCAAAATGTCGGCGTCGTGCTCCACAACCAGAATCGTGTTGCCCAGGTCGCGCAGCTCCTCCAGAATGTGAATGAGCCTCGCCGTGTCGCGCGTATGCAATCCGATCGATGGCTCGTCGAGCACGTAGAGCGCGCCCACCAGCCGCGATCCCAGCGACGTCGCCAGTTGTATCCTCTGCGCCTCGCCGCCCGAGAGCGTCGACGCCAATCGATCCAGCGTCAGGTACTCCAGCCCCACTGCAACCAGAAAACTCAGCCGCTGCCGCACCTCAGTGAGAATCGGTCCGGCAATCTCTTCCTGCATCGGCGAAAGTTTGAGCTCGTCAAAAAACTCCTTGGCTTCTGCAATGGTCAGCGCCGTGGCCTGGCAAATGTTCTTGCCGCCAGTCTTTCCGTTCTCGAGGCGCACGGCCCTCGCCTCGGCCCGCAACCGCTGCCCGCGGCAATCCGGGCACTCCGCGTAGCCGCGATACTTACTCAGCATCACGCGCACGTGCAGCTTGTATTTCTTGCGCTCCATCTGCGCAAAGAAGCCCATCACACCCGCAAATCCATTTTTGCCGCGCAGCACCGTCTCGCGCGCCGTTTCCGGCATCTCGCGCCACGGCACGTTCAGCGGCACACCCAGTTCTGCCGCGCGCTTGCGCAGCTCGCTAAACCACGGGCGGTACTTGGGCCGGTTCCACGGATCGATCGCGCCGTCCTGCAAGGTCAATCCCGGGTCGGGAATCACAAGGTTCAGGTCGAAGTCCACGGTGTTGCCGAATCCCTGGCAGCGCGGGCACGCGCCAAAGGGATTGTTGAAGCTGAACAGCCGCGGCTCCGGCTCGCGCCCCGGCCGATGGCAGTTGGTGCACTCATACGCGCCGGAAAACCGCAGCCGCCTGCGCTCCGCCTTCTCGTCGCGAGGCACCTCTTCGAAAATGACCTCGCCTGCCTCGCGATACGCCGTCTCCACCGCGTCCACAATGCGAGGACGATTGTCCGCACTCACAACAATACGGTCCAAAAGCACAAACACCGGAGCAGAAAGATCCAGATCGATCAGCGATTCCGGCGAGGAGAACTCGAAGATCCTTCCCTGCTGCCACAGCCGGTTGAATCCGCTCGACCGCAAATCGGCGAGCCGCGCCTTCATTACCTCCCTGTGCAGCAAACCGCCCGCCGTCTCGCCAGCCTTCCCCGACGTTTTACTTCTCGCCGTCTTTTTTGTCGCGCGGCCCGCGGTTTTCTCCGGCTTGGCTTCAATTCCAGCCCCGGGCTCCGGCGCCGGAGCCGCGCTCATTGCCGGAAACAGCACATTCAGCCGCGTACCCTCGTCCAGCGCCAGCACCGCCTCGGCCGCCTCGTCCACCGAATTGCGTTTTACCAACCCGTCACAATAGATGCAGTGCACTTCTCCGCACCGCGCGTAGAGCAGGCGCAGGTAATCGTAGATCTCCGTCGCCGTCGCCACCGTGGAGCGCGGGTTGCGCGTGGTGTTTTTCTGCTTGATGGCAATGGCAGGAGCCAGCCCGTCAATCTCGTCGGCGTCGGGCTTCTCAATCCGCTCCAGAAACTGCCGCGCGTAGGCCGATAGCGACTCCACATACCGCCGCTGTCCCTCAGCATAGATGGTGTCGAAGGCCAGCGAGCTCTTGCCCGAACCCGACACGCCGCTGATCACCGTCAGCTTGCCGTGAGGAATATCGCACGAGAGGTTCTTCAGATTGTGGGTCCGCGCACCGCGGATAATGATGGAGTCGTTCAAGAGGAAGTCTGCCGGCGAAGAATTGTCCGGCAGCGACACAGACGCCTCAGCGAGGCTCAGAGCGCAACCGGCCATTATTTATTATA
>Ga0326727_10027296_pt1 | contig 10497 bp, 10 predicted proteins | sample MB2enrmetagenome_FD_207643 | JGI IMG/M metagenome (GOLD analysis project Ga0326727, IMG submission 207643) | Lab enriched peat soil microbial communities from McLean, Ithaca, NY, United States - MB29MY | ecosystem: Environmental > Terrestrial > Soil > Wetlands > Peat | place: USA: New York...
GGATGATTTCGCGGTCTACTTGCTGCGCTATGGCGCTCACCAGCTGAAGCCTCGCGTTACGAGGCCCTTTCAGTTCAATCTAGATATAGAGATAGTTCGTGAAGTAAATGCTGTGCATATTAAAGATACTAAAGCACGTACGTAATTACGAAAATCTAACTCGTAATTAGACCACGTTTTGTCAAATGGAGGTGGCGGGAAACTATGAGCGTCTCCATCCGTAGCGGTGAGTTCTTCATGTCAGGCAATCATGCCTGCGCTGAAGGGGCCATCGCAGCAGGGTGCAAATTCTACGGCGGTTATCCGATCACTCCGTCATCCGAGATCGCGGAATACATGAGCAGACGCCTTCCACAAGTCGGAGGGCATTATCTTCAGATGGAGGACGAGATTGGCAGCATCGCGGCCATCATCGGTGCGTCGAATGCAGGTGTTAAGAGTATGACGGCGACGTCCGGCCCGGGGTTCTCCCTGATGATGGAGAACATAGGGTTGGGCGTCATCACCGAAACGCCGTGCGTGATCGTGAACGTTCAAAGGGCGGGACCCAGCACAGGCATACCCACCCTCATTGGTCAGGGCGATATGATGCAGGCCCGGTGGGGATCCCATGGGGACTATGAGGTGATCGCCTTTTGCCCCAACAGCGTTCAGGAAATGTTTGACCTCACAATCAGGGCCTTCAACATGGCTGAGAAATACAGAACCCCTACTTTCCTGATGGCCGACCAAGTCGTAGCCCACATGACAAGCAAGCTCGTCGTTCCTCCACTTGACAAGATCGAAGTAGTGAATAGGAAAGAGCCAGTGAAGTCGGACAGCAACTACTTGCCATTCGATTTCAGTCAAGACTACCCACCCATGGCTGTGGCCGGTGATGGTTTTCACATTAATGTCGACAGCCTCACCCACGATGAACGAGGATACCCGTCGCTGAGCAACGATGACTCCCGAAGAATGTTAGATCACCTCATCGGGAAAATCAGAAACCACATGGAGGACATAGTTGAGGTCGAACATTATCTTACTGAAGACGCGGATGTGATAATCGTAGCCTACGGGGCGACATCAAGGTCGGCGTTGCGTGTCGTCAAAGAAGCACGACAAGCTGGAAAGAAAGTCGGCCTCCTTCGACTAATTACGGCTTGGCCTTTCCCGTCGAAGGAGGTCGAGCGTCTTGGCGCCAGCGCTAAAGCGATGATCGTTCCTGAAATAAACTATGGCCAAATCGAACATGTCGTTCGGGAGTACGCGGGGTGCCCTGTGATAGGTGTGCCTCATGCCGCCGGCGCTTTGATTCCTCCTGAGAAAATCTATGCGGCCTTGGAGCGACTATAGAATGGCTCAACTTGAATCGATCCACGAGATTGAGCCGATTACTAGAACGAATCCAAAGGATGAGTTGTTGCGCGCTGATAGGCTACCACATATCTGGTGCCCGGGATGTGGGCTTGGAATCGTGGTTGGGTGCTTAGTTGAAGCTATTAGAAATTCCGGGATTCCGCAGGACAAACATGTAGTTGTTTCAGGGATTGGTTGCACGGCGAGGATCCCCGGCTATCTGAGCCTCGATACATATCATACGACTCATGGAAGGGCTATTGCGTTTGCCACGGGCATGAAGGTCGCGAATCCCGATCTCGAAGTTACTGTTATTGCGGGGGACGGCGACCTCTTCAACATAGGCGGCAATCACCTAATTCATGCTATCAGGCGGAACGTTGACCTCAACATATTCTGCGTCAACAACTTCAATTACGGAATGACAGGCGGGCAATTCGGGGCAACCACCCCAATGGGTGCAAGGACTTCAACGACTCCGTACGGCAATTTCGAGGATTCCTTCAACATCCCATACATAGTTGCGGCTGCTGGGGCGCCTTTTGTGTCTCGATGGACGGCGCTGCACGCGAGGCAGTTGCTAAATTCGATGATAAGGGCATTCCACGTCCAAGGTCTGGCCTTTATCGAAATAGTTTCGCCATGCCCTCCGACTTTCGGGGATTTGAACAACTTCGACGACGCATTGGCAATGATGCACTATTTCAAAAGTTGTTCACGAATAGATGACAAAGCAGACCTCAGCAAGGTTGCTCTTTCAATGAAGCCGCCCGACCCAATCGTAGTAGGCAACTTTGTCGACATCAAGAAGCCCCCGTATCATGAAGCAGAACGGAAGTTCATCGAAGCGGCGATGGGTCGATCGAAATGACGCGGCAAGAAATTAGAGTCCACGGCCTCGGCGGTCAAGGAATAATTTCTGCCGGCCGGCTCATAGGAGAGGCTGCATCCCTTCGTGAACGGAAAGAAGTTGTGATGACCGAAGACTACAGCCCATACGTGACAGGAGGATGGTCAAGAGCAGACCTGGTCATTTCAGATGAACCAATCGACTACCCTCTTGTAACCAAACCCAATATTCTGCTGGCATTTTCACAAGACGGATTTGACGATAACTGGAAGACTACCGCGTCCAACGCGACAATAATCGTAGAGAAAGGCATAGTGAAAACATGTCCCGTTGAGAACCGAAAGCTCTTCTCAATTCCGGCGCTGAGTATCGCAGAAGAGCTTGGAAGACGCGTCGTTGCCAACATAGTCATGTTGGGCTTTTTCGCGGAGAAAACGAGAGTCGTGAGCAAGGAATCGTTGTTATCAGCCATTCTGAGCCGATACCCCAAGGCCACGAATCTCAACAGCAAGGCGTTCGGAAGAGGCGTCGAGCTCTCATCTCAGAAGGTGCAAGTGCTCGAGCTGACGCACTGATCAGATGAAGAAAAGGTGAGTTAACATGGTCTCTAGCCGAAACGAACGGGAAACCGACTTCGGCTTTCCCGATTTGAACAATGTTCACTCTGCTAAGCAGGCTAGCCTCCCATCGGGTTCAAGTTCGCGTGAGAGTTGTCACGACTATTGGAATCGGATGTGCGAACCGTACTCGCGTTGCGGGTCACCTGAGTTCACGCCCTGCGACTTCACCTCACACACACTCATGCAACCTCACCTTTCGATCATTAAGGCCGGAGGTGAACAGACTTAGGAAATACTATTGGACGATGCGCCGAATGCCGAGACGCGTACGGGGATGACGAATGCCTGAAATGTACGATTTGCGAGAGTGCACCTTACGACGTCTGTCCGCATTGCCCCCCTAGCTTGACATTGGGTGGATGATCCACCTCAGCTAAACGTCTCAAGCAACCCCGAACTGACGAAGGATAGGTCCGGAATGGGAAAATTTTCAATCCCATTCGAGACGCAGCGTACGTCAGAACCTCGCCCGCTAATATGACGCTATCGCCGGACTCACCAGCAAGTCTAATCATTAGACCGAACCGTTTTCATGAACGGCCGCTGCGTGTCACGCAAGTTTTTAGCCTCTCTGCTGCTTTTCAGCGTTGAATTCACGCGCACAAGAACCGGAAAGTGGGCTATCTTCCTCGGACAAAGAGAATTGACGGGCTAAGTCCGATTCTCGTGGATATGTCGTCAAGAATCTTCTGAAATTCCTTGTGCGACAGCCTGAGCCCTTTTCGACCCTTCGGAGGGTACGGGTCGTTGAAAACCACGCTTTCTTCGTCGACGTTGGTGACCACTACCCAATGCGGGATATTCAAAGAATGCACAACGCCCATGTGAACGAGGGCTATAGGAACGAAATCCTCCCTAACACCTCTCACGACATCGCCAACTACGGGTCGCTTGAAGATGACCTGAAGATGTCTACGGAGAGCCCGCTTCTGGTTCTGTTTCACTCCAAATAGGCTAAGTTCGATGTCGTCGGCAGAGAAATGCCTGAGTAATCTTCTCTTCCAGGGCGCCGGGTCGATGACTTTCCTGCGCTGAGTTAGTAGGTGAACTTCGTATCCGGCGTCGATTAATGGAACGGACAGTCCATAGGGGTCGGCACCCTTTGTGCCGATCATGTTGCATTGACGCCAGATCTCGAACTCCAGATCCCTCCCAATTTCCAAGCGTGGTTCGAAATGCTTCATCACCATTAGCACGCAGGCGGGTCCGCAACTAAACTCGGAGCTTTGTTGGTAATACGGTACTCTGAACTTCCTCAAGGCGCTGTCTCGATCTTCCTTTTTGAACTTTCTAAATTATTTCTAGCGTCGAAAGTGTTCCCAACCTTTCATCGCTATCTTGACTTCATGTTCGTTCTTCACGAGACGTACACCGCGAGATCTTGGAGTTACAACGCCGATCGGTTTCAACCTTCCACGTGCCGCCCTTTGCGCAACTCGAAGCTGGTTGGGTTTGACAGTGACTATGAGGTTGTACTCTTCTCCCCCATATAGTGCTAGATCAGTGGCGTTGTATCCGTAGCTGAACGCGAAGTGCTTCGCGGTTTTGCTGAGCGGTACGCGTTGAACCTGTATTCCCACCTTACTCATCTTCGATAATTCGTGGAGGCTCCAGGCTAGGCCGTCGCTTGAGTCTATCGACGCGGTGAGCGCTCCAGAGGAAGCAAGTCTTAGGCCCAACTCTAATTCGGCTCGGGGATGGTAGACGGCTTTAGCCAAGGCGTGGGGCATTTTGTCTGGCCGAATTCTCCTCTGCAGTAGCGCTTTCAACCCGGTCGACGCGTCCCCAAAGTCGCCTGTGACGGCGACTATGTCGCCGACTCTCGCGCCAGAACGGAGAACCATTCTCCGCTCGTCCATAAGAGCGAACAACGCGATCGATATCACTAGATCGTTTGATTCGTTAGTATCGCCGCCGACCAGCGGGAACCCATATTCCTTAGCGCACCCACCTAACCCAGCAGCAATCTGCATCACGTCCTTCTTCGTAAGCGTCGAGGGTAACCCGAGAGCAACAATTCCTGCAATGGGCCGAGCTCCCTTTGCTGCCAGATCGCTCACGTTTGCCACCACAGCCTTTCGAGCGGTCTGTCTCATACTCATTCCAGGTGGGACGTCCGTGCTGCCGACTAGCATGTCGGTTTTCAGCACAGCGACCTGATGCTTGGCAAGTCTAACTGCAGACACGTCATCGCCGAATCCAACGACAGTTCGCGGGTTCGTACCGAGAAAGCGTTCTATTATTCGAATTACCTCAAGCTCGCCCAACTGTTTTATTGAACCCGACCCGAAACCCCCCGGCATCTAGCTTACTCATGCCTGCTAATTACGCATATTTTGAATAGTGGGGTGTATTCAGAAAGTTCTGCCTTAGGAGAGAGTGAAGCTTTGCCCGACGTAGTGTGCATGGGCGAAATTATGGTTGAACTGAACTCAGTAACGCGAGGACCCCTTAGACACGTTGAGTTGTTTGAGAAGCACACTGCCGGAGCTGAGGGAAACGTTGCAATCGGTGTCTCTAGGCTTGGCTGTAGCTCTGGAATCATTTCGAGAGTGGGGAATGATGAATTTGGCCAATTCCTACTCGGTGCGCTCAGGGCTGAGAGAGTGGACACGTCACACGTAGTGGTTGACGGAGAGTCTTCGACAGGTTTGTTCTTCATTCAGCGCGGCTATCCCATACCTGACAAGAGCGAAGCCTTCTACTATCGAACGAATTCTGCAGGAAGTAGACTAAATGCAAACGATGTTGACGCGGATTATATCGCGTCCGCCAAAATCTTCCATATTACGGGCATCACACCTGCCCTCAGCGACAGCGCGAGAGACGCAACAGTTGTTGCGGTAAAGGTCGCAGAAGAAAGCAATGTACAGGTTTCCTTAGACACGAATGTGCGTCTGAAGCTATGGAACAAGGAGGCAGCTCGTTCAATTCTACTCCCACTATGTAAGAGAGCGGACATCGTTTTCACAAGCCGCCCAGATTCGAAGATCATTCTAGGCGAAGATCAACCTGAGGAGATTGCGAGGATTCTTCACAAGGCCGGAGTCAAAACGGTCATCGTGAAGCTTGGAGAAAGAGGTGCCTACGCGAGTTCAAGCGGAGAAGTTGCAACCCAACCAATGATCCCAGCCTACGTAGAAGATGTGACGGGGGCGGGAGACTCGTTTGCAGCGGCTTTTCTCGCCACACAACTCAAGGGCTGGAAATTGAAAGACAGGTTGCGTGCCGCGGCGACCAGCGCGGCCCTAGTCGTAACGGTCAGAGGTGATTACGAAAATATTCCAGATATGGAGGGGCTTCAGACTGCCTTAGACTACGAGCGGGGTAAGACGGAGTACCTACGCTGAGAGAGGAAATGGGTGCTTCTAGTTTTCCTGTTTTGTTTGGGGTAAGTCGGGTGTAGGTGGGGTCGAAGTGGGTTGCTGGGCAACGCCACAGGTGGACAGGTGGGACTTGTATTCGTCTAGTCTGACCATTCTATGGCAGCGTAAGCACTCTAAGGTTTTCATCTCTGAGCGAACGTTTCTGTTTCTAATTTGTCTTGGCGTATTTTTCACTCTCAGGGCTTCAGGTTGATGGTGTATCTATTCAATGTTAGCTTTACTGGGTTGTATGAGCAAATGGAACTCGATGGAAATCTGGCGATGCGTTTCTTGCTGGTCCACTGTTCCATTGTTCCGGTAACTCATGCATCCTAGTATTAGTCATGCTCTGGATGCGCCTTAAGTCCATCATTTCGCGGCGAGAGACTAAAGTTACTGCGACGCCACTTGCCCCCGCGCGTCCTGTCCTGCCTATTCTATGGAAATAAAGCAACGGGTCACTCGGCAAGTCGTAGTTTACAACATGAGTTATACCGCTGATATCGAGTCCGCGCGATGCAACATCAGTGGCTACTAAGAATCGAACTCGGCCTCTGCGAAAGTTCTCCAAGGCGCGTTCACGTTGAGGTTGGGTAAGGTCGCCGTGTATTACAGCCACGTCTCTTCGTACTCTACTAAGCTTGTACTCAAGGCGATCTGCCCCGATCTTCGTTGAACAGAAGATCAAAGCTCGATCGACCGACTTTTGGTTCATAATGTCACACAGAGCCTGAAACTTGAGCTCCGGGTCCACTTGTCGGTAGAGTTGTTCGATCTCCTCAACTGCAATTTCGTCCCGGCTTATCAAAATCTCCTCAGGGTTGTACATGTGCCTAGAGGCTAGGGAAAGGATCTCATCTGGCATGGTTGCACAGAACATTGCAGTCTGTCTGTCTGGAGATGTTCGGCCTAGGATGAATTCGATATCTTCTATAAAGCCCATGTCGAGCATGCGGTCGGCTTCATCGAGAACAACGAACCTCGCTTTGTCGAGGAGTAGGGTTCCCCTCGAGAGATGGTCAATTATCCTACCTGGTGTCCCAACTACGATGTGAACTGTTCTTTGGAGTGCTTCCATCTGGCCGTAAATCGGTTGGCCGCCGTAGACGGCGAGCGATCTTACCGAAAGATGCTTCCCGAACCTATTGAGGTCAGATGCAACCTGAACTGCCAATTCCCTTGTGGGAACCAGAACAAGGCCTTGAACCGCGTCTAGTGACCTATCCACACCCTGAACCATGGGTATGCCGAAGGCCGCGGTCTTGCCTGTACCAGTTTTTGCCTGTCCAATCACATCCCTGCCATTTAATAGGGGAAGGATTGCGGCAGCCTGAATCGGGAACATTTCCCGAAAACCAAGTTCGTTCAGGCTCTCAACTATTTCTCCCGCTATCGGGAGTTCTTCAAATTTTTGCATTCTAATTTCTTATTTCCTACGCAAACCGCTTTCAGAAAACAGAACAGCTAAGCTTCCACGCTTCGGGATAACCGCGTTCTAGTTTCGCTGTGCAGAACTTCTATCGTCCGCACGGTTTCCGTTCGTGTATGCGGTGAGCCACACTACCATTTAAACCTTGGTTGAGTGATAACGAGGATCATCACGGGTACAATACCCTAACTCTCTAGGTTGGTAATCATCCTCAAAACTATGGAAGGGTGTCTCTTGGGACAATTACTCTGGACTCCTTCGCGGGAACGTGTTAAACAGTCGAATATGGCTGCGTTCATCGACTTCGTGAACAGAAAATACGGACTGAAGCTTGAATCTTATTGGCAGCTGCACAAATGGTCAGTTGACGCAATTCCTGACTTCTGGGCTGCAATGTGGGAGTTCGCCAATATTAGATCCTCCCGGGGATACGACGTGGTCGTCGACGACCTTGGTAAGTTTCCCGGGGCAAAATGGTTCCCTGGAGCCAAACTGAACTTTGCAGAAAACCTCCTCAAGTTCCAAGACGATCGTCCCGCGTTTGTCTTTAGAGGTGAGACCAAGAAAACTGCTCGAATGTCGTACGCTCAGCTGCATAGTAGTGTTGCGAGGCTGGCGAAATGGCTTCGGTCGCAGGGGCTGCAACCTGGAGACAGGGCATGCGCGTATATGCCAAATATGATTGAGACGGTTGTCGCAATGCTGGCTTGCACTAGCATTGGCGCGGCATGGGCCTCCTGTGGCAGTGAACTCGGCCCTTCTGCAGTCTTGGACCGTTTCGGGCAGATTCAACCGAAAGTAATGTTCACTTCAGACGGATACTTTTACGGAGACAAGCCCTTCAACATTCTTCGCCATGCGGGGGAGATCGCGAAAGCAATCCCATCCTTGCAAAGAGTAATCGTGGTTCCGTATTTGACCGAGAAGCCGTCTCTTCCAGATTATCCCGGTTTCTTTCTTTACGACGATATCCTATCCTCAAATTCGGAACCCCAGATTCAGTTCGAGCAGTTGTCCTTCGACCAACCCGTATACATAATGTTCTCTTCTGGGACAACTGGGAAACCCAAATGCCTGGTGCAAGGAGTAGGTGTGTTTCTAAACGAACTGAAGGACACAATGCTGCAGGCTGACCTGAAACGCGATGACAAGATTACCTACATAACTTCAGCCAGCTGGATGATGTGGAATTGGTTGGTAAGCTGCTTAGGATCCGGAGCCACTATCATTCTCTACGACGGAAACCCGAACTACCCCGACTGGGGGACAATGTGGAAACTCATCCAAGACGAGGGCATCACTATCTTCGGTTGCAGTGCAACCTACATCAACCATCTCAGAAGCATAGAAGCTAAACCCTGCCAAATCTGCGACCTCTCATCACTACGAGAAATATCTCAGACCGGATCACCCCTCTCAGCCGAGGGATTTGAATGGATTTACAAAGAAGTCAAGGAGGATTTGCTGTTCAACTCAATTTCAGGCGGCACCGATATCAACGGCGGGTTTGCGGGCGGAAATCCATTGCTTCCCGTTTACGCTGGCGAATTAGCCGCGCCTCACCTCGGAATGAAGGTAGCTGCCTACGACGAAAAGGGCAACCAAGTCGTCGACCAGGAGGGCGAGTTAGTTTGCGAGGCTCCATCCCCTTCCATGCCGATCTATTTCTGGGACGACCCGGGCTATGAGAAGTACAAGGAAGCCTACTTCAACTATTACACGACTGTAGGAAAGAATGTTTGGAGACACGGCGATTACATAGTAATTCACAGCGATACCGGAGGAATAACATTTCTCGGCCGTTCAGACAGCGTACTAAAACCATCAGGCGTCAGGATCGGCACCGCGGAAATTTACAGCACCGTCGAAAAGTTCCCCGAAATTGCCGACAGCCTTGTAATCGGACAGAACTGGAAAGACGATCAACGCGTCATACTCTTCATTCAACTATCACCCGGCCATCGCCTAACCGAGGACTTGAAGATTAGGATAAAAAAAGCTCTGCGCGAGAACGCTTCACCACGGCACGTGCCGGCGCTCATACTCGAGGCCCCAGCAATTCCGTACACGTTTAACATGAAGAAAGTGGAGAGCGCGGTGAGGAACATCATCAACGGCAGACCCATCTCAAACCGGGACGCTTTGAGTAACCCTGAATCCCTCGACTATTTCGAAGCAATCCGATCCGAACTTCAAAAATGAAATTAAGAAAAAAAGGATTTTAGTCGTCCACGATTAAAGCGTCTAAGCCTTCTTCGCGAGTTTAATTTCAATCGTGGAGACGTTTCTCGTTTGGCCCTCTTCACCTAGCACTTCAGTCCCGATGCTGACGTCCTTAATTTCGAGTTTGCCATCGAAGAAACGTCTGCGGCAGACCTCAACCACATCAACCGCCTTAGAAATGACGCGTCCGCGCGCCTTTACGGAAAGTTCCTTGCTGCCACTGTTGATTTGCATCACGATAGCAGTAGCATACGCCATGAGTGGTTTTTGGCCAATGAGGACTGTGTTGGTGGGAATATTCCCTCGGGTGGAAGGAGCCCTTTCTGTGACTGTTTTTTGTTCTGTCAAGCGTTGTTCACCTCCGTGAGTAAGTATACTGGTAGTGTTGGTAACGCCGCCACAGGCGACGCAGCCAATAAAAGCCTTCTTACGTGAACCGACTGATTCGAAAATTGAACTGGCGCTAAGAATCCACACATTGTGGAACACATCAACAGCGCGGATAGGGATGGGTACAAGGAATCATCGATCAGTTAGGTAGGATTATTAGGCTCAAGTGATTCCCTACCTCAGTAAGCTATGTGTACGGGCTGAAGCCGACCGTCTTATACGTAATCAAACGTTCCGACGCGCCAGTTTTCTCCCGACGAACTAGCTGAACGAAAAGTC
>Ga0326727_10027297_pt1 | contig 10497 bp, 6 predicted proteins | sample MB2enrmetagenome_FD_207643 | JGI IMG/M metagenome (GOLD analysis project Ga0326727, IMG submission 207643) | Lab enriched peat soil microbial communities from McLean, Ithaca, NY, United States - MB29MY | ecosystem: Environmental > Terrestrial > Soil > Wetlands > Peat | place: USA: New York...
AACCGGAATACCGCCAATTGCCAGACGCTCGCGGCTACCGATCCCAAAAACGTGAAGAGGGAATAGCAGAGGATGGTCAGCACCAGCGTGCGCACACGCCCGAACCGGTCGGCGATGGGTCCCCAGAGAAAGGCGCAGCCCCACCCCATCAGGAAGATGGCGAAGAGGACCCCGCCGTAAAAGCCGATATTCTCTCCCGAGGCGGCCAGGCGCGACCGCGGCAGCAAATCGCGCAAAGCGGGAACCAGCACCAGCGCGTAGAGGAACGAGTCCATGCCGTCGAGCGTCCATCCCGCCCAGGCGGCCCAGAAGCCGCGAACCTGGTTGCGAGTCAGGGTCACTGGTGCGCCGGTCCGTAAAGCACGTGTCCCGGCCGTTCGCTGGTCACCTGGTCATGGCGCAACACCGGCTTGCCGTTCACGATGACGTCGCGGACGCCCACCGAATACTGGTGCGGCTGGTCGTACTGCGCGCGGTCGGCGACGGTATTCGCATCGAACACGATCACGTCCGCTTTCATGCCCGGCCGCACCAGCCCGCGATCCCAGATTTTCAGCCGTTGGGCCGGGTAGCCGGACATGCGGCGCACCGCATCCTCCAACGTCAGCACATGTTTTTCGCGCACGTAAACTCCCAGCACGCGGGCAAACGTGCCGTAGCTGCGCGGATGGGGCGCCGCCTGCCCGAACACCGGGATTTCGCCGTCGGAAGCGATCATGGTGTAAGGCGAGCGCATGATGCGCACCACATCGTCTTCGTCGATGGCGTGAAAGATGGCCGAGCAACCGCCCTTGCTCACCAGCGCAATGGCGGTCTCGGCGGCGTTTTCGATGTTCGGTTCGGCGCCGCGAGCCCTGGTGATTTCGGCCAGGTTTTTGCCTGCCAGGCTGCGGTCGAATGCGCAGTTGACGATCTGCACATTCCGCGGATCGCCGGCCCCGCGGTCGAACTTGAGATTCTCCACCACCACGGCCTTGATGCGCGCGCGCTCCTCCGGCGCCGCGAGACGCTCCAGGGTCGATTTCTGTCCGCCTTCGAGCGACCACTGCGGGAACAGCGCGGCGATGCCGGTGCTGGATGCCGTGTATGGATACTGATCGATGGTCACATCCACCCCGCGGGCGCGGGCCTCTTCCACCAGTTTCAACGTATCCACGCTGCGGCCCCAGTTGGGCTGGCCAATGATCTTGTGGTGCGTGATCTGCGTGGGCAGGCCGCCTTCTTCGCCGATGCGGATAGTTTCGCGAACGCTGTCGAGCACGTGCCCCGCCTCTTCGCGCATGTGCGAAATATGCATGCCGCCCATGCGGCCGACCACCTTGGCGATCTCGATCACTTCCTCGGTCGGAGTAAAATTGCCGGGCACGTAAAAGAGGCCGGTGGACAGCCCGAAGGCGCCGTCCCGCATGGCCTGCGCTGCCAGGTCTTTCATTCTGGCGATCTCCGCGGGCGTAGCTTTGCGGTTGGCCAGGCCGATCACTTGTTGGCGGATGGTGCCCTGGCCCACGAATGCCGCGAAATTGATGGAGATCGGGGTCTTGGCAAGGCTCTCGAAGAATGGCTTCAGGGGCAGCGGCGAACTGCCGTCCGGGCCTTCGATGATGGTGGTCACGCCTTCGCGCAGGTAATTTTCCGCCGTGGGTACGCTGAAGATGCCGCGCCGCCCGTGAGAGTGGATATCGATGAAGCCCGGGGCCACCACCAGTCCGCGCGCATCGATCCGCTCGGCAGCCGTGGCGCCCGAGAGCTTTCCGACCGCGGCGATGGTATCGCCCCGAATCCCCACGTCCGCGTCATACCACGGGTTGCCGGAGCCATCCACCACTTTGCCTCCCGCGATCAGGATGTCGAAGCGGTCCGGCTGGCCGAAGAGAAGGCCCGAAGTCACAAGAGCGATCAAGAGCGCCGCGCGCATGGGGGACATTGTACTAAGTTGCGCGCCTGCTGGCTGGGCTGGATTCACAGGCCACGGACCTTCGTATCACGCGGCTGCCCAAAATTCTTTGATCCCCTTTTCCAGCCGGCGTCGCGTTTCAGGGTGAGAGCTGATAACAGCTCCAGGAGACAAGACGATGAACACCAACCTGATGCTCGCGACGCTGCTTACGGCCGGAATGGCCATGGCTCAAGTGATGATCCCGGACGGGACCAGGGTCCGCGTCCGGCTGGAACAAAACCTCTCCTCCGAGACCGCCGAACTCGGCCAGACCGTGGATTTCTCGGTCACCCAGGAAGTGCGCGTGGGCGATGCCGTGGTGATCGCCAATGGCGCCCGCGCCACCGGCAGCATTGTCAAATTGGAAGGCCGGCGCCGCCTGGGCCGCGGCGGCGAACTGGATTTCACCATCGAGCGCATCCAACTGGTGGATGGCAACTGGCTGAATGTCCGTTACACCCCCATGAAGAATCGCGGCAAGGGCAACGGCGCCGTCACCGGCGTGTTGACCGCCGGACTGGCCGTGGTCTTCTGGCCCGCCGCTCCCCTGGGACTGCTGATCAAAGGACACGAGGCCACCATCATCAAGGGCCGCACTTACGAGGTTTTCGCCGATGAGAGCACCTACGTAGCTTCCGCCGCGGCTGCCAGCAGCCCGCTGGTCACTCGCCTGGTGCCGCAGGGGCCACTGCAAGACCTGCGCACGCCGGATGGCGGACTGGTCGACAACGGAGGTCTTCCGGCGGGTGTGAATGTCCCCCGCAACCCGGTAGTGGTGAGCAACACCTCGGCCACCAATCCGGCGCAGATGCTCGCCCCGGCCATGAACCAGGCGGCGGCCACCACGGCCATGCTGAGCATCAACTCCAACCAGCCGGGCGCGGATATCGAAGTGGATGGCATGTTCGTAGGCAACGCCCCCACCACCATCCAGCTTGCCTCCGGAGTCCACCAGTTGGTGGTGCGAAACGGCGCATCGATCTGGCAGCACGATATCCAGATCACCGGCGGCACGGTCACCATCAACGCCACCTTGGGTTCGCGAGCAGCAGTGCAGAGGGCCGCGGTGAAGTAAGGGAAGCGGCAACTCGACTCCCGCCGGGGGCGCGTCAGGCGCTCCCGGCTTTTTTGTTTTTTGGGCACTTTAGCGCCCCACCGGCCCCAGATACCTGTCCAGCCAGTCGACTTTCGCGAGCCGCGTCCGGACGAGGAAATGCGCCGTGCCCACCCTCGTAGATCACGTGCTTTTTGTCGTTGCCCGGCGTGCCGAGCAAGTGGAAGAGCGGGCGCTGCGACGACTCCAAGGGGAAAGAAGCATCGTACCGTCCGTTCAACATGAGCACCGGAATGGTCACATGCCTCACGAAGTTGAACGGGTCAACCTCCGGGGGAGGGTGTCTGAACTCAAAACCTCCGGACGACAGGATCGCCACCTTGATTCGCTTCTGGACCGCCAGTAGGAGCGCCCCCTGACTCCCGCCGAGGCTGTCGCCGAAGTTGGCCGCCTTCGTGCCGTCGATGTCCTTTCGCGTTTCGAGGTAGTCGAGCGACCGGCCCAGGTCTTTCGACCATGCGATCACGTGGTCGCGAAAAAAGGCCGGCGGGTTGTGACCGATCACATAGCCATCCCGCCGCTCATACATGCCCTTGTAAATCGGGACGAATAGCGCCCGCCCGCTTTTCAAAAGGAAGCCACGGGTGTCCTCGAGGCTCGACAGGTCGAGCTTGTCGTCCATGAGGGCAAACCCACCCGGAAAATACACAACCGTCTGGAACGGTGGAGATGCACTCTTCGGCAGAAAGAGGTACGCAGTGACGCGCTCGTGGCCATACGCGGCATCGAAGGTCACCTTCGCTCGCGACCAGCCCTCCATCGTTCCCGTTTCTTCCACCTGGGCGTTCAGCTCCCCTTTGTCGTAGACGTATAGTGCGGTATAGGCCTTGAAGACCTCGTCCGAGACCGGCTTCTCGTTCCAGTAGTCGCGAGTCGTAACCTCTACGCGCGCCGCGGCGGCAGCGGTGGGTGGCGAGTCGAGTTTGACCCAGCGAAAGCCAAAGTGCGCCCGGCGGTCCGATGGCGATTGCGCGTCGGTCTGCTGGAACATGTAGTCCGGCTCGCCGAAGCCTCGGCCTAGGACCAATCTCCTGGCATCCCAGGCCTCGTTCCAGCACCATTCCTTTACGTTACCGGCCATGTCCGTTGTGCCGAATCCGCTTAGGGCGCCCTCGCTGCCAACCGGCTGGGTTCCGTCGCGCCGGAAGTTACTTCCGGAAGCGATCACGGGTGGTCCGGCGGAGCTTCGCCGCCCGACTCCTGATAACCGCGCGTTATCCGGTGCGGAAATCCGATCTCTGCGCGGGGCCAGCATGCGAGGCTTAGGCTGGAGTCTGGCAATGGGCACTTCTCCATAAACACCGTCCCCCGGGGGAATGGCCGGCTACTCGGACATTGGCCAGAAACAGCGATAAGGGGAAATGTTGTCAAGCCCGCCATCAAGTGAACAGATATTGGCGCTAGCCCGCGAGAGGCTGGAGTTCTCCGAGCATGGTCGGAATCAGTTCCGAAACCGTGGGATGAATGTGAACGGCCCGTTGAATCACCGTGTACGGCGCCCTGGCATACATGATGTCGAGGATCGAGTGAATGGCCTCATCACCGCCGGTGCCCAAGATAGCGGCGCCGAGGACCTCGTGGGTCTTTTCATCCACCAGGATTTTCATCAAGCCCTGCGTCTCTCCCTTCTCCACGGCGCGAGAGACTTTGGTCATGGGCCGTTTGCCGATCAGCGCCCGCCGCCCGGACTTGCGGACTTCGGTTTCGGTCAGACCGGCGCGTCCGAGCGGCGGGTCGATATATAGAGCGTAGGCAGGGATGCGGTCGCTGACGCGGCGCGGGTCGTTATCCAGAAGGTTGGCCGCCACAATTTCCGAATCGTTGAAGGAAGTGTGGGTAAAGCCGCCTCTGCCGTTGCAATCGCCGAGGGCCCAGATCCCGGGAGCGCTGGAACGCAATTGATCGTCGACCACGATGTAGCCGCGTTGGTCTACGGCGACGCCGGCTTTTTCCAGGCCCAGGTCGTCGGTGTTGGGCCGGCGGCCTACGGCAAGCAGCAAATGCGATCCGCTGACTTCGGGGGCGCCGGCCGCGCAATCTACCTGCGCGACGATCTCCTCCCCGCGCCTGGAAAAGCCGATGCATTTCGCGTTCAGGCGGACATGGATGTCCTCGCCCTCCAGGATTTCCAGGATGGCCGCGGATATGTCTTCGTCTTCACGGGCGATCAGGCGCGGCCCCATCTCGATGATGGTGACCTGGCTTCCGAATCGCCGGAACATTTGCCCGAACTCCAGCCCGATATAGCTGCCGCCCACGATGATGAAGTGCCGGGGCAGAAAATCGATGTCCATCATCGAGCTGTTGGTGAAGTATGGGACCTGATCGAGGCCCGGCATGGGAGGCACGGCCGCGCGTCCACCGACGTTGATGAAGATGCGGCCGGCCGTCAGCCTGTCCTGGCCGACGCCGACGTCTCGAGGGGACTCGAAGCGGGCGTGGCCCTCGTAAACCGTGCAGTTCTGCATGTGCTTCAGCCAAGTCTCGACTCCGGTCCGCGATTTTCCCGATATGGCGTCCTTCCGCGCCTTGACGCGCCGCATGTCCACGCTCACGCTGCCGTCAATCGCCACGCCGAAATCGGCGGCCCGGCGCGCCATGTGCGCGGCATAGGCGCTCGCCACCATGGTCTTGGTGGGGATGCAGCCGGTGTTGACGCAGGTGCCGCCGAACAACTTGCGTTCGACGATGGCCACTTTCATGCCAGCCGCGGCCAGGCGACTGGCGAGCGATGGGCCAGCTTGCCCGGTGCCGATGATGATCGCGTCAAATTGTTTGGTCATGACGATCGAGAGACGAGCCAGAACGCGGCGCAGATGGCGATGGCATCCTCCAGGAGGGCGATCGGAAGATCCTTTCCACCGGTTGCCTTTACCAGCCGGCTTCGAAACTCGTAGCCACCCAGCGTCCCCACAACCCCGCCAAGCGCGCCGGCGACGATGCCAACAATCCACGCCTGCCCGGGCACGCCGACCGCCGCTCCGCACAACGCGCCCATCACCACCCGGGCCGCGAACGGCACCGGCGTTTTTCGGCTGGGCGTCTTGGGTAGCTTGTCGTTGATCAACTCCCCAATGGCAAGGACACTGAGGATGTACGGCGTGATGGCAAACCCCAAGAAGGCGAGCGGTGTGCCTTCCAGATGCAACCAGCCCAGCCGGGCAGCCCAACTGACCGCAGCCGGCGCGGTCATGGAACGAAGTCCGGCCACCATACCGAGGAGAAACGCCAGGAGGTATGTGGGCATCGGTCTTCTATTAAATCACATGCGGCCGGCACGTGAGTTAGGGGGCATTGAGTGCCGCTACCGAGAGGCGATCAGCCGGGTGTACAGCGCGTGCGGCCCCACTCAGAACCACACCACGTCGTTTTCGTATTCCACGGCCAGTGCCCGGGTAATGCAATCCAACTCGAACTGACCAGAAGCGTCCGATCCTCTTGAAGTGCAGGGACGGAGGAGCGGACCAACCCAGGGATAGGTTGCTCCGGTCTGCTCATTGCGCCGCCGCTCGGTGCGGAACACCGGCGTTTTCTCTTGCGCGGGATTCCCATTCTTCTCGCCCCGCAGTCGTCTCCAGGCCGCGATTGACTCCCACTGTTTCAGGTGCCATACTCTCCCTCCAGGAGGTGTTTCGCATGCGTTACCTGTCACTCTCTTTTGCATTGCTGGTGGCAGCCGCCTCGGCATTCGGCCAGGCCGGTGGCACTGGTACTATCCAAGGCACGGTCACCGATCCATCGGGGGCGGTGGTGGCCGGCGCCTCCGTGATTGCGACAAATATGGCGACCGGGATTCAAACCGATCGCAAGACCACCGATGCCGGATTTTTCGCGCTCGCCCTTCTTCCGGCCGGCGAGTATACCGTCACCGTGAAGGCCGCCGGCTTCCAAACCTTCACTCAAGAGCGCGTCGTCGTGGACGCTCTGCAGGTCGTTGGGTTGAGCGCCAAGCTGCAAATCGGACTGGCCAGCCAGTCGGTTACGGTGGAAGCCGCGCCTTCCGCGCTGAAGACCGACGACGTCGCGCTGGGCTCCTCAATGGAGAACAACGTATACGACTCACTCCCGCTGGCAATGAACGCCGCAGGGTCGCCCCGCGATCCATCGGCATTCGCCGGTCTCGCCGTAGGGGTCGACAATTACAGCACGCAGGCGGCTGGCCCCTCAACCGGCTCCTTCAACGGCGGCCAGACCTATCAGAACGAAGTCTACATCGAGGGTCTGCCGCTGACCAGCGCCGGAACCGAGGCCGACACGCGCAACCTGGCCTTCGGGGTTTCGGTGGAGGCCGTGGAGCAGTTTCAGGTGGAGACGGCCGGCGCCAAAGCCATGTACGACGGGCAGGGCGTGGAGAACTACGTACTCAAGTCGGGCGGCAATCAGTTTCACGGCGGTGTTTACGAATATTTCCGGAATACCGATTTCGACGCGCGAGGCTTCTTCGCGGCGGTCCTCCCTGCCGACCATCAGAACGAATTCGGCGCCACCATCAGCGGTCCTATCCGCAAGAACAAATTGTTCTTCTTCAGCAATTACGATGGATACCGCCTGGTTTCGGCCACTACCCCTGTTGGGTATCAGAGCATACCGACCACGGCCGAGCGGACGGGCGACTTCAGCGCCTTCCCGCAACTGATTTACGATCCCACCAGTTCCACGGGGACCGCGGCGCGCACACCGTTTCCCAACAACCTCATCCCGACCAGCCGCCTGTCCAAAGCTTCCCAGTCGTTTCAGTCCTATCTTCCACCCCCCACCAACGGCAATATCACGAACAATTACCTGGCCGTGCTGCCCAGCAAAGTGAATAACGATAGCACCACCGATAAGTTGGACTATAACCTCAGCGACAAGCACCGCGTCTTCGCCCTCTTCTCCACGGGTAAGTATGCCTGGCCGACCGTCGGCAGCCTGACACCAGTCTCCACTTCGACGCTGCCCACGCCCTATACCGATGGCAGAAGCGTCATCGAGTACTCCACCGTGGCGCAAGTTCACGATTCTTACGTGATCGCCCCCACGCTCGTCAACCAGGCCAGCCTGTCCTTGAGCCGTATGTGGATTCCTCTCACGGACCCCACCGCCAACGGCAACTATCCCGGCAAGGCGGGGCTCACCGGTCTGCCGGCCGGATTTGCCAGTACCGCGTTCCCGGACATCAGCTTTAGCGGCAATAACGCTCCCGTGAGCTGGGACGGAACCAATTCGCATGTGTACAACGAAGCCCAGAACACGGTCGACTTCCAGGAGAACCTTCTGTGGATCAAGGGAAGGCATAACTTCACGTTCGGTTTCCAGTGGCAGACTCTGCAGGACAACGAGACCTTCGCTTTGAACGCCGCCTTCACCTTCAGCAACAACGAGACGGCCCAGTTTGTCAATGGAGCGCTCAGCCCTACCACCGGCCTGGGGTATGCGAGCTATCTCCTGGGCATGGTGGACAGCAGCACGAATACGCAGAATTCGGTTACCGAAACCGGCGGAAGGTACAAGACATACGCCTGGTATGTGCAGGACGATTTCAAAGTCAACTCGCGCCTGAGTCTGAATCTCGGTCTCCGCTGGAACATATGGAGTCCGTTCACGGAAGTGGCCAATCGGATGTCCTTTTTCAATCCGGCTCTGGCCAACCCGGTCGCGGGGAACATCCCAGGAGCGCTGCAATTCGCCGGTGACGGCACCGACAGTTGCCAGTGCAGGACTCCCGTCAAGCAGCACAACATCAACCCGGGGCCGCGCATCGGGCTGGCCTACCGCGTAGGCGACAAGACCGTGATTCGGGCGGGCTACAGCATATTTTACGCGCACGCCGGTGGTGTGGGCGGGCGAACCAACGGACGCCAGGGCCTGAGCCAGGTCGGCTTTAACGGCACCAATGCCCAGTCCTCGGTTGCCACCGGGCAGCCGGCGTACATTTGGGATAACGGCGTCCCCACCATCACCAATGCGCCGCCTTACGTCAATCCCAGCTATGGCATTGGCTATATCACGGCCGCGGCTGCCCTCGCGGCCGGCGCGCCATGGGCCGGCCCCGCCACGGCCGTCGGCATGACTTATGGCGATCCGAACTTCGGCGGTAAAGCCCCCTATTACGAGGATTGGAGTCTCAACGTCCAGCACTCGATCACCCAGAACCTGATGTTGAGCGTGGCTTATAGCGCCAGCGCCGGCCACTGGCTGCCCGGAGCCGGCGTCGCCGGGCCCTTCACCAACCAGATTCCAGTGCAGTATCTGCCGCTGCAGGGGATTCTGAGCTCGACCCTGAATGCCACCTCGCTGGCCCAGGTCCAGGCCATGTTCCCCAACTTCACGACTCCATTTCCCAACTTCACCGGCACGGTCGCCCAGGCGCTCAAACCCTTCCCGCAATATGGCAGCATTTCCGATCCCTGGCTGGACGTTGGTAACTCCACTTATAACTCGCTCCAGATCTCGCTCACCCAGCGCTTCTCTCACGGCCTGACGTTCATGTTCAATTACGCCTACAGCAAGGAACTGGACGACCTGGTCGGAGTGCGCGATCCCAACAAAGACTTCCTGGAAAAAGGGCCGGGCGTCATCGACCATCCGACCGTGGTCAGCGCCACATTTGTCTACCAGTTGCCCTTCGGCGCCGGCCACAAACTGAGCGGTTCGCGGGCGCTGAACTTATTGATCAGCCACTGGCAGTTTTCCGGAATCTTCACGTATGCCGGCGGGGCGCCCTTGGCGATCACCGGCACCTGCACCGGCGGCGGCATCATCGATGCTTCCTGCTATCCGCACTATGCCCCGGGCTTTTCGGGCAGCGTGTGGCAGAACGGCACGCCGGGGACCGGAAACATCACCACCACGTCCTACCTGAATAAAGCCGCGTTCGTCGACCCCCTGCCTTACACGGTAGGCAGCATTCCGCGCTCCGCTCCTTACGGGCTGTTTGCGCCACATAACGCCGATGTGGATATCACCGTCCGCAGAGAGTTTGTGATCCGCGAGAAGATCAAGCTGGCATTCCAGGCGGACGCGTTCAACATCAACAACGCGGTGCATTTCGCAGCCCCCGGATTAGGCATCGATTCCGCCACTTTTGGCATTTTCACTTCCATGGCCAATTCGCCGCGCAAGCTGCAGTTCAGCGCCAGAATTTCGTTTTAGTGCGGCCGGCCGCCGCCGCGCACTCAGAGGGCTTGTCATGCGACGCAGAACTTTTCTGTCGACTACAGCCGTTTCCAGCCTGGGCCTGGCAGCCGCGCGGCGGGCCGCCTCTGCCCAGGCCGCATCGGCGGAGCAACCCGCGCCAGTCTCCGTTCATTGGCTGGGCGGAGCCGCGCCGCTTGCCGAAACGGGCGTAAGCTGGGGGGTTCCGTGGCCCCGGGGCGCGGTTCGCAAAGACCAGAGTTTCACCCTGACGTCGGCCAGCGGCCAGGCTCTTCCGTTGCAGACCTGGCCCCTGGCTTACTGGCCGGAC
>Ga0326727_10027298_pt1 | contig 10497 bp, 11 predicted proteins | sample MB2enrmetagenome_FD_207643 | JGI IMG/M metagenome (GOLD analysis project Ga0326727, IMG submission 207643) | Lab enriched peat soil microbial communities from McLean, Ithaca, NY, United States - MB29MY | ecosystem: Environmental > Terrestrial > Soil > Wetlands > Peat | place: USA: New York...
ATGTGTCCGTGGGCGAGAACTCGATCATCGTCTCCCAGGTGGGTATAGCGGGGAGCACCACGGTCGGGAAAAACGTGGTTCTGGGGGGCAAGGTCGGCGTGGCGGACCACGTGACCATCGGTGACGGCGTCAGGGCTGCGGGAGGCACGGGCATCACCAAGGACGTCAAGGAGAACTCGCTGATCTCGGGCACGCCCCATATGGCCCACCGTGAGTGGCTCAGGCTGCAGGCCTATCTGAAAAGGCTGCCGCAACTCTTTGATCGGATGGGGAAGGTCGAGAAGGAACTCTCCCGGGGGGGTGAACATGATCGAGATTGACGAGATCTTGCGTCTGCTTCCACACAACTTCCCTTTCCTGCTCGTTGACCGCATCACAGAATACGAGCCGGGAAAGAAGATTGTGGGCATAAAGAACGTCACGTACAACGAGCCCTTCTTTCCGGGTCATTTCCCCGGAAAGCCGATAATGCCCGGGGTGTTGATCATTGAAGCCCTGGCCCAAACCGGCGGCATCCTTGCCTTCAAATCATTTCCAGGCCTGAAGGGCGCCGTGCGATTCATCGGCATCGACAAGGCCCGGTTCAGGCGGCCTGTGACGCCCGGCGATCAGCTGAGGCTTGTCCTCGAGGTCGTGAAGCACAGGAGAGAAATATGGGTGTTCGAAGGCGAGGCGTTCGTGGACGGTAAGAAGGTGGCTGAGGCGCAGCTCATGGCGGCGCTCCAGGAGGAGAGCGAGGAGAGCGTATGATACACCCGACGGCTATCATCGAAAAGGGAGCCGAAATAGCGGATGGGGCTTACATAGGACCTTTCTGTGTGATCGGCCCGGGAGTTAGGATAGGCAGGGGAACGAGGCTGATCAACCATGTGAACATAGACGGCTTCACCACCGTGGGAGATTCGTGCACGATCCATCCCTTCGCATCGATCGGCGGTCCACCCCAGGATATCACCTACAGGGGGGAAGAGACCACGTGCGTCGTGGGGAGCAACAACGTGATAAGGGAATACGTGACCATCAACAGGGGCACGAGATCAAGCGGCACCACGAGGGTGGGAGACAACAATTTCATCATGGCGTACAGCCACATCGCCCACGACTGCGTCGTGGGGAGCGGCGTGACCATGGCCAACTGCGCTACCCTGGCCGGCCACGTCCATGTCGCCGATTTCGCCATCCTCTCCGGCCTTTGCGCCATCCATCAGTTCTGCAAGGTAGGGAGATACGCCTTCGTCAGCGGCCTTACCGGTGTGCCCAAAGACATTCCCCCTTTCGTTATGGCTGCGGGCAGCAGGGCCACACTCTACGGCCTCAATGTGGTGGGACTTGAAAGGCGAGGATTTTCGAAGGAAGAGATCGCCGACCTGAAGAAGGCCTACCGGATCCTCTTCAGATCGTCCCTGTCACTCGAGTCCTCCCTGAAGATGATCGAGGAGCAACTGAAAGGGGAGTATATCGGGGAGCTGATCACCTTTATCCGTGCATCCGAGAGGGGAATATGCCGCTGAAGCTCTGCCTCATCGGCGCGGGTCACATGGGTAGAATCCATGCGCAGAAGCTCGCCCGGATGAAAGGGGTGACCCTCTCCTGCATCGTCGACACGGATGCGGCGCAGGCAGAGGACACGGCAAGGAGGCACGGGGTTCCCGCGGCCGATCACTACGGCCGGGCCCTCGCGGACGGACTCCAAGCCGCGGTGATCGCATCGAGTACGGAGACGCACTATCCCCTGGCGCGGGACCTCCTGGAAAGGGGAGTCCATGTATTCATCGAAAAGCCTGTTGCGGCCCGTCCGGCGGAGGCGAGAAAGCTGATAGCCCTGGCGAGAAAGCATGGGCTCGTGCTGCAGGTGGGACACCTGGAGCGGTTCAGCCCGCCCTTTCGCAGGGCCCGGGCGACTATCAGGGATCCCCTCTTCCTGGAGGCCCACCGCGTCGGCCCCTTTACCGGCAGGTCGACCGATATCGACGTCATCCATGACCTCATGATCCACGACATCGATCTGGTCTCATCCCTGGCCCGGGGCCATATCATCCATGTACGGGCCCGGGGCACACCCGTATTTACGGAACGGATCGACGTGGCTGCGGCGCGCATCGAATTCACGGGCGGCTGCGTGGCGACCCTTTTCGCGAGCAGGGTCTCCGCGACGAAGGAGAGGCTCTTCAGGGTCTTCGAGAAAGACCGGTTCTACTCGCTCAATCTCGCCGCAGGAGAGATGTTCTCGGTGAAGAAGGACAAGCAGGGCAAGCCTGTGGCGCGCACCTATCGCGCCTCGCGCCAGGACCCCGTTTATGATGAGTTGAGGGCGTTCGTCAGGGCGATCAGGCAGGGAAGCGGCGCCCTCATCGACGGTGAAGACGGGCTCCGCGCGCTCATCCTGGCCGATCGCATTACCCGGGAGATCGAGCGGCACCGCTCACGGGAAAGGGCGAAGCTCATTGAGTAGGAAGGCAGTTATCGTCACGGGCGAGCTCTCCGGAGAGATCCACGGCACTCACCTCGTGAAGGCCCTCAAAGAATCCTCTTCTCTCCAATTCAGCGGCATGGGCAGCAGGAGGCTCCTCGAGGCGGGCGTCGATGTCGTGTACGATTACCGGGACATCTCCGTCACCGGCGTGAGCGAGGTCTTCTTCAAGGCAAGGCACCTCTGGAGGGCCTATGACACGCTCAAGCGACATCTGCTCCGGGCCTCCCCCGACCTTCTCATACTGGTCGATTTTCCCGGCTTCAATCTCATGATTGCCCGGACTGCAAAACGACTCGGGATCCCCACCGTCTACTTCATACCTCCCCAGGTGTGGGCCTGGAGGAAAGGCCGGATGGAGCGGATAAAGGCCCTGGTCGACCTGGTCCTCTGCATCCTGCCCTTCGAAGAGGCCCTCTACCGGGACCGGGGCATCCCCGTGAAATATACGGGCCACCCCTTCACCGAGACGGTGAAGCCCCTCTACACGAAGGAAGCCTTCTTTTCCCTGTTGGCCATCGAAGGCGACGCCCCGGTCATTACCATGATGCCGGGGAGCAGGCTGAATGAGGTGGAGAAGCACCTGCCGGTCCTCACCCGGGTCGTGGTGCATCTTCAAAAACACCTCGGCAGGTTTACCGTGCTCCTGCCTGTGGCCGATACCCTGGATGAGGGGCTCTTCGCCTCCTTCGTAGGACAGGCGGAGGGGATCATCCCCGTGAAGGGCCTGCCGTACGACTCCCTCGCCCATTCCGACGCGGCCGTGATCGCCTCCGGAAGCGCGGCCCTAGAGGCTGCCATCCTCGGTGTCCCCTCCCTCGTGCTCTACAAGGTCTCCCGCCTCTCCTTTCTCATTGCCCGGATGGTGGTCAAGGTAAAACATATAAGCCTCCCCAATATCATTGCGGGCCATGAGATCTTTCCCGAGTTCGTCCAGTCCTTGGACCCCGAGAGGATTGCCAAAACAGTGGTTTCTATGTTAAATAGTGATAAATCCGCCTTGCAAAGAGAGTTGGAACTGGTACGGAAGAAGCTCGCCACCTCGGACCGCGGCCCGTACCGGACCGCAAGCGAGCACATCCTCCAGTTTCTGGAGCAAAGGTATGGCCCTCTACCTGAGACTGCTTAGGTTCCTTCGCCCCTACTGGGTGAAGCTCGCCTTCGCCATGGTCTTCATGTCCCTCGTCGCCGGGACGAACGGGCTTACGGCCTATCTCGTCCAGCCGGTGATGGATAAGATCTTCTTCGAGAAAAACGGCACCCTGCTCCTCCTTATCCCCATGGGCGTCATTCTCCTCTACCTCGCAAAGGGCACCTTCGATTACCTGCAGGCATACCTCATGGGCTTTGTCGGCCAAAAGATCGTCACGGACATCAGGAATGTGGTGTTTAAGCGGCTCCAGAAGCAGCCCCTGGCCTTTTTTGACAAGACCCCCACGGGCCTCATCATCTCCCGCATCACCAATGATATCAGTCTGATTCAGGGCGCCGTCGCCGACTCTTTCACCGCGATCCTGAAGGACGCCTTTACCATAATCGGCCTTGTTTTCGTGGTCTTTTACCGCGACTGGAAGCTCGCCCTCATCGCCTTCGTCGTCCTCCCCTTCGCCACCTACCCCATTGTCGCCTTCGGGAGGAGGCTCAGAAAGATCAGCGTGCAGAACCAGAAGGCCATGGCCAAGCTGACCAGTTTTCTCCACGAGACGATCACCGGGCAGAGGATCGTGAAGGCCTTTTGCATGGAGGATTACGAGGGGAGGAAGTTCGACGAGGAGAACGAGGACCTCTTCCGCATCGTTCTGAAACGGTATAAGGTGAAGGCCCTCTCGTCACCCATCATGGAGGTGCTGGGAGGTATCGCGGTGGCGGTCATCATTTGGTATGGGGGAGCCGCGGTCATATCGGGCAAATCGACGCCGGGCAATTTCTTCTCTTTTACCGCCGCGCTCCTCCTCCTGTATGAGCCTATCAAGCGGATCAACAAGGAGAACCACAATATTCAGCAGGGGCTTGCGGCAGCCCAGAGGGTCTTCGAGATAGTCGACCGGGTGCCCGAGGTGGCTGACAGGGTCGATGGGGTCGAGGTCAAGGGCGATGGGGTGATCGAGTTCACCGATGTCTCTTTCAAGTATGAAGACAAGATGGTCCTGAAAGGGATAAACCTCCGCATAGACAAGAATGAGACGGTGGCCCTCGTCGGCGAAAGCGGGGTTGGAAAGACGACCCTGGTCAATCTGATCCTCAGGTTCTACGACGTGACCCAAGGGTCGATCAGGCTCGACGGGGTCGACATCAGGGACGCCACGCTCCGGTCCCTGAGGGAGCACATCGCCCTCGTCACCCAGGACGTGATCCTCTTCAACGATACGATCGTCAACAATATTACCCACGGCAACGACCGGGACATGGAGAAGGTCGAGGCAGCCATCCGGTCCGCCTATGCCCAGGAGTTTGTTGCAAAGCTGCCCAAGAGGCTCGACACGCTCGTGGGGGAAAAGGGCATCAGGCTCTCGGGAGGGCAGAAACAGAGAATCGCCATTGCCAGGGCCCTCTACAAAGACGCGCCTGTGCTCATCCTGGACGAGGCCACGAGCGCCCTCGACACCGCCTCTGAAACGGAGGTACAGAAGGCGCTCGAAAACCTCATGAAGGGGAGGACGACCATCATCATAGCCCACAGGCTCTCCACCATAATAAATGCCGACAGAATTATCGTGCTCGAGGGGGGCAGCATCGTCCAGGAAGGCTCGCACCGCGAGCTTATCGAGGCTGAAGGTCCCTACAAAAAACTCTACGAGCTGCAGTTCAAGGATGAGGCCGACAAGAAAATAATACGGATCAACAAAAGGCTCAAGAATGCTTAGGGACCTGAAGTACGCCCTGCTGCTCAACCTGCTTCCCCCGGTGGTCTACCTCTTCCTCGTCCTGCTGCGAGCCACCATAAGAATAGAGCACGTCAACAGGGAGGCAGTGGAGCGACTATGGCAGGAGGGTGAGAATATCATCGCCTGCTTCTGGCATGGCAGACTGCTCGCCATGCCTTTCGCTTATAAGAGGACCTGCGGGAAAGTGCTCATCTCCCGCCATAGGGACGGCGAGTTTATCGCAAGGGTCATACGCTATTTCGGCCTCGGAACGATCCGGGGGTCGTACAGAAAGGGGTCGGTCTCTTCCATAAGGGAAATACTTGCGGAGCTCAGCCAGGGGACGGACGTCGCCATCACGCCCGACGGGCCGAAAGGACCCCGTTACCGGATGAAGCGGGGCATAGTCGAGCTCGCGAGGCTCGCTAAGAGACCCCTAGTGCCCGTCACGTACAGCGCCAGCAAGAAAAAGCTCTTTGACTCGTGGGACCGCTTCGTCCTCCCCTACCCCTTTTCGAGGGTCGTCTTCCTGTGGGGCGATCCCATCTATATCTCGAGCGAGGTCGGGGGCGGCGCCCTGGAGCTGAAGCGGCAGGAGGTCGAGAGGAGCCTCGTATCACTCACGGAAGCAGCGGACCGCATGGTATGTGGAAACTGATATATAATCTCCTTGTCCACTCGGCCCTGCCTTTTTTCATCCCCTTCGGCCTCGCCAGGAAGAAGATCAGGCGCAATTTTTTCGAACGCCTCGTGCCGGAGCCGCCCGGCAAAGCCTTGGCGGAACCCCTATGGATACACGCCGCCTCCGTGGGGGAAGCGTTCATCGCGGAAAACTTTGTCAACTATGTGCGGCCGAAGGTGAAAAACGACTTCATCGTCACCACCAACACCTACTACACGCGAGACCTGCTGCGCAAGAGGCTTCAGGGGTCGATCGCCGTCTTCTCCCTGCCCTTTGATCTGCCTTGGTCGATCAGGCGTTTTATCGGCACCTCCGCCTTCGCGGCACTCCTCCTCGTAGAGACGGAGATCTGGCCGAACCTTATATGGAGCGCGAAGCGCATGGGGATACCCGTTCTCATCATCAACGGAAGGATTTCCGATGCCACCCTGGCCCGGTACAGACGCGTCTCCTTTTTCCTGAAAAGCGTGCTCTCCTCGGTGGACCTCGTGCTCGCCCAATCCGAAGAGCAGGCCCAAAGGTTCGTCTCTCTGGGGATGGCACCGTCGAAGGTCGTCAATACGGGCAATCTCAAATACTACCGGGAGATCAAGAACCCCCTGCGCCAGGGGCCCAAGGAGTATATGGTCACCTTCGGCAGCATAAGGGAAAAAGAGCTTCCCCAACTCATTCCCGTCATAATAGCTTTGAAGAGGGAATTTCCCCACATCGGCCTTTTCCTGGCTCCGAGGGAATTGACCTTGATCAGCGCCATAGAAAGAGAGCTCCCCAACGGCCTCGGGGTGACCCGCTATTCGACCATGAAAGGGGGAGGGGCCGGAGGCGACGCATCCGGCCTTGTGCTCGTCGACACGGTGGGCGATCTGGTAGAGATCTACGGCAGAAGCCTGGTTGCCTTCGTCGGGGGCAGTCTCGCCGCCTACGGAGGGCAGAACCTGCTTGAACCCCTCTTTGCCGGCACGCCGGTGATTTTCGGCCCCCACGTGGAGAATTTCAGGACCGTCGCGGAGGACGTGGTAGCCCGGCGGGCCGGCTTCATGGTGAAGGACGGGGCCGAGCTTCTCTCTACGCTCAGACTCGTGCTCGGCGACGAGAGGCTGAGGGACGACCTTGTCGCATCCGGCCGGGTCGTGCTGGAAATGCAGAAAGACGTCATGGAGAAGGCTGCCCGCCTCGTGCTGGAGGTCATATGGAAGAATTCACCAGACTCGTCGAGCTGATGGAGTCTCTCCGGGGGGAACACGGGTGCCCCTGGGACAAGTTGCAGACCGTGAAGGGGTTCAGGACATTCCTCCTGGAGGAGGTCTATGAGCTGATCGAGGCCATCGAGCATGAAGACTATCAGGCACTGAGGGAAGAGCTGGGCGACCTCCTTTTCCATATCGTCTTCATTTCCCAGATCTGCAAAGAGAAAGAAAGGTTTGATATCAGGGATGTCCTCCGGGGGAGCCACGACAAGATGTACGGGCGCCACCCGCACGTCTTTTCGCGGAACGGAGATGAGACGCCCATGGAGAAAAGGTGGGAAGAAATAAAAAGGGAGGAAAAAAAGGATTATTCCCCGGTCTCCCATGTGCCGAGGATCCTCCCCGCCCTGCTCCGAGCGTACGTGGTGGCGAAAAGGGCGGCACGGGTCGGATTTGACTGGGAAAGGCTGGAGGATATCTATGAAAAAATGGACGAAGAGGTCAGGGAGCTAAAAGAGGCAGAGGCCTCCGGCGCCCGGGAGGCGATCGAAGAAGAGGTCGGCGACCTCCTCTTCACCGTGGCGAACATCTCACGCTTCCATGGGATCGATCCGGAGAGCGCCCTTCGGCGCACCGTAGACAAATTCGTAAGGAGATTCGGCCACATTGAGAAGCACCTCCCCGCGGCAAGGGGCGATCTCAAAGCTATGGACGCCCTCTGGAACGAAACGAAAGAAAAGGAAAAAAAGAAGGCTTGAGTCCCCCTTATTCGACCTTCACCACATTCGATGCCTGCGGACCTTTAGGGCCGCTCACGATTTCAAATTCAACGGCCTCTCCCGTCTTCAACGTCTTAAACCCGTTCTGCTTGATAGCCGAATAGTGCACGAACACGTCTCCACCGGTCTCCTGCTCGATAAACCCGTACCCCTTTGAATCGTTGAACCACTTCACCTTACCTACTGGCATGCCACCTAACTCCTTTCTAGGAAATAAAATAAAACGACATAAAATAATGATAATTGAGTCACAAATGGGATGTCAAGGGAAATCTTAAAAGAATTTAATCATTCTTTCATCACCCCCTATCCGAGGGATCGAGCCCCTCAAGGCCTCTCTCCTTTAGACCCTCCCCAGGGCCGTTACCCGTACCCGAGATCTGCGAGCGTCTCCTCGTCCATGCCGATATAGTGCGCCACCTCGTGGACTAGCGTTATCTCGATCTGCTCCCCCAGTTCTTCCACGGTCTCGCACATCTCCTCCAAGGGCTGCTGGAAAAGGAAGATGGTGCCGGGAAAAAGCGGAGGCGACGTAACGGAGCGCTCTATCAGCGGAACGCCCTGGAAGAGGCCGAGCAGCGGATCTTCGGCCGCCATGTCGAGATCCCTCAACATCTCTTTTGAGGGCCTTCTCCTGACGGAGATAAGGAGGTTATCCAGGTGGCGCCCTATCTCATGGGGGATGCGTTTTACCGCCCTGGCCACGATCCTGTCAAAGGCCTTTTCGCTTACCCGCATCTTCTCCGGCCCCCTGGTGCGAGGCTCATCCCCCTCGAGAGATTCTACCACGTTTATCGAAAGACCCCTAGAGAAAGATCGTGAAGGCCGCCCCCTTTCCCGCCATGTCGTCCGGTCTTGAAATCTCCCTATTTTCGTATACTCTAGTGACATCAGCGAGCCTTCCCGGGGGCAGCCGGGGGAGGCGGAGAAGGGGACAGGGGACCATAGTGAGGGGAATCTACCGCGTAGCCGGACCCGATGTGACGGACCAGAGGGATTGCAACGTCTACCTCATCGACCTCGGCGAGGAAGCCGTGCTTATCGACAGCGGATTCGGGTCGGCGGTGGACAAGATGATCGCCCGTGTCGAAGATGCGGGCGTCAGCCCTTCCCGCATCTCCACCGCGATCCTCACCCACTGTCACATAGATCATATCGGAGGGGCCGCGCGCCTCCGGGAGCAACTGGGCATCCGCCTCCTCATGCACGAGGCGGATGCACGGATCGTCGAAGAGGGCGACAGCAGACTGACCGCGGCCTTCTGCTTCGACGTGCAGTTCCCACCCTTGACGATCGATGTGAAAATCTCGGGTCCCGAAGGTGATATCCCTTTTCACGGCGCATATCTCTCCTTCCTCCACACGCCGGGCCATACGCCCGGCTCCATTTCCCTCTATCTGGAGAACGGCGGCAAGAGGATCCTCTTCGGCCAGGACCTCGGGGCGCCCCTGCTCAGAGAGTTCGACTGCGACCCCGTGTCATGGCGCCGTTCCATGGAAAAGCTCCTTGCCCTGAAGGCCGACGTGCTCTGCGACGGCCACTCGGGCGTCTATCAGCCTGCCCGGGCCGTCTCGGCCTATATCCGTCACTTCATGCGGCTCTACGGCCGGGACAGGGTCGAATAGCCGCCGGATCACCAGTTGCACCTTGAAAGTGGGAGATTGGAGTTTCCAGCCACCGAGAGGATCGGTGGCTGGAAACTGTTTCCTCCGTGGACTTGGAGGGATGGAGGGAACGCGTGGAGATAGGCTCAGAATGTGCAAGTCTCGTGCCACTACATCGGCCAGCCGAAGCTTGGGTATCAACGCCACTTACCCCTGTGATTACGGTAACTTGACCTTTTGAGGCACTTTATGGTCCCGAGCTCTCCGGGTCGTTTGCGCACGCCCCCTGGTCAAAAGCGCCCGCCTCCGGCACCGGGAGGACGGAAAGGCGCCGTCACCGCCCTTTTTTGCAGGTAGGCCGCTGCAGCCCCGGGGGATTAAACTGTGCGTTTCCGGCCTATTCCTGGACCGTCAAAAGGCGGCTCCCCGGGCTTTGCCCTTTTGGTCCGTACGTTTTTGAGGGGCCTGAAGCGACTTCTGGGACCGCTAGTGACCTGACGGCTGCTTCTTAAAACATTTGCTTTTCAATTGGTTCTGAACCGTGCAATAATACCGGTGTAATCGTTGTCGCACGGGCGAAGGTGATCCCTTCATTGAGTGCCCACCGACGCACCGGACCCTTACTATTTTTGCGGAAGAGGGGGATGAGCATCTACATTTTTTCGGAAGATACAATTGCTCGTGAGAAGACAGATCACCATGCAGAAAGGAGTCGATAATCATGCCGGAAATCGATGAATCGGAAAAGGAAAAACAGTTCTATACGGATATTCCTGCCAAGTGCGAAGCTTTCTTCCTCAAAGGTTGCAACTCCCTCGACTGGGGAATGAAAAATCGTCTCTCAAAGATATTCGATCCCAGGTCGGGCAAGACAGTCATGCTGGCCATTGACCACGGGTATTTTCAAGGTC
>Ga0326727_10027300_pt1 | contig 10496 bp, 9 predicted proteins | sample MB2enrmetagenome_FD_207643 | JGI IMG/M metagenome (GOLD analysis project Ga0326727, IMG submission 207643) | Lab enriched peat soil microbial communities from McLean, Ithaca, NY, United States - MB29MY | ecosystem: Environmental > Terrestrial > Soil > Wetlands > Peat | place: USA: New York...
GTCGTCGCTGACGCCGCCCGCCATGAAGCCTGTGTAAACGAAGGCCACTGTGGTGTACGGGCTGGGAACGGTGAGCGAGTTAGTGCCGCTAACCGAAACCGTTGCGGTGATGCTCTGGCCCACCGGTACATGAGTGGCATCAGCGCGAAGGTTGGTGACGCGGATGATGCGCTCGAATTGCGTTCCGGGAGGATCGACCGGCACACCGAGAAAGTCGATGTACAATCCACCGTTGGTGATGGCGCCCTGGAAGGTGTTGTATTGACCCTGATAGGTGTTGATGCTGGCACCAGTTACACCAGCAATCTCGCACTTACCGGTTGTACCGCTGATGTACGGATTGTCAGTAACCTGACCGCCAGTTGCCACGCAACCGTATTGACCCTGGGGCGCACCGACGATGCCTGCCTGTCCGGTCGGAAACGGATCGATGGTCGGATACGGCTCATCAAGCGTGAGGATCGGCTCCCCGACACCCGTGCTGGATTGCAGTGTGCGGCTGGTGATCGGCGCGCTCAGCGCAATTCGAATGTTCGCTAGCGGCACCGGCTGCCCCACGGGGGTCGGAGAGCCGCCGGAGCAATTCAAAACAACGTCGCCGAGCAGTTCGGCAACGCCTTCTACTCGAACCTGTTTGGGAGCACCATTGCTGGCTACGCAGGTTACCGGCGCGTTCTGGCCAATAGTACCCTGCGCGAGCGCAGCTGTCCCAAAGCCGAGCAGAAGCGTAATAACGGCAAAGGCCATCAGCCATTTGCGAAAGTCTGCCATTTCCTTCTCCTTGTGAAGATGCAAAATTTGAATTGATCGAAGTTCTCTCGGCAACCTGAGCCTCTGTTTTCCTGGTGCCATCATGAAGAATGTGAACCTGTCCCCGGCAACCTCGCGAGATTCGGCGTCCCCGCCTGTTCCGCGGATGCCGTCCGGCTCGTGCTCATTTTCTTCATCGGGCTCATTTCGTCCTGACTTCTTATACTCGTATGTGGTCTGTGCTCGCGGGACTCATACATGAATGCCGCCAAAGCCCTCGGACGCAGTCAAATCATACTTATCACTGATGGGGAAGCCAAGTCAAGTGGAATGTGCCCGTTAGATTCAGATTCAGACCCCTTTCATGCCTGCCCGGGAGGCCCCACATCGGCCCGAAGGCCCTGAAAACAGCGAACGGCGCTTGATTCGGGCGGAACGGCAGCCAGGGCGGAGCGAACGGAATTAATCTTTCGTCATGTGGTTGACGTCTTTCAGGCGGCTTTTCAACTCGTCGGAAGCGTCCAGAATCTGATCGGTATCGTAGATTACCTTCGGCGTCAAAAAGATGACCAGTTCGCTGCGGCTCTTGGTGTAGGACCTGCTGCCCAGGGCCGCGCCGAGAATTGGAATGCGGTTGAGGAACGGAATTCCCTGGGTGCTGTAGGTGTCGGCCTCGTCAATCATGCCGCCGATAGCCACAGTATCGCCGTCCTGCACGGTGATCTGCGTCTGAAGGGAGCGCTGCTGGAATGAGGGCGATCCGATGGAACTGGACGTGGTGGGAACCGGCGAACTAACCTGCTGGTTGATCATCATGGTGACGATGCCGCTGGAGTTTACGTGGGCCATGATATTCAGCGTGGTGCCGGTATCCACGTTGTTAATGGTATTAGCGAACGCGGAGCTGCCGGCCACCTGAACGCCGGTGACCGCCTGAGAACTGAGCGTGGGCACCGAAACGCCGAAGTTGAACGACGCGGGGATGCTGTCGGTGCAGATTATGCTGGGCGTGGCGATGGTCTTGCCCTTTCCGTTGGTCACCTGGAAGTTGACCATTCCTAATAATTCCCTGCTGTTGCCCACCAGGGTCCCCGCGGAGAGCGTGGTGGAACCCCCGACCAGGCTGCCCAGCAACTGAAGTGGAATGGATTGGCTGCTGTTTGTGGTGGTGGTGGAACCGGAGGTGCTCGACGTTCCGCTGGTCGTGGTAGTGACTGGCGCCCCGCTGCCGTTGAGCTGTTGCAGGTAAGCCGTCACCCCGCTCGAAAAAGCGCCGGTGAGATCCACTTCGTAGATGCGTGCTTCGATGAGCACCTGGCGCGGAGGAACATCGAGCTCGTCGAGGAGTTTGCGTATTGACGCCCACTCCTCCGGCGAGGCCTGCACGAGCAGGGTATTGTCGAACGGATTCCCGATTACCCGCGGGCCGTTGTAGGCCTGCTGCTGTTGTTCGGGAGCAAGATACGTGCCGGTGCGGTCGGGGGTTTGTCCGAGGCCCGGAATGCCGGCGGGCGAATTGGTTTGACCTTGATCCAGGGCACCCACGGTGGTTCCGGTGTTTTGCGGATTGAATGCGTTCGAAGGCGAGAAGGCCGTGCCAAGGTTGCCGGGGCCGGTGACAGGCCCCCCGCCGTAGCCGTAGCCGCCGTAACCTCCATTGCCGCCATAGCCTCCACCGCCGTAACCGCCTCCGTATCCGCCGTAGCCGCCAGCACCACCCCCGCCATAACCACCCCCGCCGCCCATACCGCCGCGGCCGCCATATCCGCCGCCCATGCTCATGTAGGCGAACTGTGAGAGATCGCCGCCGCTGTAAAGCGCATGGATGGCCGCCGCGATGATGACCGCTTGTCCGTACTTGACGCGATACACGTAGTTTCCGCTGCTTCCCGAGGTCACTTTGGCTGGGACGTCAAACTTCTTCAGCCATTTCTCGACATCGACAAACGCGCCCGGATTAGCGGCCACGGCAATGATGGTGTTGAGGCGATCGATCGGAAGAAACTTGATCGGGGCTTTCTTGTCGGCGCTGAGCGAAATCGCGCTGAATACGGCAGTGAGATCTTTCACCAGATCGCTGGCGCGGCCATTTTGCACATCGAAGAGATGGATGCGCTGATTGGCCAGCGTGTCGTTGTCGAACAGCGACACCAATTCCATAGTCCTGCGCATGTTGCGGCGGCTGTCCAGCAGGATGAGGAGATTCGCCGGCGGATAGGAATAGATCTGCGCATATTCCCCAATGAAGTTTTTCAGAACGTTCGATAACTCGTCGGCGGTAACGTACTTCAGGAAGACAAGATTCATCATCTCGTCCTCGCTCGGATCGATGGCGCCCGCATCTTTCTGTTCGAGTTCGAGCGGATGGCGCGAAATGTCCGCCAGCGGGACGATCCGATAGACGTCGCCTTCCTTCACCATGCCGAAGCCGTTGATGCGCAGAACCATCTCGAGTAGAGATTTGGTGTCGATGTCTTTGGTCTCGCCGTAGGTGTTCAGAACCACGCCGCCTTTCACGCGCGGGTCGAGCACATAGTTGATTTTCAACTGGCGGGCGAGCATGTCGATCACTTCGGTGAGCGATGCATTGTGGAGGTTCAGACCGCCATAGATCACGGCGGGATGCGTGGCGGGGGCTGTCGCCGGCGCCGAGGTAGTGGTGGTAGTGGACGACGGTTTGGAAGCCGTTGTCGCGGGAGCGGTTGGGGCAGGCGCAGGCTTGGCCGGAGGCTGCGGCGCGTCCTCCTTGATCGTGCGTGGCGTCGAATACTGGATCTGCGCAACGGCCGAAGCAACGGTGATCAGCAGCAGTACACCGCAAACCGTTCGAACTCTCGTTTTCCCGAACATCTGTTCTTTCTTCTCCGTTCTCAATTCACCGACTGCCACTGGCAATAGGGCGCGCTGGGCGCCAGCGGATTGACCCTGATAACTTTGCGGTATCCGTCCACCACAGCTCCAGCCGGATTCGGATCGCTCTGCTCGCATGATTTCGTCTTGCCACCCGGCATCAGATCGCGCCCTCCCGCAGGGCCGGATTGCGTCGAGATGACTTCCGCGGGCGTCGGCGACACCGGCGGTGGCGGAGTGTTCTGAACAGGAGGCGGTGCGTTTGGCGTCTGCTGCTGATTGGCCGAAGTTGTGTCAGCCGCTTCCAGATCCGAAATGTTCTTCACGAATGTCTTCCCGTCCCAGGTGAAGATAACCTGGCGGTCGTCAATGGATGCGATTTCGAACTCGCCTACCTTATCCCCGGCGCGATAGGCTTGCTGTTCGGCTTTCGAGTTCACGCTCAGGATGATGGTGGGCGGCACATCGCCGAGGATCATGACCCCGTGGGCGACCGGAAACGGCGGCACGGGAGGCGGCGGAAGCGGCGGCTTGGGCGGATCGGGGATGACCTCGGGGTTGCGGTCTTTCGCAAACAGCACCTTCTCCGCGACATCGGCGTAAGTGGCGGGCTGCAGCTTCTGCACCATTGGACGCGCTGGCATGTATGGCGGCTCAGCCGGCCGTATTTTCGCGTCGAGAATCTTGTGTTCGCGCAGGTGCGCTTCCTGCCAGTGTTGCCGCAGCACATGGCCCAGAACCAGCAGCACAACCAACAGCACCAGGTTCAGCAACCACAATCGGCGTTTCAAAACGTTGCCAGTCCTTTCTTCTCGGGGACCAAACGCCGGGGAACCAGAGCGGAAATCACCAGCCGCACCGGCATGGTCTTCAGTTTCTCGTGCGCGGCGCCGATGCGCAGGTCGGTGGTGGCAACGAGCTCGGGCTGCGCGCTGAGATCGGCGATCATGTTGACAAGCTGCTCCACGCGGCACTGCATGGTGATGGTCAACGAAACCTCTCCGTAGGCGCCGGCATAGGCGCGCGGTTCACTCAGCTCCACCTGACCGATCTCCACCGGCGGCGTCTGCGCTCTGGCGACGCGGCGAACGATCTGCAGCAATTGTGCCTGCGCCTGTGGCGCGGTGTCCGCCTGAATGAGACCCTTTTCGCGCCGCGACAGTTCGGCGGAGACCTGCTTCAGCACCACCTCCTTGCCGGGCACAGTAGCGGCCTTTTGGCGCAAGCCAGCCAGGCGCTTTTCGGCCATCTCGGGAGTGTCGCTGGGAGCGGAAACACCCGGCGTACTCGATGAAGACGACGAAGCAAAGTAATAGATCAGAATCGCCGGCACCGCAATCCCTGCGATGATCAGCAGCCGGCGCTCGCGTTCGTTGAGGTTCCCGAAGTTCACTGCGTGGTGATCCCTTTCCTCTGCGCGCGAAGCGAGAAGCTCTCACCGGTGGCGTCATGCTGGATGGGCATGGTGAACTCGGAGTTCTGGAACTTGCCGGTGCCATCGAGCAACTTCAACAAACCCGCCGCCTGATCGGCATGGCCGGACATCTCTACCGTTTGCCGGCTCATGTTCATCGCATTCAGAAAGACGGGAGGCGCAAGCACTCGCGTGGCCTCGTTCAGCGCGTCCATATCCTCTTTGGAACGCAGACGGAAACGGTCGATGGCGTCGGCCTTTTCGCGTGTTTCGATAATTTGCCGGTCCAGACGCGCCGCACGGTTGGCTTGCGGAGTGATCTCTCGAATCTGCGATTCCAGATAGCGCCGGTCAGCCATGGCGCCATAGGCGAACAACCCACCCGTGACCAGTAGAATCAGCGATGCCAGCACGATGGTGGGGAAATAGAGAGCTCGCGAACTCGCCTGGCGCTTGTCTTCCGGAAGCAGGTTCAACCGGAGCGCCAGCCACGGACACGCGGAGGTGAGGGCGGCGGCATAAGTGCGCGCGCTGCGCGATAGCGCAGTTCCCTCCGGAGCGGCGGTTGGTTGAGGCAATAACGATTCAATGGGAACCGGCTCTTCGGAAGGGTCGAGCCGCAACTCGGAAAGCGCCGAGGCGACGGCAAGCTGCGGTTGTCGATCGAAAGAGGCCGAAAAAACGGGCCGCGAAGCGCTCTCGCCATAAAGTTCCAGCGCGCCGTTCTGCGACCATGCCAGGAAGCCTTCGGGCGGAGCGCTGTAGAACCGGAGCGCCGGCTGAATGGCCGCCGCGGAGAACGTGAACCGCGCAATCTTCACGCCCGCTTCACTGAACAGCGTGGTGTATTCTTCAAGGGTGCTATGGCGGGTGATGCCCACCAGCACGGTGTCGCTCTTGCCGGCGCGCGCATAATCCCAAACGGCTTCGTCCTCCGGCCAGGGATGCAGCGAGTCGATCTGAAATTTGAGGGCGCTGGCGACGTTGCGGTCGGTGACGCCGGGCACGGCTACCTGGCGGACAATCACCGCGTCGCGCGGCAGCAGAACCGTGGCGGCGAGATGGGCGAGTCCGAGCTCCCGCAGAAAACTCAAGTACGCGTCGCCCCAGATGGACGCAGCCTGCTCGCGAAATCCGGGAATGTCCAGCTCGCCCAGGATCTGGGTCCCCGCCGGCCGCACGCGAGCCACGGTGACCCGCAGATCCGGCCCGTGCACTTCGATTCCGACACCGGTGCCGAACGCCAGCCAGGTGCGCATGCGAACGTTCATTGCAGGGACACCACCTGGTTTGAACCAGCGGGCATCGGACGGAAGAGCGGCGCGGGCGGAGCTTCGTCATACCAGCGGAGTATGTGGTCTGGCGGAGCGGTTCCCTGCGGGAAGAATTTGACCACCGCGGCCGCAGTGCGCTTCACTTCGGAATATCGGCCATCGGCGAATTTCAGTCGTGCCGTCGAACGGATGGTCCAGATGGTCCCGAGGCTGCCATTGTTCGTGGTGAAGCGCGACAGCCAGGGCACGTTTCCGAGGGCGGCGCGAATCTGGTCCATGGACTTGATGGGCGCGAGATTGCGCATGTTGACGATCACGCTGACGGCAGCGGGTGGTGCGCCAAGTGCCGCGAGCAGCGTGGGGCTGGCCGTGTTCACATCGAACTGCGTGGTGGAACCGTAGACGGACAGGCAGTCGCGCACGCCGCCGTAGGGGTAGAACCGCCCATCCGGAGCCTGCCGGTAACCGCCGTAGAAGAGTTCCGGGGTCATGCCGCGCACCAGCAATAATTCCTCTATCTCCCGAAAGGACGCGTGCGGGGAGCGAAAAGACGGGTGCAGAGACAGATAGAACTGATCGAATTGGGTGATTGCGTGAGGGTCGCCCTGGCGCCAGTCCGCGATGGCCGCCGCGATGGCCACAGCCTGATCGGGTGTCGCTCCGCCAGCCAGCATGACGGAAGTGAGATCCGGCAGGATGGCGCTGTTGAGGTCGAGCCTGGAACTTTCCGGGATCAGCTCCACCCACGCTTCCCCCGAAGGAAACGTAAACTGCAGGCGCTCCGACGGAGGCTCGTAAAATGGACCGCCGTCCAGCCGGCGCACGCCAGCGGCGCTCCATTCGATCCACAGCAGAGCCCGGTCGATGCCCGCCTGAGCCAGGTACTGCGCGCGAAGCGTATCGGCATCGGTGCCGACACGATCCACTTCGGCACGGACCATATGGGCCACGGTGAAGGCGATGGCGAACAGTGCCACGCTGAGCCAGAGGACGATGAGCAACGCGCTGCCCCGCTCGGAGGAGGCTGACACGCGCAGCGAGGCACGTTTTTCACCAGCGAACGCGGCTGGCGCCGCGTGTCCCCCGTTAACGCTAGTTCGCATAATCCACCGAAGGATCGCGATTGACACGCACCGGAACAGTGAGCGAAAGCAGCGGCAGTTGCGACGCTTCCGGCGCGAACGGCACCATCACCAGGCGAATCGCGTCGGGTAGCACCGGCCTGGTCCATCGCGGCACCCAGATCGATGGTTTCTGGCGCGAGTCGGCGTTCGGCTGCAGGAACTCGAAGTGGCACGCAGCCAGTTTGTCGGCAATGACGAACGACCCGGGACCGATCCTCACCGGGGGGAAGATGGGCACGGTGGCGTGGGTGTCGTCATCCACTCGTGTTCCCGTACAAAACGGGCGGGCGCTGAGCGGACCGGAGTACAAATTCTCATTGACGATCAGGCGCACGCCCTCGCCCTGCTCGCCGGGAATCACCTGATATTCGAGAAGCTGCGGAACACCGCGCGAGCTGTCGTTCAACGAGTAGCTGCTGATAAAGCGCAGAGTTTGGGGCTCGCCCTGAAAGAAGGCGATAGTGCGTCCCTGATCTTCCTCGCTCTGCGGCAGGCAGGTGGTCATGGTCGCTACGATGTCGCTGACCTGCGACTCGAAGATGCGTTCAACGGCCATCACGCGGCGATTGTGCATCAGCCGGGTGTCTGCATGATCCATGGCGTTAAGGCCGACGCGCAGAGCAATCAGAATGCCGGTGGTAAGCGCCAACATGAGACTGCTCGCGATCAGGACTTCCACCAGCGTGAAACCGGCATCACTGCGGCGGCGAGTCATGACTTGTGCTGCCTCTCCGCTTCGATGGGGGTCAGGAATCCCTGGCGAAAACCTTCCAGCGTGAAGGTGCGCTTTGCGTCGCCGTCGCCGCACCATACTTCCAGATGGACGCGGTCGAGATCGGGATCGCCGGAGCCCGCGCCCGCCGGCGCTTCGAACACGCTGACCATGCCGTTCCAGCCGCAGTGGTGGCCACCAGTGAGAGCCGGGTCCCACGCGCCCTGCAGCGGCGAATCCTTGGGAACGGAGTTGGTCACCAGCAGGTCGTTCATCTGCTGGCGGGCGAGCGTGATGGCACGGTCACGATCGGTGAGGCGGGCGGCATTGCTCATGGACGTGGTAAGCGCCGAGAGCAGGCCGCTGATGGCGACCGCCATTATGATGGTGGCGACCAGGACTTCGAGCAGAGTGAAGCCAAGCTGGTTCCTGCTGCTCGGACACGCGGCGTAAGCCGCGTTCTCACCTGACACCGAAACGCGGCTGTCGCCGCGCGTCCACCTGGCCCTATCCCGCATCGCTCTCCGCCTCGGGAGTGCTGATGCGTGGCACGCCGGTGATGGGATCAACGGAAACGATACGCCGCTGCCCACGCCGATTGCGCATTTCAATGCCGAAGCGGGGGACACTGCCGCCGGGGTACAAATAGAAGTCGCGCACGCGAAGCTCGTCTTCGCTGAGATTGCCGGGCAGCACGCGCGTGATGGTGACGCCTTCGGGCAGCTCGATTTTGCGCTCAAATTGCGATTCCGGGGCACGAACCCACAGAGCGTTTTCCCGTGGCGACACCGAGATCTCCACCACCTGTTGCGAGCGCTGCGCCCGCGACAAGCCCGCATCGAAGAGACTCACCACGTCGCGCACCGCCTGGTGCAATCGCAGACTGTCCAGACCCGAAGTCACGGCCGGGAAACTGACGGCGACGATGAGCGAGATGATGGTCACCACCACCAGCATTTCGATGAGGGTGATGCCACGGCGCATGCTAGTTGTTACTCCAACTCTCGATGTCGGCGTCGTTGCCTTCGCCGCCGGGCTTGCCATCGAGTCCGTAAGAGATCACGTCTGGCTCGTCGCCATGATCGCCCGGATACTTGTACACGTAATCGTTCTTCCAGGGGTCTTTGGGGATCTCCTTTTGCAGATACGGCCCTTCCCAGCCGTTCACGCCCTCTGGCTTTTCGCGCAGCGCTTTGAGGCCCTGTTCGGTAGTTGGGTAAGTGCCGGTGTCCAGCTTATACGTTCCCAGCGCGGTCATGAAGCCATTGATCTGCGCGCGCGCGGCGGTGCGCTTGGCGGTGTCGACTTTCTTCATCATCGGCAGCAGCACCAGCCCCGCGAACAGCGCGATGATGGTGACCACTACCAGCATTTCGATGAGCGTGATACCGGCCTGCCCGGTTCGCCGGGTGTTGCGTTTTTCGCGATTTTGCATGTAAATCTCCTGCCTACATGACGACATCGTTGACGCTGGTGATGGCCAGCATCAGACTGAGCACCAGCGCGCCGACGATGATGCCCATTACGAGGATAAGCAACGGTTCGAACAGCGACGTGAACCGCTTGATGGCGTTCTTCGTTTCCACTTCGTAGATCTCGGCCATGCGCACGAACATCGTGTCGATTCGGCCGGTCTCTTCGCCCACCATAAGCAGATGGCTGGCCAGCGGAGGGAATTCTCCCGCGCGCTTGAGAGGGCCGGAAATGCCCTCGCCGCGCTTCACCCCTTGGGCGACGCTCTCCAGCGACCGGGCCATCCGCCGGTTGTTCAGGATGGCCCGGGAAATGTTAATGCACTGAACGAGCGGAACGCTCGCCGCCACCAGCGTCCCCATAGCGCGGGCGAATCGCGCGGTTTCGGCCTTGCGCAAAGCGATTCCAAGCAACGGGATTTTCAGGCGGAAGCCATCCCATTTCAGGCGCCCGCTCACCGTGCGAATCCACGCCTGATGCAGCAAAACCACCAGAAACAGACCAACGATGATGGGCACGCCCCACGTTTCCACGAAGTGGCTGGCATTCATCATAATTTGCGTCGGCAGCGGCATGGGGATGCGCGAGTCCTCGAAGACCTCGGCAAAGCGCGGCACCACGAACTTCAGCAGGATGAAGATGGACGTGCAGCCCACCACCGTAAGCAGCGCCGGATACACCAGCGACGAAATGATGTAATTGCGCAGTTCGTCCCGCGTGCGCTCGAACTCGCCCAGCCGCTCGAAAATCGCCGCGAGCGATCCGCTGGCTTCGCCCGCGCGAACCATGTTGACATACAGCTCGCCGAAGTATTCGGGATGAGTGGCGAGGCTGTCCGCCAGCGATTTCCCGCCTTTGAGTACGCGCAGGACATCGTGAACGATGAACCGGAAGGACTC
>Ga0326727_10027302_pt1 | contig 10495 bp, 7 predicted proteins | sample MB2enrmetagenome_FD_207643 | JGI IMG/M metagenome (GOLD analysis project Ga0326727, IMG submission 207643) | Lab enriched peat soil microbial communities from McLean, Ithaca, NY, United States - MB29MY | ecosystem: Environmental > Terrestrial > Soil > Wetlands > Peat | place: USA: New York...
TCCCTTAATTCATCAATTCGCGCAGAGTAACAAACCCACATGGACATCGAATTCTTCTGCAGCCATTGCGGGCAGTCGTTGAGCATCGACGAGAGCGGGGCCGGTATCACCGTCGATTGTCCAACCTGCAGCAAGCCGGTGTATGTTCCATCCAAGCAACCCAGCCCGCCGCCCGCGCCCCCAGACCCACCGACGCGAGTTGAACTGAAACAGCCCGTTGGCCGGTCGCCGAGTCCGCCGGTAAGTTCGCAACGTTCGAAGGCTCCCGTCATGCTCCCGGGTCACGACCTTGCGCTGAGTGACGGCGAGACTGTTGTGCTGCAAGGCCGCATGCACGGCGTTGTCGTGGCTCTGCCCGCGATTTTCTACGCGGCTATTTCCATCTTTGCTTTCTTTTTTACTGCCATCCTCTACTTCGTGGCCCACGCAATCCTCGGCGCAATTACCATCGGACGACCGGCGTTGATGCCCCCCGGCTTCGGCCTTATGTTTCTCCTACCCGACATGCTGCTCCTTCCGGTTTTCCTCATCTTGACCATCCTCGCATGGCTCGCCCGGTCTCATGCACTGGTTACCCTGACCAACCGTCGGCTAATCATCAATCAGGGAGTCCTCAGCAGGACGACCGCGGAGCTTTTGCTAAGGCAAGTCGAGACGGTTGCAGTGCATGTGCCACTTCTGGGCAGGGCGTTCGGCTACGGAACGGTTGTCGTGCGCGGCACTGGCGGCGGCGTGTTCAGTCTCCCTTACATGCAGAACCCCCGGCAGCTATTCGCGAACCTCCAGCAGACCATTGATTCCTCCCGTAAAGCGGTCGGTCCTCAGTATTGACACAACGCGGATGGTCTGCGGACGCCGGAGCTGTGGAACGGTCGAGGCTGGGTTTGTCTTTTCTGCAAATGCGTTGCCCGGCGTGCCCTCGCCGCCCTGACGGAATCATGCCGGCAAGTCCGCAGCGCTCCGCGCGCGGGGAAGATGAAGCGCTGGACACACAACCGGACCGCGGTCAGCGCCCGCGGCTACAATGGGCTTGAATTACCGCCCGCCGCCTCACCCCTGTCTTCCCGTTCCCCGCGCTTGCCCGTAGCCCTCATAGCTTCAGCGAAGCGGGTCCCTGCTTGACCGCGGCTTCGAAGGTGGGCTATGAAAGCTGACGGGATCAAGCTGGCAAAAGCTTCCAAGAGCGCCTAACAAAACACGTAGCCGCAGGCTTCAGCTCCGACAGGAGTCGCGAGTCCTTCTCGGACCTGCGTTCGATCATGGGGATCTCGCGCCCTGAAGGGTGCGGCTACAGTCCAAGATCGGATTATGTTATGGTATCCCAACAATCGTGACGCCAAAACAGGTACTCGGCGATGAAAAAGGCCCGAAGCAAACAGTCGATTGATTGCGTTGCCCTGAAGCGGCGGGCCCAGGAGAAAACCCATGCCGATACGGAGCACATGTCGATTGCAGAGCAAATAGACTACTTCCGCCGGCGCGCAGGCTCAGGAGCTCTGGGTGCCTGGTGGAAGCGTGTGTCAGAGGGGTCAGCGCTTTACTGTTTACACACGGGGCACAGCGGTATCGGTTGTGGTGCACGTCGATCTCCGCGCCCTGCGTCGCGGCAGGCGCCCACCGGCGCACGAGGTCGGGGGACTGGCAGTGGTGGCAGACGGGTTTGTCGTTGACGCAGAGGTCGTGAAAGAGCTGCATCAGGCTGTGTTGCTGGCGGTTGGTCTTAGTGAGCCGGTGCGATTTCGGGGCAGTGGGTGTGGGGCACCCACCCCTTTATCCCCTCCGAGGAGGGGAGCGGGTAATGATCGCCGCCCCGGGGCCATTCCACCCACCACCCCTTTATCCCCTCCGAGGAGGGGAGCGGGTAATGATCGCCGCCCCAGGGCCATTCCACCCACCACCTCTTTATCCCCTCCGAGGAGGGGAGCGGGTAATGATCACCGCCCCAGGGCCATTCCACCCACCACCTCTTTATCCCCTCCGAGGAGGGGAGCGGGTAATGATCGCCGCCCCGGGGCCATTCCACCCACCACCCCTTTATCCCCTCCGAGGAGGGGAGCGGGTAATGGGTCTGTCATCGACTATTGACACGCCGAGCAGGCGCGCAAGGGGTCTCGCTTTTCGTCATTTTGGACGCGTGCGGTGCGGGGGCGATGACGGGCGGACGGGTCGACGGCGCGGCGCGATTTCATAATTACATTGACTTACGAGTTGCCTGCTGAGTCAATCTGGGGTGTGGGAATTGCATGAGCAGGTTCGAGTAAAAGGGGGGTACCATGCGGTAATATGAGTTCGCTGTTTGCGTCCAGAGGAGGTTGGGAGAAAAACTCCGGCCCCGGGCCATCCCGGCCGGGACGGTGGTGAATTGACTTGGCCATCGGCGAACCGTAAACTTTTTTGCGATGGCCAAGCAGAAGCAAACCACGTTCGCCGGCTGGCACGCGAAGGCGAGGCAATTCCTGGAGGGATCTCTTGCCGAGGGAGCGGATGCGCGGCCGGTCCTCCACAAACTGCGCACGGCCATTCACTTTATCGCGCTGGTGGTCCGCGGGTTCGTCGACAACCGCTGTCCGTTGCGGGCCGCGGCGCTGTGCTACACGACGCTGCTGGCGCTGGTGCCGCTGCTGGCGGTGGTCTTCAGCATCTCGAAGAGTTTCCTCCAGAGCACGAGCGCGGACCTGGCCCCGAAAGTGATCGACGCGATTGTTGCCCGGGTGGCGCCGCAACTCGAATACGTGCCCGCCGATGGCCCGACCTCCACCGCCGGTCCGATGGCGAAGGGCCACGTGGTGGTTTCGACACAGGCCCGGCGTGAGGTCGTCGACAGCATCCAGACGTTTATCGGGAACATTGACGCGGGAAAGTTGGGCACGGCCGGTACGATTTTGCTGGCGCTGGTGGCCGTGCGGTTGTTGATGACCATCGAGCAGACCTTCAATGATATTTGGGGTGTGCCGAAGGGGCGCTCGCTCTGGCGCAAAGTCGTGTACTACTGGACGTCGATCACGCTCGGGCCGATCGTCTTGTTTGGTGCGTTGGCGGTGACGGGGACCGCCGAATTCTCCGATGCGTTGGGCCGGGTGGTGTTGTTGCCTGACTTCCAGCGCTGGCTCCTGCTTCTGGCACCCTACGTCATCCTGTGGGCGGGCTTCTCACTGATGTACGGCTTGATGCCCCACACCCGCGTGCGGTTTCATGCCGCCGTGATTGGCGGCCTGGTGGGAGGGACGCTGTGGCAACTAAACAGCCAACTCAATACGATGTATCTGTCGCGCGTGGTCACCTACAGCAAGATCTACGGCGGCATGGGGATCGTGCCGGTCTTCCTGCTGGGCCTGTATTTCTCGTGGCTGATTGTGCTGCTGGGGGCGCAGGTGTCTTTTGCCGCGCAGAACGTTCACCTTTACATGCAACAACGCATAAGCGAGCGGATGGACCAGGCCCATCGCGAATTGCTCGCGTGCCGCGTTGTTCTTCAGGTGTGCCACAATTTCTTGCGCGGCATACGGCCACCCAATACCGAGGCACTGGCGAACCGACTTCACGCACCGTTACAAGCCCTCAACCAACTGGCCCACCGACTGGTCGAGGGGGGCGTGCTCGTGGAAGTTGCCGACGGTGAGGGCGGCTTGCAACCGGCCCACCCACCCGAGTCCATCACGATTGCCGACGTGCTGCATACCGTTCGGACGAGCGAAGACACCGGGGTGGAGACGCCGAAACACCCGGCTTCCGAACCGGTTGAGCAGATGCTTCTTGAGCTGGCCGCCGTAGTGCGGTCAGCCCCTGCGAATGCCAATTTCGCCGAGTTGGCAAGAAGGCTGGAATAGCGCCTTGGAGGGAGCTTGGCGGGCGAGGATTGGCAAGGCCCGGACGCAGGATGGAGTGTAAAGGAATCCATACACTGGCGGCCAATTTGTCTGGCAAACTTTACACTTGGAAGGCGCTTGGAATCGCGCCTAGCGATTCGTCACCACCAATGGGTATAAGGTAACTACCGCCACTATTGGTGGTTACGGGTGATGCTCACGTGGTAACCTGCGCGCCTTGTTTTTTGTGGCACGTAACCCGCTGGCTGTATCACTGGAGGAGTGCCTTCGAGCGGGTATAGGGCTCAATCGCAAGGCGCGCCGCATTGTGTCAAATGGGTCGCGGGTAGGGAACTGGTAGGACTGAGGGAAGGGTATCGGGTGTGTAACAAGGGAAATTCAGGCGAGGGCCGTAGCGCAAGGGGTGACGTGTCCGCTGGACGATTTCGAGCGGTGCGGGGAACGATCCGTTCCCGTCGTGCTCTCGGTGTGTCGATCCATTGGTCGGCGTCTCGCTTCGCCACCCAAACATTCTATGGGAAGTCTTCTTCCCTGCGGTCAACTTGAGGGAAAGCGTAGGGAACTTGTTGCGTAAAATACAAATTTTTATGGGGCGCCAGGGAGAGGGAGGGGTCGAGTTTGCCGTGGTCCTTCCCCTGTTTCTCCTGCTCATGTTCGCTTTGATCGACTTTGGCCGGTGGTACTGGATCAGGGAAACCTTGGAGAATGCCGTTCGCCAGGCGGGGCGGTATGCGGTGACAGGGCAATCCATGGCCGGCGACACGCGTGTGCAATCAATTACGACGGTTGCGACGAATGCGGCAGCCGGACTGGAAAATCTTACGGTCACGATCAGCAGCAGCCCGGATGCGCTAACCAATTGGATAGCAAACTCGGCTGGCGGCCCGGGCGATTTTGTAAAAATCGACGTTCAAACCACGTTGGGGTTTTTCACGCCCGGAATCGCCCGGTATTTCGGGCCGAACGGCAGCAACACGATTGACGACGCCGTGGCTTTTCGGAATGAGAATTTCCCGCTGAGCGAGGCGAACTGAGAAAACATGAACGAGATCTCCGCACAAACGAAGCCGGCAATCGCGCGGGCGCCCTGTCGTAATCAGTCCGGCCAGGCACTGGTCGAATTCTCTCTGGCGATGCTCCTGCTGGTTGTTTTGGTGTTTGGCCTCATGGACTTTTGTTCGGCCATTTACGAAAAGCAGTTGCTGGTAAACCTCAGCCGGGAAGGGGCCAATCTCTCCGCCCGCGGCGTGGGTGGATCCCAGTTGGGAGTCATGTCAAACGCGCTGTTTGCGGTGCAGGTCGAAGCCGAGCCGTTGAATCTGAGCAACTCTACCAGTGGCCTGCTCATTCTGACGGCACTGTCCAACACCAACGCCACTAGTGGATACTATGTCGTCAGTCAACAACTGCAGTCGGGTCAGTTGAACGCCAAGAGTCTGGTCGGACCGAATGGGGTGGGATCGGGCGCGACCATTCCAACCAATTTCATTGTGGGAGTAAACCATAATATCTATGTTGCCGAGGTGTTCTACAAATTCAACGTACCCGCCCCGCTTAAGAAGCTGATCCATATCAATGTGACCAATCAGTTTTATGATGTGGCGTACTTTCCGGGAGGCTGACCACGGATGCAAAGAAACCTTAACCGACAAGGCCAACGGGAAACTGGACGTGTGCGTGAGCGTGGCCAGATTCTGGTTCTGTTCGCTCTTTTTCTTACCGTGCTGGTGCTGTTTGTCGGATTGGGCGTCGACCTTGGGTTCGCCTACATCAGCCAGGCGCAATTGGCCAAGGCCGTCGACGCCGCCGCGTTGGCCGGCATGAGTAACTTCTACCTGGGAGCGGCCACAGCCACCGCCGTTGCCAACAACACGTTTACCGTCAATTTTGCGCCCAATAACAAGCAGCCGGGCTACATCCAGGGCACGCCAACCGTCCAGACAAGCTTCAGTGTGGACCAGTACAGCAATGAGTTGTTTACCGTTTCGGCATCGGCCACAATGAAAACTTTCTTTATTGGCCTCGCTGGGTTCCCGACCCTGAATGTCTCCGATTCCAGCACCGCGACACGCGCGCCGGTGGCCATAACCCTGGTACTGGACCATTCGGAATCCATGGATCCAGTAAATTGTGGTGGTGGCGCCGGCTGCACGGGTGGGGGCGAATATCTGCCCGCTGCCGTTGCGAACTTTATCAGTGTTTTTCAGGACAATGTCGACCAGGCGGCCGTCGTCACGTTCGGTTCCTCCGTGACGAACCTTCTTCCCATGAGCACCCCCTTCATCAGCGCGGTCACCGCGGCAGGCAACTATTTGTCGACAAATTGGGGCGGCGGCACGTATTCCGTCGGCGGCCTGACGAACGCGCTGCTTATCGAGAACAGCGTCGTTGTCCCTGCCAACCAGAACGTGGTCAAGGCGGTTGTCTTCTTTACCGATGGGCTGGCCAACATGATCCAATCGACCATTTCTTGCCCGACAAACCTACCAGTGGCTATACCGTGGAATTTCGGCGGCTATATCCCCAGCGAAACCGAGGCTGTCGATTTCTTTGCTACGAACACGGCGTTTGGTTACAGCTCCCAGGAGTTTAGTAATGTTTGCACGACTGCAACCTGTTGTGCTTCTCCCGATACGTACCAATCATTCGATGGTACGGCGCGGAAATTTACCATGGACAACGTTGTCTATGACGCGACAAACCAATGTCTTCTGGTCGCCAACCAAATGAAGCAAGCGGGGATATATGTCTATTGCATCGGCTTGACCGCGGCGTCCAACGGCGATGTCCCGGACCCGGGTTTTCTCGAGGAATTGGCGAATGCCTACGATCCCATCAATAATCCCACGTATAATTCCGCGCTGCCCGTCGGCGCGGCTCTGACCTCGGGCAACGGGGCCGATCTCACGGCGTTGTTTCAGCAGATCGCTGGCGATATCCAACTGCGTCTCATCCACTAGCTGGGTTTGGCATTTTTCATACCGCGAGTTCTCCTTCCCGCGGTTACCAGATGGGATGGTAATCACTGTTCAACCTGTGAACACTCGAAGTGTTCAGGTGAACTGGACACCTCTGTCCAGCGTGTCAAGGCAGGTGGACAGTCGGCTGACTGATCCCGCTCCGCATTCGTTGCGCCGCAAAAGTTAGAATCGTCACAACCCGCGCATTGACTGTACGTTACACCCCCCGAAGGCACCCACCTCCAAAGCCTTGTATTTATTGGCATAGCGGGCGCTATTAAATCGCCGACTTGGAGAAGTTGTCGTGGAGTTGCGGTGTGAACACAGGTCCCGTGTGCCTGGTTTTTGCCTAACGTGAACTGTTGTCCCGAAGCATTCGGGCGAGCGAGGGGACGATGTTGTTAACATGACTGAGAATTTGATTGTCAAAGAGTTGCAGGGGATCGCGACGAAACTGACGAGCGATCCGGACGTTCAAAAAGACCTGATGCAGGAGATGTTCCTGCATCTTGTCCGCATTCGGACGGTCGATCCCGACCGGGCCCTGAGTTGGTACCTGAAAAGCTGCGAATTTCACGCGCGCAATTTCCTCAGGCCGGGCGAGCACACCAGCTCGGCAAACGGAGAGCGGAACGGCGCGTCTTTCGACGAGATCATGGCTGGCGGCCACGAGCGCCACGGCATGGATCCGCGTTCCTCTTCCCCGCTGGTTGGTCAGATCGAGATCCAGGGTGAACTGATCACCGGCGATGTCCTGGACCTCATCCTTCCGCTGCTGTCCGAAATGCAGCAACAAGTCCTCTTCCTCCTGATGAAGGGTTGCGGCGTCCGCGAAGCCGGCCGCGAACTCGGCATCACCCACCCGGCGGTCATCAAACACCGCAAGAAAATCGCCCGCATTGCCCACGAACTTCTCCAAGAGTCCGAAGGCATCGGCGTCGCCGTCGCCGTCCGCGATGGCGCCAAGGAAAACGGGAACGGTCACGGCACCGAAGACAGTCACAGCAACGGAGACACGCACCAGGCAGTCTAGGGTACATGGCACACCGGGGACACATAGGGAAGACGTTGCTGTTGGCAGGGGTGGCCGCCCTCTGTCTTCTGCTGCCGATCCGGCTGCAAGCTCAGACGGCGGTGAACCTCAGTAATGGATTCTCTACCGCGACAAGCAGTATGACGACCAACATGGCGCTGGGAGCGACATGGAGCGGTGGTCAAACCCCCACGAACCAGAATAATGCTTTCATTGTTTTTACGAACACTCACTCCGGGGTCAGTTTGACCCTCACAAACGCGGCGTCCAACGTGTTCGTCGCCGACAGCCTGACCGTCACCAACATGTCGAAGGGCAGTCTCTCCGTGACATTCAGCGGCGCCGCCTTTTTTACCAGCGGCGTCGCTCAAGTCAATTTTGACGGCGGTGGGGACGGCAATGCTACCAGCACGATACTGACGTTCTCGAGCAACGTGACGTTCGGTGCCATGAACTTCATTGGCAACACGAACGGCACCAGTAGCGACTCTGCCACACTCACGCTGGCCGGGGCGTCGCAAGGCAACACCCTCCTGTTCACCGCCGGCGGCACGGAAAACAATTTTCTGATCATCAGCGGCACGCTGGGATTGACCAGCACCCTGACCGCGACGAACATCAATTCCACGAGTTTCGGCACGATCTCGGGCAATGCCACCGTTGGTAATGTGATCATCAACAACACTGCCACCAATCGTTTCACGATTACCGGCTCGACGATGAGCATTACCGGCAACGTGGCCAGCGTGGCCGGCGGGTTCACCCTGGCCAACAACGCCACCATTGCGCTCAGCGGCGGCGGCGGCTTGATCATCAGTAACGTCGCCCCGTTGCTTAGTGGGACATTGAACATTGGCAATCAAACCGTCACCGGCGACACGAACTGGTCCAACAGCGGAACGGTCGCGTTGGCCGGCGGCTACATCGTCGGCAACAATCTTACCAACAACGGTACAGCCACGCTGCTGGGCTACGGCAATCTTTCCAATGTCGTCGTCAACCTGGGGACGATCTGGGCGACCAACAACACCCTCGCCTTCGCCAGCAACATTGTTCAAGGCGGAACAGTGACGATTGGCAGCGGCAGCACGATCAGCCTGCTTGGGTCTGGCGCCTTGACGAATTACGGCACGATCAACCTCGTTGGCGCGGCGGGTGCGGGCAATAATGCCGTGCTGAACCTCGGCACCGCCGTGTTGACCAATCTCGCCAATGGCACGATCACGGGCGGCGGCATCATCCAGAACGCTTCTCAAGTGGTCAATCTGGGTACGATCCGCGCGACCAACACCGCGATGGAATTGCAGTTCACCAACGCCAATACTTTCGGCAACGCCGGCACGATCGGCGCCAGCACGGGCGCGACACTGACGTTCGGTGCGGGAGGCGTCGGCAGTGCGATCATCACCAACTTCGGCACCATCAACCTCACCGGTGGCACTCTGCTCAGCGGGAACATCACCAACCTCGCCAACGGTCTCCTCAGCGGCACGGGCACAATCACCGGTCCTGTGGTCAACCAGGGCAGCATGAGTTGGGGCGGCACGATCAGCAACAACTTCATTCAGACCGCTGGCACAAACTTTCTATCGGGCAACGCCACGATCACGGGCAGCGCCAGCGTTAGCGGCGGGATGGTAAATCTCAACGGACAGACAATGACCAACGGGCAACTGCTGGTCAGCGGCGCGGGCGTCTTGACCAACAGTGTCACGGGAGCGACGGTCAACGGCGGGGTCAGCAACGCGACGACAATCAGCGTCACCGCCAACACATTCTTCAACGGCCCGGTCACGAACACCGGGGCGATGTTCTTCCAGGGCGCGATCAGCAACAATCTGGTCAACGCCGGGGCCGGCAGCGTCACGCTCAACAACACGGCGACCATCACCCAGACGGCGGCGATCAACGGCGGGACGCTGAACCTCAACGGCCAGACGCTGACCAATGGGCTGTTGTTGGTCAGCGGCACGGGCGTGGTCACCAACTCCGTGAATGGGGCGACGGTCAACGGCGGGGTCAGCAACGCGGCGACGATCAGCATCACCGCCAATACCTTCTTCAACGGCCCGGTGACCAACACCGGGGCGATGTTCTTCGAGGGCGCAATCAGCAACAGTCTGGTCAACGTTGGCAGCGTGACCCTCAACAACAAGGCCACTATCACCCAGACGGCGGCGATCAACGGCGGGACGCTGAACCTGAACGGCCAGACGCTGACCAATGGGCTGTTGTTGGTCAGCGGCACGGGCGTGGTCACCAACTCCGTGAATGGGGCGACGGTCAACGGCGGGGTCAGCAACGCGGCGACAATCAATGTCACGGCCAACACCTTCTTCAACGGCCCGGTGACCAATACCGGGGCGATGTTCTTCGAGGGCGCAATCAGCAACAATCTGGTCAACGCCGGGGCCGGCACGGTTACGCTCAATAACACCGCGACCATCACCCAAACGGCGGTGATCAACGGCGGTACGCTCAATCTCAACGGCCAGACGCTGACCAATGGGCTGTTGTTGGTCAGCGGCACGGGCGTGGTCACCAACTCCGTGAATGGGGCGACAGTCAACGGCGGGGTCAGCAACGCCGCCACGATTGCCGTCACGACCAACACGTTCTTTAACGGGCCGGTGACCAACACGGGCGCCTTCTTCTTCCAGGGGGCGATCTCCAAC
>Ga0326727_10027304_pt1 | contig 10494 bp, 13 predicted proteins | sample MB2enrmetagenome_FD_207643 | JGI IMG/M metagenome (GOLD analysis project Ga0326727, IMG submission 207643) | Lab enriched peat soil microbial communities from McLean, Ithaca, NY, United States - MB29MY | ecosystem: Environmental > Terrestrial > Soil > Wetlands > Peat | place: USA: New York...
AGTGCAAAATACCTGCCGTTGATTTTGCTTTTGACGATCGGGTTTCTGCTGATCTTCCCCAAATATATTTCGTATGACTTTCCAGACGAGTCGCATTCATCCCACACGTATTCCAGCTCCTTGCTAAGTGGTTCTTCACCACTCGTGCATTCACACGCAGCGAGAAAGGAAGGACTCATCTTCTCTGGCGTGACCATCTGTGCAACAAGCTCTTTTTTCAGTAAGGAGATTTATTGTATCCATAAAATTGCCAAATTCGCTTAGTTAATTGAGAACCGCGAGTAAACTGGCGTTTTACCGGCTTTTGGTTTCAATCCCTGGAGATGTTCTTCGTTTCGTGGATGGAGAGTAAATCGGCAACGGTGAGCCCGCTATGGGGTGTAACCCTGCCGTGGCATTGTCCTCATTTGGGCAATGCTTGCGTTCAGAAAAGATTGCACGGCCGGATTGGAATTGCGCTTGATTTCATCGGGAGTCCCGACCGCGAGTATGCGGCTGTCTTCGAGCACCGCGATGCGACCGGCGATGCCGAAAGCCAGGTCGCGATCGTGCGAGACCACCAGCGAAGTGGCATGGAACCGCTCATTGAGTTTTACGATGTCTTCGGCGATTTCGACCGATGAAATCGGGTCCAGTCCGCTGGCGGGTTCGTCATAAAAGATCAACTGCGGTTCGACAGCCAGGGCCCGGGCCACCGGCGCTCCATCCCAACGCTGCCGCTCCACCCGGAAGACCGGCCCTGCCGCTATCCCTCTATGTTTGATCTCGTGCGCGTCTTCCATCAGGTCGAACGCTGCCATGCAAAACATAATGTAATCTCCTTTCAAATCCTTGCCCGAAAAGCATCGTATTCACTCAAGCAGCCGCCTTTTCCATCTGCTCCTCGGCCAACGCGGCTTGGGCTGCGTCCCACTCCGCCAACTTTTGCATGACCGTGGTGGGGTCTTGGGACTTGTTGATGACTTCCTCGCGCGCAATCAGGCCGTCCGTGTATTTCTCCATGAGCAAACTGTCGAGCGTGACCATGCCGAACTTGGCGCCGGTTTGAATGTCCGATTGGATGCGGAAAGTCTTGTTGTCACGGATAAGCGCGGCCACCGAGGGGGTGTTGATCATGATTTCATAGACCGCGATCCGCCCCGGCTTGTCAATCCGCGCAATCAACAGTTGCGAAATGACCGCCTGCAACACGGTGGACAACTGGATGCGGATGGTTTCCTGTTGGTTGAGCGGAAAGGCGTTGACCAGACGATCTATCGTCTTGGCCGCCCCGGTGGTGTGCAATGTGCCAAAAACCAGGTGGCCTGTTTCAGCCGCCGTGATGGCTGCCTCCATCGTTTCTAAGTCCCGCAATTCACCTACCAGGATAACGTCAGGGTCCTGCCGCAACGCCCGGCGCAGCGCCTCGGCGAAACTGGGCACATCGATGTGGACTTCGCGCTGCGTGACAACTGCTTTTTTATGCTTATGATAGTATTCGATGGGATCCTCAATGGTGATGATATGAACGTCGTCACGCTCCTCGTTGATGATGTTGATCATCGAGGCGAGGGTGGTGGTTTTGCCCGAACCAGTAGGGCCGGTGACGAGTATCAAGCCGCGCGGCTTGTGCAGCAGGGTGTTGATGGTCTGTTGTGGCAAACCGATTTCCTCCAAAGTAAGCAACTTGGTGGGAATCTGCCGCAGCACCAGGCCGAAATTGCCCTTCTCCTTGAAGACGCTGACGCGGAAACGGGCCGCCTCGCCGAAAGCGAAGCCGAAGTCCGCCCCGCCTTCTTCGCGCACATGTTGGATGTAATCTTCGGAGGTGATGCTGCGCACCAGTTCATCGCTGTCGTGCGGTTCCAAGGCTGGTCCTTCGACGCGTTGGAGAACACCGTGGACCCGGATAACGGGCGGCACACCGACGCGGATGTGCAGATCGGAAGCGCCTTCGTCCACTACTAACTGCAATAAATCAGACATGGCATACATAAATCAGCCTTTCATATTTTCAAACTCATTGGTAACTTCATTTAGCTTTTCATTCCCTCACTTTGCCCCTTTGTCCGAAAACAGTCGGACCAAGGTTTCCTGAACAGCGGGGATATGCAGGTTTCCGAGGTGCCCGCCGACAGTATAAACAGTGAGATTGGTGCCGAAGGTGGAGCGAAACCAGGAAACGTCGGCGGGCGTCAGCAGGAAATCATCCTCGCAGATTTGAACGCGGATTTTTGGATTACGGCGCAAGAACTCCGCGCTTTGCCCTAAGTCGGTGGCGGTGATAAGGTCCTGGCGATTAGCAACTCGACCGTTCTTGGTCAGGTACGGAAGCACAAAGCGATCCGTGTATTCGGCGTAGTTGATCCGCCGTATCTCGCGGATGGAATCCTCGCGGACAAATCGGCCCGGCTTCACCTTTAGGACGCCCAAATTGTTCCGTCGCTGGCTGTCCTGAATGACGTCCATCAGCACGAAACGGAACGCCGCGCCAACAACAAAGTCCGACTCCGCGCGGGTCAGCGGAATATTGCCCGAAACATCCAGGCCGTTGTCAGCAAAATAGAGGGCCTTGAAAATGGCGTCTTCCATCCGCTTCCACCGTTCTGTAGCCGGCCACGCCAGGGGAGCATTGTACATTTCGTCCAGACGTTGTGCGGCACGGGCAAGTTGTGTGGGCGGATTGACCGCGACGTATCGGTCAAAAGTCAAGCCGTCGAGCTTTCCCTCGGCTTCGCGCCCGGCAATCATCAAAGTGAAGTAGCCGCCGTGGGATACGCCAGTCAGCGAGGTCTCCGTAATCTTGTCACCTTTCCATTTCCGCACATCAGTCAGGATTAATTTAAGCACATTGACTACATCGTCGCAGTCCGCCGGGGCATAACCCGGAACCGGCATGGTGGAAGCAGATTCCATGAACTCCTTCTGGAATGGATTGGAGAAGGCCACCACGGAGTAGCCGTGGCGGAACATCATATCCGCATAAGCCACCGTGGAACGGTCCAAACGATAAGCCCCCAGGCCAGGGATATAACAGACCAGGGGAGCCGGTTTCTTCTGCATCCAGCAGGAGTAGGCCAGTTTTTTGCCCGTGGCCGGCACCCGGACTTTGCGTGTGACGGCCCTGTCCGCAAAATCGGGGAGGACTGGCTTGAACAGCACTGCGTTAAGGGTGGGATTGGCTCTGGAACCACTGTCGGAGGTTGGCCGGTAGTCATTGATCAGCCGCTGGCGGTTCAACGAATACAAGGTGCGAAAGGCCTGGTATGGGTCCACCAGGGAGTCCAGTTGGCGCTTGTAATCCGGCGCCTCGCCGCTCACGTCATTGACCGTGATGCCGGGCCGAATGGTCATGGCCCAGACTTTGTCCGGATACGCCAAAGCCAGGTCGGAACTTATGTCCATCGGCCAGTCAACAATTTTACCCACGGCGTCGCGGCCATTGCAGGGCCCGAGAACGGGAATAACGAGGTAGAACCCGGGATGGCAACCATAATGCCCCAGGGTTTGACCGAAATCCTCATCGGAACGTCCGATTCTCCAATGAGTGGCTGGATCAAAAAAACCACCCAACCCGACAGTCGAGTTGGCTCCAAAACGCTTGGTTTCCTCCCATGCGCCATGCCACTTCCCTTGGAAACAACTGTTGAAGAACCTAACCGGGTAACTCAGGTTATGCCCAACATTGCTGATTTTGGTACGAACCGGTTTTGGCGCCACAAAATTATAGCCAAAACTTGCGGGATAAATCACGCCTCGGAACAGGCAATCGTTAAACGCCCAGGAGCATCGGTTGAACCCTTCGATTGGGTCGGGCACGACATCGAAATACGGCATCTGCCCGGGTTGCAATACTTCCACCTTGTTGGTTGGCGTGGTTCCCTGAACCGAAATACCGGCGCAAGGCAGGATGACGAACAACGCCACGGCCCAAACGTGAAAATTGGAGAAAGGGGATTTTGTCGTAGGTGGGTTTGAGTAAAAGTTCATTATTTGTGATGCAGATTGTTGTGACATAGCTTTGCCGTGCTTCAAAAAAACCAAGTGAGACCGGCCATTCCTTTGATAGCGTTCACTCCCAGATTGGGAGAGTGAAGGCCGGCGCAGGACATGTGCAGGTATCCAACCTCGAAAGTGAGAGCTAGGTCATCCCGCAAGAACCAATGTGTCCCAACGTTCGCCTGGAGGTTAAACTCGAAAGTGCCGCTCTGGTCTGGCGGACCTATCCCGGAAGCCGTCACACCAGCGCCTAGATCGGCGAACGGAACCCAGCGCGTGCCGGTGGCAAGGTTATAGCGCAGATGGGGCGTTAGTCCGATCAATTCATCGCTCCGTGGAGAGAATTGACCGCCCCCGAAAAGCTCGGCGCGCGCTTCCCAATTGCCGTGGTACCAATGATCGCCACCCACCATATTGCCCAACATGTGGCCGTAAGAAAGGCTGAGCAGAGCCAAGTCGTGAACTTGTTGTCCGCCGAATGCCGCCACACCGAGGGCCACCCCCGTCTCAAGGCTAAATGTTCGCACATCAGACCGAAATCCTTCCCCAACATCCCCTTGCCAGATGCTCAACGGTTGGGAAGCAAATGCGTTCGCGTCCCCCGCGAGGACAAGCCGCGAACCGCCTTCCGGCGTGATGCCGGTTGGCTTGGGCGCGATCGCGTCAGGTTGCCCGGTTGCAGGATCGGTTGGCGCCAGAGTCAGTGCGGATTCCGTGGCCTCTGATGACGTGGTAAGAGCAGCCCCGCTGGCGACAAGCATACATAAAGCAGTTTTAGCTATTCGCTTCTTGAATCGCTTCTTTAGATTTTCATCCATCACATCAGGCACAATAGTATTCATCGTATTTGCATCCTTTTGCGTTGTTACGGTTGCGGATTTGCCCGGCGGATCGGTCCTGCCAGCCGAAGCCAAGGCCAAAAGCAAAATCGATTAACAAAAACATCGCCAAAAAAGCGTTGATCGGATCGTGCGTACAGCCGCTGGCGACAAGAGCAACTGCCAGAGCCAAAATTGTGGATTTCATCGTCATGGCTACTCTCCGTTCACGGAGAAATGCGCGTTCCGCTCGTGGGCTAGCCGGTTCAACTCATCGCCATTCGTCGTCGGATGCACGGTATCGAAATAGCGAAGCGCGCATCTAGGGCAGCACAACAGCACCGTGGTCTCCTTTTCGCGGGGAATCTTGCAGAACCAGGCTCCGTCAGCGATCTCTTTGTCACAGACGAAGCATTTCTGCCGCGCGGCATCCGCGCCTGGGCGGGCGTTAACTTGAAGGTTGGTAGCAGTCATGATAATCGATTGAGCACTTCCCCCACGGAGAGCCGGACCTTGCGCGGCCAGTTTGTTCTGGCGAGCGGTATGCCGTCGGAATAACACAAGCAGTCCACACCAGCCTGTGAAGCCAGGTGGCTTAAATAGATTTCTGCGGAAGACAACCGGGGCACGATCATTCCGCCCGTTTCCAGCAAGGCCAGCAAGGTAACCCGATGGGTTGTCTTGTGGAGCAACCGTTCTTCGATCCATCTTGTCAGTGCTTGGGGCAGTTTTCCTCCAGACAAGAGGGCGAAGAGTATGATGTCCGCCTGGGCGATGGCATCGGCCGCCACCTGGCGCATTTTGGGGTGCCAAAAGGGTTTAAGCCTCCACCAGGAGACTGAAAAGTTGAAGGAACGACCCAAACGCCGCATGAGTTCTTCCTGCAGGAGTCGCGCTCGATTCCGGTTGAGGTCGTGCTGGTAAACAGCAAAAATCCGTACGACGGGTTTCTGCTTTTGAGAAGAATCCCCATGGCGAATTTGAAGGTGGTCAGGTTCTGAAATGGGCGTCTTGGACCACAACTCCGTTCTTCGGATGCGATCCTCCGCAATTTTTATCGGATATCGTTGAAGGGACATAACATTGATTAAACAATCCTGCGCCGTGTAATCGTTCGGCGTTTAGTTTGTGAGGTTGGGACTCGCAGATAGATGGGAATGGCGGACCATCCAGCCAACTAATGACGATCCGTTGAACGAGTTTAACCAGGCCCAATTCATTGATGTCGTGGATAGGTTTCATGTTAGTCAGAAATGGCCGCGAGGAGATTCCGCCCTGGTCTGTCCGGCTTCGGGGCCGGCCGGACAGACCAGTCTGCCGGTTCCTCCTCGGCGGGCTGCGAGAGGATTAACGGCGGCGTCCCAAAAGCACGCCGATGAGCAACGCGACGCCACAGGCAATGCCAATGGACTGATAGGGATGCTCGCGGATAGCGTGATCCGTGGTCTGGGCCGCTTTGACGGTTTTCTCTTTCAGCCGGCCGTAAGTAGCTTTAGCGGACTCCAGGGCCGACGCCAGCCGGCTACGCACTTCCTTGACGTTTTCGCTGCCTGCGTCGGCGGTGGCCTTGAGTAGCTCTTCCGCGTCGCGCAGAACGAGGTTGATGTCACTGGTTAGCTTTTGATTTGCTTCGTATGATGTCATATCGTTCCTTTCTTCGTTTTGCTTTTCCTACTTTTTCCCATTTCACCACTGTTTAATCAGAATTTGTGCCAAGCCGATGGAAGCGGCGTAAGATGCTCAGTGTCAATACGCTACAGCATTTTATCGGTATTCTTGGTTATATCGGAATTTTGAAGGTTCGAATTTTCGTGGTATCAATGATTGAAAATCCGTCACAGTTGCTGAGGAGAGTCCGGGATAGAAGACAGTTTGTTGCGTTGCTTCTGGTTTCCGGCGAGGCGCGACGAGGGAACATCTTTCGCCAGTGGATCTGTGACCGAGGCGCAACCAGGCCAGAAACCAGGAGCAACGCAACCCTTGCGCCTTCGCTAAGACTTCAGCGGACAAGCTGGGTCGCCGCCGGTTTATTTGAGCGCTTCGTTGTTCGCTCCTCACAGATCTGTGCGGATATGCTCGTCGCTCCCACCCCGTTTTGGAACAAACTGTCTGGCGGCAAACTGTAATCTATCCCGGAGTCTCCTCAGTATGACCGGGTATGTGTTTAAGGCATGTCAACTACATATCCCCCGCGGTTTTGGCCCCGCGCAAGCTCATTGACGAAGGCGAACACAAACGCAGTCCCTGTCGCAAGGACCAGGGCATGGTCCGGATCACGCATCACCCTGGCTAACAAGCGGCCCAAGTTCTCCCCGCCGTCGCGTGCAACGGATGTGAACGGCTGTACGCAAAACACGGTTGCCGGCTTGTTCACTGTCGCCAGGGCCGTGGCCAAGCGTTGCTGGACCTCCTCACGTACCATGGTTTTGCTCTTGTTGCAGCTGTTGATTTCTGGATTTATAAGACATGACATATTGAGGACCTTTCCTTTGATTTCGTTTACGATTGATTCGGATGAGTTCCGCAAAAGCTATAATGAGAAGAACCAATCCGCCATGCGACAGTAGGAATCGGTTTAATTGGTTTATATTCTTCTCCTCCGCTTTGTCAACACTTTGGTGTGTGTTGTCGGATTTGTGCGCGGGCTTCTAGTGGGCCGATCACGCCAGGCCAGCGCGAATAGGACCATGAAAACTACTATCATGGCGAGGGAGGTGCTCATAGGCGGCGCTTATTTAGTTGTTTGTCGTGACCGCGTTGGTGGATTTGTTCCAAGGTGAACGACGAAGATCCGAGGCGACCTCAGAAAAGATCCCGCCAAACGCTTGATTCCAGCCCTCCATCAGCGCGGCGGCGCTGGGCGCGGTGACCGGTATGCTGCGCGAATACTCCTGTTCAAGTATTGGTTTTGTCGGCACGCCGTTGCGGGCTTCAAAGAACACCAGGCGCATTGTCACGACGGCGTACGGGTGCTCTGGCCGTCGAAAGTCTCCATAGAACTGGGTCACGCTGATTTCAACGACGGTATTGGGCTTAAGGGCGCTGCCGGTGTCCACGACATCGCTGAAGCCGCTGGCTCTACTCAACCATTCGCGCACCGGCGCCACCATCTCTTCCTCTGGCGGGTCCAGGAATTCCGCGTAAGGATCCCGCACGTAGGAGAACTCGGCTGTGCGATAGACCAGCGACCGCCCATCGAATGGCGGGGCGATTCGCAGGTGTCTAATGCCCAGCACACGGTCACCGCCGACGGCGCTTCCAGAGCTGGTTGGTGGCGCCCCAAAGGTGAAGGTTTGTTTGTGCAAAGGAGGTTTGGAGAGGCAGCCACACAACGCCAGGACGGCGGCAAGTATGGCCAAAATACTCACGATTGATCGAGGAAAGGCATGTGAAGTCTTCATAGTGTTGACGCTGTAGCAGGAATTCATTGTTTTGCCGATGGTTGAACGTTCTTTATGGGGACAGGGGGCTTTCCAAGAATGAAGCCCGAGGGGTACTGTTTCAGCTCGAATAAAACATCGTCCGCCTCGCGCAACGTGCGCGGAGCGCTCTCTAGTGTTTGATTTAACGCATCGAAATCGAAGTTGGCCAACCCGGGTTGGAGACTTCCAACCGTCTCCTGAAGCTGTCCAACAAGTCCGTCCGCATCCTGGCTCAACTTCTCGAGTTTCATCTTGGCGAGGAGGTCTTCGGTATGATTGAGGAATAATTGGAGTTTTGCGTTGCTGCTCCGCACTTCTGTCAACAGGGCGTTGGCATTGGTGCCCAGGCTTTCCAGATCTATTCGCTCGACGCGGCCTAATATGCAGCCAACAGATTTTAGGTCGGCGACAGCCAATTCATTCAGGGCGGTCACGTCAACCCGATCAAGCTTGTGCAACGCCTCGCGCATGGAAACGAGCAAATCTCCCAATAAACCAGGCGCCGAGGGGATATAAGTATGCCGCGGCGTCCACGCAACCTGCAATGGCGGGTTCTCAGCCGGGTTCAGAAACTCCAGCGACAAAATGCAGGTGCCAGTGACGCCTAGTGCCTTTGGACAAGCGCGCAAACCATGTTCAATGGCCTTCTGGAGCCGCTCGTTGCGCTCCTTGCCTGGCGGCAAAATGGAGACATCATCATTCATCTCAAAAATGACGACCACGTAACTTGGCGAAGCATCCTGATATTCGTTCCAGGTAAATCCAATGCTGGTGACTTTGCCAACGCGCACGCCTCGAAGTTCCACGGCCGAACCGACTGAAAGTCCGCTCACATCGGTGATGACATAGGTTTCGAACAAGCTCGACTTTTTAAGGTTGGTCCACACGCCGAAGACCAGCAGGCCAGTCACGACAAGGACCACGCCAAAGAAAGCAAAAAGGCCGATTTTGAAATTGTTTATTTTCGCGCTCATAAGTATCTAGCAAGCCTCCAGGGAGTGACCAGGATCAGGTTGACGGTTGAAGAAACGGCGAACCCACGGGTCGGCAGCCCTATCCCTGAGTTCGGACGGCTTTCCTTCAGCGATTATCCCCCTAGCGCCGGATCCAAGCATCACGACACGGTCGGCGATGGAGTAAATGCTGGGCAACTCGTGACTCACAATCACGAAAGTAAAGCCGAAGTGGTGCAGGCTTTTAATCAAGAGATCTATCCCGGCAGAAGTAATCGGGTCCAGTCCGGCGGACGGTTCGTCCAGGAACAGTATTCTCGGATCCAGCGCCATGGCGCGGGCGATGGCCGCCCGTTTCTGCATGCCGCCACTCAATTCGGCAGGCATTTTGTCCGCGGCGGCGCCCAATCCTACCAGCTTGAGCCTGGCTAAGGCAGCCACTTCCTTCAAGGGATCCGGCAGGTCGGAGAACTCATTCAGGGGCAGTTCCACGTTCTCGAGAACCGTAAGGGATCCGAACAGCGCGCCACTCTGATACATCACGCCAAATTTGCGCAACAGCGCCAGTCTCTCTTTCCCCTGTGCAGCCACCAGATTGCCCCCTTCGATCCATACCTCGCCGGACAAGGGTGGATAAAGCCCGATCATTGCCTTTAGTAGAGTGCTTTTGCCCGAACCCGAAGCGCCCAGGATCACGAAAACTTCGCCGCGCCTGACTTGAAAGTTTACGTTCTGAAGAATGACGTTATCTCCATAACCGACGGTCAAGTCTTTGACGGAAATCGCGATGTCGTCAGGCGCATTCATCATTTAAGAAGGAAAGAAATTGCGGAAAAAAAGGCATCCGCCACGATGATGAGCAGAAGGCTGGTGACGACGGCCCGCGTGGTCGAAAGGCCGACGGCACTGGGTCCCTGTTGGGTGCGCAGGCCGTGCCAGCAACCTACGGCCGACACAATGACGCCAAAGACCGCGCTTTTGGCGATCCCGGCCCCGAGATCATTCAAGTGAACGCTGGATGCCAATTGATGCAATATAAGTGGAAGCGTAAAACCCAATCCCAGCATGACGATCACGCCGCCGATCACCCCCATGAGGATCGAGTAAAACGTGAGCAGCGGTGTCACAAACACTCCCGCCAGGATTCGCGGCACCACCAAAAAGGGGATGGGATCCAATCCGAAAGTCTTCAACGCATTGAGTTCCTCATTGACCTTCATGGTGCCGATCTCGGCGGCGAATGAGGAACCTGACCGGCCCGCCAGCAGAATGGCCGTCATGAGCGGCCCCATGTCGCGAACCATCACCACCATGATGGTATTG
>Ga0326727_10027305_pt1 | contig 10494 bp, 14 predicted proteins | sample MB2enrmetagenome_FD_207643 | JGI IMG/M metagenome (GOLD analysis project Ga0326727, IMG submission 207643) | Lab enriched peat soil microbial communities from McLean, Ithaca, NY, United States - MB29MY | ecosystem: Environmental > Terrestrial > Soil > Wetlands > Peat | place: USA: New York...
GATGTAACGCCACTTTCTCTGGGCATCGAGGCGCTGGGCGGGACCGTGGCGCGCATCATTCAGCGCAACTCCACGATTCCCGCCTCGGCCACCGAGCACTTCACCACCGGAGTCGATGGCCAGACCAACGTCGCCATTCACGTCGTCCAGGGCGAGCGCGAGCTGGCCGCCGATTGCCGTTCTCTGGCGCGGTTTGATTTGAAGGGCATTCCGCCGATGAGCGCCGGGTTGCCGCGCATCGAAGTGAAATTCCTCATCGACGCAGACGGCATCTTGCATGTGACGGCACGCGAGCAGCGCAGCGGAATGGCGGCGCAAATTGAAGTCAAGCCGACCTATGGCTTGACCGACGAGCAGGTCGAGAGCATGATTCTGGATTCCTTTGACAACGCCGAGGCGGATTTCGCCAAGCGGTTGCTGATTGAAGCCCGTAACGAAGCGGAGACGATTCTGGCGGCTGTCGAGCGCGCGCCGGAGAGCCCGGCGTGGGCGCAGCTGACCAGCGACGAGAAGACAGCCATCAAGCTGGCCCGCGACTATCTGAGCAAAGTCAAAAAGACCGAGGACTCAGCCGCAATTCGAGAAGGCACTCTGATTCTCGACCACGCCACGCGCCGCTTTGCGGAGTTGATGATGGAGGCCGCCGTCTCCAGCGCCCTGCGCGGCAAAACCATGAACACAGCAGGCGAGGAACTGGCCGAGGCCGTCACCGCGCCCCACGCCATGGCGCCGGCGGAGTTCAAATAGAAGCGGGGGTTTGCGGTGTTGGCGGAGTTAGCCGGTCAGTAAGTCAGCGAGTCAGCAGGCCAGCACGGAAGGACGGATTGTATGAGCGAATCAAACGAAAAAAACATTCCCGCCGATAAGCTGGTGCGCGTCACCTTTTTGCCCGAAGGAAAGACTGTCGAGTTCGAGTTCGGCGCGCTGCCTTACGAGCATCACGGCAAGCCGATGTCGTTTCTTGACGTGGCGGAAAACTTCGGCATTTTTCTGGATCACGCCTGCGGCGGCGTCTGCGCCTGCACTACATGCCACCTGTGGATCAAGGATCAGAGCGGCATAAGCGAGGCCGACGACGACGAGCTGGACCGCATGGACATGGCCGCCGACCAGCAATTGAATTCACGCCTCGGCTGCCAGGCCGTCATCACACGTCCCGGCGACTATGTGGTTGAGATTCCCAAGTGGAATCGCAACTACGTCTCCGAAGGCAAGCCTCTGACCCTGGCCGAAGAAAAATAAGGAGACCCCCCATGCCGCGCGAGATTCACTGGACCGACGCCGAGGAGATAGGCATTTTGCTGCAAGAGAAATTTCCTGCCGTGGACCCGTTGACGGTGCGCTTCACCGACCTGCACCGCTTTGTAACTGAACTGCCGGGTTTCGCCGACGATCCGGAAAAATCGAACGAAGCGCGGCTGGAGGCTATTCAGATGGCCTGGCAGGATGAGTTTGAGGACGCGAAGGGATAAGCCCCCTGCACAGTTTTCTTAAATAAACTCAACTGAAAAGCCGCTTTGCCGAGCGACATCCGCGAGGCGCTGATCCGCGGTAATGAAGATATATCCTTGAGGCTTATATTCACAGGCATTCAAGGCTACAGATAGCTGAAGCGCATCTGCGGCGCGAAGTGGAAATAGTTCGATCAATCTGCATGCATCGGCCACGACGCTTGCAGGTGAGTCAGCAGAAATCCAGTTCTGAACGATCTTCCGCATCAGTTGCTTGCCAACCAGAAATTCATCACGGGATATCTGGCCCATCCTTTCAAGCCGTGTCAATCCGCTGATCATCTCAACTTGGGTTGCCCACCATGCAACGACTCCAAAGCTCTGGTAAAGCGCAGTTGCATGAACAGTCTGAATCTGCGGAACACAGAGAAGAACGAGCGCGCTTGAGTCCCAAAATGCAACTGGAAGGCTCATCGACCGTCCCGCTCCTCACGCCACACCTGATCCATCACTTCACGGGAGATCGGCACAGGCCGGGTGGGCATGGGCCATGGCTTGCCCAGAATTCTCGGTTCTTTCGGCGGCGTAAGAACACCCTTAGCGAAAAGGCGACGCTCCCGTTCGCCGTATTCCTCGTAAATCCCGGGAGCAACCAGCCGTGCAACGGGTGTGTTCCGGTCAAAGATCAGCACCTCTTCGCCATTTTTGACGTATTGGATGTGGGCGCTGAGTTTGGCCTTCAGTTCGCTGATCTTCGCGGTTCTCATAGGCTCATTATAGCGCAACATGACCAACTTGGTCACATTCCTCATCTCCGCTCGTAATTCTCCCGCTCGCTCCACCCAAACGCGCCTTCAAAGTGCTGAAATTCCTTCTTTTCGCCCGGCACCAGGTAGACGCTGAGCACGTCGAAGCGAATCGGCGGGGCGGTCTCCTGGGGCAACTGGCGAATGTATTGGCGGGCCAGGCGGCGAAGGGTCGAGCGTTTGTGGGAGTCGACGGCGATCTCGGCTGGATTGGCGTCGCGGCCGGTGCGGGTCTTCACTTCGACAAAACACAGCATCGGCCCCTGCCAGGCGATCAGGTCCACGTCGCCGGGCAAGTCGCCCGACGACCAGCGCCGCGCCACCACGGTGTAACCCTTGCGGCGCAGGTGGAAGAAGGCCGCATTCTCGCCATCGATGCCGGTGGCCAGGTGAGCGGGCAGAGCTTCAGTCCCCCCTCGCCTGCGCGCCGCCCAACTAAGGCTGGCCAGCGCGCGCTCCTCGCAGCCGATCCGCATCTGCTCAAACCATCCCATGGCATTCCATTCTCTCGCGGGATGAGCGAAAGGCGCAAATTCGAAATGCATATAGACCGGCGCTAAGAGCGGCCCCTGCCTGTCACTCCCGATTTTTTGCCAGCAAAGCCGTGCTCGCTGGCTCAGGCGAGCTGGTTTTCCTTTTCCGCCAGCGTGATCGCCTCTTCGAGAATATCGAGGGCGACGGTGGCTTCATGCTCATTGACGATGAGCGGCGGGCTAAGCCGCAGCGTGGTTTCGCCGCAGCCCAGCACCATCAGGCCGCGCTCGAAGGCCAGCGTCTCCACGCGGTTGCGAAGGGCGGTGGCGGGCTCGCGGGTAGTCTTGTCCTTCACCAGCTCGATGCCAATCATCAGGCCGCGTCCGCGCACGTCGCCCACCAGCGGATGGGTTTGCTTCCAGCCGTTGACCCGCTGCAACATCAACCCGCCCACCCGGGCGGCGTTGGCCATCCCCTCGCGTTCGATAATGTCCAGCGTGACCAAGGCGGCGGCGATGGAAACCGGATTGCCGCCGAAGGTGGAGGCGTGCGAGCCCGGAACCCAGTTCATGATCTCCGCGCGGCTCATGCAGATGCCCAGCGGCATTCCCGAAGCAATGCCCTTGGCGATGCAAACGATGTCCGGCTCCACGCCGGAGTGTTCGACGGCCCACCATTTGCCGGTGCGGCCCATGCCGCATTGCACCTCGTCCACCACCAGAAGAATGCCGTGGCGGTCGCAGATGCCGCGCAACTCGCGCATGAAGTTGTTGGGGGCCACCACGTAGCCGCCCTCGCCCTGAATCGGCTCGAGAACAATGGCGGCCACCTCCTCGGGAGGAAGAACGGTTTTGAAGAGCTTTTCTTCGATGTAGCGCGCGCAGCCCAGGCTGAAGGCTTCTTCTTCCTGCGCGCCGCCGGAACAGCCGCGATAAGCGTAGGGGAAGCGAACGTGCGTCACGCCGGGAACCAGCGGCGCAAAGCGGCGCTTTTGCTGCGGCTTGGAGCCGGTCAGCGACAACGCGCCCATGGTGCGGCCGTGAAAGGCGCCCAGGAAGGCGATGATGTTCTGGCGCCCGGTGTGGTAGCGAGCCAGCTTGAGGGCGCATTCGATAGCTTCGGCGCCTGAGTTGCCGTAGAAAAACTTGTGCGGACCGGGCATGGGCGCGATGGCCGAGAGCCGGTCAGCCAGATCGGTCATCAACTCGCAGTAGAAGTCAGTTCCGGAGATGTGCAGCAGCTCGGCAGCCTGCTTCTGAATGGCGGCAACCACTTCGGGATGGCAATGGCCGGTGGAGACCGACGCGATGCCCGCCGCGAAGTCGAGAAACTGGTTGCCGTCCGTGTCTTCCACGCGGATGCCGCGGCCGCGCTTGGCCACCAGAGGATAGGAGCGCGTGTAGCTGGGCGAAATGAGCCGGTCATCGGCGGCGATGGCGGCCTTGGCTTTGGGTCCGGGCAGAGGACATACGATCTTTGGCCCGTATTTTGAATGCAATTCTTGCTTAGTCATCTTCTTGTCTCCTCGATGGATTTGGTTGTGCGGCTCTACGGCATCATTCGATGCCCGGCCGCGGATCCCATGGGGTTGGGATCGTCCAGTTCTGCTCGTCACTGAGGACGAAATAGGGAGTATCTTCGGCGGAACTGACCTAATCGCCGCCGAAGAGGCTAGGTCGAGGGACGGCGGGAAACACACGCAGTTGGTGAGGCGGGTATAAGCCTCGCGCGCGCGACCGCGACCAGCGCCTGGTGGCCGGTGCAAGCAGTCGATGGGTTGCGCGCATATACATGAAATCCCCGCTGATCTAAGGATAAAACATCATGGCGGGTTCTGTACAGCAAACTCTGTTGCGCCCAGCACGCGATAGAAATCGTGGAACAGGTCACAAATGGAGAAAATAGACGGGGGCCACGGCTGCGAGCACAGCTCCGGCTTGCAACGCAAGGATATACAGCGCCTGTTTTGGCGCCCGCGTCAGCCACTTGATGGCAAAGAACGCCACCACCGGTATCTGTCCAGCCATGAGGATCTGCCAGAGATGGGCAGCGGCGCCTTCATCGGCCTCATGGGCAGCACCGTAAATGGCAATGTGACCAAGCACGATCCCCAGGGCGGTGAGCGACATGGCCAGGGGAAGAAAGGCGCTTGGCTGCTTCAACGACGGGATATTCATTGGGGAACCTCCAGCACGGGTTACGTACTCAATCAATGCAACTCAGTTTATCAAAAAACTGAGGAGGAATAGATGACGGCAACCAGAACCAGCCACAGTCCGCCGCCGGACAAGGCCCTTATCCGCGAGAATGCCGCAGGTTTCGGAAGTGCCTGAACGCCTCTCCATGTAGCATGGAATCAGCACCATGGTGAATTCTCCTCTCTATCCGGGAAAGAAAGCGGCCTCCACGGCCTCCATCGTGGTGTCCTTCGCCTGCGTGTACTTTTTTTGGGGTTCCACTTATACGGCCATCAGCATAGGAGCGGCCCAGATGCCGGCGCTGCTGCTGTCCGGCACGCGGTTTCTTATTGCGGGGGCCATTCTGCTTGTCTGGTGCCGCTGGCGCGGGCTGCGCATCTTGTGGCCGCCAAAGACCATGCTGATCCTCGGCCTGGTTGGGCTTATTCTGCTCAGCGTCAGCAACGTGGCCTTGGTCTACGCGGAGAAGTTTGTGCCCAGCGGCTTGGCATCGCTGGTGTTGGCGGTGACTCCGCTCCTCATAGCGCTGGCTGAGATGTTGCTTCCCGGCGGCGAACCGCTTTCTGTGCGCGGCTGGCTGGGCATGGCGCTAGGGTTTGCCGGCCTGGCCGCGCTGGTGTGGCCCTCGCTGCGCTCCGGTTTCGAAGGGGACTTCACGCGCCTTCTGGCCATCGGCGTGTTACTGGCCGGAGCCTTTTCCTGGACCGTGGGCAGCATCGTCTCGCGCCACGCACGCCTTCCGGTCAATAGCTTTGTGGCCGCGGGCTGGCAAATGCTGATCGCCGGCGCATTCTGCACTCTGCTGGGCACGGTGCTCGGCCAGTGGCCCGGCTTTCACGTGAACCTGGCCTCCATTGCATCGCAGGCCTGGCTCATCACCGGCGGCTCGCTGGTGGGCTACTCCGCATTCATCTACCTGCTGGAGCACGTGCCGGTGGCCAAGGTTTCCTCCTATTGCTATGTGAACCCGGTGGTCGCGGTGCTGCTGGGAATCGCCCTGCTCCACGAGCGCCCCGAGCGCGCCGAGTTTGCCGGCATGGCGGCCATCGTTGTCGCCGTCTTCGTGATGACTACCGCGAAGGTCAAAGCCAAAGGCGCGCCGGGAACCAGCGACTCCCGGCCCGCCGAGGAACTGGAGCCGCCGCTGGCCGAGTGATTGCAAGCGGACCGCGGATGCTAGGATTTGTACTGCAAGGAGAATTTCTGCAATGCTCAGACTTCTGGCTCAATGGCTTTTGAGCGCCTTCGCCCTGCTGGTGGTTTCCAACCTGGTGCCCGGCTTTTATGTGCGGGGACTGGGTTCAGCGCTGGCGGCTGCCTTGATCATCGGCCTGCTCAACGCAACGGTGGGCTTCTTTCTCAAGGTCATCACCTTTCCCATCAGCATCCTCACTCTCGGCATCTTCCTGCTGGTCATCAACGGATTGATGATTATGGTGGCGTCGAATCTGGTCCGCGGCTTTCATGTGGTAGGATTCTGGCCGGCCTTCTGGGGAGCAGTGGTGCTGGCTTTGCTGGGTATGCTCATCCGCGCGGTCACCGAGGGGAACAGGCGGAGACGATCTTAGGGAACAAAACCGCACCCGGTGGTGTCTATCTAAGTCATGGACCCATTCCGTTTACGCGCGTTGATCGCTCCTGCAATGGCCAGCCTGTTTCTGGTGCTGAGCCTGTGCGCCTTTGTGGTGCAAAGGCCGGAGCCGGTGGGGATGCAACTTCCGCTGCCGCAGGTGCGGATGGTTCCTCACAGGGATTGCGATTTTCTCAGCGACAGAAGCATTGTTGTTCGACTTCACAAGGAAGGGAACATCTGGATCAACGAAACTCAGGTAAGCCACGAAAAATTGGGTCCCATCCTGACGGAAATCTATGAAAATAGTGCTGAAAAATTCATCTACATTATTTCCGATTCCGATATTTCCTATGGTGAGTTTGCCAATTTATATAGCACTATCGTCTCGTCTACGAACGATCTTCACATTGTGTTACGGACGCGTCAGTTCGATAAAGAAGTATTGCAATGTACGCAGGGAAGCGAGTGCGGTCTTTTCTGGCCTGACCACGGATTCTCCGGCGTATGCTTATACTCCTTAATCCCGCCGGTTCGCATTCTTAACAGTCCTGTTCACTAATCCGCGGGTGCCCCAGGTCTCACTTTGAGACCTGGAATATCGCGCCGCCCCTAGCTCGCCATCCGCATCTCTTCCCGCAAAACGCGCCGCAGCGTTTCTTCCAGCTTGGGCGCTTTGCCCTCCACATGCTGCCGCAGAGCCTCGTTGATCAACGTCTGATAGCCCGTTGCCCCGCCCGTCGCATCTGCCTCTTTCAGGAAGTGATCCACCAAATCCTCATCCAGGCGAATCGTGATGCGAGTCTTGCCGCGCGGCTCCGGCTCTGCGGCGGCAATCCGCCCACGCTTCCCTCGGCTGAAATCATATCTCTGTTTCATCTGGATTCCTCGTATTGGCTGCGTTCATGCGCCTCCGTCAGCCGCGCGGAGATGATACGGATGTTCTTGCCGCGATAGCTGTAAACCACCACCAGAACTCGCCCCTTCACACCCATTCCTATCGAGACGAACCGCTGCTCGTCCGGGTCAGATTCGTCGTCCTTGATGGTAATCGCGTAATCGTCGTCGAAGACCGGCTCCGCCTCTGAAAAGCGAACACCATGCTTCCTGAAATTGGCCTCCGCCTTCCGGGGATCCCAGTCGCAGTTCATGCTGTCCTCATTATATGCACAAAGTGTACATACTGCAATAGTCCGCTCCCGTCGTTATGTCCGTGGTGTCGAGCGTCTATGGCAGGGTCGTTTCAGTTCAATCTTGAGAAGATGCCGCCGGCACGGCCGGTTGCGCTACAACCTTCTTTGCAGCCGCAGGCTTGCCATGCCGAGCAGGCGTCTTAACGTCAGGCTTGGCTGGCTGCGGCGCAACCGTCGCCGGATGCGTAACCACTGGCCCGTTGAGCGTTTGTGGAGTGCGCATGGCTCCGGCGCTGGAGAAGCCGCCTTGTCCAGTCTGTCCAGTTTGTCCGGCGCTGTGCGGGGGAACCGCGCTTGCGCTGGACGGCTGTACAGGCTGAAAACGCGAGGAAATGCCCCAGCCGCCGCCGACCACCACGGCAACAATCGCCGCCGCCGCCGCCGCTCGCGCCAGATTCTGCACCCATACGTTCTCCAGCCGCAGCGCCGCGGGCCAGCGCAAAATCCGCGCCCTGCGCGAAGCCGTACTCGTCGCCGCGCGCAATCCTGCTTGTACCCGCTCCTCAAGCCCCTCAGGCGAGGAAAGACGGGCGATCAACCGCAGCGTCTCATCTGCCGCGCCGGAGCCGGAAGTTCTGTTCTCTGATCTCTGATTTCTGATCCCTGTCTTCATCGCAAACTCCTTGTATGGCCCAGCAATCCGGCCATCAGGTTGCGCGCGCGAAACAGCCTCGACCGCACGCTGGACTCGCTCACTCCCAGCACCGAGGCGATCTCCACGCTGCTCAGCTCCTCGAAGGCCGAGAGCATCAGCACCTGGCGCTCCTTGGCGGGAAGCTGCTCCACGCAGGCCAGCACGCGGGCGTGGTGTTGAGCGGCAGCGACGCGCTCCTCGGCGCTCAGCCCCGTCGCGGGCAGCACGCGCGCCAGCTCGGCCACGTCGTCGGTCTCCGGGCGGGTCTTCATGCGGCGCTTGCGATCCAGCACCACGTTCCACACAATGCGAATCAGCCACACCCGCTGGTCGCGCACCTCATGGAGCGTGTCGCGATGACGCAGCACCCGCACAAACGCCTCCTGCACGGCGTCTTCGGCGTCGGCCGCATTGCGCAGCACGGAGTAAGCCACCCGGTAGAGCGTTCCGGCGTACTGGCTCACCAGCCCCGCAACCGCTGCCTCTTCGGCGCGCCGGCGGGCCTCTTCGTACATAGCCTTGTCTGCGATCTCCATCCAACCTGAGAATACTGCCTGGCACGCGCTCATAGTCCACAGACGCAAAGCAGCGGCAAAATGCTCGGAATCCGCGCCGCTCCATCCCCGCGCCGGCCAAAATGCAAAAGGCCCGCGAAGCCTGCCGCTCCGCGAGCCTTTTTTGTCGCTTCGCCCGATTTACTGCTTGCCGCCCAGCTTTTGCGCCGCAATCGCTCCGGCCACACCTTCTTTGTCAGCGTCCTTGACCTTGGCCCATAGCTTGCGAGCCTGATCGATCTTGCCCTCTTCTGCATAGAGATCGGCCAGGTCAAGTTGCGCCATGGCAGCAGGCACCGTCTCCGACGGCTTGGCGGCCAGCGCGTTGTAAATGTTTATCGCCTCGGGGTCGCGGTCCATCTGGTGATAAAGGCCGGCCAGGGCCAGCTTGGCCAAATTTGGCAGATTCCGGTTCCCCCAACTCCAGGCCCCCGCCGCGGTCTTCAACTCCGTCTCGGCCGAGGCGGTGTTGCTGAGTTCCTCATAGGTGACGCCGGCAAAGTAATGCGCCTCGGCGCCCTCTGTCAGCCACCCATACTGCTTTGTAACCGCGAGAAATTGCTGGTTGGCGGCCTTCGCGCGATCGCCTGCCGTCGCGTACATTCCGCTCATGGCCGGAGCGCCGGGCGGCAATAGCGGCGCATTATAGGTGTCCAGTGCCGCGTCCAGGGCGGCGTCGGCCCTGGACGAGCTCCAACCCCAGTAAATCCATGCAGCCGCGACTGTTACCACAACCACAGCCGCGACGATAACCCAGCGCATGACGCCGGAACGATGGCCGCTCACCCAGTTCATGCTGCTTTTAGTGGCTTGGGCAAAACGATCTTGTTTCAGGGAATGACGCTTTTTTGTATCCACAGGGTTTCTTTTTCCTTCGTTTCCAGACTTGCTCGCGGGTCCGTAGAGGTGGATGCCCGCAACTGCAACCCCATCAGTCTATCAGCGCGTGAACCGGGGCGTCCACCGGCAGTTGCGGTGCGGAGGGCGGAGAGATAGGCTATCCCTATATGTATGAAGAGTTCCGCGTTACCGAGCGCTGGAGCGGCGAAGAGCTGGTTTGCCGATGGAAAGGCACGCTGGTGGCCATCGCCACGCGCCACGCCGACGCCGTCGATGTGCGCTTCGACGTGAACGGACGGGCGATGTGGATTGCCCTGCCGCTGGAGGCATGGGGGCATCATAAGTCGTTGACAGGCAAGGTGATTACCGACCAGCTCGCCGCCCAGATCGCGGGCCGCTACCTGAAGCAACTGGTCGAAGAAGGCTTCGACTCGCGGCGCGAAATCTACACCATGACCGTGGACGAGGTTCTTGCCCATCTGGACCTTGTGGTCGCCGAGGCCAAGGCGCAGGGCGCGATGCCGGAGCTGGTTAAAGACAGGTGACTGGGGTAGGACCCAGGAAACCACACGCCTGACGCGCCAGCGCGGATGGGCTAGACAGGCAGGCGCACAATTTCAGTCGTGGCTCTCCATCGCCAGCTCGCGGAATTCGTCTAAGCTGGACAAAAATCCCAGCGTTTCAAGGCAGGCGCGGTCCGGTTCCTTGAGTGGAAGACCAACGGAACCCTGGGGATGATCTTCCAGTTCGTGGGCCAGCAGGTCGGCTATATAA
>Ga0326727_10027306_pt1 | contig 10494 bp, 13 predicted proteins | sample MB2enrmetagenome_FD_207643 | JGI IMG/M metagenome (GOLD analysis project Ga0326727, IMG submission 207643) | Lab enriched peat soil microbial communities from McLean, Ithaca, NY, United States - MB29MY | ecosystem: Environmental > Terrestrial > Soil > Wetlands > Peat | place: USA: New York...
TATGCACTTCCAAGTTCACAAACGCTGGTTGTGATCGGTATCGCCAAATACGATTACCATTTTAAAGCTGCTCAGCCTACTTAACCGATGCTTAAGCGGGTCGACGACTTACTAGGCCCCAATCCGCATCAGATACCGTCCGATCAGGAGTGAAAGCTATGGTCTATGAACCCGAAGTAATTACTAGGACCGAAGTTCGCGATCCCGCAACTTACGACATCGTCATCCGCCGTGCGCACGTCTTCGACGGCTACAAGGCGCACACCGGGCTACACGACGTCGCTATCAATGGTGGAGAGATCGCCGCCATCTCAGTAGAGCCACTGAGAGGCAGAAAGGAGGTCGACGCGGCCGAGGGCTGGGTCATGCCGGGCCTGATCGACACACACCTCCACTTCTACGACGTCTTTGCTGTGTCCGATCCGGAATCGATGCAGAAGTTCGAGGAGAACGAGCTTCCCGGACGGCTTGACTTGTTCCTTCAGCACGGGATCACCACCATCAAGTCGGTGGGCGATCCGACCGGGGGGATACTGGAGACACGGGCCAAGATCGCTGCGGGCACGCTACGAGGTCCGCGGCTCATGGCGACCGGCTGCGGCATCACCGGACGCGACGGGCATCCCGCAGTCACTATCTTCGGCGGCAATCCTTGGGCACGTACACAGTTTACGGGCGAGGTGGACAGTGTGCAGCAGATGCGTGATCTGGTGCATTATCTGGCCGACCGGAAGGTGGACGCGATCAAACTCCTATCGGAAGGTGCGTGCCCCGGCTCACCAAAGTACGTGTGGCAGAATGCCGCTTTTCCGGTAGCTGTCGAGCTTTTGCGGCTCCCTCTCGATTTCCTTCGGGCGGGCATCGAAACCGGACACGAGCGAGGACTTAGGGTTACCGTTCACACGACCCAGCAGGTCGCGGCACGCGAAGCGATTGAGGCCGGCGCAGACGGCCTGGAGCATGGTGTCACGGTTGAACCTATCACAGATCACTCGCTTGTGGATATGATGCTCGAGCACGACATCACCTACACACCGACGCTTTGGGTTGAAGACGCGATGCATCCGGACACTCGAGGCAACGTCAAGATGGTCGCTGATGCCGGCGTGAGCATTGCTCTGGGCAGCGACACCTTCTGCGGCCGGGGGCTGTTCGGGGCGAACACGTTGGAAGAGGCCGAGCTGATGGTCGCCGCGGGGATGACGCCCGTCCAGTCGCTAGTCGCAGGCACCAGCAACGCAGCTCGGCAGTGCGTCCGCCCCGATCTCGGCACGGTGGCTCCTGGCAAGCGGGCCGACCTGATCGTGTTGACCGCCGATCCCACCCAGGACATTAGCAACCTTCGCAAACTCAGCATAACGATCCTGAACGGCGAGATCGTCGTCGACAAGCGTTAGCCATGTCCGCGACGCGCCTTCCCGTCACTCCTCCACCGGCTACCTCGGTGCCTGTGGCAAGACACAAGAGCGGGACAAGATTCAAACGAACTCTGTCCCGCTGGGTCCCACTGGTCGGAGTATCTTCCCTTACTGCATGGACCGCCGCAAGGCCACCGCGCCGGTTCGGGCGATCTCTTTGATGCCGAAGCGCTGCATGAGATTTATAAGCGCGTGGAGCTTGTCCTGGGTGCCGGTCATCTCGATGGTCAGCTCGTCGAAACCCACGTCCACCACCTTGCAGCGGAACACGTCCACTATGCGCAAGATTTCGGCGCGTTTGGCGTCCTCGGCGCTCACCTTGACCAGAAGCATTTCTCGCTCGACGTTCTTGACCTCGGTCAGATCCACCACCTTGATCACCGTGACCAGCTTGCGCAGCTGCTTGATGATCTGCTCCACGATCTGATCGTCGCCCGTGGTGATGATGGTCATGATGGACACCCCTTCCTCAAGGGTGGGGGCCACGTTGAGGGTCTCGATGTTGAAGCCCCTGCCGGAGAAAAGCCCGGACACCCGGGAGAGGACGCCCGGCTCGTTTTCCACGAGAACGGAAAGGATATGGCGCACGTCGTTCTCCTTAGACCAGGATCATTTCAGTAAGGGACTTGCCGGCCGGGACCATGGGATAAACGTTTTCCTCCGGGTCCACCACCACGTCCACTATGCAGGGTTTAGGCGTCGCAAAGGCCTTTTTCAGGGTGGCCTTCAGGTCTTTGACGTCGCTCACCCTGAAGCCGGCCGCGCCGAAGGCTTCGGCCAGTTTTACGAAGTCCGGAGCCACGTCCAGGCAGGTGCTGCAGTAGTTCTTCTCGTAGAAGAGTTCCTGCCACTGGCGCACCATTCCCAGGTAGCCGTTGTTCAGGATGACGATCTTCACCGGAAGATTGTAGCACACGGCCGTGGCCAGTTCCTGAATGCACATCTGGATCGAGCCGTCGCCCGCCACGTCGATGACCAGCTTGTCCGGATAGGCGGCTTGCGCCCCTATGGCCGCCGGGAAGCCGTAGCCCATGGTGCCCAGGCCTCCGGAAGTCAGCAGGGTGCGTGGTTTTCTGTAGTTGAAAAACTGAGCAGCCCACATCTGATTCTGGCCAACTTCGGTGGCGATGATGCAGTCGCCCCGGGTGATCTCGTCGATGGCCTCCACCACGGCCTGGGGTTTGATGAACCCTCCGGCCGCGGCTGGCTTGTACTTAAGAGGATGTTTTTCCTTCCACTCGGCTATCTGCTTGAGCCAGTCGTCCTTGGCGACGAATTCGTCCTTGTCGGCCATCTCCTTGGCAACCCCAGGCATCTGTGCGTTCAGGGACACCAGGAACTCGCGGCAGCCGGCCACAATGGGCACGTCCACCGTGACGTTCTTCTGGATGGAGGTGGGGTCGATGTCGATATGGACCATGGTGGCCTTGGTGGCGAACTCGGAGAGCTTGCCGGTGACCCGGTCGTCGAAGCGGGCGCCAATGGCCAGAATGAGGTCCGAATTGGATATGGAATGATTGGCCGCGTACGTGCCGTGCATGCCCAGCATGCCCAGCCACAGGGGGTTGTCCCCCGGGAAGCAGCCCAGGCCCATGAGCGTGGCGGTTACCGGGATGCTGTACGTCTGGGCCAGACTGGCGAGTTCATCAGAAGCGCCTGAGCTGATGACGCCGCCCCCTGCGTAGACGACAGGGTGTTTGGCCTTGCACAGAAGCTCGGCCACCTTGCGCACCTGTTTGACGTTGGGGTCGTAATGGGGGTTGTAGCTGCGCATGGCTATCTGCTTCGGATAGCTGTAGGTGCAGGTTTGCTGCTGAAGGTCCTTGGGCAGGTCGATGAGCACCGGCCCGGGTCTGCCCGACCTGGCCAGGAAGAAGGCCTCCTTGATGGTTCTGGCCAGCTTGGTAATGTCCTTCACCAGATAATTGTGCTTGGTGCAGGGCCGGGTGATGCCTACTATGTCCACTTCCTGAAAAGCGTCGTTGCCGATGAGTTTCGTGGGCACCTGACCGGTGATGATCACGACGGGGATGGAGTCCATGTAGGCCGTGGCTATGCCCGTGACAGCGTTGGTGGCGCCGGGGCCGGACGTCACCAGGCATACCCCTACCTTGCCGGTGGCTCTCGCATAGCCGTCGGCCATGTGGATGGCGCCTTGCTCGTGGCGAACCAACACGTGCTTGAGATTGGGGTAGTTGGGAATCTGATGATAGATGTCTATCACCGCTCCGCCTGGGAATCCGAAGAAAACGTCCACCCCCTCTCGTCCCAACGACTCGAGGAGGATTTGAGCCCCGGTCAGTTCCATGACTTAATTGGCCTCCGCCGTGCGATATTTGTTCAGAATGGATTGGATGCGGGTCTTGCCGGCCAGCTTCTTCTTCTTGAGTTCCCTGACCTCGTTCTCCTCGGTTGCGTTCAGGTAGGGCTTGCTCTCGAGCTTGTCGATCAACTTTCCGAAGGCCACGTGCTCGTCGTAGAGCGCCGCAAGTTCCGCGTCCGTGTCGCTGTGCGTGGCAATGAGCTCCAGTTCGCGTTCGTCCATGGCTGTCGCCTCCTGTTGCAGGTTGCTAACTTGTAGCGGCCTTGGTTTCCAGGCCGCGCCAGTCGGGTTCGACTCCCTCCCTGACGCGTATCGTCTTTTTCCGGCTCGCCTGTCCGGCGGAGAGTTCCAGGGCGCTCTTGGGCAGCTTGAGGAGTCTGGCCAGGTAGGCCACCAGGGCCTCATTGGCCTTGTTCTCCTGGGGCTGGGCCTTGAGCTTCACCTTCAGCCGGCCTTCCACGACCCCGATCAGGGAGTCGCGCCCGGCCCCGGGCTGAACCCATACCAGGACACGGTACCCTCCGTCCTTGACCCGTTCGGCGAAGGCCGGCCGGTCGACCGCAGCCGGAGTCACTTCGTCACTCGGACCCGTCGGCAAAAGTGAATTCGCCGCCGGGCTTGCTGGCCCCGGAGGACTCGGAAGCCTCCAGCAGCCGGAAATGATCTTCCAGAAGTTTGCGCAACTCCTGTTCGTAGGCCTCTCGCTGGGCCTTGATTTCGGCGATCTCCTCGAAAATGCGGGCCTTCACCAGATTGGCGTCGGCCTTGATGCGTGCAGCCTCGGCCCGAGCTTCCTCCAGGATGCTCCGGGCTTTACGGCTGGCGTTCTCGTTTATTTCCTCCACGATCTTGCGACCAGCGGCCAGGGCGCCGCGAAGATCCGATGGGGCTCGCGAAAGGTTGGAATCAGGATTTTTCGGGACGAAAGAGCGTTCCAGTTCCGCCAGGCGCTCCAGGAGACGGCGGTTCTCGTCGGCCGCCTCTCCGAGCGCCTCGGCGATGTCGTGCATGGCCAGGTCCACCTCCTCGGTGCAATACCCGCGCATGCAGCGATTGAACTTCTTGCTGAGGATATCGATTTTGGAAACCGTCACGCGCTTTCCTCGGCTGTTACATGATCATCGACCGACCGACAGCGCTGTTCAAGAGATATGCGAGAAAAATCTGCAGGAACTGGATGAAGAGCAGCACCACCACAGGCGACAGGTCGAAGCCGCCCACCATGACGAAGGGCATTGCACGCCGGATGCGGTAGAAAACGGGCTCTGTGACTGCCCTCAGAAAACGCACGATGGGGTGATAGGGATCAGGCCTGATCCAAGTCAGCAGCGCGGAGACGATGACAACCCAAAAATACGTCGTCAGCAGGATGTTGATGATGCCGACCACTGCGCCAAATAGAGAAGTAAATATAAACATTGTGGCCCTTTACTTTGCCTGGTTCCAAGCATTCAAACCATGCTCAGATTGTCACACGCCCCACCGCAAATCAAGGGCTAATTCCCGCTTCCGGACGCCGTGGGGCCGGCGAAGAGCCGGCGCAGGCCTTCGAAACTGTTGATGTGCATTCTGGCTGCCAATGCGGGATTCTTGTAGGACCAGAAAGGCACGCCTGCAGCCCGGGCGGTACGCTCGTCCACGTCGGTGTCGCCGATGTAGGCCACCTCGAAACGGCTGGCGTTCCATTCCGCAAGGATACGGTGCACGCCCTCCGGATTGGGTTTGGGGTGGCTGACCATGCCTGCGGTGATCACGGGCGAGAAATAGTCCGTCAGCCTGAATGTTTCCAGGAGCGTGCCCATGGAGTCCGTGCGGTTGGTGTTCACCGCCAGCCTGAGCCCCCGGCTCTTAAGAGCGTTCAGAAGATCCACCAGACCTTCTTCCAGGTACGTGTATTCCAGCATGACCGAATAGTCGATCTCGCGGCGGGCGGCTTCGGCTTCGGCCAGCCGCTCCACGGGAACGATGTGGGCGATGGATGCCGCCACGGCGTGGGCGTGAACGAAGTCCTCTTCCTCGGGAGTCATGGACAGCATGCCCAATTTCTCGCGCACGAGGTTGTAGTACATGCGGTTGGCATCCTTGGAATCCACCAGGACGCCGTCGCAATCGAAGATAACGCCCTTGACCTCTTCCAGTGATTCGGCCTGGGCGATAAGCTGGCGAACGTGCATGCCTTATTTCCCTCCAAGTCCCGGAGCCACAACCATGCGCGGTCCGTCCAGCCAGGGTTTCGACGGGTCCGGCCTCCTGGAACGGCACAGCAGGTGGCCCGGGGCGAAAGCCTGGCGGAAGGCTCCCGTGAGGCCGAAACGGGCCATGGATTCCGGCATGGCAGGGGTGAAGGCAACCCCGTACTCCTCCCAGTCCGCCAGAAGATCCGCGTCCGCGCAGAAAAGGCCGCACCCCAAGGGCAGGAAGGTCAGTATTGCGTCCACGAGGATGGATGTGGACACCCTCGGCCGGCTGGGAACGAACTCCGACATGATTCCCGTTCCCGAGGCGTTCTCTCCGCCAGACTTGCGTCCAACGTCGCCCAGGGGAACATTTTCGTCCGCCGGGAGTTGAAGTTCCGAAAGGGAGTCGTCGTCATACAGGCCGAGGCTCTGTTCAAACGTGGACCACTGTCCACCGAACTTCTTTTGCAGACCAATCAGTTCCAGGGCGGCTTCCTCCAGCGCCCAGGCCAGGCACAGTTCGGTCTGGGCTCTGGACCTGGCCTTCAGGGCCTCGGCCTCTTTCTGACCGCCGGACTGAGCCGCGAGAATTTCGTCGCGGGCTGCGAAACTGGAGCGGGCATAAGGGTCCTCATACTGGCCGAAAGCCGAAACATCAGCCAGGCTTTTGGATTCCCTTGCCAGTTGGGCGAACTGGACCAGCATGGCCTTCACCACTGATTCGGCCATGGGCAGCTCCTGAGGACGGAACCAGAGGGCATCGCCCTCGGGGGATGGCACCCCCGGATTCAGATAACGGACCCCGGCAGGTGCTCCGGGGAGGGTCCCCGGGTTGAGAAAGGGAACATTGACCAGGAAATCAGCAGTATTGGGGCTCATGGACCGAAAATCATCCCCGGGAGTTGAGTGTGTAGTTCCGGCAGCGACCGCCGCATTCAGGGAGCCTGAGCAGGCAGACGTCTCCCCGCAAGTATGCGCAGCCGGGAAAGGCATCCGTATCATCCGGCTCATATGCCTGACAACCCGTATCCGAGCGACACAATTCCCGGAATCGATTCGCCCAGATGTTCGCGGCCAGCGCATCGTCCAGGCAGAAGGCGTCCGCCTGGGTCAGGAAGGAATCGTAGACCCGCTGAAGCCGGTCGAGGACCACGCAACGGTAGCCGGGATCATACCCTGGGTTGAGGGTCTCCTCGTAGTGGCAACGCCCTCCCACGTAGTGCTTGCATACTATGGCGGGCAGACGGGTGACCATGGTCATGCGGTGTCGCCTGTTTCTCCAGCGCCGGTCGGGCGGGCCATGGCGTCGTTCATTTCACTGTTCGGCTTTTTTGCCGAACATGGTCAGGCCTTTGACCACGTAATGCCCGCCGGAAACCAGTGTCAGGCAGGCGGTTATCCAACCCAACCCGTCCACCAAGGTGACCAGCTTGTCCCCGAAAAAGGGCATAGCCCCCCAGAACGCCGACAGAAACACCCCCAGGACCAGGGCCATCTGGCAGGCCGTGGTGAGCTTGCTGATGCGGCTGGGGCTGATACGCGCGCGCATGTCCTGCCCCCAGAAGGTCAAAAGAGCCACCCCGCCGAGAATAAGCATGTCCCGGCTCACCACGGCCACCGCCAGCCATGTGGGCAACCAGCCGGCCTGCGCCAGGCAGACGAAGGATGCGTCCAGCAGAACCTTGTCCGCCAGGGGATCGAGCACCGCTCCCAACGGCGAACACTGGTCCAGCACTCTGGCCAGCAGGCCGTCCAGGGCGTCCGTGATCCCTGCCAGAAAGAATATGGACAGGGCGGCCAGATGGTTGCCGTCCAGGAAAAAGACCACGAACAAGGGCGTGAACAGTATGCGCGCCACGGTGAGGGCGTTGGGGATGGTCCAGTTGCTTGCGCCGGAACCCATGACCTTTGAAAACCTCATCCCAGGCAGCGAGTCAAGGCCCGGGAAAGGGTCGCCGCGAGTTTTTCCAGAAATTCGCCGTTTTTGAGCGCGGTTTCGTCTTCAGGGTTGGACAAATAACCAGTCTGAATGAGTATGGCCGGACATCCGGCATTGGCCAGAACCTTCATGGGGGCGCTTCGGAGGTGAACTTCGTCCAACGGCTTTCCCGGTACGAGTTCAGAGGACAGAAAAGCGGCGATTTCCCTTCCCCGCGCCGCCAGACGTCTGGCCTGCCAGGAGGCTAGGTATTCCAGGACTCTCGGCTGGGGAACGGCCGGAGACTTTGACCGCTCGAACCGGGTTACCCCGTTTTCCATATCGGCCACTGCCTCGGCCTCTTTGTCCGAAGGTGCGGGCGACCATGTGAAAATATCCACGCCCCGGCTCCCCGGCAGGGACGCCGAACAATGCAGGGATACAAACAAATCCGCTCCGAAAATCCCGGCCAGGGCCGACCTTGCCCACAGCGGCTCCTCGAAATCAGCTTCCCGGGTCAGGAGGGCTTTCGGTCCGCCGCCCTCCCCTCCCATAAGCCGGACCAATTTCCCGGCCAGGGCCAGGGTCAGGTCCTTCTCCGCCAAGCCGGAAGCGCCCGTCACGCCCCTGTCCGTTCCCCCGTGTCCCGGATCGATCAACACCAGTCGTTGACCGGAAGGCTTGCCGTTCATCACGAAGCCGTCGAGTTCACCACGGGCGTCTTCTTCAAGCCGGGAGGCCCGCCTGTGTCTGGGCGCGTTCGTCTCCCCCGTCCCTCCCTTGCCGTTCGGGAGTGTACGCTGAGCCAGGATGCCCAGCATCATGCGGGAGTATCCGTCTGCCGGATCTATGCGCAGGGCCGCTCTGAAGTTTTCGGCGGCCTGGAGAGCCTGACCGGACTGGTAGCAGGCACGGCCAAGGAGATTGAACACCCACGGATTGGCCGGATCCAGCCTGGCTGCCAGTTCCAGGACGGCCATGGCCTCGGCCGGTTTGCCGGACAGAAGCAGGTCATGGCCCCTTGAGGCCAGTTCCTGCCCCTGATCCTGGTCGGACATGGCCAGCGCGGCCGGGCACATTCCGGCCACGGCCAACAGGGACAAGACGCTTCGCCTGGTGATGCGGGAAGTGGTCATCGTGTTGTTACGCAGTGAAACAGGTCCTGGAGACTGCCATCTTCATCATTTTGCAAATCTATCCGGCCCGGCCCAACCATTCGCCCGCCAATCGCACCATCTCTGCGGTCTGGCCCGGTCCGAACCAGTGGACGTCCGGCTCCTTCTTGAACCAAGTCATCTGGCGTTTGGCGTACGCCTTGGTGTTCGAGAGCCATAAGGCCCGGGCCTCGTCGAAATCCATCTCGCCACGCAGGTGCGCGGCCAACTCGGCGCAGCCGATGCCGGACAGGCCGGGTGCGCCCGAGCAGGATCTGTTCATGGAAGGTTCCGCGCAGGGCAGCCCGTTGAGGGATGTTCCCATGGCCCGGCGGATCTCCTCCAGCGCTCCCCCGCGCAGCATGATGTCTATGCGCGCCGCCAGACGCCTGTCCAATGAATCCTTGTCCATGCGGATGCCCATCTTCAGGCAGGGCAAATTAAGCGCCTTGCCCCCCGCGCCGTGCCAATAGGTGAGCGTCCTTCCGGTGGCCTCGTAAACCTCCAGTGCGCGGGTGACCCGCAGGCGGTCGTTGGGGTGGATTTTGTCCGCGCAGGACGGGTCCGTCAGGCGCAGGCGGTCATGCATGGCCTGGGAGCCATGAAGGGTCCAGTCCGCGAGGACCCTGTCCCGTACTCCCTGGGGCACGTCCGGAATGGGGGACAAGCCCTCGATCAGCGCACGAAGATACAGGCCGGTCCCTCCCGTCAGAATGGGGATCATGCCCTCGTCCAGCACTTCACGGACGGCCGCCGCGGCCATGTCGGCGTATATTCCCGCCGAGACGGTCTGCGTGCAGGGAAGAAAGCCGTAAAGCAGGTGCGGACAGCGGGCCTGCTCTTCCGGGGAGGGTTGCGCCGTGGTGATGGGCACGTCGCGGTAGACCTGCCGGGAGTCGAAATTGACCACGGCCCCATTGAAGGCTTCGGCCAGGGCCAGGGCCGCTTCGGTCTTGCCCGCGCCGGTTGGTCCCAGGAGGCATATCGGCTGCGGGCTCATCTCCTTTTGCCGTTAATGGGGCCGAGACGTTCCTGGAGGCGGCGCATGACCTGCACAGGCACGAGCCCTTCGTAGTCTCCCCCGGCTTTGGCCACTTCCTTGACGATGGTGGAGCTAATGTACAGCCATTTGAAATCGGTCATAAGGAAGACACTTTCGATGTCTTTGTCCAGGCGACGGTTCATGAGGGCCATCTGAAATTCGTGATCGAAATCCGAGACGGCGCGCAGTCCTCGCAAAATGATTTTTGCGCCAAGGCTTCTCACGAAATCGATCAGAAGGCCGTGGAACGGCTCCACTACCACCTGGGGACTGGAGGCGAAGACCTCCCGGATCATGTCCACACGTTCGTCCAGGGTGAACATGGTCTGCTTGGGGGTCTGTTCGGCCACGGCCACGACAACCCGGTCAAACAGGTTGAGAGCCCGGCGCACCAGGCTCCGGTGGCCCATGGTCAGAGGATCGAAGGTTCCGGGATAGACGGCGATGCAGCTGTTTGATGAT
>Ga0326727_10027308_pt1 | contig 10493 bp, 5 predicted proteins | sample MB2enrmetagenome_FD_207643 | JGI IMG/M metagenome (GOLD analysis project Ga0326727, IMG submission 207643) | Lab enriched peat soil microbial communities from McLean, Ithaca, NY, United States - MB29MY | ecosystem: Environmental > Terrestrial > Soil > Wetlands > Peat | place: USA: New York...
AAAGGAGATCGGCAATGTCGCTTCGAGATGCCAAGACCGGCCAAGTCACGAAGGAATATTCCATCGACGAACTGCGCGAGGCGGCGCGACTGATGCGCGGCTACAACCTGGTCGCGTTGTGCGCGGCAGGCTCGGGCCACCCCGGCGGCACGCTCTCCATCATGGACATTGCGGCGGCGCTTTATCTGCGCGCGGCCGAGCACGATCCCAAGAATCCTGACTGGCCCGATCGCGACCGTATTCTCTGGTCGGCCGGCCACAAGGCGCCGGCACTCTATGTGTCGCTCGGCATCGCGGGCTTCTGCGCCATCGAAGATATCGTAACGTTGCGCAAGCTCGGCTCGCCGTACCAGGGCCATCCGCATTGGCTCAAACTGCCGGGCGTGGAAATTTCCTCCGGCTCGCTCGGCCAGGGCCTCAGCGTCGCGGTGGGCATGGCGCTGGCCGCGCGCATCGATAGCGAAAAGCAGGGGGGCAAGAGTCACAAGATCTTCTGCCTGATGGGCGACGGCGAACAACAGGAAGGCCAGGTGTGGGAAGCAGCCATGGAGGCCGGCCACTTCCATCTCGACAACATCATCGCGGTCATCGACTGCAACCGCCTGCAGATCGACGGCTGGGTGAAGGACGTGATGCAGGTCGAGCCGCTTGCCGCGAAGTACTTGAGCTTCGGCTGGGAGGTGCTGCGCGTCGACGGACACGACATGAGCCAGATTGTGGATGCCCTGGAGCAGGCGCGCGCGGTGACCGGAAGACCAGTGGTCATCCTTGCCGACACCGTGAAAGGTAAGGGCGTGAGCTTCATGGAAAACCAGCCGGGTTGGCACGGCAAGGCGCCAAATCGCGAGGAACTGACGGCGGCGCTTGCGGATCTCGGTCTCGCCGGGCGCATTCCTGTGGATGATCTGCTTGCCAAGGCGAAACACTGGCAAACCGAAGCCTCGCACGCACTCGACGCGCGTGTGCCCCGCTACTCGCGCGATTTCTGGTGGAATGCGCGCGATGCGAAGCAAATCGACGCCATGCAAGTGGCGATGGAGCCCACGCGCAAGGGCTTTGGGCGCGCGCTTGCCGAATGCGGCGACGACGAGCGCATTGTGTGCATCGGTCTCGACATTTCCGGCTCCATCACGATTGCGGATTTCTATGCCGGCAAGCCGGAGCGCGCGCGGCGCTGGATCTCAATGGGTATCGCGGAGCAGTCGGCCACGGCGGCCGCTGCGGGCCTGGCGCGCGAGGGCAAGTTGCCCGTGCTCGGCTCCTACGCCACGTTTTCCGCGGCGCGCAATCTCGATCAGATTCGCGTTTCCATCTGCTACTCCAATCTCAACGTGCTGGCGGCTGGCGCGCACGCGGGCGTCTCGGTGGGCGCCGACGGCGCTACGCACCAGGCGCTCGAAGATCTTTTTGCCATGCTCGGGTTGCCGAATATGACCGTGGTTGTGCCCTGCGACGCGATCGAGACCCGCAAAGCCACGCGGCATCTGCTGCTCGAGCACGTGGGGCCCAAGTACATCCGCTTCGCACGCGAGGCAACGCCGATCGTCACCAGCGAATCCACGCCCTTTGTTTTCGGCAAGGCGAATGTCATCCGGCTGCGCGCGGAAGGAGCGGACTTCGTCGCCGCCTTCGAGACGCGCCTCGCCGAGGACTGTGCCGACGAGGGCGAGGATCTGACGATCGTCGCCTGCGGACCCATGGTGCCCGAGGCGATGCGCGCGGCATGGATTCTCAAACAGGAATTCGACCTGGAGACGCGCGTGCTGAATCTGCACACGCTCAAGCCCATCGATGCGGAGGCGATCGTGCGCGCGGCGCGCGAGACGGGCGTGGTAATCACGGCCGAGGAACATCAGATCGGCGCATTGGCCGGACGAGTGAGCCTGATTCTGGCCACGCATCCCACGCTCTACGGGGTCCCGGTTATCGCCAGCGCCATCGGAGTCAAAGACCGCTTCGGCGAGTCCGGCGCGCCGTGGGAACTGGTAAAAGTGTTCGAGTTGAGCGCGGAACATATCGCCGAGACGGCCCTCGAACTCGTCTCGGTAAAGAAACACGCCGCCGAACGTCTGGTGACGGCCTAGCGCATTTGCTCGGTCTCGTAGTCCCGCGGTCCCCGCCCTTCTTGTTCCCTTGTTCCCTCGGTCCCTTGGTCCCTGCTTTCTTACTCCGGCGGGCCTACAGTGATCACAAAGTACGACGCCGGCTCCGTCTGGCTGGCGTTGTAGACGGTGTGCTGGTCGCCGGCGATGCACACGCCCATTTCGCCGGCCACCAGGTCGCGCGTCACGCCCGCCGTCATCAGCCGCGCCGTGCCTTCGTGGATGCACCAGATCTCAGTGTGTTTGTGCGTGCCGATGGGCTCGGGCGGACAGCCCGGCGCAAGACGGGTAAAGTGCGCCTCGAAGCGGATGTTGTCGGGCAGCATCCCCATCAAAAATCGTTTCGACATGCGCGGCGACGGGTGCGGGCTGGCCGGCTCAATCTGCGGATAGCGACCGGAGACCAGCGGGGGCAGTGGCATGGGGGCGGCGAGCGGAGCTGCGGGCGCCTGGCCCTCGGCTTCGGGCGAGATGGCGGACGCGGCGGCAAGCAAGGGCAAAAGCGCGGAAAACTCTCGACGGTTCATCAGTGTCCTCTCGGATGGGGAATTCGTTCTGATTCAATTTACATTCTTTGCCGCTGGTTTACATTCTCTGCCGCTGCGACTCCGTGGGAATGTTGATCTGGACCTCGGCGCGAATGAATTCCTTGGGCAGATAGTCCGGCCCGGTCGATGCTTCCATGAAGGCCAGCGACTTGGTATAGATCTCATGCATCAGGCGCAGCGGCGAGCCCAGATTTGGCTTGGTGCGCAGTTGTCCCAGCGGCACGTCGTAACAGGTGAACTTCTGCGCCGGATCGTAGTGGAAGAGTTTGGGAGCATGTTGCGTGACGGTGTCAAAGGCCTCGGCCAGCGGCTTGATCTCGGCGGGATCGGTGGTCAGCATGGCCGCCTGTGCGCGCAGATAGCGGAAGCGCCACAGGCTCACGTCGAGCGCGGTATTGCAAGCGGCGAACTCACGGAACCAGTCGAAGCGCGTGGCAAGCTCGAGGGTCTGTTCCTCCATGAGGTATGGCATCGCTGCATTCAGCTCCACGAACATGGCGTCGATTCCGGCCAGGCATTTTTGCTTCTCCGCCACAATGCGCGCGATATTCTCCTTGGTTGGCTCCAGGAACTTTGCATATTCGGGCAGGTAGTAGCGGTTGGTGTAGCGCAGCAACGTTTCGCGACGTTCAATGTCGTTGGCAAAGTCGGAGTTGGTCGATGAGCCGTGCCCCAGCGGCGACCAGCAGAGGTTCGCGGCCTCTTCAGAAAGCAGCATGGCTTTGGCCATGTGCGGCGCGGCTTGCGCTGGGTACATCTGCGCCGCCCAGTCGGCGTAAATCTGCGTGACGCTCGCGTTCAGATTCCACGTCAGCTCGCGCCACGCAAAAATGTCCACACTGTTCAGCAGGTCGGCATACATGTCGTAGTTCGACTGATTCGTCCCGCCCGGCGTAATCTCCGCGCCTCCATCCGCGCCGATCAATTCGTGCGCTTTCTTCATCGTCCACGCGGTGTAGGCCACGGTGGCGGCAGGGAAGTAGTGACGCCCAATGGTCTGCCCGACCATCTGATACTCCACAATCTCCGGATGCGGCTTGCAGTGGCCCAGCAACGTTGTGAAACGCGGATCGGGCTCGCAATCGGAGTGGTAGACCTTGGTCTGGATCAGAATTTCCTTCGGCGTTTCGTTGATGACGCGCGACCACAGCTCGTAGTGCGACTCGCTGAAGTTGCTGTAGCCCGGCGCATGCACGTAATCCGCGCCCAGCCAGTGCGGACATCCCGAAGACCACGTTCTCAGGTGCAGCTTTTTGCCCATGGGCTGCACTGCGGCGTAGTAATGCGTGATGGCCACTTGCAACTCGTTCTTGAACTGATCGAGACCGTTCTTCCGGCAGCGCTCGTCGTGGCAAAAGATGCCGAACTGGTCCCAGAAGGTGCAGGCCACGCCGTCGGCCTGCGATTGCCGCGCGCACTCGCGCACGTACGCCTCAAAAAGCTTCCACGTGGCAGGATCGGAGGGACACAGCGCGGCTCTTTCCCAGGAATGCTCTACGGGCACGCCCTTGGCCGAGGGGTACACCGCAAGAAATGCGTTGTACAAATCCTCTGACCAGCGGCTGAAGTTGTTGCCGTAGGGCAAGTCGGCAAACGCCTCCACATCGGCATCGTGAAATTCCTTCACCAGCGCGGCATTGCGCTTCATGTCGTCGGCTTCCGCGGCGGCCAGGCGTTGCTGCACCGCGGGGCTCAGCTTGGCGTAGACCTCCGGCATTTCATCTTTAAGAGAAACGCTGGCATGGAGCTGCGAGACAAAGCTGTTGGCGCCCAGAATCGCCACCTGTTCGGCCACGCTGTGATCGGCATGATGCGCGGCAAAGCGCATGGCGAACTCGGGATTGCGCGCCCACAAACCCGCTGTTCGTTCGAGCCAGTGATGGGTCTCGCCTGCGGCAAACAGCAACGACCGCGGGCGCGCGCCACACACCATGAGGCCGCCATTCTGCGCCAGCACGGCGTAGCCGTCGCGCGTGATGGCGGAAGCCAGTGCGCCGCGCCCGTCTGTTACTACGCTCTTGAGCGCGAGGACGATTGCGCCTTTGCTGACCGAGGCCGCGCCGGAAGATTCATGAACCGCATCCTCGCCCAACCCGAGCTTCTTCGCGAGCATCTCCGCGGCGCTGCGCACTGCAGGGTGCGCTCCCGCGGGAACCAGAATCGCGGTGTATTTGGGTGCGGCTTGTGCGAGCAGATCGAGGCTTTCGCCCAGCGCGCCGGCAGCTGCGACGGACGAAGCCGTCTTCAAAAAGCTGCGGCGGGTGAGACTAGAAAAGAGGCTGGTCGATTCCGCAGTCATGGCCGATTCTCCTAAGGTTGCGCATCCGGTTGCGAAATCAGGCGCACCGTGCCCAGAATGCCCGAGGGCAGGGGCTGCAGATGATCCATATCCTGCGGCGTGAACTTCTCGCCGTAGCGCAGATTCAGCAGCCGGTAATCAGGCGCGGCGCGGCCCGCCAATTCGTTGATGGCAGTGTTGGCCACCACAATCCGGAGCTCATTCGTGCCCGCGTGCACCAGCGCCGTCACATCCAGCCGGTAGGGCGGATGCCACAAATCTCCTGCAGGTTTCCCGTTCACCGAGACCACCGCGACTTCGCGCACCGGCGGGTCGTACCAGGTGCGCGTTCCTGCCTGGTGGAGTTGCTCGCGCGGCACCGGCGTGCCCTCGCCAAAGTCCAGAATCACGCTGCCGGATTTCGCAACCGCCTCGGGAATCTCCACCGTGCGTGTGTAGATCGCCGTGCCGGAGTAATACTTTTGCGCTTCGTAGTCGGTCCAGGAGTGAAGCGTCTGCATGGTTTCCCCGGTTCCGCTCTTGTCGAAGGTCACCTTCCAGTCGTGGCTCAGATCGATGGGTGCGAACGGTGTGGCGGCTTGCTTCTGCGGCGGGAGCGCGGGTTTGTCGGTGAACACCACCACGCGCGATTCATACGGAGCGAGGTCGAAGTGGAGTGTCGGCCCGGGGCCCCCGCCCGTGATCTTTCCCGTGAACGGATCCCACCACTCTGCGCCGCCTTGGTGAGCACGAAACGTCGCATCGAACGAATGCGGCCGGTTGTCGGTGTTGGCGACGAAGTAAATCTGGGTTGAATGCAGACCACGATGAATAAAGCCAACCTCGGGCGTAACAGGGTTCATCACAACGTCGGGCTTCTCGAATGATGCTCGAAGCGCTGCGCCAAGTTCTGCGGCGCTGGCAACGATCTGCACGTTTTTCAGACCCGAAGCCGCCAGCGTCCGCGAAATCTCGGCGACGGCTGCCGAGTCGCGCGGCCCCTCGATCACTCCCGGCGCGCGCGAAGGCCAACTCTTCACCGCAATCACCTCTCCGCCACGCTGCGCAAACGCCTCGATGCACCTGTACGTGGCCAGCGGCAGCCGCTCCACGTTCGGCAATACCAGCACCGGATAGTACTGCATGCCAACTTTGTCGATCGCCGCCGAATCGATAAAGTCCATGTTGTAGCCCGCGTCGAGAATCGTGGGAACCAGATCGGGCCCGAGCAGCGTGCGCATCTCGTCGGTGACGGAGACGTGCCCCGGCCTGAAGTGCGCCTGCGCGTCTTCTTCCGGCAATAGAACGGCGACGTCGTAGACCGGCGAGCCCTGGCGCAGCAGGTAGCTCATGCGCGTGAAGTAGCCCATCACGTCGGGCATCACCATCCACCAGGGATTGTGATCGTTGAAGACGGCGGCGGCGTAGAACGACCATCCGGGGTCGCCAGCCGAGGGCGGCGAATACGGCCAGCCGTGGCCGACAAACTGATTGATGCCCTGCAGAAAGAACGTATCGGCCTCGGCCTTCATGTCGAGCGGCGTGGCGCGGAACGAAGGGGAATGCAGCCAGGTCCACGTCTCCGACGAAGTGACGGGCCGGCCATAGACGTGGCTTGCGGAAGTGGCCCAGCGCGTGGTCGAGAATCCGCTGTGCCATTGTGAACCCTCGCCCTCGGGCAGATCGACGAGCGCGTTGCTTGAGAGCGTCACCGCCGGCGAGCCGTAACTCTGCGAGCGGAACTTCGTGTGATGCTCGCGCGCCCAGGTGTTGAGCGGCGTCAGATAGTGTTCGTCGATCAACTCCGCGAGCGTGCGGCCCCAGTCGTAGCGCACGTCTGCGGCCCCGGGAGTCGTCCCCGCAGCCAGCTCCGGCAGGTGCGGGGTCAGATCGTAGCCGCGCCGCTTACGAAATTCGTCCAGCAGCTTCGGCGTCCAATCCGATTCGTATACTTCAAGGCTGTCGCTAAATACCGAGTAGGGAACATTCGGCCCGCACGCCTGGATTAGCGGATCGGCCACGTGCTGGATGTGATTTTGAATCGCCTCCATGCTGAAATGGTCGAGGACAAAACCCTCCGCGCCCACGGCCGCGCGCTTTACTTGTTGGCCGGTGCGGCTGGAGATGAAGAAGATCACGACATGAGGTCCGGTGATTCCCGCGGGCAACGTCAGCCGGTAGTCGTGGGTCGCGCTGAGCAGCTGCGCGTGGTCGGCGTCGTAGTTCTGCGGCGTTCCCGAAGCGAGGAATGCAGCCAGCAACGCTTCGCCGTTGCGAATGGACGGAACGGGAAGGGAAGTGGCGGCAGGCGGCACAACGTCGGCCACAATGCGCAGCCGCCCCGCGGCATCGCTGACCGGCACATACGCCCCGCCGTAGGGCCAGCCGCTGCCCAGCGTCATACTCAGCCGCAGGTTCAAATCATGTGCCGTCTGCGCTGCAAATCCCACCATGTCGAGATAATCCCTGGAGAGAAACGGCAGATTGCGAAATCCCTTTTGCGGATCGTCGAGCTCGAGCGCATAGACGGGTTGCAACTCCACGCCGCCGATGCCGCCCGCCTTCATGGTGCGCAGCTCGCGGGCAAGTTCGTTCTTCTCGACTGCCGGGCCGAACCACCACCAGCGCATCATGGGCCGTGCGTCCATGGGCGGCGTGGCAAAGCCGCTGCGAATCGCGGCGAGAGAATCGGCCGAGACATTGTTCTTGGCTGCGGCCTTTTGCGCTGCGCCGGGCAGTGCCGAGAGAACGAACGCAAAAGCAGTGAAGGCAACGACACAAACGGAGTTTTGAGTCTGGGAAAAGCGCATTTTTGAACCCCCGAGAGACCTCTGCCGCAGCCGCGCCACTTTTTCAAGCCGCGTGGTTGCCGCAGAGAACCCCCTCGGCGGTCCATAATACTGCCCGAAGATACAAATGGTAAACAAAATGTGGAAAGAAACTTTCAGCCTGAAGGCGGGAACGAACTGCTTTCGCAGGTCAACGAATCTGCCTGGATTCGCACAGGCGCGAGGCATGGCGGCGCAGTTGATGCATGGAGGCGTATGGTAATTTTCTAGTGTGCCCACAGAGAGTGCATTGGTCACGCCCGAGATCGAGCCTGATGATTCAGGTTCGAAACCACGATTTACGTTGTGGCACGGGGCAACGGCCGCGCTTCTGGCGCTGGGCTATTCCGGCTATTATTTTTGCCGCTCCGATCTCTCGGTGGTGTTGCCCGACCTGATGCGCGATCTTTCGCGTCATGGCATCACGCCAAGCGAAGCACAAATCCGCCTGGGATTCATGGCCTCAATGGGCACCGCCGCATATGCGCTGGGCAAGTTTTTCTCCGGAGCTCTGGCCGACACGCGCGGCGGCCGGCGGTTTTTCCTGGGCGGCATGGCCGGCTCCATTCTCTTTACGATCATCTTCGCGCTGGGTGGCGGGTTTCCCATCTTCACACTGGCGTGGATAGGGAACCGGCTCTTCCAGTCGCAAGGCTGGGCTGGGCTGGTGCGGGTTTCGTCGCGTTGGTTCTCCTACTCCACCTACGGAAGCGTAATGGCGGTGGTGAGCCTGAGCTTCCTGTTTGGCGACGCAGGATGCCGCTGGACGATGAGCGAATTGCTTGCCCATGGCGTGGGTTGGCGCGGTGTCTTTTACTTTGCCGCAGCAGCGCTCGGGGTTCTATTCCTCATCAACCTGGTGCTTTTGCGCGAGACGCCGGCCGAACGCGGGCTTCCGGCACCGGAAGTGAATCCGAGAAACGTGTATGCCGATGAGGAACTGGGCGCTGAACATCACCGGAAGATCGGCGCGATTCTGCGGCCCTTGCTCACCAGCTTTGCGTTCTGGCTGGTTTGCCTGCTGGCCTTCGGGACCACCCTGCTGCGCGAAACCTTCAACCTGTGGACGCCAACCTATTTTGTGCAGTTCGTAGGCCTGCTCCCGAGCGTGGCGGCCAGCCGCAGCGCACTCTTTCCTCTGTGTGGCGGAGTCTCCGTGCTGCTAGGGGGGTTTTTGAGCGACAGACTCGGAGCCAATGGGCGCAACGTGCTGGTCGTTGGCGGTATGACGGCATGCACCGTTTGCCTGGTGCTGCTGGGCCGTGTGACGGGCCATGCAGGCGAATGGGCGCCGACTCTTCTCGTAGGAATGGTGGGATTCACCTTGCTCGGACCTTACTCCTATCTGGCGGGCGCCATGTCGCTGGATTTTGGCGGCCAGCGGGGCAGTGCCACGGCAGCCGGCATTATCGACGGCTTCGGTTACATTGCAGGCTGGCTCTCGGGTGTTACCGTGGCGCGCATCAGCGTCGCGTACGGGTGGAGCAGCGCTTTTTTCGCGCTGGCCGGGGTGTCGCTGGTCACGGCTTTGGTGGCGTTGATTCTCACGGCGCACCACCGAAATCACCTATTGCAGAATTCGTAAGTTATGGAGAGCGCAATAGATACGTCTCCAGCGCAACAGCAACCGCGCTACGGAGTTATATTGAAAATAATCTCCTATTGACATTCTGTGGTCTTACCACTATTCTTCCGCGCAGCAGTAAGCCTTGACTTTGCCGACGCTCTAAATCGCCTCGAAGAAACGGCGGGGGAGTGTGTCGGCTGTGATTGTGGACAACACAACTATATGGAGGCATCCAAGCAAAATCCTATGACAACGATTTCTCATGAACATCAGACTTCTCAATTCTTCGGAGCCCTGAGAGTGCAGTTTGCGACGCATCATCTCCCAGGCGCCGGACGCCGTTCACTCTGCACGCTGGCGGGCATCGTCGCCGTCATCTGTCTGTGTTTCAGCTTCACCGCGGCCAGTTTGCACGCCCAGGGCTACGGAACCATCAGCGGCACAGTCACAGATCCAAGCGGCGCCGTAGTCACGGGCGCCTCGGTGACCGCCACTCAGGTGCAAACGGGAGCCACGACCACCACGGACACGGGCAAGGACGGCCGATATGTCTTTCCCACACTTCTGCCTTCCGGCTATACGCTTTCGGTCACCGCGGCCGGATTCGAATCCTACTTGCAGAAGGGCATCGTGCTCGAAGCCGATCAGGCGCGCACGATCAACATCAGCCTGAAGGTTGGCGCCTCGACGGCGACTGTCAGCGTCTCGGCCGACGCGCCGCAGGTTGACGTCACCACCGGCACCTTGTCGCAGGTCATCGACCAGGCGAGCTTGGGCGATATGCCGCTGAATGGCAGAGGCGCGGCCACGCTGGTTACGCTGGTCGCCGGCGTCGTCGACGCCACCAATGAGGGCAACGGCGTCAACCAGGGCAGCGGCAAGACGTTTTCTCCCTCCCTGCTCACCGTCGTCCAGGTAGCCAGCGTGAACGGCACGCTCCCCAATCAGGACAACTTCCTGTTGGACGGTGGCAACAACCTGGACGAAATGACGAACGTCAACGATCCCTACCCCATGCCGGATTCTCTCCAGGAATTCAGTGTGCAGACCAGCAACTACAACGCGGAGTTCGGCCAGAGCGCCGGCGCGGTAGTCAACATCGTCACCAGATCGGGCGGCGAACAGTTCCACGGCGATCTCTTCGAGTATCTGCGCAACGGCTTCTTCAAC
>Ga0326727_10027309_pt1 | contig 10492 bp, 14 predicted proteins | sample MB2enrmetagenome_FD_207643 | JGI IMG/M metagenome (GOLD analysis project Ga0326727, IMG submission 207643) | Lab enriched peat soil microbial communities from McLean, Ithaca, NY, United States - MB29MY | ecosystem: Environmental > Terrestrial > Soil > Wetlands > Peat | place: USA: New York...
CCGCGCGCCAGTCTGGGCTGACGGCTTACGATGCGGCGTACTTCGAATTAGCGGTCCGGCTCAATCTGCCCCTGGCGACCCTTGACGACAGGATGCGCGCCGCTGCCCAAAGAGCTGGCATTGAACTTCTGCGATGACCACTGCTTTATGGGTAGCGTGGCGCCTGTAAGGGGTCAGCCTTGATTGTTTGGAGAGCGTTCTGACGCTTTGCGCGTGCTGCCACCTGGCAGAGCATGGACAGCTTTTCTATCCAGTTCCAGCGGTCAGAGTTTGCAGCAAGCCAAAACCACGAAGGAAGTGAAAACCTTAATTGCAGTGATTTGCGGAGTTGACAATCCGCGGCCGTCGGCCAATTGCGAGGGACGAGCCCTTTAGGTTGGGGCCGGTGAAATCGGAGTGGACTTAGGCATAGGTGCGCCAGTGCGAGAGGGGCGCCACGGGGCCGCAGTGATATCACTTCGATCCAGCCGCCGATCCGTTCGGCCTGTGATCACGAACTTGCGGTTGCTGGCGACGGATCAATCGCGCGGGTATGGTTTGAAGTTGGTGCGTGCGGATTTTCCAGCCGGGCGAACAGAGGGGTCGGCGGCCGAGGATATCCGCCACGAGTCCGCCTATCTGCCGTCATGCTGGAAGCGCCCGTCCCGGAGGACAAAGATTTGGTGAAGGCCTTGGGCAAGAGCCAGCGGTCTATAGTCGCTTTGCGAAATCATTCACGCCGGCTTGCGGGATCTGCAGCAGGTCGTCCAGCGCAGTCGTGGGATGCCAACGCTTCTCGATCGCAGACTCACCGCCTGGCGTGCAGAGCCAGTTCGTCGCCAGCACCGCTGAGTGCCAGCTTAGAGGAAAAGCTCTTTGACAGCATCCTCAAGCTGCCTTTTAATCTCATCCCACTTTAGCGACCATCGCATCCGTGGCATTGCATCTGATTCTGCATCCGCGAAGTAAGTTAGGGCGCGCAGCAGATGGGCGCGGTTCGTGCTGCCATATTTCCGCGGCAGGAGTTCGAGCAGTTCACCCAGAGAAACATTCGGAAACTTTCTGAGGAAGCAGGCGACATCAACGAAATCCCGCTTGCTGCCCCGCTGGCCGGTGGCGAGAAGCTTCATCAAAGCGATGTCCTGGGGATCCGCAAGCGCGCCGAACTTCGTCTTATGGAGGGGGCGCAAGAGACGATAAGGGTAATGGAGGAACTGAACCTTGAAGCCGCCCATCCAGCACTCAACGCTTCCCTCCCCCATCCTCAAGTGCTCTGGGCTAGCGAGTATAGCAAGGCGGCGGGCCAGCAACTCGGGCCGGAAGGAACGCCTTGAGAAGAAGTCCAAATCGTTTGACTGGCGATGGCCCAAGTGGAGGGCCAGCCCACTCCCCCCAGCAAGATAGAAGGAGCCGAGCACGGGAAGGCCCGAAAGCGATGCCCACAACCTCAGAACCCGACCGGGGAGGGCCGCTGGGAAGGCTAGCCGGCTCTGACGTTCCTGAGAAGGATGCTTTGCCATAGGTGGGCCGTGTCCCGACTGAGCTTGCCGTTCTCCCTTGCTACCCGCGCAATGCGTGCCTCGCCATAGGTCCAGCGCAGCCAGTTCCAGTCTTCCAGATCACCTTTTTCGAGAACACGAGTGATGATGTAATCCCCGTGGCGAGCGAGGCCGACCTTTCGCCTATCCGTATCCCAAAATAGGCGGCTCATCGCGGCAGGCAGTTGCCGCGGTGGCCTCGCCCACCGATACTCATAGCGGCTCTCCTCTACATCCAGGAAGATTTTAAGCGGCGCCCCAGCCTGACGCCATGGTGTTTTTAACTGCTCCGCCAGGGAGCGCAAAGGCACGTTCGTCAGTACCCCCGCCATGAGCAAACGGAATAGCCTTTCGGTAGGGAAAGGGATGTGGCGAGCTCCGTTCTCCCAACGGGAGATAGTGACATTGGAGGACACCCCCAGCGCGTGCATAAGGTCTGAGGCAGTCCAGGAAGCCCGTTCTCGCAGGTAGCGGAATTCGACAGGTTCGAGGCGACAAGGCTTGAACAGGATGGCTTGATCCAGCAACGGGGCCCAGGGGGGCCAGCTGTGCCGGATGGAATCTAAGATGTCGGATTGTGATACAGGTTTAACCAAAGGATAACTTAGCATATGGAGACGGAGAGGTCAAGCAGCGGACGGATACGGCATACCCGGAGTTATCTCGGCACTTTGCAATCTGCGGGCCCTGTCGAATCGGGAGAGTAATTTCCTGCAGAGCTCACGGAATCAAGTTGTCAACCCTGCCGTTAATCGTGTTGCCAAGGCAAGATGAAAACAAGCCGCCACGGGAATGACTTGTTAGGGAATCTTATTACGGCGTGTGCTTACTTCCACATGGCCGAGCACAGGCAGATTTTATATTCAGTCCTTGCGGTCAGAGTTTGCAGCAAGCCAAAATCACGTGAGGAGTGGAGGCGTTAATTGCAGTGATTTCCGGAGTTGAAAATCTGGGGCGGCCGGTCAATAACAATGGACGAGGCCTCGGCCAGGGGCGGAGTGATATCGGAGTGGACCAACTCCGAAATGACCAGCCATGGGATCTTGGCAGATGGCGCGCTGCACAACAGCCCACTCGGCACCAGAGACGGGGCCCTTCGATCGGACGATGTTCTGTCGTGCACTTAACCCTCGACTGAGTTCATTGACTCAGCGTCAAAACCTTATGGAGGCGACATCTCAGAGGTGATTACATGTCCGACCCCTGCACCCCCGTTAGACTGATCAAAAAGGCAAGTCAGGACGAGATGCAAGGACATCATGACCGTAGGTTTCTACGAAGCGCGGACGCATCTTTCCGAGTTGCTCGACCAAGTGGCAAAGGGGAAGAAAGCCGTTATCACGCGCCGCGGCAAGCCTGCACCCCTGATTGGTCCGCTTCCCCAGAAGGGCGAGCGGGATGTAGGCGAGGTTGTCAAGGAGATGCTGGCGTTCCGGGAAGGCGAGGGGCTGGCGCCGGATGGCCGGTTGACTATTCGGGAGCTGATCGACGAGGGGCGCCGCTTTTAACCGGACGCCCGACCGGGAGGAGGCGTGAGGGCGAAAAAGGCAAGTAACCCGGCCTAGCCGAGTTCGTCCTCGACGGCTCGCTGGCCTTGGCTTGGTACTTTAAAGACGAGGTCGACCCGTGCGCGCATGCGGTTGCGGCGCGCTTTCCGGCTAGGCACGCCGCTGAGCCGGCAATCTGGCCTCTGAGATAGCTAGCGCCGCCAGCAAAGCATGGAAGTGCAAGCTGCCAATTGGCTGACGGTCCCCCCTTGCCGGCAAGTAGCGATGGACGGGCGAACCCTTGTGCTTTTCTCTGGTGGGAGGAGTTGTGACCATGATATAATGACTATGATTAGGAGCCGGGAATGAAGACAATGGCAGCAGGTTTGTTCAAGGCCCAATGCCTTGCGGTCATGGACGAGGTTCAAGCGAAGAGAGAGGCCGTGCTGATCACAAAGCACGGCAAGCCGGTGGCGAAGCTCGTCCCCGCCCGCAAAGAGACGGACGAGATTTACAATTTCGTACGAGGCAAGGGTACGGTTACAGGGGATGTCATTTCGCCCACCATCGAAGACTGGGGCGACCTCAAGTGATTCTCCTTGACACGCACGTGGTCGTCTGGCTAGCGTTTGACCCCAGTCGACTTTCCCGCAAGGCAATCTCTGCCATCTACAATGTGCGCAAGAAGGGAGACGGCCTGGCCATCTGCGACATCACGCTCCTGGAGTTGACGGCCTTGGTGAGCAAGGGACGTATCCATCTCGACATCAGCCTCGAGACTTTCCTGCGGGAAGTCGAAGCCCGATTCGTGGTCCTACCGATTACAGGCCGCGCCTGCGTGCTCGCCCTTGGACTTCCAGCAGCTTATCCCAAGGATCCGGCGGACCGTATTATCGCAGGTACTGCGCTGACCGAAGGGTTATCCCTCATCACGGCTGATCGCAAGATCCAGCGGTCAAATGCCCTTCCCACAATTTGGTGAGAGAAACGGCTCCTAACGGTTTCTTCTGTCGAAAAGCGTGGGTGCCCTGCTGGTGATCCTTCGGCTGGTTAGCCTTCTGCCGCCAAATTGTTAGGCGCGGCTCACGCGCAAAACTAGAGACAACAAACTAGAGCCCGCTAGAGGATGCTGAAGGAGAGCACAATGAGGAAAGTCAAGCGGATCAAGTTGGGAAACCAGCTTTACCAGCGCTTGATGAGTCGGGTGCAGGGTTGTACTCATACGCTTGGCGCAGGAATGTTAGAATAATTGCATGCCCCATGATTCGAAGAGGACGAGGGAGTTCAAGAAAGATCGAAGTCCCCGGCAGAGAAGCGAGGGACATGCGAAAACGATGGGGTGGGGAGCTTTTGGCCAGCACCTTCAACCGCCGCGTGCTGGAAATACCGAGGCTGAGGAGGCAATTCGAAACCACCGGCAGGCTATTGACCATGGTCCCGCTACGCCGTCTCTCCTACCCACACAGCCTCGATTACCCGCCGCAAGTGGGGGACGCGAAGCCTTACGTCCAACGTCAAACCCCGATTGCACGGGCATGTTGTTTACTTTTTCTGTTGGCCTTTAATTGGTTCCGTCAATGCGCCCTGGTTCTGAGAACCAGCGCAGGACTCAAGTATCGCCTTGTCTGCCGATCCGGTGGCCACCAGGAGGCCTGCATCCTCGACAAAGACCATGCTCGTGGACCTGAAGGCCCGACATGGTACTGCCTGGGATTCGGACGGAGGATCCCGGCCACAACACTGATGTTGACGTCCTGTGCCCTATTGCCTTTGGCTCTCGGTTATGTGCTGGCACGCGAGCGCCTGAAGATTCATGGTGCATCTCTTCACCCTGCGCAAGAGTCCCTTAAAGTCTCGTTTGCCGATCATTCGTATCTCCTAGCGGGCGACAAACTGGAAAAGCGAGTTGAATCATGTCAGAGCACTTAGTAGTCAGCATTTTCGGTGTGGGTTATGTTGGGGCCGTCTCGGCGGGCTGCCTCGCGAAACTGGGCCATCACGTCATTGCGATAGATAGCAGCCCCGAGAAGGTTGCTGCCCTGGCTGCAGGCCGAAGCCCGGTCGTCGAACCCCAACTCGACCAATTGCTCGCAGAAGCTGTACAGCAGGGCCGACTGACAACGACCCAGGAGCCCGAGCGCGCGGTCAAGAGCGCAGATGTGGTGATGGTTTGCGTCGGCACCCCGAGCAATCCCAATGGCAGCTTGAACACGAAATTCGCAGAAACGGTGTCACGGCAAATAGGCTGTGCACTATGTCATCATTCTCGGTATCCGCTGGTAGTCTTCCGGAGCACGATCTTGCCGGGCAAAGTCGAGGAACTCATGATTCCGCTCCTCGAAGAAACATCCGGAAAACGCGCGGGAAAAGACTTTGGTATCGCTGTCAATCCGGAGTTTCTCCGCCAAGGGAGTGCGGTGAAGGACTTCCTCCAGCCTCCCTTTACCCTCATCGGTACCCCTGATCCCAAGAGCGCGGCGATTCTGGGGCGGCTCTACGCCGATATCTCCGCGCCCTTCATTTGCACTGACCTGCGAACTGCGGCGGCGGTGAAGTACGCCTGCAACGCCTTCCACGCTGTAAAAATCACATTTGCCAACGAAATCGGCTCTTTCTGTAAAGCGCACGGCGTAGATAGCCATCGCGTGATGGACATCCTATGCCAAGACCACCGCTTGAACATCAGCAGCGCCTACCTGCGACCCGGATATGCTTTCGGCGGGTCGTGCCTACCTAAAGATCTTTCGGCCCTCCTTCACCAAGCCAGACGGTCAGATGTTTCTCTGCCCCTGCTAGAAGGTGCCCACCGCAGCAACGCGCAACAGATTCAGCATGCTGTGGAGATGGTTTGTGCCGCAGGGCATCAACGCGTTGGGCTGATAGGTTTGAGTTTCAAGCCCGGCACCGACGATTTCCGAGGAAGCCCGCTGGTTCTCCTGGCAGAAGGTCTTCTGGGTAGGGGATACAACCTGAGGATTTACGACCCGGACGTGGTTCTGGGCAGACTTATTGGAACGAACAAGCAATTCGTGGAGTCCGCCGTTCCCCACTTATCAACCCTGGTCACGGATCGGTTCGAGGATGTCCTGGAGCATGCCGAAACGCTCGTTATTGGGAAACGACTTGCCCAGTTGCCCGGCTCTCTCCAAGCAGCTCGGCCTGAGCTTTGCGTGATCGACCTCATTCGACTGTCTCCCGATGAGATCCCACCAGGAATCTGCTATCAGGGGATTGCTTGGTAGAAGCCTGCCCGGCAACGTCGGCCGAAATGCGGCGAGGTAATCCAGGAGCGCCTTCTGGTTGCGACGTATCGCTTGCCACTGGGAAATTACACTGCCGACCGAAGCACCGTCTTCAACACCATCAGGTGTTTTTCCCGTCGGCACCGAGTGTTACTCGCAAGCTTCACAGCGGTCTGCAGCTTGCTCTCCTCAAACGGTCGGTCAGAGACATTGGCGACGTCAAAGTACTGCACTGGGAAAAATACTGAATGTGGCCATCGCAAATAAGTTGGCTACCAGGGTAGGGCAAGCCCCGACAATCTATATTTCACCCCGGATTTTTCCCCACACCAAACCCAGATACTCGTAAACTGCCCTCTGCGAGACGCGAAGTTCCCCGGCGTCAGGGAAAAATTCCGTGTCGTTTCGGCAAGGCTGCATGACTTGAGCTGACCGAAATTGCTAACGTCTGTCTTTTGCCCCACGGGGCGAGGAGGACAGACGATGGCCAGCACGATCCCTGTAATCCCCCCCCAACATGCGGAAAGTTTACCAACGGCTCAAACGGTGCGGAGTTCGCACGCTCGCCGGGTGCCGATCCCGGAATCTCTGTGGGCCGCAGCGGCAGAGCTGGCTCGAGAACATGGGATTTACCCCACCGCGAAAGCTCTGCATCTGGAGTATGGCAAGCTCAAGCAGCGGGCGGAAGGAGCGGATCCGGCAGTCAAGAGGCGCGGGGCCGAGCTCCTGACAGCGGTCCCACGCCGCGTTCGGCGCACCGCAGCGCCGACATTTGTGGAACTCATTGCACCGGGGTCTGGCGGTTTTCCTGCGGGCGTGGTGGAGCTGGAGGGGCCGCGGGAACGGATGAGGATCGAACTCAAGGGTGTCGCTGCGGCAGAGTTGGTCGCGCTGAGCCGGGCGTTGTGGGATAGCGGGGCATGATTCAGATTAATGACGAGCGGTCAATAATGCGAAGGAAATCCTTCCGGCGCAATTAACAGGGCATTCACATCATGTTCATCTCGCCATAAAAGGACTGTGCGACTCTGGGTTCTCAACCCCGGAGGCACAGATGTCCAATCAATGTTCCAGCGACGACAGGTGGCTTTCAAAACTAAGAGGCCATTTGGCGGAGGAAGGTTCCCTCACCTCAGCATCACCGCGTAGACTGGAACGACGCCGGCAAGGGCGCTGCAGGCGAAGAGTGATGTCAAAACCATACTCCTCAGTTACAACGCAGCATGCAGGAATCAGCGTGCCATTTGTAAGCCGGGTCTCGGCTCCAGATTCCTCCGGAACCAATCCACGGTCCGCTCCAGCCCCTCTTGGAAGCTTACTGCTGGTTCGAACCCCAAAGAGCGCCGGGCCTTTTCAATCTCGGCCTGGGAATGGCGCACGTCTCCCAGCCGCGCTGCTGCGCACTCGGGTTCCAACTTGCGTCCCACGATCGCGGAGAGAGCGGCGAGGAGGTCATTGAGAGTATGTCGTCCGCCCGTGCCGATGTTGAAGACCATACCGCCGACACCCTCCGCTTGGCAGGCGAGCAGATTGGCCTCCACAACGTTATCCACATAAGTAAAATCGCGAGATTGTTCTCCATCACCGTAGACTATGGGCCGCGTGCCCCGCAACGCCGCTTCGACAAAGCGCGAGATGACGGCGGAGTACAGAGAGTGGGGGTCCTGACGCGGACCAAATACGTTGAAGTAGCGAAGAGAAACTGTCGAAAGGCCGTAAATCCGATGGAAGACCACGCAGTACTTCTCCGCAGCGAGTTTAGAAAGAGCATAAGGGGAGAGAGGATTCTCCCGCATGGTTTCCACCTTCGGCAGGAGCTCCGAATCACCGTAGACGGAAGAGGAACTTGCGAGCACGAACCGCTTTGCTTTGGAGTCGCGGGCTGCCACCAACAGGTTGAGCGTAGCGGTGACGTTCGCGTTGTTGCTTCGGATGGGGTCCTCCACTGACCGCTGGACCGAAGGGATTGCGGCTTGATGGAGCACGTATTCCACCCCCTGCACCGCCGCTTTGCAAACGGAAAACTCCGCAAGGTCACCCTCAAGCAGTTGGATGCGCTCGAGACAATGGGCGAGGTTTTGTCTGAACCCCGTGCTGAAATTATCGACCACCCTGACCGAGTGGCCCCGTTCGACCAATCGGTCGACCAATGCCGAGCCAATGAACCCGGCGCCGCCGGTTACCAGAAAGGTTGTCATGGTCCTCCTTTGCAAAGCCCCAAGAGTCAGGATACGCTATAAATGTAGCTTACAAAGCAACTGTTGTCAAGCCTTGACGTGGCCTTGACGTGACCTTCAACGTTCCGTTCATCTGCAGTCTCCGTTTGGGGACCGCAGTTTTTGGAACAGGCAAAGTGAAAGACGCCTTAATTCTCGACGCCCGGCTGGGCTGGATCCGGCTGAACTCCAGATGGAAGTCAGTACGCCCTTATCGAGCGGACTTCGCTCGGACCGATCCACGGGCTAACCGAAGTGAGCCGTCGTGCGGATTGCGCGGCCGTCTTCACGGTTTTCGTCGCGGATGATCACACTCGACGGATCTCCCGGCCCCCGGTTTTCCGTGCCCACGAGCCGCATTGTAGCCCGGATTGAACTGTATGGGCCAGATTACTCGCAGGTAACGGCGCAGTCCTATAAAAGGGGATGTCCTATAAAAGGGGATGTCAAGAGAAATATTACCCCTTTGGCTCGGTGCCGAAGATGTTTTCGTCTCGGCATCCAGCCCCGCTGTTTGAACAGGCACCCGCGAGGTGCGAGTTCTCTTGCTCCTGCTTGTGGTCCCGGTTCGCTTCTTCCCCCGAGGCGACGAGGCTCTCTTCCCTCCCTGCAATCCCATTTCAATGTCGTGACGGCGCCCTTCGGTTCTCGAGACTGGCAAGCCGGAAGGTGGCAGAGTTGCCAACCATGGTCCTATCGGAGACTCGTGGCCTTTAGCTTTCTTCGGTCATCCAAATGTGAAGTTGTTAAGAATGTGGAGTTGGCACGCCAAGGCGCCGCAAATCGCGGTGTCCGGTATTTCCAACTCCACATTTCTACGTAGCATCGGAATGGCCGCCATCCAGTGGCCTAATCCACTTTTGCGAGGTACCGATGCTACATTCTCTATTTCCCCGGGCTCATCGCAGGTTTCTCTCCCTGCCATTGTTGGGGCTGGTCGCCGACGGCTTTGACGATTGGCTTGCCGTCAATGGCTACACCCGAGTCTCGCGCAAGAATTCAATCCGCATGCTGCCGCATGTGGATGCCGACCTTCGAAGCCGTCAGCTTAAGGAGGTTGCCAACCTAACCCACCCGGTTCTCTGCGATTGTTGGAGGACTCTCCTCAAGATCTTTCCCTTTAGAGCAAGAACCGTGCGGACATTGGAACGATATCTGGCCGCGAACGGTTTGATCGCTGATGGTAAACCGGCTACAGGAACTCCCCCCGTCTCGATGCTGATCGAAGAGTATGCGAACTACCTGCGCGAAGTTCACGGCTTCGCTGCATCTACCGTTTCGAATCACCGCTATACGGTGCAGTGCTTTCTGCAGCACTTAGACGAAAAGAAGATCGCGCTGAAAAAGATCCGGGTCCCGCAGATCGAACTACATCTTTGTTAGTCCCCAAACGCAATCTGGAACTGCGGTGACCGATTGCATCGCGAGTGAAGGCTGCGTGCTAAGTTACACGATCACCACCACTCCGTCGGCCACTCTTAGCGGAGGAGGAGAATTTGGCGGTGGTGCCAGCGGAATGATAATCGATACGCAAAATACCACTGTGAGTGGGACGCCCCAGCTTTACTTTGGAATCCTGGACAGTCAGTCTTGCACAGGGGCCGGCGGCGTAGGAACCGGCACGGGTGGATGCGGCATACAGGCTTCACAAGCGGCGCCCTGAGCGCCGATAGATGGATCCGTAGTAGGGCTAACGGCAATACTGAGTTTGATCCGACGCTTACGGGGCGTACAATGACGTGGGCGAAGGGTTGGCAGGCCTTGCAGCAATCACCTTGGATAGGACTCGGCTTTTGGGCGGATCGCTACTTTCTTCAGGGCTGGAACGTTCACAACACCCTCGTCGACGCCTTGATGCAGAGCGGTTATCTGGGCATAGTCCCGTTCGTCATCGCCTTCGTATGGGTGTGGGCGGGCATGCTGCGTTTCTACTCCAGCAAGCCCGCTGGAGAGGCCAGTTCACTGCCCGGCGAACTTCTGGGCGTCATGACCTTCCTCACCGTATACTCCGTAACAGAAACCACCGCTAG
>Ga0326727_10027310_pt1 | contig 10492 bp, 11 predicted proteins | sample MB2enrmetagenome_FD_207643 | JGI IMG/M metagenome (GOLD analysis project Ga0326727, IMG submission 207643) | Lab enriched peat soil microbial communities from McLean, Ithaca, NY, United States - MB29MY | ecosystem: Environmental > Terrestrial > Soil > Wetlands > Peat | place: USA: New York...
AGCAAAAAACACCTTCTCGCACAGGGCTTGCCCATTTTGGGATTTTCATGCAACGCGAAAAGAGGGACGGAGATGACTCCGTCCCTCTTTCTTGTCTCCCCATGTTTTCCGGGGAGATCGACCTTGTTGAAAATCAGGCGACGGCCTCGCCGCCGCGCAGCACCAGCTGCGGGCGTTCCGTAGCCTGCTCAATGAAGCGGTCCAGGTGCATCACCTGTAGCATCTCGCGGACTTTACTGCTGGCGCGGGTGATGGAAACCTGCTTGCCGCGCTCGCGGGCAAGCTCTAGCACCGAGGCCAACGCGCCTACGCCGCCGCAATCGAGCGAACGAACCCCGGCGAGATTAATCGCCAGCACATCGAATCCGCCCAGCAGCAGCATGGCGCTGCGGCGGAAGGCCTCGGCTTCCTTTCCGGCGATCAGTTTTCCGTGGCAGGACATGGTGACGCGCTCGCGGCCGGTACGAACTTCAAGAATCAGATCCATTGCATTCCTCGGCTCACACACTGCTCTTCTCTTATACGAGTCCAAGCCTATGGAAATGTAGTTTCAGCTCCATGAAAGGTAAATAAAGAATGCGTGAAGGGGGGAATTACGGAAGTGAGATAACTGAAGTCAGATGACTGAAGTTAGATGACTAAAGATTAGAGTGAATGCCGGTGTCCACCTCGTCCAGTTCGCGGGCGCTATACCTTCGCCAGTTGATCCAAAGGATTCTGGCAGCGGCCATTAGCGGCACGGCAAAGTAGATTCCACCGACCCCGGCGATCTCACCCCCGGCCAGCACCCCGAAGATCGCCGCCAGCGGGTGAATTTCAACCCGTCCGCCCATAACCCTCGGAGAGACAACGTAGTCCTCCAATCCGCGCCACAAAAGAAGGAACAGCAGGATGAGCAGCAGGTGGTTGTAGTTCAGGGCAAAGCTCACGGCCAGAATCAGCGCACCGGCCACCAGCGGCCCAACAAACGGGATGAACTCCATCAGGCCGCCCATCGTTCCCAGCGCCAGTGCATACGGCACGCGCATCAGGGAGAGCACAAGGATATACACCGCTCCCGAGATGGCGGCCAGATAGAGCTGCGCGCGGACGAAATGCGAAAGCATCTCATCCAGGTCTCTCATGACCTCGGTCAAAAGCCGCCGGCTCGCAGGATCCTCCAATATGCCCTCGATGCTTTTCGCGAAGTGGCTCTTTTCCTTAAGGAAGAAGACGGCGAGGATCGGGATTAGCACCAGCCAGAGAACGTTGCTTGCGGCCTCGGTGATCTTGCTGCTCTGCGCGCTGAGAGTGGCCAGCACTTGGGCGCGATGTCCGACGATGAATTCCTGCACCCTGAGCTGCGTCGGTTCGCTCCATCCGCGGGCGCGGCCCACCTGCTGGGCGATTCTGCCGCTGGCGACCTTGTCATAAAGATCGGGAGCAGCCTCATAGAGATGCCGGCCCTCCTCGGCAACGCGCGGTCCCACCGCCAGACCGACGGTCATCATGGCCGCGATGATGGCGATATAGGTGATCGCGATGGCCACACCGCGCCCAAGATGCAGCCGCCGCTGCAGCAAGCCCACGGCGGGCTCCAGCAGGTAGGCAAAGAGCATGGCGAAAAGGAAAGCGAGCAGGGGCTTGCGCGCAAACCAGATGAAAGCCAGCACCGCCCCCGCCGTCAGCACGGTGAATAGGACCCGCAACGTGTTCCGGTCAAGCAAGCTCATTCTGATCCCCGCCAAGTCGATTCATTGTAGCCCAGCCCCCGCGATCCAGCGTCTGCGACCGGAGCGTCCTCGGCTTCCCCACATTCGCCAAAAGAAGGCGAATATGGGCCACCAAATCCGGATGTGAGGCCAGATTCCATGCGAGACGCTCCTTTCGCCATAAGTTGCTTCCGGTGAACCAGTGAGCATAGAATCAAGTACATATCTCCGTCGCCGGTGAGGGCTCTTGAAACCCGTTGTGGCCATCTATCCCGGTACATTTGACCCGTTGACAAACGGTCATCTGGACCTGATCGAGCGCGGTTCCAGGATCTTCGGCGAGCTGGTTGTGGCGATCCTGCGCAACTCCGAGAAGACCCCGCTGTTCAGCGTGGAAGAGCGTCTGGAGATGCTGCGGGAGTGTACCAGCCCGTGGCCGAATGTGCGTGTCGAGTCTTTCGAGGGGCTCCTGGTGGATTACGCGCGGCAATCCAAAGCCCAGGTGGTTTTGCGCGGTGTGCGCGCGGTGAGCGATTACGAGTACGAACTGCAGATGGCGTGGATGAATCGCCAGCTCGATAGCAGCCTGGAGACGGTCTTCATGATGCCTGCCGGCGCTTATCCGTATCTGAGCTCGAAGCTGGTGCGCGAGATCGCATCGCTCGGTGGCGCTCTCTCCAGCATGGTTCCGCGCTCGGTGGAAGTCCGGTTGCGCGAGCGGCTCGGTGTAGCTCCGCTGACTCGAAAGTAGGTTTCCGTCCCCGCCTCCGGGGAGAGAGCAAATTACGCAGCGAAAGGATTTTTGCAGTGTCATCAACCGCAGGAGCGACCTCGTTTACGGCCCGCATCGGGCGCATTGAAATTTCGGCCACCATGGCCATCAACAACGAAGCCACCACCATGCGCGCGCAGGGCGTGGACCTGGTGGACTTCGGAGCCGGTGAGCCGCACTTCGCCACGCCCGAGCACATCAAGCAGGCCGGCGTCGAGGCGATCCAGAAAAATTTCACCAAGTACACGCCGGTCGCCGGCATCAAGGAGCTACGCGAGGCCATCGCCGCCCGCCATCGCGCCGACTTCGGCTCCAGCTACAGCTGGGATGAGGTAATCACCGCCACCGGCGGCAAGCACGCGCTGTTTAACACCTTCCAGGTGGTCGTTGATCACGGTGATGAGGTCGTCATTCCGGTGCCCTACTGGGTCTCTTACAAAGACATGGTGGAGTTCTGCGGCGGCAAGTGCGTCTTTGTGCAGACGCACGCAGCCGAAGATTTCCGGCTGACGGCGGAGATGGTCGAGAAAGCGGTTACGCCGCGCACCCGCGTCATCGTCCTCAACTCGCCCAGCAATCCCTCCGGCGCGGTGATCTCGGCTGAAGACCAGACGGCGATCCTCAAACTGGCGGCTTCGCGCGGCATCTACGTGATGAGCGATGAGTGCTACGTCTATCTGGACTACACCGGCCATCCGTTTTCGCTCGGCTCGCTCCCCGAGTACAAGAATTCGCTGCTGCTGATGGGCTCGCTCTCAAAGACCTATTCGATGACCGGCTGGCGCCTCGGCTACGCGATGGCGCCGAAGTCCGTCGTCGGCCAGATTCAGAAGCTGCAGAGCCAGTCGACCTCGAATCCGACCTCGGTGGTGCAAAAGGCGGCGGTGGCCGCGCTGACCTCGTCGCAGCAGTGCGTCGCCGATATGCGCGCCGAATACATCCAGCTGCGCGATCGCATCGTCGCCGGATTGCGCTCGATTCCCGGAGTGAAGTGCACGCTGCCGGAAGGCGCGTTCTACGCCTTCCCGGATGTAAGCGCCGTTGCCGCCCGCGCCGGCATCGACACCGCCGAACTGACTTCGCGCCTGCTCCGCGAAGGCCACGTGGTTGCGGTTCCGGGCGAGGCCTTCGGAATGCCCGGTCACATCCGCTTCTCCTACGCAACCTCGGCCAAGGAGATTGATCGCGGACTGGAGCGGGTGCGCGCCTTCTTCGGATCGCTGTAAGATTCTTTCGGGGAGCGCGGGCATCCCACGCTCCCCAACTCCTCTCCCACTCACGGAGACCTGCTTGCGATGTCCGCACTCTACCCGCTACTGATTCAGCCGCAATTTCACGAAAGAGTCTGGGGTGCCCGCGACCTTCGTCCGTACTTTCATCGGGCGGTGGAAGGCGAGCCGATCGGCGAGGCGTGGATGACCGGCGAGGAGTGCCAGGTATCGAACGGTTCGCTCGCCGGACGCACCCTGCGCGAGCTGGCGGCCGAATTCGGCGCCGAGCTCACCGGAGATGCCGCGCCGCAGCCATCGCGATTCCCGCTGCTCATCAAGTTTCTTTTTCCCCGGCAGAAGCTCAGTGTGCAGGTGCATCCCGATGACCGCCGCGCTCAGCGCATCGGCGAGCCCTGCGGCAAGTGTGAGTGCTGGTACGTTGTTCGCGCGCTGCCCACCGCGCAGATCGGCCTCGGCCTGCGTCCGGGAATCAATTGCGAGATGTTCCGCATGGCGATCGAGTCCAACCAGGCCGAGCATATGCTCAACTGGCTTACCATTCGAGCCGGAGAGATGTACTACGTCGATGCCGGTACGGTTCACGCTCTTGGGCCGGATTCGATCATCGTCGAGACCCAGCAGAATTCCGATCTCACCTATCGCCTCTATGATTACGGCCGGCCGCGCCAGCTCCATCTGAAAGAAGGGATGGAGGCCATCGAGGAAAGGACCGGCGCCGGGCGAGTCGAGCCGCGGAGGTTGAACGATGGCCGCGAGTTGCTTATAGCATCGCCGCGATTCGTCGTCGAAAAACTCAAGCTGCGAGAGCCGCTCACGCTCGTGCCGGAATCCCTGCGCAGCTCGCTGCAGGTGCTGGTTCCAATCGAGGGCGGAGCCGTCATCGAGTGCGCCGGCTGCCAGCCGGTGACGGTGATGCAGGGCGAAGCCGCCGTCATCCCCGCCGCGCTCTCCGATGTTCTTCTGCGCCCGCAATGGAGCGTCGAACTGCTGCGCATGAGCCTGCCCGCTCATTCGCTGCCCGAACCGGCTACAACTCTGTATTCCGGCGGTGCTACGATGCATCAGGACTGATCGTAAGGAGCCATCTTGGCGAAATCTAGCAAGCCTGATTTCTATCCTGTCATTCTGGCCGGAGGCCGCGGCACGCGCTTCTGGCCGCTGAGCCGCAAGCGTTTTGCAAAGCAGCTGCTGCCGCTCAATTCCACCCAGTCGATGATCCAGGAAACGGAGGCAAGGCTGAGTCCGCTGGCCCGCGCCGAAAATTTCTGGGTGATCACCAATAACGATCTGCGCCCCAACATCCTGCGCCAGCTCCGCCAGCTGCCGCGCAAGCAGATTGTCGCCGAGCCCATCGGGCGCAACACCGCGCCCGCCATCGGCCTGGCCGCGTTCATCCTCTATCGGCAGAATCCGCGGGCAGTCATCGGACTCTTTCCCTCCGACCAGGTCGTCCTCCGCGAAAAGCAATTTCAGAAAGACCTGAAGGCCGGCGTAGCGCTGGCCGCCACCGGAGAGAACATCGTCGTGATGGGCGTAAAGCCCACGCGCGCCGAGACCGGCTACGGATACATCGAGACCGGCGAGCTATATTCCGGCAATATCCTTCGCGTCCGGCGCTTCCGCGAAAAGCCGGAAAAAGCGCTGGCGGAGAAGTTCGTCGCCGCCGGAAATTTCTTCTGGAACAGCGGAATCTTCCTCTGGTCGGCCGCGACGCTGGTCAACGCTCTGCGCCAATATCTGCCAGCAACCGCCGCGAATCTCGAAAAGATCGCCGCCGCCCGGGGAACAGCCAAGTTCGAAGCGACCTTCCGCCGGCTTTATCCCAAATGCGAAGACAAGAGCGTTGATTACGGCATCATCGAGCCGCGCTCGGCCCTGGGCGAGTCCGAAGCGAATATCTACTGCATTCCCGCCGACTGGGGATGGAACGACCTCGGCTCGTGGACAGCGCACTTCGAACACCGCATCGCGCAGGGCGAGCACAAGGACAACGTCGTCACCGCCGCCGGCAGGTTCATGATCGACGCGCACGGCAACTACATCCACGCGCCCGCGAAATTCGTCTCCGTCATCGGCGTTGAGGGACTGGTGGTGGTCGATACCGGAGACGCACTGCTGATCACCACGCTCGAGCGGGCGCAGGAGGTCGGCAAGATCGTAAAGCACCTCGACCAGCAGAAGCTGAGCAAACTCGTGTAGTCGGGTATTAGGACGTCGGGTGGCCCGTTCAAGCCATCCTTTGGCTTGAGCGGGGTAGTTGGTTGGGGCGGCAGGATCGGAAGAGTGGCGCAGCAGATCAAGTTCGGAACCGACGGCTGGCGCGGCGTCATCGCCGACGACTTCACTTACGAGAACGTCCGTCGCGTCGCCCGCGCCATCGCCGCCTACGTGCATCGCTATGAAGACGCCTCGCGCGGAGTGCTGGTCGCCTACGATACGCGCTTCGGCTCCCGCCGCTTCGCCCAGCTTACGGCAGAGACCATCGCCGCCAGCGGTATCGATGTGCAGATCGCCCGCGAGATCACGCCCACGCCCGCGCTCAGCTACATGGTGCGCAAACTCGAGGCCGCCGGCGGAGTGATGATCACCTCCAGCCATAATCCCTGGGACTGGAACGGAGTGAAGTTCAAGGCCAGCTTCGGTGGCTCCGCCACTCCGGCCATCACCAGGAAAATCGAATCCCTGCTGGACGCCGGTGGCCCACACCCGCCCTCTTCTGGCGAGTGTGGGGCGATCACAGAGGCCGACTTCAAGACCGACTATATCGCCGCCATCCGCGCCTTTGCCGATCTCAAACTCATCGCGCAGGCCAAGCAGAGGTTTGCCATCGACGTGATGTACGGCGCCGGACGCGGCATTCTTGCCGGCATCTTCAGCGAGCTCGGCGTGCCGCACGTAGAAATTCACGGCGAGATCGATCCGATGTTTCCCGGCATGAATCCCGAGCCGATTCTGCCGCACCTGCGCGGCCTGCAGCAGGCGGTGGTCGCGCACGGCTGCGATGCCGGCCTCGCCACCGATGGCGACGCCGACCGCATCGGCGCCGTCGCCGAAGACGGCTCACTGGTCGATGCGCACAAGTGCTTCGCCGTCCTGCTGGAGTGGCTGCTGAAGCGCAAGCAGTGGCCCGGCGCGGTGACGCGCGCCTTCAACACCACCGGCATGCTCGACCGCATCGCCCGCGCCTACGGACGCGAACTCATCGAGCACGGCGTCGGCTTCAAGCACGTCGCCGATCTCGTGCTGCAAGGGAAAGAGATCCTGATCGGCGGCGAGGAGTCGGGCGGCATCGGCATTCCGCGCTTTCTTCCCGAGCGTGATGGCTCGCTCAACGCGCTGCTGCTGGCCAACGTTATGGCCGAAGAGGGAAAGACGCTCGGTCAGCTCGTCGAAGCCCTGCAGCAGAAGTACGGACGCCACTACTACGGCCGCCGCGACCTGCGCCTCACCGAGGAGGCCAAGCAAAGCGCTCTGCGCCGCGCCGCCGCCCGTCCGGCAGCGCTCGGCAGCTTCAAGGTGCTGCGCATCGCCGACCTCGATGGCTACAAGCTTTTTCTCGACGCTCCCACCGGCGGCAACGGAGCCGAAGCCTGGCTGCTGCTGCGCGGCTCCGGCACCGAGCCACTGCTACGCGTCTACTGCGAAGCCGCCTCGCCGGAGCTGGTCGAGGAAATCCTCGACGCCGCAGTGGAGTTTGTGAGCGGCTCAAAGTAAGAGCTACCGCTCCCGCACCGTCAGCTTCCCCACCACCAGTTCATCGATCTCCAGCCGTTTCACCCGCGCCCGGCCCACGGCGAGCTTTCCGATGGCCAGTGATCCGATGGCAACAGCTCCAGTCGCCAGTGCGCCCAGCGCAAAGGCCCCCATCGCCAGCGCTCCCCACGAGCCCGTGCCCACCGCGGCTGCTCCCACCACCCTTGCCTTGCTCTTCTCTACCCCCGTGTGTCTGCTGTGGCGCTCGAACATTGTTCCTCCTTGCGATTCTGGGCCGATCGGCGGCCAAACCCTGCCCCGCATGCCGGGTTTGTTATCCTCGATGTGATGAATAAGATGGTAATTTCCAACCTGGTGCACCGGCCGCTGCGCACCCTCATCAGCGTTTTTGCGATTGCAATCGAGATCACGTTGATCCTGCTCATCGTGGGCCTGTGCATGAGCATGCTCAACGACAGCGCCGAGCGGCAAAAAGGCATCGGCTTCGATGTGATGGTCACGCCGCCCGGCTCCAGCTTCCTCACCGGCATCACCGGCGCTCCGGTTCCAATCAAGGTCGGAGACAAGCTGCGCGCAATTCCGCACGTCACCGCCGTCGCCCCGGTCGTGACCCATTTCATCACCACCGGCAATCCCGAGGTCATCAATGGCGTCGAGCTCAATCCGAACTCGCCCAACGATTTCGACAAGATGGGACGGCCCTTTCGCTACCTCGCCGGAGGTCCGTTCCAGGGGCCAAACGACATGCTGGTCGACGACCTCTTTGCCGATCAGCATCACACCAAGGTTGGCGACCACTACACCGTGCTGAACCAGAGCTTCCGTGTCTGCGGCATCGTCGAGCACGGCAAGGGCGCGCGACGCTATGTTCCCATCGCCACGCTGCAGGACCTGCTGGGCTCGGAGGGTAAGGCCAGCCTCTTCTTCGTCAAGACCGACTCGCCGGAGAACGCTTCCTCGGTGGTCGCCGCCGTCAAGCAGATTCCGGGCATGGATCAGTACGTGGCGCGCTCGCTGGCCGAGTATGCCTCGCTGATGACGGCCAGCAACATTCCGTTCCTCAATACCTTCTTCAACATCGTCATCGGCATCTCGGTGACCATCGGCTTCATCGTCATCTTCCAGTCGATGTACACGGCGGTAATGGAGCGCACCCGCGAGATCGGCATCCTGAAATCGTTGGGCGCCAGCCGCCTCTACGTGCTCAACGTGGTGCTGCGCGAATCCTTCGTGCTGGCCGTTGGCGGAGTACTGATGGGACTGGCGCTCACGGCGGCGGCCCGCGCGGTGATCAATCACATCTTCCCCACCCACGGCATGGTGTGGGATAGCTACTGGGTGCTGCGGGCAACACTGATCGCAATCCTGGGAGCCCTCGCCGGAGGTCTGTATCCGGCACTGCGCGCCGCGCAGAAGGACCCCATCGAGGCGCTCGCCTACGAATAGCGGAATCAACGGGAGCGATCCAGCCCCGGCCTGCGCCGGGGCTTCTTGCTGCCGCAGCGGAGGCGGCGAAAGTCTGGCGAAGCTCGATCGCGGCACAGGAATCGCCCCCCGAGCGTTCCCCGGGTCGTGATATACTTTCTGAGATCGGGAGATGGTTTCCGGAGGTGCGAGAGCGCCGCCGGATCGTTGCGCCTCTGTCAGCGTTGACAGTGAACTCTGACATGCGCTACCGTATGGTTTTTCGGCTGTCCTGCGGTTGCCCGCCTGACGGTTTCAGTCGTCGTGGATCGCATCGGCCTCACCGGCCGGGATCTGCAAGCGGATCTGCTGACGGTTTGTCCCGCACGAATTGTGCAGAAGCCCCAGAGAGTTTCTGGGTTCTTCCGACGCCTCCTGCGAATATTTGCTTGAGGCGTGTTGCGGTGCCTGCCGGAAAAAGCGCTTGTCATCGTAGCTTTTTGAATTTTTTGGAGAGTTTGGAATGTCAACCTATTTCCCCAAGGGGGAGATTGCGCGCAAGTGGTATGTGGTCGACGCCGACGGGCAGACGCTCGGGCGTCTCGCCTCGCGTGTCGCGCGCATCCTGAGCGGCAAGGATAACCCCAAGTACACGCCGTTTCTGGATACCGGCGATCACGTCATCGTCCTCAATGCCGCCAAGGTCAAACTGACCGGGCTGAAGGCGGGCGCGAAGGTATATCGCCACTACACCGGCTTTCCGGGTGGTTTGCGGGAAGAAGAATTTACCAAGCGCATGGTTCGGAAGCCCGAGCTGGTGGTGCAGGAGGCCATTGAAGGCATGCTGCCCAAGAGCCGTCTGGGCCGCGCCATGGCATCAAAGCTGAAGGTATATCGCGACGACAAGCATCCGCACCAGGCGCAGCAGCCTGTGGCGGCGGCTCCGGTCGCCTGAGGATTCAAGATCGCATGGCTGAACTGGTTCAATACTACGGAACGGGACGCCGCAAATCGAGCGTCGCCCGCGTCTTCCTCCGCCCCGGCACCGGCGTCATCAAGGTGAACGGCAAGGCTTTCGAGGAGCACTTTGTCACCGATGTGCAGAGGATCATCGCCCGCCAGGCTCTGATTCTCACCGAGACCTCCGGCAGCTTCGACGTGATTGCCAACTGCTCCGGCGGCGGCATCACCTCGCAGGCTGGCGCGGTTCGCATGGGCGTTGCCCGTGCGCTGCAGGAGTTCAACCCCGAGCTGCGCGCCAAGATGAAAGCCGAAGGCTTCATGACGCGCGACTCGCGTCAGAAAGAGCGCAAGAAGTACGGCCAGAAGGGTGCGCGCAAGCGCTTCCAGTTCAGCAAGCGTTAGTGCGTCGTGGCCCTCGCTCCGCTCGTGGAGCCAGGGCCGCTGCACGATTGCGCAGCTTTCGCAGATGTCGTCGCTTGGCCGCGGGTTCCGGCGGTCGAGCGGCTCAATAGGAATCGGAACCAACAAATCTTCCCGCACCCGCTGATCCGGGGCGGGCACCGGGAATTGAATTGTCTGGCGCTCAAATCGCGCAAGCAGGCAATGCAAATCCATCGAAGGAGGTACAGTGGCCAATATCACAATGAAAGAGCTGCTCGAAGCTGGCGTTCACTTCGGGCATCAGACCCAGCGCTGGAATCCGAAGATGAAGGAAT
>Ga0326727_10027311_pt1 | contig 10492 bp, 10 predicted proteins | sample MB2enrmetagenome_FD_207643 | JGI IMG/M metagenome (GOLD analysis project Ga0326727, IMG submission 207643) | Lab enriched peat soil microbial communities from McLean, Ithaca, NY, United States - MB29MY | ecosystem: Environmental > Terrestrial > Soil > Wetlands > Peat | place: USA: New York...
GAAGAGCAGGGTGATCAGGGTCGCGGTGGCGCCCGTCAGGAGATGGGCGTGCCGCTGCAGCTCCCCGAAGTCGAGGGTCCAGATCCCGTGGGCACCCAGGGAGACGAGGAGCAGGAACATGCCCAGGAGGAAGCCGTAGTCGCCGATCCTGTTGACGATGAAGGCCTTCTTCCCCGCGTTCGCGGCACTATCCTTCTTGTACCAGAACCCGATGAGCAGGTACGAGCAGAGGCCCACGCCCTCCCAGCCGACGAACATGAGGAGCAGGTTGTTCGCGGTCACCAGGGTGAGCATCATGAAGACGAAGAGGTTGAGGTAGGTGAAATAGCGGCTGAAGCCCTCATCCTCGTGCATATACCCGGCGGAATAGACGTGGATGAGGAAGCCCACGCCCGAGACGATGAGGCACATGACGACGGAGAGGGCATCGATCCTGAATCCTACCGCGGCAGAAAACTCCCCCGAGACGATCCAGTCGTACACGTTCCTCTCGAAAAGCCTCGCCTCCGGGGGGAGCTTGAGGAAGGATAGAAAGACGAGGGCGGAGACGACGAAGGAGGCGAAAATGGCGAGGCAGGCCACCCAGGCCACGAGCGCCTTGGACATCCTCCGTCCGAAGAAGGCGTTGATGAGGAAGCCGACTGCGGGAAATGCGGGTATGAGCCAGATATAATCAGCCATCACCTAACCCTTGAGCAGGTTGATCTCGTCCACATTGACGGTGCCCTTCAGCTTGAAGAGGAGCACGAATATGGCGAGACCGATTGCCGCCTCGGCGGCCGCCACGGTCATGATGAAGAAGACGAAGATCACCCCGTCCATGGAGTTGAGCATATCCCCTGCCGAAATAAAGGCCAGGTTGACGCCGTTCAGCATGAGCTCGATGCACATGAAGACGACGATCCCGTTCCGCCTGGTGAGGACGCCTATGGCGCCTATGGTGAAAAGGGCCCCGCTCAGCGCGAAATAGAGGATCGACGGTATTCCCTGCAGCATAGGCCCTCCTAGTCGTTCTTTCGCCGCGACAGGACCACGGCGCCCACGATACCGATCAAAAGCAGAATGGAGGCGATCTCAAAGGGAAAGAGGTATTTCCCGTAGAGGACGGTCCCCACCCGGACCACGCTGTCCGCCTGCTCGGGGCCGGCAGGAGGCCCGGCCGCCTTCATGGGCGCGCCCCCTCCGGAGTAAAGGGCTGCGCCTATCTCCAGGAAGAGGATCACCGTGATGAAGGCGCCGATGATCTTCGCCCCTGAGAGGCGGCCCGTCCGGACGAAGTCGCTCTCCACGTGGATGAGCATGATCACGAAGACGATGAGCATCATGATGGCGCCCGAATAGACGATGACCTGCGCCACGGCGATGAACTGGGCGTGCAGGGTCAGGTAGATCACCGCCAGGTTGAAGAAGGCCACGATCAGCCAGAGGGCGGCGTGGATCGGGTTCCGGCGCGTCACCATCATGAGGGAGCAAAAGAGGGAGAGGAGGGAGGCCGCAAAAAAGACGGCCCATTGGAACAGGGGATTTATAAGGGAGAGACCGGTCATTCCTTCCCCTCGTACATGGAGAGCAGCTTTTCCGTGGTCAGGATAAAGTCGTCCCTCCCGTACTTCACGTATTCGAAGCCCAGCCCGAGCTTTATCGCATTGACCGGACAGGCCTCCTGGCAGAAGCCGCAGAAGATGCACCTGAGTTCGTCTATCTGGTACCTGCGGGGATACCTCCGGCCGGAAGGGTCCTCGCCGATCTCGAGCGTGATGCACCGGGAGGGACAGACGGCGACGCAGAGACCGCAGGCGACGCAGGTGGTAGCGCCCGACACGTCCTTCCGGAAGTAATGGATGCCCCTCCACCTCGGGGGAGGGGTCCTTTTCTCCTCCGGATACTGGATGGTGATGGGCCGCGAGAAGAACCGCGTGAGCGTCAGCCAGAGTCCTTTCAACAGAGGTATAAGAATCATCGCGTCATCTACCTCAATGCCACCACGAGGGCCGTAACGACCACGTTCGCCAGGGCCAGGGGGAAGAGCACCTTCCAGCCGAACTGCATGACCTGGTCGTATCTGAGGCGCGGGAAGGTGCCCCGCTCCCAGATGAAGAAGAATACCAGCACACATACCTTGATGAAGAACCAGAGGGGTCCGAGGCCCGGCAGGTTCGGGAAGGGTCCGAGCCAGCCGCCGAGAAAGAGGGTCGTGGCGAGGGCTGCCACCCCCACCATGTGGGCATACTCCGCCATGAAGAAAAGGGCGAATTTCATGCTGCTGTATTCGATATTGAAGCCGCACGCGAGCTCGCTCTCCGCCTCCGGCATGTCGAAGGGCGTCCGGTTGATCTCGGCGAGGCCCGCCACGAGATAGAGGAGGAAGGCGAAGGGCTGATAGACCACGAACCACAGGGAGCGCTGGGCCTCCACGATCCCCGTGAGCCGGAGGGTTCCGGCGAGGATGAGCGTGCCGATCACGACCAGGCCGAGAGAGACCTCGTAGCTCACCATCTGCGCCGCGGCCCGGAGGGACCCGAGGACGCCGTACTTGTTGCCCGAGGACCAGCCGCCCAGCATGATGCCGTACTCACCGAGGGTGGCAAAGGCGAAGACGTAGAGGAGGCCTATGTCGATGTCGCCGATCACCAGCTTGAAGGCCCTGCCCGCGATGTGGACCGTGCCGCCGAAGGGGATGACCGCAAAGATGCAGAGGCTGGCGAAGAGGGAGATCATGGGCGCCATGACAAAGAGCGGCTTGTCCGCGTTGGCCGGTATGATATCTTCCTTCGTGAAGGATTTTATGCCGTCGGCGATCGGCTGGAGCAGGCCGTAAGGGCCGACCCTGTTCGGGCCGAACCGTATCTGGAGCCTGCCCAGGACTTTCCGCTCCGCCAGGGTCAGGTAGGCGACGAAGCCCATGAGGACCGTGATGACCAGGAGATTCTTGACCACCGCCTCGATGAGAAAGAAGAGCGTGTCCATCATTTCACCCCTTCTCCACCTCGACCTCGATCCATTTCACCGGGCTCTCCGAGAGGCTGAGCACCCCCTGCCGGTCAGAGAACGCGAGGTACTGAAGCACGCCCGGCTTCAACCCCTCCATGAGGGATACGGGCTTCTCCAGGGAGCCGCCCTTGGAGGAGACCTTGACCACATCGCCCTCGGACAGGCCGAGGCCCGCCGCATCTTCCGGTGAGACGAAGAGCCTGTCCTCGGAGACGGGGGTGCCGGGCCGTCGGTACGCGGCCGCCACGCCCTCCGAAAAGGCGTCTTTTCCGGTCAGGTGGTGGTTGCTGAAGAGGTCCCTCACCACGAGGACGTAGCCGCGCCGGAGCTTCCCGGCCTTCGGGCCGGCAGGGCTTTTCCCGGGCCTTGTCCCGTTCCCGGGGGTTCCGAGCCGCTCCCGGCCGTGGTCGGCTCGGATCAGCCCCTCTCCCTTAAGCCGGGCGGTCACCTCGCCGGGCTCCCTGTAGACCGTGCCGCCGAGGCCCGCGAGGAGGTCCCGGAGGAAATCGAAACCCCCGTAAGATGCGGCCGAGGCGCCCTTCACCACCCGGCTGAGCCGTCTCACGTGGCCGTCCCCCGCGAAGAAGGTGCCCTCCTTCTCGGTGAAGACGCCCGTGGGGACCACGAGGTCCGCATGGTCCATGACCCCGCTCGGGAGCGCATCGGCAACGAGCACGAACTCCCTGGACCCCACCATCGCGGCGACCGAGGCCGCGGCCATGTAGTGGCAGGGGTCGTCCTCGTAGAAGAAGAGGCCCTTGACCTCCCGGTCTCCGAGCAGCTCGTGGGGCGGGACCGGGCTTTCCAGTATGGCCGCCGCGCCCACTCCATTGGCCGCCCTTGCTACCGGCATGAGGAGCCCCTCCCCGGCTGTCCCGGAGCATACGGAAAAGTTGAGGAGCGCCTCAAGGGCCTCGTCGGAGGCGCTTATGGCCGAGCCGAAAATGACGGCCCTGTGGCCGGCGCGGCTCACAAGGCCGCAGGCGCGCTCGATCTCCCTCACGGGAAGGGCGCACGCCTCCGCCGCCGCCTCCACGGTGGCCGCCTCCACGGCCGCCTTGAAGGCGGATGCATCGCCCATGGCATCGATTCTGCCTTTCCCCTCGTCGAGGAGGCGCTTCGAGAGGGCGTTGAAGAGGGCCGCGTCGCTTCCGGGCGAGACCCGCAAGTGGGCATCGGCAATCGCGGTGAGCCCGGTCGGCGCAGGGTCGACCACCATGATGCGTGCGCCCCGCAGCTTGCAGGCGCCGCGCACCCTGTTGCCGAGGACATGGTTGTTCGAGAGCAGGTTGGCCCCGGCGATGATGACCAGGTCCGCCCCGAGGAGTCTGTCGTAGTCGTAGGAAGGCGGGATGGACCGGAGGCGGAGCGCCTCGGCGACCCTGCCCGTGTGGTAGGAGGCGGGCGTGGAGAGGGACGCCTTCTTGAAGCGGCCCGCGATCTCCTTGACCAGGAAAACCTCCTCGTTCGTGGCCCGGCTCCCGACGACGAACCCGATGCCCTTCCCCTCGCGGTCGAGGGAGCTGAGGCGCGCTATCGCCATCGACACTGCCTCTTTCGGTCGGAGCGGGCCCCCCTTCGAGGAGGCAGCCTTGAGACGGGCCTCATGGTTGCAGAAGTCGTAGCCGAACCTGCCCATGACGCAGAGCGAGCCGCGGTTCGGCTGGTTTGACTCATCCTGGATCACGTCCGTCACGAAGCGGCCCTCGTAGACGTCGAGGGCGAAGGTGCAGCCGAAGCCGCAGTGGGGGCACGTGGTGAGGCGGCGCTCCACCTGCCAGGGCCTCGACTTGATCGGGCTCAGGGCCTCGGTGAGGGCCCCCACAGGGCAGACGGAGAGGCATTCACCGCAGGAGATGCAATTCTTCCGGTCGGTGGGCTCCATCCGGGCGTCGATGCCGGTCTCCACGAGGTCGAGAACGTTTCTCCCCGATATCTCCCTGCACGCGTGGATGCAGCGGAGACAGAGGACGCAGCGGTTCTCGAAGTACTTGATCAGGGGCGTGGCGTAGCCCTCGACCCGCTTCGGTCTCTCCACGGTAAGGTCGGCCTTCTCGATCCTGTGCTCGAAGACGAGGTCCTGGAGGTCGCACTCCCCGCCCGCGTCGCAGATGGGGCAGTCGAGGGGATGGTACGCGAGGATCAGCTTCAGGTAGTCCTGCCTCATGGCGAAGAGCTTCTCCGTCCAGGTCTTCACGGACATGCCGTCCTGCGCCTTGGTCTGGCACGACACCATGGGGTTGGCGTATCCTTCCACCTCCACGAGGCAGATGCGGCAGGAGCCGATGGAGAGCAGGTTCGCGTGATAGCAGAGGGTGGGGATCCATATGCCGTGCTGCCTGGCAGCCTCGAGAATCGTCCTGCCCTCTTCCGTCTCGATCTCTTTTCCGTCTATCGTGAGCCTTACCATATTCACACGGCCACCATGCCGATGCGCAGGCACCGGAGACACCGCATGGCCTCTCTCACGGCCTCGTCCACGCGGAACCCCTCTTCCACCTCGTCGAAGGTCCACTTCCTCGTCTCAGGGTCGATCATCCTGAGATGGGCGCGCGCCTCCCCGCCGGCAATGCCCAGGCTCTCGTCTTTCTGATAGACCTTGACCCGGGCGTAGAAGTCGTTGAACCGCTCCTTCTCCGAGGGGACGCGCGCTTCGCCCCGCAGGTACTGGTCTATTCTCCAGGCTGCCCGCTTCCCGTTCCCGCAGGCCCGCACGAGCACGTCGGGACCGGTCTCGCAGTCGCCCGCGGCGAATACGCCCGGGCGGGACGTCTCGAAGGTCTCCTGGTCGACGAGCACCGTGTTCCATTTGGTCCGCTCCACGCCCGAGCCCTCGTCGAGGAAGGAGAGGTCGACTGCCTGGCCTATGGCGGGGATGAGGATATCCGTCTCCAGGATGAATTCGGAGCCCGGCACGGGCACGGGCCGCCTTCTGCCGCTCTTGTCGGGCTCGCCCAGCTCCATCCTGATGCACTCCACGGCAACCACCTTGCCCTCTTCTGCAATGATGCGGGTGGGGTTGCACAGGTAGTGGAAGTTGACGCCCTCTTCCTCCGCGTCGTGGATCTCCACGGGGTCGGCCGGCATCTCGGCCTTTGTCCTCCGGTAGACGAGGTTGACGTCGGGCTTGCCCACCCTGAAAGACGAGCGGACGCAGTCCATGGCCACGTTCCCGCCGCCCACCACCACGACTTTCTTGCCCTCGGGAAACGGGTCTTTGCCCATATTGACGTCGAGGAGGTACTTGACGCCCGTGATGAAGCCTCGGTATCCCTTGTCCTCGCCGTCGACGCCCATGGGCTGGCTGTTATGGGCGCCCACGCCGATAAAAAGGGCATCGAAGCCCGAAAGCAGCTCCGAGAGGGGCAGGTCCCTGCCGACCACGGTGTTGTACTTGATCTCCGCGCCCAAACCGGCGACGAAGGCCGTCTCTTCCCCGAGGATCTCCCTGGGGAGGCGGTAGTCGGGAATGCCCACGGCCGCCATGCCCCCGGGCTCGCCCAGTCGCTCGAAGATGGTGACGCCGTACCCCATCTGCGCGAGATAGTAGGCGCAGGAGAGGCCCGCAGGCCCGGCGCCGATGACGGCCACGCGCTTGCCCGCCTTGACCGTGGGCGAGACCACGGGTCTCGTGCCCTTGTCCCGCTCGTAGTCGGCGGCGAAGCGCTTCAGGTATTTGATGGAGATCGCCTCGTCGATGTTGGCCCGCCTGCAGTTCGACTCGCAGGGCCTCACGCAGACCCGGCCGAGGGTGCCCGCCATGCACGTATCTTCCCTGATGGTGGCGAGCGACCGGGTCGGCAGGCCCTCGGCGATCTCTTCGATATACCGCGGTATCTTCAGCTTCGTGGGACAGGCGCTCATGCAGGGCGCGGTGACGGAGACGCGGTACGTGGCCTGCCTCTCCGCCGGCGTCCGGCCGACGGCCTTCTCGAAGGCATCGCCGAAGTAGGCGAGCGCGGTGAGGAGCGGCACGAGGCCGGTCTGGCCGACCTGGCACTTCGACCCTTCCTTGATGTACCGGGCGAGGTCCCCGATCCGCCCGGGATCTTCTTTCTTACCCCGCCCCTCGTTGATGCGCCTCATCACATCGAGAATGATCCGCGTGCCCACCCGGCACGGTATGCACCTGCCGCACGACTCTGCCTGGACCGCCTCGACATATTTCATGCACATATGGACCAGGTCGACGCCGTCGTCGAAGAGGGCGAGGCCGTCCCAGCCCATAAAGGCCCGTATGGGCTCGCCCTTGGCAAACTCCTCGGGCAGGACGAGCTTCTTGGGCGCGGCGTAGTCGGCCGGGGCTTTACCCCTGTTGTCGACCACTTCGCCTTGCCATGAGCTGAATAGGATGGCTGCCATCACACCCCTACCTGTCTATCTCGCCCAGCACGATATCGACGCTCCCTATGGCCGCGATCACATCGGCCACCATCTGTCCCTCGATCATCCGCGGCACGGCGCCGAGGTTGAGGAACGAGGGGGGCCTTATGCGGAACCTGAAAGGCTTGCTCGTCCCGTCGCTCACCAGATAGAACCCGAGCTCCCCCTTGGGGGACTCCACCGCCCCGTATGCCTCGCCGGGGGGCGGGGCAAAACCCTCCTCCATCAGCTTGAAATGGCGTATGAGGGCCGCCATGTCGTGCTCGACCGCGTCCTTGGGAGGCGGCACAAAGGCCGGCGCATCCGCGTTGACGGGCCCCGAGGGGAGCCGCCCGATGGCCTGGGACACGATGTGGTTCGACTGGCGCATCTCCTTCATCCTCACGTCGTACCGGTCGTACACGTCGCCCTTCTCCCCCATGGGGATCTCGAAGTCGAAATCTTCGTAGGATGAATAGGGATGGGCCTTCCGCACGTCGTAGTAGACGCCCGAGGCCCTGAGCACCGGGCCCGTCACGCCGTAGCTTATGGCGTCCTCCTTCGAGAGGGGGGCCACGTTGCGGGTCCTCTTCCGCCATATGATATTCTCCGTGAGGAGCGTCTCGTACTCGTCCACCCTCCGGGGGAAATCCTTGACGAAGGCGCGCACCATCGACCCGAATTCGGGCGGCACGTCGCTCGCGAGGCCCCCTACCCTGATGAAGCTCGGGGTAAGGCGCGCCCCGGTGACGTGCTCCACGATATCGAGGATCGTCTCCCGTTCGCGGAAGGCGTAGAAAAGGAGGGTCATGGCGCCGATGTCGAGGGCGTGCGTGCCTATCCATATGAGGTGTGCCGCGATCCGCTGCAGCTCCGCGAGGAGCACGCGCAGGTACTGGCCGCGCTTGGGCACCTCGATATCGAGGAGCTTCTCGCAGGCGAGGCAGTAGGCGAGGTTGTTCGAAAGGCCGTTCGTGTAGTCGAGCCTGTCGGTGAGGGTGAGGGCCTGCAGATAGGTCCGGGCTTCGGCCAGCTTCTCCACGCCGCGGTGGAGGTAGCCTATGTAGGGCGTGGCCTTGACGATGATCTCACCGTCGAGCTCGAGCACCACCCTCAGTACCCCGTGCGTGGCGGGGTGCTGGGGGCCCATGTTGATGGTCATATATTTTTTGTCTTCCGCCATTATTGGTCCGTCTTCTTCGATGCCCCTTCGTCCGCGTCGAGGCGGACCAAGAAGGGCCGGTCGAACCCGTAGCCCTCCGTCGGAAAATCCTTGCGGAGGGGATAGCCGTCAAAGTCCTCCACCATGAGGATCCTCCGCAGGTCGGGGTGGTTGTCGAAGTAAAGCCCGTACATGTCGAAGGCCTCGCGCTCGAGCCAGTCGGCGGCCCGCCACAGGTCGCTCACCGTGGGCGCGTGCTCGCCGTCGCCCACCCTGATCTTTACGGTAAGGCGCTCCTTCAGCTTCAACGAGTTGAGCAGGTAGACCACCTCGAACCGCGGCTCCCTGCCGTAGCAGTCGACGGCGAAGAGATCCGTGAGCATGGAGAAGCCGAGGTCCTTGTCGTCCCTGAGGAAGAGGAGCACCTCCCGAAGCCGCTCCTTTCCCACCACGACGCCGGCCTCCTCCACGGACAGGGAGGGGCCGAAGGCATCGGTCAGCCTCTTGATCGTCCGGCCGGTCGCGGTCATGCCTCGCTTCCCGGCACCGTGACAAGCCGTCTGAACTCGTCCCGCATGCTCTCCGTCCCGATCTTTTCCTGGAGCTTGATCAGGCCCGCGATGAGGCTCTCAGGCCGGGGAGGGCATCCCGGGATGTAGACGTCCACCGGCACGACCTGGTCCACGCCCTGCACCACGCTGTAGGTCCTGAATATGCCGCCGCTCGTGGCGCAGGCCCCATAGGCGATCACCCATTTCGGCTCCGGCATCTGCTCGTAGATCCTCCTCACCACCGGTGCCATCTTCCTGGTCACCGTGCCCGCCACGATCATGAGGTCGGCCTGGCGCGGTGAGGGCCTGAAGACCTCCGCCCCGAACCTCGCCATGTCATGGGTGGCCGAGGTGGCGATGATCATCTCCAGGGCACAGCAGGCGAGCCCGAAGGTCACCGGCCAGAGGGAATTCTTCCTGGCCCAGTTGACCACGTCGTCGACCGTGGTGACGAGGACGTTCTTCTCTATTCCCATTCCAGGGCCCCTTTTTTCCACACGTAGACGTAGCCGATGAAGAGGATGACCACGAAGACGATCATCTCGAAGAAGCCGAAGAGCCCGAGCGACCTTGCGGTCACGGCCCAGGGATAGAGGAAGAGTATCTCCAGGTCGAAGACGAGGAAGAGCATGGCCACGACATAGTAGCGGACGGTCATCCTTCGCCTCGCCGGCCCTATGCTCACCATGCCGCACTCGTACGGCGAGAGCTTCACCCGCGCCTTCGTCCTATTCCCGAGCAGGTACGACGCGCCCACGATGAAAACCGCAATAAAGGCCGCGAGGGCAATCATCACGAGGACTGCCACGTACTGGATCACCGGTTTGTCTCCCTAGCTCAGAAAATGACAGAGAAAGTAGTTTGACCCATCTCTCTCCCCGGCGTCAAGAAAAAAATTAAACTCTATCCCACGGCCTGCCGTGGCGGGAAGCATAATCCACGCCGGAGCGAGACCGCGCAAAGATCGGGGGGTTCGCGCGAGGGGCCTCGCCAACCGGGAAATATCGCGGCAGGTCCCGCCGTATTTCACGGAGCAGCGCGGCCACCTGCCGACTGTCACGGTAAAGGGGAGGCGAGAGGGGACCCGCCCGGGTAAAGCCTCGGGAACAGAGGGAAAAACCGCTCTGTAGTTACAATGTAATTACATTGAAAAGAAATTATGGCTTCGCATTGAAAACAACTGCTGATGGCACTACAAGTTTCTTCTCAAGAAATAATGATCACGAGCCTATTTTCAGTATAAGAGGTGGCTACAACATAAAGGGACATTATTCGGACGGGATATCGCAGACGGGCTGCACAGTTCTTCCAGGGGATAGATACGCTTTGTTGAATATCTGGCACGACAATTTCAAGGGGCAGTTATGAGTTGAGCGGTTAACAGGAAAATATCGTGAGCTTCCTGCAAGAACGATGGTTTATTCGA
>Ga0326727_10027312_pt1 | contig 10491 bp, 9 predicted proteins | sample MB2enrmetagenome_FD_207643 | JGI IMG/M metagenome (GOLD analysis project Ga0326727, IMG submission 207643) | Lab enriched peat soil microbial communities from McLean, Ithaca, NY, United States - MB29MY | ecosystem: Environmental > Terrestrial > Soil > Wetlands > Peat | place: USA: New York...
AAGGCCTTTGCGCGGGCTCCATGCGTGGAGGGGTGCGATGGGCGCCGGCGCGACAAGATATTTCGGCAACTCCGCGCGGAGGCGCGGGCGAAAGTGGTGCAGCAGCGCGAAGCTGCGGTTGAATATGCGCGAAGGCACAACCACGTCGGCATCGACGGTCCAATAAGGAATTCTGAGTCGTCGGGCCAGTGCGCGGCGCCAGCGCTCGGGCTCGCGGCAGGGGTTTTCGTCGCCGATGAGGAGCGCCGCGCGGACCTCTTCGAGAAAAGCTTCGAGCGTATCGGGGGCGCGGCGGACGATGAATGCGATCTCGCGCTCGGCCGCGTCATCGGCGACGTCGCGCAATCCCTGCTGAAGAAAGTGGTAGTGCCGCAGGTTGGCGTGGGGATAATTGGGAACGACGCCGAAGTAAATGACGACCGGCAGCGCGAGAAGATTGGCGGCTTCGATAGCGACGTCGAGCGCGGGATTGTCCACGCTGCGCACTGCGCGTTGCATCCAGTAGACGACGCAGGCGCCGCCCTTGCGTAGAGCCCCGGCGCGGCGTACCAGGACGCGGGGCTGATCGGCTAGCGCGGCGAGTTCGGCGGAAATTTGTGCGGGGTCGGGTGCGGGAATCACGTGCCGGCGGCCTCTGAATTCCATTTTCAATGAGTCCTGGGCCATGTAGGATGGTTGCGTTGCAGGCAATGCGGGCGTCTCTCCTCCCGATTCGATCACGTCAAACTTCACAGCCAGGGTTTTCGATGAAACCAATTCTGTTTTCTCTGCTGCTGCTCTTCGCGGTGGCGGCGCTGCCCGCGCAGGACTACACGCTCGGTCCCGATTCCCAGCCGCACGACGGTGTGCCCCAGGGCACGGTGACCAAATTCGTTCTCCCGCCGGGCAAATCCTACCCCGGCACGCCGCACAATTGCGCCGTCTACGTGCCGGCGCAGTACGACGCCAGCAAACCTACGCCGTTCATGATTTTTCTCGATGGCAGCGGCGCGATGGATAACGGCGTGCGCGTGCCGGTGGTCTTCGACAACCTGATCGCCAAGCATGATCTGCCGCCGATGATCGGCATTTTCGTCGATCCTGGAATTCTGCCGGTAGTGAGCGACGCCGACCAGAATCGCTACAACCGTATTTATGAATACGATTCGCTGACGCCGCGCTTTGCCGAGTTTCTGCTCGACGAGCTGATTCCCGCCGTGGCCAAAAACTACAACCTGTCGAAGAATCCCGATGACCGCGGGCTGAGCGGCGTGAGCACGGGCGCGGTGGGCGCATTCGCGGCGGCGTGGAATCGGCCCGACCAGTTTCACCGCGTGCTGAGCTTCATCGGGACCTACGTTTCCATGAAGGGCGCCGACGCGCTGCCGGCGCTGGTGCGCAAGACGGAGCCCAAGCCGATCCGCATCTGGATGCAAGACGGGACGCGGGACCACATTGTGCCGCCCGAGCCATTCGGGAGTTCGCCGTTCGGAAGCTGGCCCATCAACAACCAGGTGATGTACGAGGCGCTCGAGTTCGCTGGCTACGACGTGAAGTTCGAGATGGGCACCGAAGCGCACAACATGAAGCAGGGCGGAGCGGATTTGCCGGATGCGCTGCGCTGGCTTTGGCGCGGGTATCCCGCGCCGATCGTGGTGCACGAGCCGGCGGCCGCGCACCAGCCCGGATACGACACCACGAATCGCGTTTTCTCGATGGTCTATCTCGATAAGCCGTGGCAGCAGATCGGCAGCGAATACGATCAGGTTACGAACCTGACCACCGACGCCAGGGGCAACATCTACTTCACCAGTCCCGCCCTCCCCACGATCGCGCGCATGGACCCGGCCGGAACGATCACCCAATTTACCGCCCCGCCCAACGACGCGATCAATCTACGCGTGGGCCCGAACGACCGGCTCTATTCCTTTCAGCCTTCAACGAGAGAAATCGTTTCGTCGAACACGGCCACCTGTACCGCGAGCGATCGCAAGACGGTGGCGAAAAACCTCACCGGCTTCGTCGACTTCGCCGTCACCGCTAAAGGAACCATCTACTATCTCGATGGAGGTAATGCCTCCATCGGCCTCATCGATTCCTCCGGCCAGGCGCGCGCAGCGCTGCCATGGGCCGAGATTGCCGAACTGGCCGACGAGATGGCGCGGCCCCAGAACCTCGCGCTCTCGCCCGACCAGTCCATGCTCGTGGTGACCAGTCCGGATTCGCGCTACAGTTGGTCGTTCCAGATCGCGGCGGATGGCACGCTCGAAAATGGCGAGCCGTTCTATCGTCTCGAGACGTCCGAGGTCACCAAGCCTGGCGCGCAGGGCAGCACCGGCGGCGCGGCGGAAGATACAGACGGGATGGTCTACTTCGCCACGCCCATCGGTATTCAGGTCGCCATGCAAAACGGCCGCATCGTGGAGATTCTCAACCCGCCTGTTCCCGGCGGTGGACCGCTGACCGCCATCACTTTTTCCCGGAGCGGCGACCTGAACTGGCTCTGGGTGGCGCAGGACGGCAAGCTCTTCCGGCGTCCGGTGAAAGTGACCGGCGCGAATGCGTGGACGATAGTGAAGCCGCCGAAGCCGACGCTGTAGAAACAGCAACCAAGAGATGGGCGCAGGTTGCGTATTGTTTTTGCTGGTGACATACTTATGTCATGCCGATTCGCACCACCGTCGATATCCCCGAGCCTTTGCATGACAGGTTGCGTCGCCGGGCGGAAAGTTCAGGCGCCTCCATCCGCTCGCTGATCGTGCGTGCGATTGAGCAAACCTACCCAGGTCCCCAAAAGGGCCGTCCAGTCACTGGACCGCTGATTCGCGGCACCGGAAAGCGTGGGCCGCTGTACCCAACGGACGAAAACCCGCATGACCTTGTTTTTTCCTGACTTGAACGTCTGGCTTGCCCTTTCTGACGTCGCGAATACACATCACGCCGCGGCTTGGCGGTGGCGGAACCTGCTGTCCGCAGACCACAAACTCATATTCTCCCGCTACACGCAGATCGGATTGCTGCGGCTGCTGGCCAATTCGGCCGTGATGGGAGATCAGGTCCTGAAGCTAAGAGAAGCCTGGCAGGTGTACGACCGCTGGATCGAAGATCCACGCGTGGAATTCTACCTGGAACCCCGCGGAGTGGACTCCACCTTCCGTAAAATGACCAGGCCCTTGGCGTCGCTGCCAGCTTCGAAGGCAATCGGAGACTGTTGGCTGCTCGCCTTCGCAGCGGAAGTCCAGGCAACCCTCGTCACCTTTGACAGCGCCCTCCATGGCCTCGCAAGAAAGCAAGGCCTGGCCGCCGTGATTCCTTCATGAGGCGAGAGCCTGCTGACGTCTGCACAAATTGCAAGGGCCGCCCGCAGGCGGCCCTCGTTCTGATCACTGACAACTGACCACTGAAAACTGTCTTTCACCACCGTCCCCACGCCCGCGTGAAGTAATCCGCCAGCGTCATCCCCACCAGCACCAGGAACATGAAGAGCCCTGAAAACACGGTGAGCTTGGTGAGCTTGGTGCTGTACTTCACATGCATGAAGAACAGCACCACCAGCAGCATTTTGCCAGTGGCGATGGCCAGCGCGACCACCGGATTCCAGAACAGCGTGAGCCCCGGCGCGATGCGCCACTCGCCGAGATCGAAATAGGAAGCTAATACCGTAAGCGTCGTGCCCACCAGCAGCGCCAGCAAAATGATCAGGTAAGTCGCGGGGCTTACGATGTGGTGTCCCTCTTCGTGTTGAATGTTTTGTTCGCTCATGCGCTTTGACCCTCTGGTGCCATGACCTCGTGCTTTCGTGCTCCCTCTAGGCTGTGCGGGTCTGGAGACCGGCGGTACGATGCTAGTGCCTGCTGATCAAATACAGCAGGGCGAAGAGATAGATCCAGATGATATCGACAAAGTGCCAGTAGAGGCCGAAGTTCTCCACAAATGTGACGTGCCCCGTGGTGTAGGCTCCGGCCCTGGCGCGAAAGATCATGAAGATCAGGATGCCCACGCCAATCACCATGTGCAGCGCGTGCATGCCGGTCATGGCGAAGTACAGGAAGAAGTACTCCTCGGTCTTCTGCGCCATGTCGGGCGCGAGCGGCTTGTCCTGGTACTCCTTGTAAACCTCGGGGTCCGATTGCGGATTGACGAACGACTGCACGCTGTAGTGCATGCCGGGAACATGGTGCTTCTCCCACTTCTCGTGCCACTCGATGCCCTTGATGCCCAGGAAAGTGAGGCCGAAGACCAGCGTGAGGCAAAGGTAAACCAGCAGAGACTTTCTGCGCCGCACCTCCGCCGACCAGACGCTCATGGCCATGGTGAAGCTGGAGCAGATGAGGACCGCGGTATTGGCAGTGCCCCAGAAGATGCTCAGCTGGTGTGAGCCAACGACAAAGGCCTGATAGTACCAGTTGCGCATGATCAGGTAGGCGGTAAAGAGGCCGCCAAAGAACATGACTTCGGTGAGCAGGAAGAGCCACATGGCGAAGTTGGTGGCGTCAAACTGCTGCTCCACGCTTTCAAAGTGATGGCGCTGATACGGCGGATGCTCGTGATGCGCTTCCGCCGGCGCGCCGCTCGCGATTGCGGTGCTATCCGACACTCGCCACCTCTTTCTCCTGCTGCTTTTCCAGCCACTCGTAGTCGTAGGCTTCGTGATCCATGATGGGAATCTCAGGGAAGTTTTCGGTCAGCGGCGGCGACTGCGTCTGCCATTCGAGCCCTGTAGCCTGCCAGGGATTGTTGCCCGCCACTGCGCCGTATTTCAACGACCACGTGAGATAGAGGATAGGCAGCAAGTAACCCACGCCAAGAATAGTCGCGCCCGCCGTGGAGAAGACGTTCAGCGCCTGGAACTCCGGCGGGTAGGCCGCGTAGCGCCGCGGCATGCCCAACATGCCGAGAATGAATTGCGGGAAGAAGGTGAAGTTGAAGCCGATGAAGGTCACCACGGCGGCCAACTGCGAAAGTTTCTCCGGATACATGCGGCCTGTCCACTTGGGCCACCAGAAGTGAATACCGGAGAGAAAGGCCATCAACATGCCGCCCACCATGACGAAATGGAAGTGGGCGACGATGAAATACGTTTCTGTCAAGTGAATGTCGGTGCCCGTTGTTCCGAGGAAGACGCCGGTGAGACCGCCGATAGTGAACAGTCCCATGAAGCCGAAGGCGTAGAGCATGGGCGTCTCAAAGGTGATGGAACCCTTGTAGAGCGTGAAGGCCCAGTTGAAGATCTTGATGGCCGAAGGCACCGCGACCAGCATGGTGAGCAGCGAAAAGATGAGCGCCGCGTAGTTGGAGATGCCCATGATGAACATGTGGTGGGCCCAGACGAAAAATCCGAAGACGGCGATAGCCACCGAGGAGAACGCGACCGCCGTGTAGCCAAAGACGCGCTTGCGGCTGAAGGTGGAGACCACCTCGGAGATGACGCCCATGCCGGGCAGAATCATGATGTAGACGGCGGGATGCGAGTAGAACCAGAACAAATGCTGGAAGAGAAGCGGGTCGCCGCCGAAGGCAGGATCGAAGACGCCGATGTGCACGGTGCGCTCCAGCACCACCAGCACCAGGGTGATGGCCAGCACCGGCGTTCCCAGCACCATCAGGATCGAGGCCGCGTAATGCGACCACACGAAGAGCGGCAGCCGGAACCAGGTCATGCCCGGGCAGCGCATCTTGTGGATGGTGACGATGAAGTTGAGGCCGGTGAAGATGGAGCTGAAGCCGGCGACAAAAATGGCGAGACCTGTCGAGATGACGTGAGTATTGAGGTAGTGCGTCGAGAGCGGGGTGGTGAAAGTCCAGCCCGTATCCACGCCGCCCGCGGCCATGGTGTAGATGGCCATGATGCCCGCAATGACGTAGAGGTACCAGCTCAACAGGTTGACCTTGGGCAGGGCCAGGTCCTTGGCGCCGATCATCATGGGGATGAGGAAGTTGCCGATGGTGGCGGGCACCGACGGCACCAGGAAGAAGAACACCATGATGACGCCGTGCATGGTGAACACCTTGTTGTAGGTGTCGGCAGCCATCAAAGTGGTCTGCGGCGTAAGCAGTTCCAGGCGGATGAGTCCGGCCAGGGCGCCGCCGATGAAAAAGAAGAACGTAATTGAAATCAGATAAAGCGTGGCGATCCTCTTGTGGTCGCCTGTAAGCAGCCAGCTGAGCAGACCGTTCTCCTTGGTCAGGAAGTTCATCCTGGGAACCCTGGCCGTGGACTGATCGGGAAGACTGACGATGGTGGCAGCGCTCATGGCTTCACCTCCTTCTGCGCGCCGGGCGCCTTAGCCCCGGCCGCCGGTTTGCCGCCTTCATTCTCAGGCAGCATCTCGGTGGTGTTGAGAGTTTGCTGAACGCGATAGTCGGAATCGAGATTCTTGATGTACTCGACCAGGGCGATGACGCCTTCTTCACTGATTTGCCCCTGGTAGGTGGGCATGATGGGCGCGTAGCCCTGCGTGATGTGCTGCGACGGATTCAGGATGGCATCGCGCAGGTAGGCGTCGTCGGCGGTGACGGCCTGGCCGCTGGAAAGCGTGAGCTTCGCGTTGTAGACATTGGCCAGGCTCGGTCCGCGCGCGTCCGGCCGCGCGTTGTGGCAGGCGCTGCAGCTGAGACTGGCGAACAGGCGCTCGCCATCCTGCGCCAGCGAGTTGCCGCTGGTCGAGCTCTCCAGCCACTTCTTGTAGTCTTCGGGCGTCATCACAATCACGTCGCCGATCATCTGCGAGTGGTTGGTGCCACAGTACTGGGTGCAGAACAGGTGATAGGTCCCGGTGGCCGTGGCCTCGAACCATACGGTGGTGTAACGGCCCGGTATGGCCTCGCGCTTCACACGGAACGCGGGAATCGAAAAGCTGTGGAACACGTCCTGCGAGATGAGCGTGATCTGAATGGGCTGGCCCATGGGCACGTGCAGGGTGTTGATCTCGTGCTGGCCTCCGGGATGCTCGGCCTTCCACATCCACTGCTTGCCCACCACGTAGATGTTCATGGCGTTGGCCGGCGGCGTGTAGATGCGGAAGTAGAGCAGCGCGCCCCACACAAACATGACCAGGAACAGGCCCAGGGGAATGATGGTCCAGGTGGCTTCAAGCAGCGTGGAGCCCTCGATTTGCACGGCCTGCGGATGCCGCTTCTTGCTGTACAGGATGGAGAAGCCCACAATCAGCAACACCACGATCGTCAACCCGATCAGGCTTACCAGAACCATGAAGAAAAAGAGCGCGTCCGATTGAGGCGCGACCGTCGATGCCTCTGGCGGAAAGAGCGCGAAGTGCTCCAACCACTTCCGGAGAAACTGCCAAAGTACTGGGCTGATGTGGTCCATTCCGTTATCCGTTCACCTTTTTTGCTGTCCCGTGAGGCAAGCCATGATTCAAGTTCGCCCAATCGTGCGCGTGCTTGAAGTCTTTGCGGAACATGATCAGCATGAAACCGCCCAAGAGCACGACTGTGATTAAGCCTCCGAGCTGCACCACCCGCGCAATGATCAGATCGTGCCTGTTGGATTCGGGGTTGTAGTGGTAGCAGTAGGTAAGAATGTTGTCCACCGGCGATCCGATGCGATTGGAAGAAGCCTCATCGAGACCCAGCAGCAGATCCTTGGGCGAGTACTCGACTCCCATGTAGTACTGAGCCAGCTTGCCCTCCGGAGTGACGATCTGAATCGAGCTGGCGTGGGCGAACTGCGTGAGCTTGCCGTCGGGGCCGGGGATTTTGACGTAGCCGAAGCCGACCGCCTTGGTAAGCGCGTCGATATTGGGCTGCGTGCCCGTGAGAAAGTGCCAGCCGTTGGCGGTTTCAGGGCGGCCGTAGCGCTTGACATAGGAGCGTTTCTTGGCCGCGGCCAGATCCGTGCCCTCGCTGGGATCGATGCTCACGACGATGATGTTGAAGTCTTTGCCGGGAAGGTAGCGCACCATTTGCAAGGCGCTGGTCAGGCCGTTCAGCTCTTCGGAGCAAAGCATGGGGCACTGATAGTAGACCAGCGCCAGAATAGCCGGCTTCTTGCCGAAGTAGCTGGCCAGCGCCACCGGCTTGCCGGCGTCGTCGGTAAACGTGAGGTTGAGCGGCAATTGCGTGTTGAGATGCTGCGCGATACCAACGCCCTTGAGGATCGACGGCGGCTGGTCGTTGGGCTGGCCTGCTTGCTTGTCGCCGTAGCTTGAAACCTGCGCGGAAAGCAGCGGAGCGGCGAGCGAGAAAATCATGACCGCGGACATCAACCCCGCGCGCAGCGTGGTCCGTGCGTTTCGGATTGTTTGTCTCATGATTCTCTCCTTTCTCCGGCGCTTCCGGCAGTTCACAGTTCGCAATTCTTGGTTCGCATCAGCAATGCTCTGTCATACTGAGCAGAATTTGCCGCGTTTTGTGCGGCAAATGGAGTCGAAGGATCTGCGGTTGTCTTTCACCAACTTCAAATTCACCACCACAGCTTCTTCACTCCTCGTCTTCTCAGCCCCTCAGTCCCCTACTCCCTATTGGCTATTCCCTACTCCCTGCTTTTCCTGCGCCGCTTCTTCTTGTTCGAATGCCGTGCGCGCAAAGCCATTGGTCAGCGGCATGGTGACCGTCGGCGTGCTGTCGCCGGTCATGAGCTGCTGCGTCTGCGCGGGCTGCGCCACGGGCAATCCCCGTTGCGCAATCAATTCCATGGCGCGCTCGATGGGAATCCTGACCGTGCCCTTCGACTCGTCGACCCAGGTGTAGTTCGAGAGCAGCAGATCTTCACGCGCGTGCATGTCGGCAACATCCTGATTGCCATCGTCGCTCTGCACCCGCGGCGTGGGAAAACTCTGGGTAATCTCCGCCATCTTGTTCTGCAGCTCGGGACTGGACGGGAAGTTGCCGAGCTGGCGCACGTCCACGGTCTTCGTCCACTTGCTGTTGGGGCCGTCTTCCTTGTTCATGTGAGCGTTGATCACCTTGCCGATGCCGTAGCAAAGCACTCCGCCAACCGCGACAAAGATGGCCAGCGCGGTAATAAACACCACAATGCCCGTGACGCCGACATCGCTCCGCTCGTAGCCCAGCGAGGCATCGATTTTCTGCGGCCCGTGGCCGTCCTGTTCGTTATGCCCGTGTTCGTCATGCCCGTGTTGGTCATGCATTGACATGTTCAGGCTCCAGAATCTCCATGAGATGCGGATCGTTGACCTGGACCAGCGGCCGCGTCTTCAGGCGGGTGCAGAAGTAGGCCAGCCAGAACGAGAACAGCGCGGCAGGTACGGCAATGTACTCGAGAATTCCCCAGCTGAAGTGGAGATTGCGCGCCGCGTCCTTGAAGTTGGGCTCGATGAGCCAGAACATGTCGAAGGCGCGTGCGAAAACCATCCACTGGCAGACGCGCAGCAGGCGTTTCTTGTTGCGCTTCAGGTCGCGCGAAAGCAGCATGCTGAAGGGAATCACCCAGTGGAAGATGAAGTCGAGCGTGATGATGATGCCCCAGCTGCCGCGAATGCGATCCAGGTACCAGTTGATCTCCAGGGGCAGGTTGCCCGACCAGATGATGAGGAACTGGCCGAAGTTCAAATAGATGTTGAGCATGACGAAGGCGAAGGTGAGCTTGCCCAGGTCGTACTGCTCGGTCTGGCGCAGGATAGTTTTAAAGGGCTCGGCCTTGGAAAGCGAAATCGCCACGATGATCGAGAAGGCGAGCACCAGGTAGCCCTGGCCAACCAGGAACAGCAGCCCGTACACCGTGGAAAACCAGGTGGGATCCATCGACATGACCCAATAGATGGCGCACGCCGTCATGGTGACGGCGTAGACGATGATGCCGGGTCCGCTGATGTTCTCAAATCTCTTGATCCAGTAGGGCGTGTTCTCGGGCCGGTCGGCATCGCGCTGGAGGGCGAGCGCGTTGAGGCGCACCGCGTAATAGGCCCAGATCGCGAAGCAGAACAGACTGACGGCCCAGAACATGTCCGCATTCAGCATGGGGCGCTTGAAGTCAATGCAGTGGGCCTGAATCTCGCTCAGGACCCCGTTCTTGAGGGCCGCGGCGGTGCCGCTGGCCGTTGGGAATTGCGCCCACAGGTAGAGCCGCTTCATGAAGAGGGCGATCACCAGCCAGTAGACAAAGATGACCGGCAGGGTGCGGCTGAGGGCTTCAAGCGGACGGCGCAGCAGCAATCCCCACTTCCCGCCGGAGCAGTACTGCACCATCAGCAGCGCGAGACCGCCGATGCAGAGTCCCCAGGTCCACATGGTGCCGAGCGTCCAGGCGCGCAGCAGATGATCCCATCCCAGGCCGTCCTGCGCCTGGCCCAGAAATCCCAGGATCACGGCGATCACGGCGAAGATTGCTCCAGCCACCAGCGCGCGCGTCTTCCAGGCGTCGACAAAAGCCGGCGCGCCGAGCTCTTTAGGAAGCGCTTTAGCGTGAGAAGCCGGGTTGGTATCGTGAGCCATTCTTATGCGTCCTTACTTCTGGGCCGCGGGGGCCGGTTTGCTTGCTGGAATCGAGATCCTGGGGTCGGCGGGGTAACCCGGAGCCATGCCCGGCAT
>Ga0326727_10027313_pt1 | contig 10491 bp, 9 predicted proteins | sample MB2enrmetagenome_FD_207643 | JGI IMG/M metagenome (GOLD analysis project Ga0326727, IMG submission 207643) | Lab enriched peat soil microbial communities from McLean, Ithaca, NY, United States - MB29MY | ecosystem: Environmental > Terrestrial > Soil > Wetlands > Peat | place: USA: New York...
CACGCAGCAGATGTAACTCGTACATCATTTCGTCCGCCGGAAATTCTTGCCGAATTAGCTGACTGAGTACTTCCATCTTCTCCGGTGGGACCTGGGCCTCGCGAGCTGTTGGCTCCCAATCAAAATACTTCATAGTTTCACACCTTCAGATTTCGGGCGGAGCTACAATTTCAATGAGGGGCAGGCCGCCCGAAATATTGATTTGATTGATCTGCGCCCGCCGTCGCCGATTGACGAGATGCTTGAAATTCCAAGATAGAAGGATGTCTTGCTTAGTCAAGACGGCCGCGGCCACGTGTAAGGCGTCATTATATGCCAACGGACTGAACGCGCCCGCAGCGACATAGTCCGCCGCCAACTTTCTCATTTCTCCGGATACTTCAATAAGGAGAAGACCATCGAGAAGCTGGAGAAGGCTTCCTCTTCGGACCTGATCGGGCGTTTGTTCTAACTCCTCCCGAGCCAAATTGGATGTTGAAACCTCGAACTGGCCGCGCTTCTCCCAGAATTCTTGCGTCTGAATTCTACGATCGCTGACCCGGTCATCGTAGAGGGCGCTAAAAACCGAGGTATCAAGGTAGATGCGCAGTTTCATTGGACATCCGAAGATTAGCGTAACACAACGGTTCCCTCGGAAACGGAAAAGGTTCCAGAAACCTTTTTGGAACCTGGGGGGCCGAAATGGTTCCAGGAGCCATTATCCCCACAGGACCATTATCCCCCTTCCTCAGCCATTTCTCCGAACCCTACGGTCGGCTTTTCCTCCAGCGACTTAAAGCGGCCTTGATAAACGTGCCCGTATCCGGCCGTCCGAGTGCGCGGGTGATAACGCTCTACCCCTCCGCCCTTGCCTTTCCGTCTGCCGTGTGATTTCATGCTCGCCGGCTAACCACTGCAAGATTGGGGAGGAGTTCATGAATCGCCATTTCCGCTCGCGCGCATGGAAAATCCTTGCTGCCATGGTCTGGCTTATCTTGCCGGCGGGCTTGTTTTCGCAGGAGCAAAACTTGCCGGTTCCTCAGACTGACACTGCCACTATCGATGCGGACGGCACCGCGCACATCACGCGCGTTGTCCCCGTGCCGCAAACGCTCAGCCCGGAGGCGCAGAAATATCTCGCGCATCTGCCGCCCGTGCCGCCCGCGCGGACATTGGCCGAGCATCGCGCCAACACCGACCGTGACCGCATCGCGCGGACAGCACTCGCCCGCCAGCTTTATCCCGTGGACGTTCACGAGGAGACGCTGGGCGGCGTGCGTTGCGACCTCATCCAGCCACGCGATCTTGCCAAGGGCAAGCGCTCCCTGGTGCTCATCAACGTCCATGGCGGTGGTTTCAACTCCGACTCCGGCTCGCTGCTGGAGGGAATTCCCATCGCCAATCTCAGCGGCATAACCGTGGTATCTGTTTACTACCGCTTGGCGCCCGAAAACCCGTTCCCCGCCGCGGTGGACGATACGGAAGCGGTTTTCAAGGAACTGATGAAAACTCACCAGCCTGCCCAAATCGGCTTGTACGGCACTTCCGCCGGGGCCATCCTGACCGGGGAAGTCGCCGTCCGGCTGCGGCGCGACGGTCTGCCCCTGCCCGGCGTCCTCGGCATCTTTTCCGGCAACGGCGACATGAGCCGCCCCGGTGATTCCCAGGCCTTCTTCACGGTGCGGGGACTTGCCGGAAACCTCCAGCCTCCCGGCCCGGGGCCGCTCCTTTCGTATTACGTGGGTTCCACCGACCCTCGCGACCCGGTCCTTTCGCCGATCTTGGCCGATTTGCATGGCTTTCCGCCTGCCCTGCTGGTTACCAGCACGCGCGACGTGCTGCTGAGCGGCACTGTGAACCTGCATCGCGCTCTGCTGCGCGCCGGGGTCGACGCCCAACTGGTCGTCTTTGACGGCTTGCCCCACGCCTTCTGGTATCACTTGGATTTGCCCGAAAGCAAGGAAGCCCTCAACCTCATGGCCCGCTTTTTTGCTGACCATCTGGCAAAGCCCTAGGGGACAGAGAAGGTCAGGTACCCTTTCCCAAAGGGGATGAAATATGACCAGAAGAGAGTTTTTGGAAGCCTCGACGAGCGTTGCGGCGCTGCCGGGGAGCGCCATGGCCGGTACGCTGGGAGCCGCAACCGCCGGCGAGCCTTCCTGGAGCGTCGAGAACCAGCGCCTTCGCCGCCAGGAGGTTTACGCGCTGCATCAGCGTTACGTGGGCCCGCTCTTTGACGCCCGGGGAAACTGGTCAGGGCCGGGCGCGCAAAGGGGAACGATGCCGCTTTGGAACGCCCTGTCATTTCTTCAGAGCAAGGACACGGCCGCAATCGGCAACGCGCTGCTCCGGCACTTGATTGCTGAGAACACCGGCCATGAAGGGCCCAGCCACTTCATCAACCAGTCGAGCGTGCAGGTGCTGCTGGGCGCCCCCGACCAAATGGACCCGGCCGTGGCGGCGGACCTTCGCACCTTCGTGAGCAGTTGCTTGCGCAACTCGGCCGCAACCCCTATTGAATTTCTGGGGTACAACGACAACTTCCCTTCCATGGAAACCATGTTCTCGGTGCTGGGCGGCGAATTGCTGGACGAAGCGCCCTCCTTCCGCAGGGGAATGGAGGGCCTGGAACGCTGCCTGGACCTGCTGGAGCGGCGCGGGCTGCTCTCCGAATACACCAGCACCACGTACAGTCCCGTTTCCCTGCTTTGCTACGCGGGCATTGCCGAATATGCGCGGGACAAGCGGGCCGCGGCCATGGGACTCGAAGTCGAGCGGCGCATCTGGCAGGACCTTGCCCTGCACTTCCACGCCCCCACCAACATTCTGGCCGGGCCGCACGCGCGTGCCTATGGGGCGGACTCCGGCGGGCATCCCCACCTGCTGCACATGACTCTGTACCACGTTTTTGGAAATGAAATCTGGATGAACCCCGTCCGCTACTTCTTTCCCGAGGGGACGCCCAAGCAGATCATCCATGTGAGCATTCCCTTTATGCAAGCCAGCGTGGCGTGGCTGGCCAGCGGCACCTATCACCCCGACGCCGGGATCCACCGCCTCCTGTTCGCCAAGAAATTTCCTTTTCGAGTTGCGGCCACGGCGGAAGAGGGATCGTATCCGATGCCCGTAAAAGTACGCAGCCCGGAGCCCACCAGTCCTTTTACAGATTCATCGGAACTCTTCGAATATGCCGCCGCCGAAATCGTGAGCAGAACTTACATGACGAAAGATTTTGCCCTGGGAACGTCGAGCGGGCAGGCGCACCGATACCAGTCCGACGCCTTTTTTGTAAACTTTCGCCGCGCGCAGGCGCCCGCGCAATTAGCGGATGTTTCAACCATATTCTGCCGGTACTCGACCGACGATCATTGGCCGGGACGCCCGTCGACGAATCCCCGGATCCCCGGAGATGAGCCCAACACCGACCTCTTCGCGGAAGAGGGACGCTGCCACGCGGTACAGAAAGATACCACCGCCCTGGTGCTCTATCAGTCCAAGGGGGAATTGCTCGACTCCTTCAAATCCCTGCGCCTGACTCTGGTGGTGCCCGTCATGTATCGCCCGCTGCGGGGAATCTGGTGTGGCGGGCAACGCGTGGAATCACTGCCGTTCACGGCCCAGGATCCGCAAACCATCTGGCTGGAAGACGATTTCCTGCTGGCCAGCTTCCGTCCCTTGCCGGCCAGCGACGTGGGGCGCCCCTACGCCGTTCTGATCCAGGAAATCAACGGCTATCTGACCATCTCTTTCCTCAATTATCAGGGCGAGCCTAAGCGCTTTTCGCGGAAGGAACTGTTGATGACGCGCAACGGCTTTGTAGCAGAACTGAGCAGCCCCTTAACGGAGTCACTGGCAGCGTTCCGCCAACGGCTGGCGGCGGCCACCGTGCGCGATGAGTTGGCCGCCACCGACCAGCGCACGGTGGACTATCGCCGGCCGGGAGTGCGCCTGTCACTGAGCCATAGTCTGTATTATGACGGGTTGAAATTCGCCGCGATCGACGGCAAACAGCAACCTGGGCCTAACCTGGAATATTCGGAAGGCGTTTGAGCGTAGTAGCCGCGGTCTCCGACCGCCGTCGTCGATCGGAGATCGACACTACAATTTCCTCGTCGATCGGAGATCGACGCTACAATCCACGTAGCTCCGAAGGGGAATCAGGCGCGGCCGGCAGAATAGGAAGTTGCCGGCCAGGAACGCTTGGCGGTATTCGCCGTGTTCAGAATCTCAACGATCTTCGCTCCGTATTTTTGTACGCGCCACTCACCGAGGCCCCGGATTCTCTTGAGGTCATCCAAGGTCTTCACCGGCATGCGAACGATGTCTTCCAGCCATTTGTTCTGCGACACCATGTAGAGGGGGACGCCCTCCAGCGCCGCCGCGTCAGCCCGCCACTTTTTCAGGGCGACGATGGACCTGATCTGCTCGCCGCTCAGGGGAGTGCCAGAATCCATCTGGGCATCGGGCGTTCGGCGATCGGTAACTGCCGCTTCCACCGGGCTAGCCGGAATCTCCCGCGTCGCCGGCGCTTCACCCTCATAGAAAAAGAGGATCGACCACATGGGACCTTCCGGCTGATTGGCCAGATTGGCAAAAATGCGCTTTACGTTTGTAGCGCTGAGAAAATCGTTCAACTTCCGCTCCCGATCGAGCGCTGATTCGGACCCAACGGGAACACTGAAAATTTTGCACTGCATAACGCCTCCTGATAATCGAACGAATCTGCATTTCACACGTATCATCGGCAGATGGAGAGGGGAAGATGAGGGAATTCTTATCCGAAAGTGCGTGCTCGTAACCACCCCCGGCGCTAGCCGCCGCCCCCTCCTGAATCAGGAGGGGAGTTCCTAAGAGCTCCCCTCCTCGGACGAGGAGGGGTGGCGCCCTAAGCGCCGGGGTGGTGCTGAGCAGGAACTGTGGAAAGCTGAAACGGAGTTCGCCTGTCGCCCCTACGCGCTGAACTCAATGTCGGCGACACCGTCAACGATTTGGCCAAGGTATTCGCCGTCCGCCCGGACGTCCGCGGCCAGGGCGACGCGCGGCTTTTCCCGGTCCCAGTCTGGCGGAACGGACACCGAGAACGGCGCCGAGCCATCCTGGCCGGGAGGAATCGTCAGCTCCAACAACTGTGGTGTAGCCTTCCAGCCCGGCGGTAGGGTCACCGAGGCTTCCAGATGCATGGGTCGTGAGCGGTAATTGCGAACCCGCAGCTCCACGTTCGCGCTGGAGCCCGCTTTGGCCTGGAGTTGATAGGGGTAAAACCTGACCCAACTGGGATTCAGCCCGAAGTTGCAGTCGGGATCGGCGATGACATCGAAGAAATACTTCTGTTGGTCCTCAATGCGTTTCTTGAGACTTTCCAGGTCACTCCGATTGCTCAGAAAGGGCCGGCCGTGACCGGGGGCAATGACGTTGGGTTCATGCTCAAGAATCGTTCGAATCGATTTGACGTGGCTGTCGTTCTCCACCCAGTTGCGGAAGATCACGTTGTGGCGCAGCATGCCCTCGGGGGTTCGGGAGGGGAAGAAAGCGTCCCCGGTAAAGGCGACGCGCGCGCCATCGAGGGTGACGAACAGCACCATCTGGTATTCGGTATGACCGGGGGAATGGAAAATTTGAAACTCGAATTCCTCCCACTGGAAAGTGTCGCCATTACGAAAAGCCCGGTCGACTTTTATGGGCTGAGCGAAAATGCAACCCAGGTTGTAGCCGCGGGGTTTCTGGAGAACGTCCACCATGTTCTCGTAGCACCACACTTTGGCGCCGTAATGGCGCATGAGGTGCGGGAAGCCGTTCACGTGATCGTCGTGCATGTGGCTGGGCATGATGACGTCCACCGACTTGAGACCGAACCGCGACTTGAGTTCGCCCACCGTATGCTCGACGAAGCCCAGGTGCGGTGAGTCCTTGACGTAACTCGAGAAGAAGGTCTCACTGGCTGACCCGTAATCCACAAAGAGCGCCTTGCCGCTGTCACTGATCAGGGCGTAGGAGCTCGACTTGGTCTGGTACGAAGCCACCAGGTGAGGCGTGACCGAGTAAGGCTGGTTATCCACGGTCAATTCCTTGGCGCTATACGCTTTGAACCAGCCTCGCAACTTGCGAATGAGGTCCGTAATCCCCGCTTCGACCTGGGTGAAGGGTTCGCCGTGGGAAGGGCAGACCAACTCCGGCGCTTGTTCCCGCATCCGGGTGAGCGCGAAGATGGCGCAGTCAACCCCATCGGAATCCTCATACTGGTACTGAAGTTCGTACAGGTTCACCACCTTGCCCGGCGAATGAATCAGGTCTCCCGAAAAAGCCACCTTCTTTCCGTCCACCATCCCGATCAGGCTGACCGAGCCAAGAGTGTGCCCCGGCGTGGGATAAATCAGGAACTCGTACGGTCCCCAGCGATAGGTGTCATAACCGCGCAGCACGCCGGCGACTGGCACGTTTTGAGTTACCGTGAAGAAATCGTTGCGGACGGATTCGCCCTGGTTGAAGACGCGGCGATTCCGCCAGAAGTTCTCGGCATCTTCGAACAGGTAGCGTTCGTGCTCCGGAACGATAATCGGGATGCGCTCCGCCACGGCCCGCGGGTCGCCCTGGCACTGGTCGCGGTGATGATGCGTATGCAGGATGGCGTCAACTTTGCTGACCCCGATCTGCCCAAGCAGGTCCAGGACGTGCCCCGACCCAAAGTCGATCAGGAGGGCATGGCTCCCATCCTTGAGGACGTAAACGTTGCAAGTGTCGCGAAGCACGTAAAGATTGGGAGAAATCTGCGTCAGCTTGCCCACTGGAATAAATTGCACGGGGGCAGGAATGGGCGCGGCCGGAGCCTTCAGCTTTCCCGCTCCCGCCAACTCCGTTGCCACAAGGCCGGCCCCCGCGTTCTGAAGAAAGGCGCGGCGGCTCACACCGTGTTTTCCCAGGGTTTTGAGTTTTTTCATGGGGTTCTCTCCACTCCGCCTAGGATGCCGTCGGTGTGGCACAGGCGATGGACGCTGGACACGACCGCAGGTTAGCACCGCTTCCACAAGCCTTCAAGGACACAGACGGAGGATACAGTTGGAGGGCCATCACCGCGGCCAAAATTGATTCGAGGCTCAGCCCTAAGGGAAAATCGCATGGTCAAAAAATCGGTGACCGTGGATACAGGTTTCTTCCGGTGCGCGGCACTTTGATTATGGATATTCCACCACTGCCCGCAATTGGGTGATACTCCCGATGCAAGGCGATTCGGCAAAGGGGTCAAATTACCCGTTCGAGCGACAAATTGTCTTAAAGTCGTCGGCCGTTCAACCAGCGGGGCCTTCCGTAGAAACGGACATAATGTCGCCTCCCTGAACCCCCTCGGGCTTTGCAGGACCCCTTGGGTAATACCACTGGAGGCCGGCGGCACGGTGGCCAAGAATTTTGGTCCCGGTTGTGCCGCCGGAGCAGTCAGGCTACAATGGATCGAATGGGCGATCTGGTACAAATCGGTTTGCCGCAGACGGCCGCGCGCCGGCCCGAATGGCTGAAGGTTCGGCTCCCCGCGGGCGAAAACTACTTTGACCTGAAGCGGCTGATGCGGGGCCTGGGGTTGCACACGGTGTGCGAAAGCGCGCGCTGCCCGAACATCGGCGAGTGCTGGCAGCATCGCACGGCCACATTCATGATACTGGGCGAACTCTGCACGCGGCGCTGCGGATTTTGCGCCGTGCCCAAGGGCAAACCGGCGGGCGAGGTTGACTGGGCGGAACCGGCGCGCGTGGCAGAGGCCGCCTCCAACATGGGATTGAAGTACGTGGTGGTGACGTCGGTGGACCGCGACGACCTGGAAGACGGCGGCTCCACGATTTTTGCCCAAACCATTGGAGCCTTGCATGAGCGCATTCCCACCTGCCAGGTTGAAGTGTTGATCCCGGACTTCCGCGGGTCTGACGAGGCTCTGGAAATCGTATTGCGCGCTCGGCCCGACATTCTGAATCACAACACGGAAACCGTGCCCCGCCTGTATCCCGTGGCGCGGCGCGGCTCGCGTTATGAGCGGTCGCTGCGCCTGCTGCGGCACTCGCGCGAAATCGCTCCCACCATTCCCACCAAGTCCGGCCTGATGGTGGGGCTCGGGGAAACCTTCGACGAAACCTGCGCCGTGCTGAAGGACCTGGCCGCCGTGGGCGTCGACATCGTCACCATCGGCCAATACCTGCGCCCCTCGGGCGAGCAGTTGCCCGTGGCGCGCTTCTACTCACCGGAAGAATTCGCCTCCCTCAAGCAGTACGGCGAAAGCGCCGGGATTCGCCACGTCGAATCCGGCCCGCTGGTCCGCAGCTCCTACCACGCGCACGAACAGACGCAGAAATTGAATCATTGATTCATCGGGTCATCAAAGGACTGTCCGTTGTCAGTTGCCAGCGGCCAGCAGCCAGGAATCCTTGGTCCCGCACTCCCCATCTCGCCAATTCGTGTGCAACTGACCACGGACAACTGACAACGGACAGCTCTTAAATGATTCAATGATCCGATGAATCAATGGCCCGATGGTCAAATGATCCGATGATCCGATGGTCAAATGATCCGATGACCCGATGAAAAAATGATCCGATAATTTCAGGGGAACTTCAGCCCCGGATGTTGCCTTTCCAGGGCTTGGCTGGCGGCGTGGTGGACGGCTTTGTTCACTTCGGAATTGTTCCCGGCGGTCATTTTATAGACCTCGCGGTAGATGGCCTCGCCTTTTTGGGGTCTTCCCAAGCGGTAATTCAGGCTGCCGATGAGCATTGGCCAGAGGGGATTGTGGGGAAATTCCTGTTGCAACCCCGTGAAGAGGCGCAGGGAGGTTTCGTACTGCCTTTCGCTGGTCCGTGAAAAGTCCTTGGCGAGATAGAACTTCGCTTCCGCCTTCGCCAATTCGCCCTTGTCGGCGCAGAGTTGGAGCTGCTTCAGGCCTTCCGCGCGGCTCCCGCTGGGAAGGCCGATGAACATGCTGAGGAATTTAACGATGCCGGGGAGCGTGTCGACAAAGTAGTTGTAGATGCCGACGCCCAGGTCGGCGTCCATAAGGCTGGGATCGAGCTCGAGCACCCGCAGCAGGTGCGCGCGCATCTTCTTCCCCGCGCGGGCGGTGGCCAGGTCCCGATCATGCATGCCTTCCAGGCGGGCGCGCAAAGCATAGGCAAAACCTTCGTAGAGCAGGTTGCGCGCCAGATCCTGATGCAGGTGAATGCGGGCCTCGGCTTTGCGAATCGCCACGTTATCGAGGTCATCAAAGTGGGAGTCGTAGGGAGTGGCTTCCATGTGGGCGACATCGAAGACGTCCGGATCAATCAGGTCGGCGGAAAAGTAATAGATCCTCCACCACGTCGCGTCAGCCTCCAGCACAAACCCCACCGGTGAATCGGGGTCTTTCTGCTCAATCTGCTGGAAGACTTTCACGGCGCCGTCCAAGTCGCCATCCATCATCATGGTGACGCCGGGCACGGCGGCACGACGGTCCTCCTCATCGTTCGAGTGGTTGGGCGCGGCCTGCGGGGGGCGGGCGGCCGCCAGGCTCGACGCCAGGAGGGCAGTCGCGAGCAGAACACTCTTCATCATCAGGTTGGTTTTCCGCATGAAGTTGCCTGCAAGAGAGGAAACCATTTTACACAGGGTTAGGCGCAGCCCCAAGGGTTTTTACTGGAGGAGAGTTTGGACAATTTCTCCCTCTACGGCGCACCGCCTGCCGTCCACGGGTTGATGACCGGAACGCCGGCAGCATAAAACGGCGCTTCGTCGCGGGTTGCCACGCTGAAGTGGCGAGCTGCGGCTATCGCCGCGATTTGGGCATCGGCCACGCTGAGGGGATGGCCCTGGCGGCGGGCACGGACGACGATTTTCGCATAGGCCTGTGCGGCGGCGAGATCGAAGGGAACGATGCGCTCGCCGAACAAGGCCATGATCTTTTCCTCGAGTGAAAAAGCGAGAGCCTTGCGGCGTTTGCCGGCGGGAAGATTCTCGACGCCGTACAGAAGCTCCGCCAGGCTTACGGTGGAAAGATAGAGGGTCTCCGCCACTTGGGCATCGAGCCAGCCCAGCACCCTGTGATCGGGCCGGGGCAGCAAGGGCTCGGAAACAACGTTGGTGTCAAGCAGGATCATCGGAGGTCTGCCGGGGCGGCCGGCGTTTTGTCGCGCTGGACCTTGAGCTCGAGTCCGCCCAGGGGCTTGGCGAGAGCCGCCAGGGCGGAGCCCAGCCTGACGCGCGTGGCAGGCGCGACCGCCCCGTTAAGAATCGCGCGAATTTCCGCCTCCGTGCTCCGTCCGTGCCGCTTCGCTCGCGCCCGCAACGCCCGATGCGTTTCCGCTCCGATGTTCCGCACCACAATAGCCGGCATTCTTGCTCCCCCCCTGTCCGCCTCAATGATATCACTGTATCCTAATTGATATCAAGTACCAGCGGGAGACGGCAGCGGCTTCGGAATTGTTGGGACAGGAAGCGCTGGAGGAGGGCGTGGGACGTGCTGCGCGGTTTGGCGAAGGGGTAGGGTGAACTCTCGCCTATCTT
>Ga0326727_10027318_pt1 | contig 10489 bp, 7 predicted proteins | sample MB2enrmetagenome_FD_207643 | JGI IMG/M metagenome (GOLD analysis project Ga0326727, IMG submission 207643) | Lab enriched peat soil microbial communities from McLean, Ithaca, NY, United States - MB29MY | ecosystem: Environmental > Terrestrial > Soil > Wetlands > Peat | place: USA: New York...
GAAACCACGCGGGAAGGGGCGCCGCCGGCCGGATGACCCAGTTCGTGGGCACCCACCAGAACAGGCTGGACGCCAAGGGTCGCGTGTCGATTCCGGCGCCGTTGCGTAACCAGATCAAGCACGCCGACGGCATCGTGCGCCTGATGCTCCGCCCGTCGCACAAGCACCCCTGCATCGAATGCTGGCCACCCGAAGTGTTCGAGGCACTGTCTCAGCCCTTGCAGAAGCTCGACATGTTCAGCGAGGCCCAGGACGATCTCGCCACCGCGTTGTTCGCCGATGCCTGGCCGGTCGAGTCGGACAAGGAAGGGCGCATTACCCTTCCCGATGTGTTGAAGCAGCATGCCGGCCTCGTTGAAAATATCGTGTTCATGGGACTCGGCGGCACCTTCCAGATTTGGGAACCGGCGGCTGCCGAACGCCGCCGGGTGGAGGCGCGCGAGCGTGCGCGCGCCTTCACCTTGCCGGGGAGCAGCGCATGAGCCGGCATGTCCCGGTCCTGCTTGAGGAGATGCTGGAGACACTGGCTCCGCGCGACGGCGGTTGTTACCTCGACGGCACGTTCGGTGGTGGCGGCTATGCCGCTGCCATTCTCGATCGCGTCGCCTGCACGGTGTGGGCGATCGATCGCGATCCGCAGGCGATCGCGCGCGGCGCCGCCCTGCTGGCCCGCCATCCCCACCGGCTCAACCTCATCGAAGGCTGCTTCGGCGACATGGTGGTGCTGTTGCGCACCCGCGGCGTCAGTCACCTCGACGGCGTGGTGCTCGACCTCGGCGTGTCGTCGTTCCAACTCGAAGATGCGGAGCGAGGTTTTTCATTCCAGTACGACGGCCCGCTCGACATGCGCATGGGCACCGCCGGCCCGACCGCCGCCGACCTCATCAACGGCCTGCCGGAGCAGGAACTGGCCGAGGTGCTGTTCCGCTTCGGCGAGGAGCGGATGAGCCGGCAGATCGCCCGCGCCATCGTGCGTGCGCGCACCGCCTCGCCGATCACCACCACCACGGAGCTGGCCGCCATCATCCGTCATGTGGTTCCGCAGGAACATTCCGGCATGGATCCGGCGACCCGCTCCTTCCAGGCGCTCAGGGTACGGGTGAACGATGAGCTCGGCGAGATCGAGCGCGGGCTCAAGGCCGCCTGCTCGCTGCTCGGCGAGGGCGGCCGGCTGGTGGTGGTGGCGTTCCACTCGGTGGAAGACCGGCTGGTCAAGCAGTTCATGACGCGCCTCTCCGGGCGGACGCCGTTGCCTTCCCGGCACGATCCAGGTGGGCTCCTGCCCCGTGCAGCGCCCGCTTTTCGCCTGTTGACCCCGCGCGCGATCCGCCCCAACGAGCGCGAGACGGCGGCCAACCGGCGTGCACGCAGCGCCCGCCTGCGCGCCATCGAGCGGGTTGTCGGAGGGCCGCGACCATGATGCGCCCATTCACCTGCCTGTGCATCCTGCTGGCCGGCGGGGCCGGTCTTTACGTTTACCAATCGAAGCACCAGGCGCAGCTGCTCGACCGCGAAATCGCCCGCGTGGTGAAGCAGGCCGATGCGGCGCGCGAACGCGCGGGCGTGCTGCGCGCCGAATACATGCTGTTGAACGACCCGACGCGGCTGGAGGGGCTGGCCTCCGAGCACCTGTCCTCGCTGCGGGCGACGGCGCCGTCGCAGTTCACCACCTGGGCTGATCTGGAAAAGCGGCTGCCGCCGGTGGGTGCGCCGGCCGAGGAGGCCGCGCCGCTGGAGCCGGAGGCGCCGGTGGCGAAGCTGCCCGACCCGGCGGCACCGGAGGCGCCGAAGCCGGCCGCGCCATCGAGTGGCGAAAGCCTGGTGGCGAATGCCGCGGCAGCGACGCCGAGCGCCGCCGCCGCACGCGCCGACAGCGCCCCGGCCCGGCCGGCGGCGGCGCCGACGCCCAGCCCCGCGGCGGTGCCGGCGGGGGCGGTGGCTCGCCCGCCGCCGCCACCACGCCTGGTTGCCGCCGCGCCGCGGCCCCTCGCCGCACCGGTGTCGCTGACCGCTGCCCTGCCGCCGGTTGCCGCCCCCTCGCCGGCTCCGGCGCCGGCGCCCCCCGCCGCCGCCCCGGTCCACGCCGCCGCCGCGGTGAGCTCAAGCGCGCTGGCCAGGCCGGCGCCGCGCACCATGCCCACCTACACGCCGCCCGGCAGCAACCTGCACGAGGCGATGGCGCGCATCGCCCACGGCGAAGCCGGCGAACCCGCCGCGCCTGCGGCCGGCTCCGCGCTCGGCATGGCACGCTCGCTGCCGCCGCCCACGCCTCTGCTACCGACCAGCACGGCCGCCGTCTGGCAGCCCGGCCGCGGCAACTGAGCACGGCGCCGTGAGCGGCACCACCGACCCTCCGTCGCCTTCCAGCCCGGCCCCGCGCTTCGGCGCGCCGCGGGAGGCGTCGGTGCCGCGCATGGAAACGGTGCGGGTCACCGCGCCGGACCTGAAGCGCCGGGCCGCACTGGAACGCACGCGGGCGAGGCTGGTGCTCGCCGCCGCCGGCTTCGCCGTGCTGTTCGCCGCGCTGGCGCTGAAACTGGCGGATGCCACCATCATCGAGCCGAAGCTGCCGAAGTTGGCGGAGCTGCGCGTCCGGCCGCCCGAACCGCCGCCGGAGGGCACCAACGCCAATCCCGGACCGCTGCTGCGCGCCGCACGCGCCATGATCACCGACCGCAACGGCGAGATGCTGGCAATCTCGCTGCCGACTGCGGCGGTGTATGCCAATCCGCGCGAAATGATCGATCCCGCCGACGCCGCCCACAAGCTCAAGAGCGTGCTGCCGGAGCTCGACGAGGCGACGGCGATCGAACGGCTTTCGAGCGAAAAGCAGTTCGTCTACCTGGCCCGCCAGATCACCCCGCGCGAACAGCTGAAGATCAACGACCTCGGCATCCCCGGCATCTATTTCGAAAATACCGAGCGCCGCCGCTATCCGCTCGGCCGGGTCGCCGCCGGGGTGCTCGGCGGGGTCGATGTCGATGGCCACGGCGTGGCCGGAGTGGAGCGCTTCTTCGACCAGCGGCTGCGCGAGGACGCCGAGCCGCTCAGGCTCTCGCTCGACGTGCGCGTGCAGGCGGTGGTGCGCGACGAGCTGTCGAAGGCGATGGATACGTTCGGCGCCATCGGCGCCTGCGGCATCGTGATGGACGTGCGCACCGGCGAGGTGCTGGCGCTGGTCAGCCTGCCCGACTACGACGCCAACCTGTTCGGCCAGACCGTGCCGGACGACCGCTTCAACCGCTGCGTCACCGGCGTCTACGAGCCGGGCAGCACGTTCAAGCTGCAGACCGCCTCGATGGCGCTCGACAACGGGGTGGTCAACCTGTGGAACGGTTTCGACGCCACCTCGCCGATCCATATCGGCCGGTTCACCATCAACGACTTCGAGGGCAAGCACCGTTTCCTCTACATCCCGGAGATCCTCGCCTACTCGTCCAACATCGGCGCCGCCAAGATGGCCGAGGCGTCGGGCGCGGCGATGCAGCGGGCCTGGCTGGAGAAGATGGGCATGCTGAAGCGGCTGCCGGTCGAACTGCCCGAGGCCGCCGCGCCGCTCGCGCCCCCGGCCGCCAACTGGAAGGAAATCGCCACCCTGACCATCGGCTTCGGCCACGGCATCGCGGTCTCGCCGCTGCACGTGGTGACCGGTACCGCGGCGGTGGCCAACGGCGGCCTCTACATGCGCCCGACCGTGCTGGCGGTGGATCCCTCGACCCCGCGCGAGGGCCGCCGCGTGATGCAGCAGTCGACCTCCGACACCATGCGCCGGCTGATGCGCCTGGTGGTGACCGACGGCTTCGGCAAGTCGGCCGAGGTGCCCGGTTATTTCGTCGGCGGCAAGACCGGCACGGCGGAGAAGATCGCCGGCCACGGCTACAACAAGAACTCCCGCGTGTCTGCCTTCATGGGCGTGTTCCCGATGAATGCGCCGCGCTACGCGGTCTACATGATGCTCGACGAGCCGCATGCCACCAAGGCGACCTACGGCTACGCCACCGCCGGCTGGGTGAGCGCGCCGGCGGCCGGCAAGGTGATCGCGCGGATCGGGCCGATGCTCGGCCTGTTGCCGGAGACCGAGAACGTCGCCGCCGTCAACGCCCAGCTCGCGCAGCCGCTGGAACCCGGCCGGCCGGCCGGCGCCAAACCTTCGCCTCCGCCTGCCAAGGCCTCGCCCCCGGTCGCAGCGGCACCGCGCCCGTCGGTCCCCGCCGTGGCCCCGCCGGCCGCCCCCCCGCCGCCGCCGCCGCGCGACCTCCGGCGCGAAGCGGAGCAGGAGCACGGTAACACCCCCTCCAGGACCGCCGTTGCGGTACGCTGAGCTCATGCGTGCGCTCCCCGACCCACCCCCGGGGCCGGCCGCCGCTGCCGTCGCGGCGCTGGAGGTGGCCGGGGTGAGCGCGGACAGCCGGCGGATTGCGCCCGGCTTCCTGTTCGCGGCCTTGCCGGGCACCCGGCTGGACGGCCGCGCGTTCATCGCCGAGGCGGTGGCGGGGGGCGCCGTCGCCGTGCTGGCCCCAGCGGGCACGACCTGGCCGGCGGGCGTGCCGGCGCGGCCGCTCATCCTGGATGCGGAGCCGCGCCGCCGATTGGCGCAGATCGCCGCCGTGCTCGCCGGCGCCCAGCCGGGGACGGTGGTGGCGGTGACCGGCACCAACGGCAAGACCAGCACGGTCGAGTTCCTGCGCCAGTTCTGGACGCTGGCGGGCCATCCGGCGGCGAGCCTCGGCACGCTCGGGGTGCACGCGCCGGGCTTCGACCCGGGGCCGGGCCTGACCACGCCGGACCCCGAGCGCCTGGCCGAAATCCTCGCCCGGCTGGCCTGCGCCGGGGTGCAGCACGCCGCCATGGAGGCCTCCTCGCACGGGCTCGACCAGTTCCGGCTGGACGGGGTGCGGCTCACCGCTGCGGCTTTTACCAACCTCACCCGCGACCATCTGGACTATCACGCCACGATGCAGGCTTATCGCGCGGCCAAGTTGCGACTGTTCGAGGCGTTGCTGCCCGAGGGTGCGCCGGTGGTGGCGAGCACCACCCTGGATGGCGAGAGCATGACCGCGCTCCGTGCCATCGCGGCGCGGCGGCGGCTTGACCTGGCCACCGTCGGCGAGGGCGGCACGGCGATCGATCTGGTGCGGGCACGGCCCACTCCGGACGGGCAGGACCTGGAGCTCGTCCTCGACGGCGCGCGCCGAGAAATCCATTTGCCGTTGCCCGGCCGGTTCCAGGCCGACAACGTGTTGCTGGCCGCGGCGCTGGCGGCGGCGAGTGGTGTGGCCGACCCGCTGGGGCTCGCCGGCGCGCTTCAGGGCGTGCGCGGCCGCATGGAACTGGCGGCGCGGCTGCCGAACGGGGCCGCGGTGTATGTCGACTTTGCCCACACGCCGGATGCGTTGGAGAGGCTGCTGAGCGCGCTCAGGCCGCACACCGCGCACCGCCTGCACGTGGTGTTCGGCGCCGGCGGCGACCGCGACCCGGGCAAGCGGCCGCTGATGGGCGCCGCCTGCGCGCGGCTGGCCGACGTGGCGGTGGTGACCGACGACAATCCGCGCAGCGAGGACCCCGCCGCCATCCGGGCCGCGGTGCTGGCGGGCTGCCCGAGCGGACGGGACGGCGGTCCCCGCGAGGCGGCGATCGCCTCGGCGCTGGCCGATCTCGGGCCCGGCGACGTACTGGTGGTGGCCGGCAAGGGGCATGAGCAAGGGCAGGCCGTCGGCGGCGTGACACTGCCGTTCGATGACGTGGCGACGGTGCGGCGGCTGGCGGGGACCTCCCCCACCCCCTCCGACACGGGGAGGGGGTGAGATGGCGTTGTGGCAACCGCAGGAGCTCCTCGAGGCCACCGGGGGTGCCATGCCGGTGCCGTTCGCGGCCGAGGGTGTGGCGATCGACAGCCGCACGCTCCGCCCTGGTGACCTGTTCGTCGCCCTGGCGGGCGAGAGCCGGGACGGGCATGCGTTCGTCCCCGACGCGCTCCGACGCGGTGCGGCGGGTGCCCTGGTCGAACAGATCTGTCCGGGCGCGGAGCGGCTGCTGGTGGTCGACGACACGCTGGCGGCGCTGCGCCGGCTCGGCGCCTTCGCCCGCGCGCGCTTCCCCGGCCGCGTGGCGGCGATCACCGGCTCGGTGGGCAAGACCACCAGCAAGGAAATGCTGCGCGCGGTGCTGGCCGCACAGGGGCCGACCCACGCCGCCGAAGCGTCCTACAACAACCACTGGGGGCTGCCGCTGACGCTGGCCCGGCTGCCGGCCGACGCGGCCTGGTGCGTGGTGGAAATCGGCATGAACCATGCCGGCGAGATCGCCCCCCTCGCGCGCCTCGCCGCGCCGCACGTCGCCCTGGTGACCGCGATCGAGAAGACCCATGTCGGCCATCTCGGCAGCATCGGGGCGATCGCCGACGAGAAGGCGTCCATCTGCGACGGGCTCATGGCGGGCGGGACAGCGGTGCTGCCGGCGGACTCGCCCCACTTCGAGCGGCTCAGGGCGCGCGCCGGGGCGGCGCGGGTGCTCGGCTTCGGCACCGCCCCCAGGGCCGACGGCTGCCTGCTGCAAGCCGCGGCCGATGCCGAGGGAACCGACGTCGCGGTGGCCATCCTCGGCCGCGAATACCGCTTCCGCCTCGCCGCGCCGGGGCGGCACATGGCGATGAACGCCACCGCCGCACTGCTCGCGGCCGCCGCCCTCGGCGCCGATGTCGCGGCCGGCGCCGCGGCGCTGCAGGGCTTTGCGCCCATCGCCGGCCGCGGTGCCCGCCGGCTTGTGCCACTCGCCGGCGGCGAGGTCCTGCTGCTCGACGAGAGCTACAACGCCTCGGGGGCGTCGGTGCGCGCCGCGCTGGCCGTGCTCGCCCTGCAGCCGGCCGCACGCCGCGTGGCCGTGCTGGGCGACATGCTGGAACTGGGCGAGGAGGGTTTCGCCGAGCACGCGGGGCTGGCCGGAGATGTCGCCCGCTCCGCCGACCTGCTGTTCACCTGCGGCCCGCTCTCGGAGCGCCTGCACCAGGCGGTGCCGCCGCCGCTGCGCGGCGCCCACGCCGCCGACTCGGCCACCCTGGCGCCGCTGGCGGCCGCCGCGCTCAGGCCCGGCGACGCCGTGCTGGTGAAAGGCAGCCTGGGCAGCCGCATGCGGCTGGTCGTGCAGGCGATCGACGCCCTGGGCGCGGAGCCGCGCTGATGCTCTACAACCTGTTCGCGCCGCTGGCCGACCGGTTGATCGTCTTCAACCTGTTCCGCTACCTGACCTTTCGCTCGGGCGCGGCCTGCATGACCGCGCTCGTGCTCAGCCTGGCGCTGGGGCCGGTGTTCATCCGCTGGCTCAGGGCCGTGCAGCGCAACGGCCAGCCGATCCGCCTGGACGGGCCGCCGAGCCACCTGACCGACAAGAAGGGCACGCCCACCATGGGGGGCATGCTGATCCTGGCGAGCCTGGCCGCCTCCACCCTGCTCTGGGCCAACCTGCGCAACGGCTACGTGTGGACGGTGCTGCTGCTCACGCTCGGCTATGGCGCGATCGGTTTCACCGACGACTTCATCAAGCTGGTGCGCGGCAACTCCCGCGGCCTGTCGCCGCGCGGCAAGCTGCTGTGGCAGGCCGTGCTGGGCCTTCTGGCCGGCATCGCCTTCATGGCGCTGACCCGCGCGCCGCTGTCCACCGAGCTGGCGGTGCCGGTGTTCAAGGAGGTGTTGATCCCGCTCGGCTATGCGTTCCCGCTGGTCGCCATGATCGTCATGCTGGGCTTCTCCAATGCGGTGAACCTCACCGACGGGCTGGACGGGCTGGCGATCGTGCCGACCATCATCGCCGCCGGGGTGTTCGCGCTGATCGCCTACCTGGTCGGCAACCGCATCTTTGCCGACTACCTGCAGCTGAACTTCGTGCCGGGGGTCGGTGAGCTGGCGGTGTTCTGCTCGGCCCTGATCGGCGCCGGGCTCGGCTTCCTGTGGTTCAACGCGCCGCCGGCGGCGGTGTTCATGGGCGACACCGGGGCGCTGGCGCTCGGCGGCGCGCTGGGCGCGGTCGCGGTGGCGGTCAAGCACGAGGTGGTGCTCGCCATCGTCGGCGGCCTGTTCGTGGTCGAGACGCTCAGCGTCATCGTGCAGGTGGCCTGGTTCAAGCGCACCGGGCGGCGCGTGTTCCTGATGGCACCGCTGCACCATCACTTCGAAAAGAAGGGCTGGATGGAATCGACCATCGTGATCCGCTTCTGGATCGTGGCGGTCATCCTGGCCCTGATCGGGCTTGGGACCCTGAAGATCCGATGACCGAGTTTCCCCCCCTCTTCGCGGGCCGGCGCTTCGGCGTCGTCGGGTTGGGCAAGAACGGCTTGCCGGCGGCGCTGGCGCTCGCCCGGATGGGTGGCGAGGTCGTCGCCTGGGACGACAAGGAAGCGGCGCGCGAGGCCGCTGCCGCCGCCGGGGTTAGGATCGGCGACATCGAGGTGGCGGGGCTGGAGGCGCTGGTGCTCTCGCCCGGCATCCCGCACCACCTGCCCAGGGCGCACCCGGTCGCCGCCCGTGCGCTGGCCGCCGGCGTGCCGATCCGCTCGGACGCCGACCTTTTGTTCCGCGCGGTGCGGGGGGCGGGCTCGCGGGCGCGCTTCGCCGGCATCACCGGCACCAACGGCAAGTCCACCACCACGGCGCTGCTGCATCACATCCTTGCCGGCGCCGGGCAGCCGGCGGCGGCCGGCGGCAACCTCGGCACCGCCGCCTTGGCGCTGCCGCTGCTGCCCGACGGCGGCGTCTACGTGCTGGAAATGTCGTCCTACATGTTGGAGCGAATCGCCGCGCTCCGCTTCGATGTGGCGGCGATGCTGAACCTCAGTGCCGACCACATCGACCGCCACGGCGACATGGCCCGCTATGCCGCGGTCAAGCGGGAGATTTTCGCCCGCCAGGAGAGCGCCGACACCGCGGTGGTGGGCATCGACGACGCGCCCTCGCGCGAAATGGCGGCCTCGCTCGCCGCCGGCCCGGCGCGGCTGGTCAGGATCTCCGGCGAAGGCCCGGCCGATGTCTTCCCCCGCGCAACACTGCTCTGTGACGCCGCCGGGCCGCTCGGTGACCTCGCCGCAGCTCGCGCGCTGCCGGGGTCGCACAACGCGCAGAATGCCGCCGCGGCGGCGGCCATGGCTTCGGCGCTGGGGGTGGCGCGGGCGGACATCGCCGCCGGCATCGCCACCTACCCCGGGCTCGCGCACCGCCAGGAGTTGATCGCGCGCGCCGGCGGCATCACCTTCGTCAACGACAGCAAGGCGACCAACGCCGATTCCGCCGCCCGTGCGCTCGGCTGTTACGACCGCGTGGTGTGGATCGCCGGCGGCGAGGCGAAGGCGGGCGGCATCGATGGCCTGACCGGCTTTTTCCCCCGCATCGCGCTGGCGCTGCTGATCGGGCGGGATGCGCCCCGCCTCGCCGCCACCCTCGCCGCGCACGGTGTGCCCCACCGCGACGTGGGCACGCTGGAGGCCGCGGTGGCCGCGGCATGGGAGGCGGCGCGCGGCGGCGCCGCGCCGGTGGTGCTGTTGTCGCCGGCCTGTGCGTCCTGGGACCAGTTCACCGGCTTCGATCAGCGGGGCGACCGCTTCCGCGCGCTGGCGCAGGCGATCGCCGCCCGGGAGGGAGGCTGACATGCTGTCGCCGGCCTCCCGCGCCGACAATTCGCTGCTTGGCCGCTGGTGGTGGACGGTCGACCGCTGGACGCTGCTCGCGGTGGCGACCCTGATCGGGCTCGGCTACGTCATGATGCTGGCGGCGAGCCCGGCGGTGGCCGAGCGGATCGGCCAGTCGCGCGACATCTTCATCCTCAAGCAGGTGTTCTTCCTGGCGTTGGCCGGGGCGATCGTGGTGGTGATGTCGCTGCTCTCCCCGCGCGGGGTGCGCCGGGTGGCGCTGGTGGGCTGCCTGATCGCGCTGGCGCTGACCGCGTTGACCCTGGTGATGGGGGTCGAGATCAAGGGCGCGCGGCGGTGGATCGCGCTGCCCGGGCTGTCGCTGCAGCCGAGCGAGTTCCTCAAGCCCTGCTTCGCCGTGGTGGTGGCCTGGCTGCTCGAGGAAGGCCGTCGCTCGCGGCGCTTCCCCGGCATGCTGATCGCGTTTGGGGTATATGCGTTGATCGTGCTGCTGCTGAAGTCGCAGCCCGACGTGGGCATGCTGGCGGTGATCTCCGCCGTGTTCTTCCTGCAGTTGTACGTGGCCGGGCTGAACCTGGTGTTCGTCGGCATCGGGCTGGCCGGCCTGGGCGGGCTGGCGATGGCCGCCTACACCATGTTCCCGCATGTGCAGAGCCGGGTGAGCCGTTTCCTCGACCCCTCGCAAGGCGACAACTACCAGGTCCAGCGCGCGCTGGAGGCGTTCGGCAACGGCGGGCTGCTCGGCCGCGGCCCCGGTGAGGGCCTGGTCAAGGACGTGCTGCCGGACGCCCATGCCGACACCGTGTTCGCGGTGGCGGGGGAGGAATTCGGCCTGATCCTCTGCCTCCTCATCGT
>Ga0326727_10027319_pt1 | contig 10488 bp, 7 predicted proteins | sample MB2enrmetagenome_FD_207643 | JGI IMG/M metagenome (GOLD analysis project Ga0326727, IMG submission 207643) | Lab enriched peat soil microbial communities from McLean, Ithaca, NY, United States - MB29MY | ecosystem: Environmental > Terrestrial > Soil > Wetlands > Peat | place: USA: New York...
AGAGCAAGAACACAATCTGGGAGAACAAAGGAAAAAGGAAGGGAAAAGCGTCAACACACAGAATCAACAACTTAGGTGGGGCCAAATCAGATGATCAAAAGGGGCCAAACCATGTTGACAAAGCCAAGGCTTCGTTTCTTTCGCGAAATATGTCAATGGCGGCCTTGCACTGCTTGATAGGCCGGCAGTCGCTATTTTGGAGAAGCGCTTCTGTCACGCAGCCGGTGCTGCCGACAATATTTTCGAATCGAGATCTCCCCGTACGGCCTTCCGAATCTTTCCCTGCCAGTAACCAACCTTATCTGTATCTGTCCGATAATTGTATGCGCCCGGTGGACCCACCTTCCGTGGTTGAAGTCCCTGCCTGATAATTCCCCGACAGTTGAGAAGGGCGGATGGATTCGCCGGACGCGTACGATCTGGGAGGCCATATGCACAGGGGAGAGGCTTGCGCACGTGCATGTATTGGCCCATCGTGGAGGTGTGGGATGAGCAGGAGCGAAAAGGCTGATGCCGAGAAGGCACGATATTGGGCGAGGACGATCAGCGAGGTGGCACGGAGTGGGATGTCGATTCGAGCCTTTTGCCGCCAGCGGCGGTTGCGAGAGAGCCAGTTTTACTGGTGGCAGCACAAACTCAGGGCCAGTCGGCAGGCCGGCTCGACGCCCAAGGTGGGCACCCATGGGAGGCCGGCCAGCTTCGCTCTGGTGAGCGGCGAAGCTGGAGAGACGGATACCCAGCGCGAGCAGTCACGGAGATTGACGTCTCCTTCCGCCCAAAATCGGAAGCCTCCCGGAAGAACAGGCTGGCGGACGAGATCTGATCAGAAACCGCCAAAACAACTTTCGGGCTTCAGAGAGCAACAGGCATGCACCAGAGCAACAATTTACGCGAGGGTCAGCACAAGCAACAACGACAAGACCCCACGATGCAGACGCGCGAATTAGAGGAGTTCTGCCAGCGTCGCGGTTGGGAGCTCGCCGGCTGCCACGTTGACAACGGGATTTCAGGCTCCAAGGAATCAAGGCCAGAAGTTGGCAGGCTTATGGCAGACGCGCACCGGAGACACTTTGACGCCGGGGCGGTTTGGCGATTCGACCGTTTTGCCTGGTCAGTTTCTCATTTGCTTCGCGCCTCCGAACCTTCAAGGCCCTCGGGATCGACTTGGTTTATCTCGCGGAGCAAGTGGACACCAGCACGCCTACCGGCAAAATGGTTTTCACGGTGCTTGGTACCGTGGCAGAACTGGACCGCAGCCTGATTGCCGAGCGGGTACACCACCCTGTGATAATATACGCGTCGGTCTTGGATATCTGGAGGAGCCGAAGCATATGAGGTTTTGGACGAAACGCACTAAGCAGCAGCCGCCTGTAGAAGAAGTTCTGACTCGGTTGCCCGACAGCTTCCGATCCGCGCTCCTTTCGATGTATGCTGGGCAATTGCAGAGCGGATCGGATGGCGAGCTACATGAGCTTGATTCGGGTACGCGTATCAATCCAGAAGGGGGCATGTGGTTGTACGAAACGTGCTGCCACCTGAAGCCGAAACAAACCGTCGAGATAGGATTGGCCTATGGGTTTTCGACCATCTATCTTCTGGCGGCGATCTACAAGAATGGCAGCGGTTTCCATATCGCCATCGATCCTTTTGAAGATCGGGACTGGCACGGCATTGGGCTCTGCCAGTCCGAGAAGTTGGCTATGAAACATGCTTTTCACTTCATCAACGAGAAATCAGTTCCAGCGCTGGCAGACTTGGCACGCAACAACCAGCGCTTTGAACTGATTCTGATCGACGGAAATCACCGTTTTGATGATGTGCTCGTAGACTTTACGCTCTCGACTGAAGTGTGCTCATCGGGAGGATATATAGTTCTAGATGATACATGGATGGCATCGATCCAGCGGGCAGTTTCGTTCATTCGCAAGAACCGTGCGGATTTCTCAGAAATCGTGACCTCAGTGCCGAACATGGCTGTGTTTAAGAGAATAGGCGATGATTTGCGCGAATGGAATCACTACGTGGACTTTTAGAGATTCCGCACCCGCCAGATTCCCGCTTCAAGTTATTTTAGGACACTACCCAAATTCCGGTAGTGACTCATTTTGGATTTTCAATCGTGTTTAGTCCTTTGACCTCTCCAAACTTTCGCTAAGGTCTTGAACTTTTTTCTTGAGATCGTCTATTGCAACGCCTATTATCGCCCATCAACCAACCCAAAGAGGTTTCCTTGCTTCAGGAACTTCTAAAGAAAGCCGCCTTCCCCAACCAGAAGGTCATTCTCGAACATTTCCGCCAAGGTGAAGAATTGTTTGTCCAGCAAAAATGGGGACCGGCAATCGGGGAGTGGCGCAATTTCTTTGAGGCGCTTCTGCACGATATTGGCGAACTGACCTCCATCAATCGGAAGGATGCTACGCCGCCGAATATGAGGGCAGTGTGTGTGGCCGCAACCCCTTAGAGCGTGTGGCCCGCGGCCTTGCTCCCCAGAAGGTAGTTTACCGGACGGGTACGATGGCCATTCCTCCCACATACGCCTTGCAGCCCGAAGCCTGACAGGTGATGCTGCTGTAGGTACTGCCGAAATCGGTCAACGTGGTCCGGTAGGAAGTCCCGGCCATGAGCCATTCGCTGGTTCAATCAAGGGTCAAACTCACTTTTCCCCCGTGCCTGCGGCGTCAGTTCCGCCGGTGAGTTTTAGCGCATTGCCGCCTTTGGAGTAGACGTAAATAACGATACTACTCACGCTATGTACAATGACGTTACCGGTCATAGTCTTGCCGTAAGCATTGAATCAGCCAACTGCCGCCCGACGGCTTTCGCTCTCACTTCCCTCGGGCCATCACTTACCTCGGCTCCCAGCAGCACATCCCTCACATTTACCAGAGCGATGTGGAACCCGTCCACCGCTTGATTGAGGATGAGTTCTCCGACCTGAAAACCTTTCGCCGCCACGCCGACGAAGTGCTCTTGAAGATACAGCGATCTTTGCATCGCCTCACCACAAGCGGCTAAACCGTGCTCTTTCTTCCTCCCGTACGCCACTGCCCCGCGCATTCCGAAGTTGATGAGAGTGCAGAATTTACTGGGGAATTATACTTGCCAGCGGGCGGCCGGTGCTAGTATCCTAGGAGCGGGTATCATGAGGAGGCTCAGGGCCTCGACCAATGACTTGCCCAGGTAGGCCACTCCACCAGAGGAATTCTCGTATGGGCATACGAAACCGGCTTCGAGGCATCCCGCTGGGTTTTTTCGTCGTTCTGTTCTTCCTCACTCTGGCTGATGCTCAGGGCGCTGGGCCATCCTTTGTGCAGGCAGCAGCGAGTGCAGCATCCGGGACCGCCCAGACTTTGTCCTTATCTTTTACTGCGAACACTACTGCCGGCGACCTTATTCTTGTTGCCTTCGATTACAGCAACAGCGTCACACTCTCCTCGGTCAGTGACTCGCAAGGAAACGTATTCACTAAGGTGGGAAACCCATTGACCTCTCCTGGCGGGGCGGTCAGCCGGGTGTACTATGCGAACAATATCAAGGGCGGGGCGGACACGGTGACGGCGACCCTGTCAGCGAACTCCAGCTTCCTTGAACTTTATCTCAGCGAATACTCGGGCATCGATTCGGCGAACCCCATCGACGCGCAGGCGGGGGCCTCGGGGAGCGCGGGTGCAGTTTCGAGCGGCACTGCCACGACCAGCGTAGGGGGTGACATAATCTACGGCTACTGTTTGGGGGATGCGGCCTGCACGGTGGGTTCTGGGTTCACGGCACGCTCGACGCTCAACGGCAATCTGCTTGAGGACATGGTAGCGGGCAGCGCGGGCAGCTATGCAGCTACCGGGACGGCAAACAGTGGCTGGACGATGCAGATGGTAGCGCTCAAGCCGGCCTCTGGGGGGGGTGGAGGCACGGGGGCGCCAGTGATCACCAGCGCGACCACGGCGAGCGGGACGGTGGGAAGCGCCTTCACGTATCAGATCACGGCGACGAACACGCCGACCAGTTACGGAGCGACGGGGTTGCCGGCAGGGTTGTCGGTGAACACCGGGACGGGATTGATCTCGGGCACGCCGACTGCGCCGGGGACCTCCTCGGTGACGCTGAGCGCGAGCAACGCCAGCGGGACAGGCACTGCCACCCTGACGCTGGCGATTGCCGCCACCAAACCAGCATCCTTTGTGCAGGCAGCAGCGAGTGCAGCATCCGGGACCGCCCAGACTTTGTCCTTATCTTTTACTGCGAACACTACTGCCGGCGACCTTATTCTTGTTGCCTTCGATTACAGCAACAGCGTCACACTCTCCTCGGTCAGTGACTCGCAAGGAAACGTATTCACTAAGGTGGGAAACCCATTGACCTCTCCTGGCGGGGCGGTCAGCCGGGTGTACTATGCGAACAATATCAAGGGCGGGGCGGACACGGTGACGGCGACCCTGTCAGCGAACTCCAGCTTCCTTGAACTTTATCTCAGCGAATACTCGGGCATCGATTCGGCGAACCCCATCGACGCGCAGGCGGGGGCCTCGGGGAGCGCGGGTGCAGTTTCGAGCGGCACTGCCACGACCAGCGTAGGGGGTGACATAATCTACGGCTACTGTTTGGGGGATGCGGCCTGCACGGTGGGTTCTGGGTTCACGGCACGCTCGACGCTCAACGGCAATCTGCTTGAGGACATGGTAGCGGGCAGCGCGGGCAGCTATGCAGCTACCGGGACGGCAAACAGTGGCTGGACGATGCAGATGGTAGCGCTCAAGCCGGCCTCTGGGGGGGGTGGAGGCACGGGGGCGCCAGTGATCACCAGCGCGACCACGGCGAGCGGGACGGTGGGAAGCGCCTTCACGTATCAGATCACGGCGACGAACACGCCGACCAGTTACAGGGCCACAGGATTACCTGCGCCTCTGATGGTGAACACCGGGACGGGGTTGATTTCGGGGACGCCGATTGTGACAGGAACCTCGTCTGTGACGCTGAGCGCCACCAACGCGGGCGGCACCGGCACAGCCACCCTAACGCTCACCATCAACCCAGCGGTACCAGTGATCACGAGCGCCACGACGGCGAGCGGGACGGTGGGAAGCGCCTTCTCGTACCAGATCGCGGCCACGAACACGCCGACCAGTTACGGAGCGACGGGATTGCCGGCGGGGCTGTCGGTGAACACAGGGACGGGGTTGATTTCGGGGACGCCGACCTCGACGGGCACTTCCACGGTGACGCTGAGCGCGGCGAACGCAGGCGGGACGGGCACGGCCACGCTGACGCTGACCATCAACCCAGCGGTACCAGTGATCACGAGCGCCACGACGGCGAGCGGGACGGTGGGAAGCGCCTTCTCGTACCAGATCGCGGCCACGAACACGCCGACCAGTTACGGAGCGACGGGATTGCCGGCGGGGCTGTCGGTGAACACAGGGACGGGGTTGATTTCGGGGACGCCGACCTCGACGGGCACTTCCACGGTGACGCTGAGCGCGGCGAACGCAGGCGGGACGGGCACGGCCACGCTGACGCTGACCATCAACCCAGCGGTACCAGTGATCACGAGCGCCACGACGGCGAGCGGGACGGTGGGAAGCGCCTTCTCGTACCAGATCGCGGCCACGAACTCGCCCACCAGTTACGGGGCCACAGGGTTGCCGGCAGGGTTGTCGGTGAACACCGGGACAGGATTGATCTCGGGCACGCCGACTGCGGCGGGGACCTCCTCGGTGACGCTGAGCGCCACCAACGCGGGCGGCACCGGCACCGCCACTCTGACCCTCACCATCAACCCGGCAGTTCCGGCCATCACCAGCGCTACGACAGCCACTGGCACGGTGGGAAGCGCCTTCTCCTATCAGATCACGGCCACGAACACGCCCACCAGTTACGGGGCCACAGGGTTGCCGGCAGGGTTGTCGGTGAACACCGGGACGGGATTGATCTCGGGGACGCCGACTGCGGCGGGGACCTCCTCGGTGACGCTGAGCGCCACCAACGTGGGCGGCACCGGCACCGCCACCCTGACCCTCACCATCAACCCGGCAGTTCCGGCCATCACCAGCGCTACGACAGCCACTGGCACGGTGGGAAGCGCCTTCTCCTATCAGATCACGGCGACGAACTCGCCCACCAGTTACGGGGCCACAGGGTTGCCGGCAGGGTTGTCGGTGAACACCGGGACGGGATTGATCTCGGGCACGCCGACTGCGGCGGGGACCTCCTCGGTGACGCTGAGCGCCACCAACGTGGGCGGCACCGGCACCGCCACTCTGACCCTCACCATCAACCCGGCAGTTCCGGCCATCACCAGCGCTACGACAGCCACTGGCACGGTGGGAAGCGCCTTCTCCTATCAGATCACGGCGACGAACTCGCCCACCAGTTACGGGGCCACAGGGTTGCCGGCAGGGTTGTCGGTGAACACCGGGACGGGATTGATCTCGGGCACGCCGACTGCGGCGGGGACCTCCTCGGTGACGCTGAGCGCCACCAACGCGGCAGGGACGGGTACGGCCACCTTGACCCTGACGATCGCGGCCATTTCAGTACATTTTGTGCAGTCCTTTGCGCAGGCTAGTCCTGGGGCCGCTGCCTCCCTGGCCCTCTCATTCCCTGCCAACACTGGTGCGGGCGACTTCATTCTCGTTGCCTTCGACTACGCCAGCAGCGCCACACCCTCCTCCGTCGCCGATTCTCAAGGTAACGTATTCACTCCTGTGGGAAACCAGTTGACTTCTCCGGGTGGGGATAGCAGCAGGGTTTACTATGCCAAGAACATCAAAGGTGGTGCGGACACGGTGACGGTCACCCTGTCGCGCACATCGGTCTGGCTCGAAATTTATCTTATTGAATACTCAGGCACCGACCCCAACAATCCGATCGATGCCCAGGCGGGGGCCTCCGGCGGTGCTGGTGCGGTCTCAAGCGGCAACGCCACGACCACGGTGGCCGGTGACGTGATCTACGGGTACTGTGCCGCTGACGCGGCCTGCACGGTGGGTAGTGGGTTCACGGCACGCTCGACGCTCAACGGCAATCTGCTTGAGGACATGGTAGCGGGCAGCGCGGGCAGCTATGCAGCTACCGGGACGGCGAACAGTGGCTGGACGATGCAGATGGTAGCGCTCAAGCCGGCCTCCGGGGGGGGTGGAGGCACGGGGGCGCCAGTGATCACCAGCGCGACCACGGCGAGCGGGACGGTGGGAAGCGCCTTCACGTATCAGATCACGGCGACGAACACGCCGACCAGTTACGGGGCCACGGGGTTGCCGGCAGGGTTGTCGGTGAACACCGGGACGGGATTGATCTCGGGCACGCCGACTGCGGCGGGGACCTCCTCGGTGACGCTGAGCGCCACCAACGCGGCAGGGACGGGTACGGCCACCTTGACCCTGACGATCGCGGCCATTTCAGTACATTTTGTGCAGTCCTTTGCGCAGGCTAGTCCTGGGGCCGCTGCCTCCCTGGCCCTCTCATTCCCTGCCAACACTGGTGCGGGCGACTTCATTCTCGTTGCCTTCGACTACGCCAGCAGCGCCACACCCTCCTCCGTCGCCGATTCTCAAGGTAACGTATTCACTCCTGTGGGAAACCAGTTGACTTCTCCGGGTGGGGATAGCAGCAGGGTTTACTATGCCAAGAACATCAAAGGTGGTGCGGACACGGTGACGGTCACCCTGTCGCGCACATCGGTCTGGCTCGAAATTTATCTTATTGAATACTCAGGCACCGACCCCAACAATCCGATCGATGCCCAGGCGGGGGCCTCCGGCGGTGCTGGTGCGGTCTCAAGCGGCAACGCCACGACCACGGTGGCCGGTGACGTGATCTACGGGTACTGTGCCGCTGACGCGGCCTGCACGGTGGGTAGTGGGTTCACGGCACGCTCGACGCTCAACGGCAATCTGCTTGAGGACATGGTAGCGGGCAGCGCGGGCAGCTATGCAGCTACCGGGACGGCGAACAGTGGCTGGACGATGCAGATGGTAGCGCTCAAGCCGGCCTCCGGGGGGGGTGGAGGCACGGGGGCGCCAGTGATCACCAGCGCGACCACGGCGAGCGGGACGGTGGGAAGCGCCTTCACGTATCAGATCACGGCGACGAACACGCCGACCAGTTACGGAGCGACGGGGTTGCCGGCAGGGCTGTCGGTGAACACCGGGACGGGATTGATCTCGGGCACGCCGACTGCGGCGGGAACCTCGACGGTGACCCTGAGCGCGACGAACGCGGCCGGGACCGGCACTGCCGACCTGACGCTGACCATCGCAGCCGCACGCGTGCCCGTCATCACCAGCGCGAATTCGGCGGGTGGCGAGGTGGGCGTGGCCTTCTCCTATCAGATCACGGCGACGAACACGCCAAAGAGTTACGGGGCCACGGGATTACCGATGGGGCTATCGGTGAACACTGGGACCGGCTTGATCTCGGGGACGCCGACTGCGGCGGGGACCTCGTCGGTGACGCTGAGCGCCACCAACGCGGGCGGCACCGGCAGCGCCACCCTCACCCTGACCATCGTGGCTACCCAATGCTCCAATACTGATCTAGGCAACGGAATTCAGTGTGTTGCCTCGAGCAGCATCTCCGATACCAGCGGTAGTTATTTTACCAGTGTGTCAGCGCCTACAGCCCTAGACGTACAGCCCGGAGACAGCCTGGTGGTGGCCGTACGCTACGAGTCGAGTATGTTCACTGACATCAACGGGCAGGTCAGCGTCCAGACCAGCGCCGGGGATATCCTTAACTATGCATCGGGAGTTAGCGGGCCTGGTAATGGCTGGGCTACACAGATATTTTACGTCTGCGGAGCCATCGCAAATCCGGCCTCTACCGTCACTGTGTATTTCAGTACGGCTCAAGCCTATCCGTCGGTCATTGCTCTTCAGTACCGAGGGCTGGCCACTAATGGGGGACCGGCTTCCTGCTTGGATGTGACGGCTACGGGAACCGTCGCTGGTGGCAGCGCGGCCACATCTGGCTCATTTACCACTACCCAACCTAACGAAGTATCCTTGGCGGTCGGGGCAGTAAATGCGACCGGTGTGACCTTCAGCGCTGGAACAGGGTACACGATGGTTACAGCCGATCCGGGGGGAATGGCAGCGGCGGAGCAACAAGCCTTCACCTCTACACAATCTGGCGTGACGGCCTCCATGGGGTTAGGGGCAGATTATAATGGTGCGATTGTCGTGGCTTCGTTCATCGCAGGCCCGACGAACGCGGGAGCCGGACTTCCAGCCGGTCATGGGGCATTCGTGTGGGCGGCTACCAATGGCACCTCCAATGACTGCGGTGGAGCACCCTGCGTACTGGTCGTAACGGACTCAAAAGGAAACACGTACACAACTCTTCAAACGAATGACGAACCTTCCGCCAATGTCACGAATTTTCTGGCTTTTGGTCAAATCAACACGGCCCTTGCCGGAGACGGGTCAGACTACGTGACGTGTTCTTTTTATATGGACGATGGCGTCACGCCAATTGTTGGAGGTGTAAATTATTGCCGCGTTCTGGACATGTCAAATGTCGCCGCGAGCGGCTTCATTGACTCGTCCGCTCAGGCTAATGGAGCGGGCACGACGGTGAGCTCTGGGGCTTTGACGGTTACAAGTGGGAATACGGATTTGATATTCTCGATCTTTGACCTTTACGCAACGGGACTGACGATTACTCCCGGCAACGGATACACAGGAGTGCTGAATAGCCCAGATGGTGGCGGCGGAACACAATATGGAGAATACAAAGAGGTAACTGCTGGAGAAACTCCTACTATCAACTTGACCCCAGGTACGACGAGCAACGGGGCGGGCGCGGCAATCAAGGAATCCAACAGCGGTGGAACAGTGACATCGGTCAATGGTGCTGTCCACATTGAGCTCAATTCATCTGAAATCACAGTTCAGATTCCCCCTTCGTACGGAAGTGCTCCCTAGCTTTCGATGATCACAAGTGTGCGTCTTCAGCACCTCTGAGACTTGTATGAGTTGTTGCCAAGCTACAGTTTACTCCCCAGTTTATCCCGGGTTAGTTTCTGCGCTTGGCCCGGATTGTACTGCAACCGGCGATCCTACGTTGCCTGTTTTTGTTCCTGCCTCCGCTTGAGAGTTTCTTCTCGTCGACCGTAGGTATCCGTCCGGTGAACCCACCTTCCACATCTGAAGTCCCCGCCTGATAATCCCTGCGCGAGTTGATCTGCGAGACTACATGTGCGGAGCGCGCATGTCTTATCCGAGGCGGAGGTGTGACATGAGCGTCTTTCGGCAAGGCTGCGCCCAAGGCTACTGCTTCTGATTTACGCATACCCGCCGAAAGCTCACACCTCACCCTGTTGGCGCAACCGCCGCTGCGAGCGATAATAACTAGAGCGAGGAATGTCCTGGCTTTGTCAACATGGTTTGGCCCCTTTTGATCATCTGATTTGGCCCCACCTAAGTTGTTGATTCTGTGTGTTGACGCTTTTCCCTTCCTTTTTCCTTTGTTCTCCCAGATTGTGTTCTTGCT
>Ga0326727_10027321_pt1 | contig 10487 bp, 9 predicted proteins | sample MB2enrmetagenome_FD_207643 | JGI IMG/M metagenome (GOLD analysis project Ga0326727, IMG submission 207643) | Lab enriched peat soil microbial communities from McLean, Ithaca, NY, United States - MB29MY | ecosystem: Environmental > Terrestrial > Soil > Wetlands > Peat | place: USA: New York...
GGAGCAGGATATCGTTGCTGTTTATTGGTAAAGTCAGTTCCAACGTTCCCGCGGACCCGGTTCGCACGATCTTGTCTGTCTCCGGCAGATCGCGCGTCAACGCGTTCAGATGCTCGGCTTGCTCCGCAGTCAGGTTCGTGGGAGAGCCCATCTCAATGTAGGCAGAATAAGCATCGTTGGCGTGAAAGCCGGTGCGATGGAGTTGCACGCGATAGGCAGCATCCGGCTCAAGATGCGTTACCTGCACCTGCAAGGGCGCTGCAGAATGGTTGGGAATCAGCTTGGTATAGAAGGATCGATTGCTGACTTTCTGGTCCGGCTGCTCAAAGTCCCAAAGCACAGCCGCGATGTTTCCATCCTTCGTGGCCAACATGGCCTGCGGGTCAGTTGTCCGAATGCTTTCGCCCTGCAGCGCATGAAGATACTTGTACGCGAAGAACGCCGGCTTGCGGATGCCCTGCGGGTTCAAAAGGCCAAATCCTCCCTGAAACGGAGCGGTTGGAGGTCCAGGCTCTTCGAAGAGATCGGTGTAGGTCCAATAGCTCATGCCCTGTGCCAGCCCTTGGCTGGCTTTGAGCTTGGATAGGATGTAGGGCGCGCTGATGTAGGAATCGTGCACGGAGTCGCGCGGCGTATAGCTTGTGCTCCACTCGCTGAAATACAGGGGAAGTTCCGGGAATGGAGAGACGGCAATCTGCTGGCGAACCCGGCGTACGTCTCCGACGATTGCGGTTGGCGACGGATCGAGCTTTGTATCAGATTTTCCGTTCTCATCGAGAAAGCCGCCTTGCACGCCGTATGTGTGCGTTGTCACGAAGTCAACGGCAGCGCCGCTCTGCTTTACATGGGTGAGGAACTCCGGAACCCATGCAGCGCCGGCAGTGCTCGGCCCTCCCACCCGCAAGGCAGGATCAACGGACTTGATCGTCTTCGCGGTGAGATCGTAGAGCTCGAAGTATGCTTTCTGGTCTCCGCCTTCCCAAAACCCAGAAAGGTTGGGCTCATTCCACACTTCGAAATACCAGGTGCGCACTTCGGCGTTGCCGTAGCGTTCCTCGATGTGGCGGATGAAGACATCTACGAGGTTGTGCCAACCATCCGGTTTTGGATGCGACGTATTACCTTGCCAATAGAAGATGCTGTTCGGGGAAGTGGCGAGCGCCTTCGGCGTGAAACCGAGTTCGACAAATGGCCTGATGTGCCGCGCCAGCAAGTCGTCGTAAAGCTGGTCAATTTTTGCCCAGTGATAGACGGTCTTTCCATCTTCGATTTGTACGGTTCCCAACACGTCGTGGAAGATGGCGTGAAAGCGGATATAGCGAAAGCCGAGTTCATCCACGGCAACCTTGAGTTGCGCCTGGCCGTCATCGCGAATCAAGGTGCCCGGATAGTCGGACCCAACCGAAAGGTCGAAGAAGCGATCGACCGGCCCGGTGGTGTCCTGGAGATTCACGACGATCACTCGGGGCCCAGCTGGTTGCGATTGAGCCACGCAAAGCGACGCGGATGAAATCGCGATGGAAACAAGGGCAAGGGTAGAGAATCGCCAAAGAAGTTGAATGGGCATGGACCTGCACTTTCTTTCAAGTGTTCCGTTGACGAAGTTGAAGGGAAGACTGCGTTGACGCACATTGATTGGCATCTGGGGTTTCTCGCATCCTGGCTGTCTCCGCTCCCCCGGTACGGTGCATGTTCAGGATATGCGCAGAGGGAGCGGCTCAGCCCAGGGAACGCATGTTCCGTTGCAATTATCGCGCCGGGGCGGTTCCCTGCTCCACCCAGTTCACAACGGCGCTCAACATGACGAAATGGTCGAGCCGCGGGGCACCGCGGCAGTGCGCGATTCCAGCCACCGGGAGAAGCCGCATCCGGATACCTTGCCGGCTGCCCCATTGGTGACGCCCAGCGATTGATCGTAGACGAGCGGGTCCAAGGCCGTCCCCTCAAAATTCGGCCGTTTGTCAGCGACCGCCGCCGGAGCGTCGCAGGTGTTGCCAGGAACGGTTTTAGTCGGCGTGTCCCTGGCCACGCGGAGATTCTGCATTCTCGGATCGTTTGCAGCTGCGGACAAGATGCTTCGAGGGGCTCGAGACAGTCCTTGGGGCGCATGGAGACGTTTTTTCACCTTCCGGGTTTGCGGTTGCCGCGAAATCTGTAAAGATAGAAGTGCTATGACAGTTTCCGCTCCTTCTCAAGTCTTTGCCGACCGAATCGGCCGGATTGAAGTTTCCGCAACCATGGCTGTGGCCGCAGAGGCTGCAAAGCTGCGCGCGCAAGGCGCTAACCTGGTAGATTTTGGCGCCGGCGAGCCCCATTTCCCTACCCCGCGGCACATCAAGGACGCGGCCATTGCCGCCATTGACGCCAATTTCACGCGCTACACCGTGGTGCCGGGCATCCCGGACGTGCGCAAGGCCATCGTCGAGCGCCACGCCTGCGACTTCGGCTCAGACTACGGGCTGGACGAGGCCATCTTTACCACCGGCGGCAAGCTGGCGCTGTTCAATACCCTCCAGGTGCTTGTGGATCACGGCGACGAGGTGATTCTGCCGGTTCCCTACTGGGTGAGCTTCAAAGACATCATCCAGTACGCGGGCGGCAAGGTGGTTTTCCTCGAAACCAGCGAGGCGGAGAGCTTCCGCATCACGGCCGATGCGATCGAGAAGGCCATTACGCCGCGCACCAAGGCGATCATCCTCAACTCGCCCTCGAACCCGGCAGGCTCGGTGGTCTCGGCGGAGGATTTGGAGCGCATTGTCCACCTGGCCCACGAACGCGGCATCTTTCTGCTGCTGGACGAGTGCTATGTGTATCTGAACTACGCAGGCAAGCCAGTCTCTGGGGGCTCGTTTACATGGGCCAAGGAGCACCTGGTCGTTCTCGGTTCGCTTTCGAAGACATATTCAATGACTGGCTGGCGCGCGGGTTTTGCTCTGGCCTCGAAGGCCGTGGTCGCCAACCTGAGCAAGCTGCAGTCGCAGTCGACCTCCAACGCTGCCAGCATGGTGCAGAAGGCGGCCATTGCCGCGCTGACCGGCTCGCAGGAGTGCGTTTGCGAGTTCCGCGCCGAGTTCATCGATCTGCGCGACTACATGCTGGCCAAGCTGGCCACGATTCCCGGCGTCACCTGCACCAAGCCCGAAGGCGCGTTTTATGTGTATCCCAACATCGGCGCGTTTATCGGCAAGGGCGGCATTCGCTCAGCCACGGAGCTGGCCACGCGGCTGCTGCATGAGGCGCATGTGGTGACCGTTCCGGGCGAGGCCTTCGGCACCGCGGAGCACATCCGCATATCGTACCCAGTAACCAAGCAGAACATCGATGAGGGCGTGCGGCGCATGGGAGAGTTCCTGACGCAGTTGAAATAAATCGGCCTTTGCAGCCACGGACCCCACACGTGAAATTGAGCAGCGGCAATTGAGAATCCGCCGCTGCTCATGCCTTTCCAGTTCAACCCACCGGCAAAAAGTGATACGCGCACTGGGCAAACATGCCGTTCGTCCGGTAGGATGTGTCTTCAATGTCGAAGTCAATCGATTTTCGCCCTGTGATTCTCGCCGGCGGCAGCGGCACCCGCTTCTGGCCGCGCTCGCGCCGCGCCCGCGCCAAGCAGGTGCTGGCGCTGGACGGGGAACGATCCATGATCCAGCAGACGGTGGAGCGCCTGAAGCCGCTGGCCAAGCTCGAAAAGACGTGGATCATTACCAACGAGTTTCTGGCCCACGAGATCGCCGATCAACTGCCGGGGCTGCCCGCCGACCAGATTGTGCAAGAGCCGGTGGCCCGAAATACTGCTCCGGCCTGCGGGCTGGCGGCGTTCCTGATCGAACGCCAGAACCCGAATGCGGTGCTGGGCGTCTTCCCTTCCGACCACGTCATCGCCGATGAGCCGCGGTTCCTGAAGGCGCTGCAAAAGGGCATAGCCCTGGCCGCAGTTGGCGACAACATGGTGGTGCTGGGCATTGAGCCCACACGCGCCGAAACCGGCTACGGCTATATTGAGACCGGCGACTACACCAAGGACGATTCCGCGCTGCATGTCAGGCGTTTCACTGAAAAGCCCAACCAGAACCGCGCAGAGGAGTTTGTTTCGGCTGGGAATTACTACTGGAACTCGGGCATGTTTCTATGGTCGGCGCGTACCCTGGCAAATGCCGTGCGCGAACACCTGCCGGAGACAGCGCCGTTGCTTGAGAGCATTGCCGCGGCGTATGGCACAGCGGGTTTTGAAGAGGTGTTTCACTCTCTTTATCCCAAGTGTGAAAACATTTCCGTGGACTACGCGGTGCTGGAGCCGCGGTCGGCAAAGGGCGAGCACCTGTCGCACCTTTATTGCCTGCCCGCCGAGTTCAGTTGGAACGATCTGGGCTCGTGGGCTTCGCTCTACGAGTACCAGCTCGACACGCGCCTGCGCGGCGACGGCGACGGCAACGTGGCCGAAAGCGAAGGCCATATAACCATTGACGCCGGCAACAACTACATTTATAGCCCCAAGAAGTTTGTGGCGCTGGTGGGTGTTGAGAACCTGGTGATTGTGGACACCGAAGATGCGCTCCTGATTGCCCATCGCGATCATTCGCAGGACGTGGGCAAGATTGTGAAGGAACTGGGGCTGCTGGGGCGGCCGGAACTGATCTGAATTCCATCGGCACCGGGTCTCGTCGATTGCGGCGGAAAAGCCCGGAATTGAATTCGCGCTACAATCTTTCCATGAGCCCTAGCGCCCAGAGAATTCTCGCAGAAGCGCTCCAATTGCCTCCAGATGAACTCGACTGGCTGGTCGAGAGCCTGCTTATCAAAGATAAGAGTCCAGCGGAAGCGGAGATAGAAGCCGCCTGGGCCAGCGAAATCAAGCGCCGCCTGGATGAAATTGACTCTGGAGCAGTGGAGATGATCCCTGCGGAGCAGGTGCACGCCAGAATGATTGCGCGCCTCTCTCCTGAAGCGCGGGCGCGGATGCGGGATTGAAATCGCTCACGTACCATCCGGAGGCCAGCAATGAAATCGATGAAGCATACAGCTGTACGCAATGCGAAGCACGCAGGCGGCGGACGGTTTCTATGAAGAGCTATTCCCTGCTGTAGACATGGTGCGTCAGAAGCCAGGGCTCTTTCCGAACTATCTTCATGGAACGCGGCGAGTTGTGCTTGATCGCTATCCCTTTTCGGTCGTCTTCCACGAACTTCACGCAAGATTCAGATCATTGCCGTTGGCCACGCAAAGCGCCGTCCGGGTTATTGGGCCGGCCGCCTTTAGCCTCCTTGGTGTGTCCAACCTTCGCCCTCGCAATGCTTTAATCTAGCTTCTAGGAGTTGGAACCCGGGATGCCTCATTCTCAAATCAAATTCGGGACCGACGGCTGGCGCGGCGTCATTGCAGACGACTTCACCTTCGCCAATGTGCGCGTTGCTGCGCGGGCCGTGGCTGCGTATGTTCATGCTCGCCATGGTTCAGACCAGGAAGACCCGGCCAAGGGACTCTGCATCGGCTACGACACTCGGTTCGGGTCGAAGGCATTCGCACGTGCGTGCGCTGAGGTGGTTGCGGCGAGCGGCATCCCGGTCATGCTGGCCAACGACATCACGCCAACGCCGGCGTTGAGCTTCGGCGTGCGGGGGCGCAAGGCCGCGGGCGGCATCATGATCACCTCGTCGCACAATCCGGCGCAGTGGAACGGCGTGAAATACAAGGCCTGGTACGGCGGGTCGGGCAAGCCATCGATCATCGCGGAGATCGAGTCCTATCTTGGCAAGCCGGTTGCGGACAGCGCGGCGCCGGCGGAGATTGAAGAAGTCGATTTTCTGCCGCCTTACCTTGCCGCCATCGAGAGCTTCGCCGACCTGGACCTGATCTCCCGCTCCGAGATGAAGTTCTGCATCGATTCAATGTATGGAGCCGGGCGGACGATCATCTCGGACATTTTTGCGCGGATCGGCGTGGAGCACGTGCAGATTCGCGGCAACGTCGATCCACTGTTTCCCGGCATCAACCCCGAACCCATCGAGCCGCATATCCGCGCATTGGGCGAGGCGACCGTGGCCAACGGCTGCCAGGCCGGCCTGTGCACGGACGGGGATGCCGACCGCATTGGCGCAACGGATGAGGATGGGAACTTTGTTGACCCGCACAAGATTTTCTCCGTCCTGCTCAGTTGGGTGTTGCGGCGCAAGGGCTGGCCCGGCGCCGTGACGCGCGCCTTTAACACCACGAAGATGCTGGATCGCATCTGCGCCAAGCACGGCCGCGAACTGATTGAGCACGGCATCGGCTTCAAGTTTGTCTGCGACTACATGCTGGAGCGCGAGATTGTGATGGGCGGCGAGGAGTCGGGCGGCATCGGCTTCCAGCGCCACCTGCCGGAACGCGACGGCCTGCTCAACGCGCTGCTGCTTGCCAATGTGATGGCGGAAGAACGAAAGACGCTGGGCCAGCTGGTGGCCGATCTGCAGCATGAATATGGCGAGCACCAGTATGGGCGCATCGATCTGCACATTTCCGACGAGGTCAAGAATGGAGCGATTGCCCGTGCCCGCGCGCTCAAAACGGGCGACCCGGTGTTTGCCGGCATGAAGATCCTGCGCCAGGAGAATCTGGACGGCGTGAAGTTCTACCTCGACAATCCTGAAGCTGCCAGTAAGCCGAACGCTGCCGAAACCTGGCTGCTGCTGCGCGCCAGCGGAACCGAGCCGCTGATGCGGATTTATTCGGAGTCGTGCTCAAAGGAATCGGTTGATAAGCTGCTGGAATCGGCGCGGGGATTCGCTTTGGGCGGTTGATGGCCAAAGATTACGGCTGATTCTGCCGGAACATGCGGGCGTCGAAGATGAAGGGCTCGGCAGGCTCAACGCGCAACTCACCGATGCGCGGATGGAGCGGATTGACAAGCACATTCCATTCCGAATGAATCGGAGCCGAGGGCACCATCATCGCCAGCGACGTCGTGGCGCGAATCCAGGCATCGCCGAGCGCGCGCAACGGCTCAAAGTCGTCTGACCACCACTCGGGCGGCAGATCGACCACGTCCAGCCGCTGGGCAGGCTCGCCGGGCGGCAGTTCCGCGGCAATCGAGACCAAATCAGATGGCTGGAGATTTGGCTCCAGGTGAACGAACAGCTCAATCGCCGCCAGCGCCAGCGACGACGAGCAGTAGACCATGGGGACGCCGCGCGAGTTCCACCTTCCGCCAAAGCGCCGCGCGCCCTCGCCTGAAAATGCCTCGGCTGCATACGGCGCTCGGCAAAGCCGCCAGATGCGCATCAGGAATAGACGCCATAAGCGATGCGCCCCAGGATGTCTTCTACTTCACGCACACCAGGGTCGGTGTCCATCTGGTCGAGGGGGCGCTCGCCACGCAGAGCGCGGTTGGGCGTTTTGAGCCACGCCGCGGCTTTGTCTCCGCTGCCCAGTGTTTCAGTGGCGTTGGCGTAAACCTGGGCGAGACGCACGGTGCGGTCAGACTCTGCCGGCGTGAGCCGCGAGTCTTGCGTCATGCGCCGCGTAAGCGTGCGCTGCGGAATGCCGATCTTTTCGGAGATTTCGGCTTGCCGCAGATCGAGCCGCTGGGCAAGCAGGAAGAGCGCCTTCACCGGCAGCCCCTCGCGCACCAGATCCGCAAGCTCACCACTTCTCTTGAAAGCCTTGCCGAGAATCACTTCGCCGCCGAGCACGTCCGGGATGGTATGGCTTGCCATGGCGCGCCTCCATGTTCAGAATACGCCATATGGCTAAAAATGCAAGGCCAAATTTACAAAATTACCGCAACTTTGGCTCGCTTGCCTAGCCGCACGACCACTCTTGCCGGCAGATTTGGCAATGGAATGAGAGCGTTGACGGCTGTTTCCCCATCCAGCTTGACCGCCTTTTCGGCGATTTTGCGGCTGGCTTCGGCGCCTGAGGCTGCCAGGCCCAGGTGAACGAGCAGCTTGGGCAGCCGAATTTGCAATGCTCCCGGCGCGCCGGAGGGACCAACCAGATCAGCGTAAGAAGCAGCGACCTCTTCCAGGTCTTCGGCGGTTTCCTTTTGCTGGAACATGCGCGCCCAGTTTTCATCGGCGGCAATGGCTGCTGCCTCGCCGTGGAAACCGGCGGTGATGGTGCGGGCAAGGCGCTTCTTGGCTTCCATGGGGTGGAGCTGGCCGGCGGCAACCTCAGCCTGGAGCGTGTCCACTTCGGATTGGCGGAGGTCGGTAAGGAAGACCCAGTACTTCCACATCAGCTCGTCGTTGATGGACATGAGCTTGCCGTACATTTCGGCGGGCGGCTCGTTGATGCCGATGGCGTTGTTTAACGATTTCGACATCTTCTGCACGCCGTCGAGACCTTCGATGATCGGCGTCATCAGAACGATCTGCGGTTTCTGGCCGTAGTGGCGCTGCAGCTCGCGGCCGCACATCAGGTTGAATCTCTGATCGGTGCCGCCGAGCTCGACGTCACACTCCAGGCACACCGAGTCGTAGCCTTGCATGACGGGGTAAAGCAGTTCATGAAGGCTGATGGGCTGCTCGGCCTGGAAGCGCTTGTGGAACTCGTCGCGCTCCAGCATCTGGCTGACAGTAAAGTGGGCAGTCAGGCGGATGGTGCCTTCGTAGTCCAGCTTGCCCAGCCACTCGGAGTTGTAGCGGACCTCGGTTAGCTTTTCGTCGAGGATTTTGAAGACCTGCTGCTGGTAGGTCTTGGCGTACTCGTCGATCTGTTCGCGGGTTAACGGCTTGCGGGTCACGTTCTTTCCCGTGGGGTCGCCGATGAGGGAAGTGAAGTCGCCCACCAGAAAGATCACCGTGTGCCCCAATTGCTGAAAATGCCGCAGCTTGCGCAGGAGCACGGTGTGGCCGAGATGCAGGTCGGGCGCGGTGGGGTCGAAACCGGCTTTTACGCGCAGGGGGCGGCCGGTTTTGAGGCTGTCTTCAAGCCGCTCGCGCAGGTCGCTAACGCGGATGATCTCCGCAGCGCCTTTTTCGAGCAGGTCCATCTGTTCGTCTACGGGCAAGAATGCTGGCATGGCAAGCACCAGTATAAAGTTCGCAGCGCGGAAGGGCGGGCTGAAGAAACGAATCGCGAGCTTTCATCTCATCTTCATGCGACTTCCCGAGCGCTTCCTCATCCAAACGCAAGGAGAAAATGACCCCTATGCCTTCCGTCACTGGCCGTGCAGTCCAGGTTCCCGCCGCGGGGGGAGCCTTTGAAGTTGTTCAGCGCGAGTTTCCCGACCCTGGCCCCGGCCATGTCCGCATCCGCGTGCAGGCCTGCGGAGTTTGCCACAGCGATGCCATCACCAAGTATGGCGTCTTTCCGGGCATCGCCTATCCACGCGTCCCTGGGCATGAGGTCGCGGGCGTGGTGGATGCGGTGGGCGCGGACGTGCCGCTCTTCAAGCCCGGACAGCGCGTGGGCCTGGGCTGGCATGGCGGCCACTGCAACTACTGCACCCCATGCCGCCGCGGCGACTTCATCCTCTGCGAGAACCAGCAGATCTCCGGCATCAGCTTCGACGGCGGCTATGCCGACTACGTGATTGCCCCAGCCAATGCGCTGGCGCTGGTGCCCGGCGATCTCGCTGACGTGGATGCAGCGCCGCTGATGTGCGCGGGCGTAACCACCTACAACAGCCTGCGCCACAGCGGGGCCCGACCGGGCGACCTGGTTGCCATTCTCGGCATCGGGGGCCTCGGCCATCTCGGCGTGCAGTTCGCGGCCTGCAGCGGATACCACACCGTGGCCATTGCCCGCGGCGCCGACAAAGCGCCGCTAGCCAGGCAGCTCGGCGCACACAGCTATATCGACAGCACGACGCAGGATTTCGCGGCCGAGTTGCAAAAGCTGGGCGGGGCTGCGGTGATTCTTTCCACGCTCACCAATGCCGACTCGCTCACGCAGGCGGTAGGCGGCCTCGGCCCCAATGGCAAGCTCGTCATCCTCGGCGTGCCAGACAAGCCCTTCGAAGTCAGCGCCATTCCCCTCGTCATGGGCAACCGTACGATTGCCGGCTGGGCATCCGGTACCGGCATGGATTCGGAAGATACGCTCAACTTCAGCGCCCTGGCGGGCGTGAAGCCGATGATTGAGACGTATCCTCTGGAACAGGCCTCAGACGCGTTTGACCGCATGATGAGCGGCAAGGCACGGTTCCGGGTGGTGCTCACTGTGGGGTCGTGATTGACCCGTTCGCGCCTCAAGCCAGGGGCCAAGTTCGCATCGCCCCGACAGGGCGAAAAGGGTGAGTTCGAATGCATTCCCAGGATTGCGCTACGCTTCATCCTGAGCTATTTTCGGGCTCTCCCTCCGGGAGAAACGGCGGGGCGGCCTACCGCGGGATGGATAACAGGGGTCACCCGTAACCCAAGCGCAATCGCATGAGTGAAAAACTGGCCAACGCAACGACTTCGTACTGCCCCGACGGGGCAGTCTCATCTCTTCGTCTCGCTCCCCCAGGACTGCGCTTTGCTTGTCCTGGGCTATTTTCGGCTCGTCCCTCCGGGACGACTGGGCCA
>Ga0326727_10027322_pt1 | contig 10487 bp, 6 predicted proteins | sample MB2enrmetagenome_FD_207643 | JGI IMG/M metagenome (GOLD analysis project Ga0326727, IMG submission 207643) | Lab enriched peat soil microbial communities from McLean, Ithaca, NY, United States - MB29MY | ecosystem: Environmental > Terrestrial > Soil > Wetlands > Peat | place: USA: New York...
CGCCCGCCCTCCCAGCGTGCTTCCTGCGAGGCCTGTGCGGAACGGACCGGAGCCAGCGGAGCGTGAACGTACGCCTCTTCCACCCATGCCACGCGCAGTCGCGCCATCACCAGTTGCACGTGGTACTCCAGATCTTCGCAGATGCTGTCCACCGTGAAGGGCACGCGCTCCAGGGTCTCGTCCGCTACCGCGAAGCCGTTGCCAAAAACTCCTGCGGAAAATCCCAGGCCGGCGCGTCCCCGGGCCCGCAACACATTGATTCCTCTGAACGCCAACACGCGCAGCCGCTCCAGCGAGGTGGCAGGCCGCGAGGTAGGCAGTTCGAGCTCGTAGCGGCATTGTGTCGCTGCGGCTCCGCGCTCCAGAGCAGTCCTTGTGGCCGCGATGAGATTGGGGCTCGCCACGGAGTCGGCATCCACCACCAGAAATGCATTCGCGCCCGCGGCGCGCGCCGCCTCAAAGCCGAAGCGAAGCGCCACGCCTTTGCCGCGCATCATGACATGGTTCAGTTTCACCACGCGCGCTCCCGCGGCCGCGGCTACCGCGGCGGTTCGGTCGGTGCAGTTGTGCGCCACCACGATGACGGGAACGGTTTGGGCCGCCCCTGCGGAATCTCCCGCGATGTGCGAGGAACTGGGCGCGCAGCCCGCTTTGAGCAGCGATCGCACGGTCCGCGCGACCATCGCTTCCTCGTCATGAGCCGGCACCACCACCGCAAGGCGAATCTCCCGCACCTTCGCCGCATCCACCTTTCCCCGGCCGCGCAGGTTTCCGGCAATGCACACCGCCAGATCGGCAAGCAACGGCGCGGTCAGCATCGCCACCGCCGCCGCCAGCCCTTCCGTCAAAAATGTGCTTTCGAAAATCAACGCCTCGCTCGTCTCCATTCCCTGCATCGAACGGCTTCGGCAGCCATTCCGATCATTTCATTTCCGCCCCGCAAGAATGCGCCCTACAACCCAAAAGCGCGTGCCTTAAACCAGCACGCGCCGGAAACCCGCCTGGGCGGCAAGCGGATTCACCAGTGGCACGCGCGCCACCGCCGGGCGCATGGCCTGCACCCAACCCGCAATAAGAAAGAACAGCATCACCACCTGTTCGCCCAAATACACGGTGGAGAGCGTCGTCATTAGTCCAATCAGCACCGCCAGGTGCGCAAAAGCCAGCATGCGGTCTTCGCTCGCGATGGGCTGGGAGATCATGCGCAGCAGTTTCGCCGCGCTTCCCGCGAGGATGGCCAAAAACACCGCCAGCCCCGTAAATCCCTCCGTTACCGCAAGCGTCAGGTACTCGTTGTCGATCGACGCCTGGCCGTTGACCACGGGAACCGTCGTGATGCCCCAGCCAAAGGCCTTGCGCTCCATCACCATCGGTATGTAACTGGTGAGCAGTTGGCGGCGATAAATTGCGTTCTGCTGCTCTATTGTCGAGGCCCGGCGGGTCGCCTTTTCCGTGTACTGATTCGCGTAGTAAAAAGCGCCTGCCGCAAACACGGCACAGACGATCGCAAACGCGATCACCGCTTTCGCCACCGGAAGGTATCGCGTCAGCAGCGCAAAAATCAGCGCCAATCCCACGCCGATCCACGGGCCGCGCGACTGGGTCATCAGCAATCCGGCCACAATCGCCCCCAGCGCAAGGCCGCGCACCGTAAAGGGCAGCCCGTGGATCAGGCGGCGCGAACCCCAGTTGCGATCGGCGCTGCGCAGCCACAGGCAATACACCAGCCCGATCAGAAATATCATGCCGGCCAGAATCGCCTGGCCGTAAGGCCCTTCAATGCGCCCGAATCCCCAGCGCATTTGCGGCTTCCACGCCTCGCTCTGATACGCACCCAGGAAAGGCTTGGCCAGCTTCTGCCATAAGCTGCGTCCGGTCAGGAAATCGTAAGTGCTCAATCCCGCGACCACGGACAGCAACACCACGATGCGCGCCACGAGCTTCTTGCGCATCACGTCGTGTTCCCGCTCGATGAGCAGTTTGCCCGCCATGTAAGGAAGCACCATCGTCAAAACGCCCGCAACGAACATCAGGCCGCCATCCGCGATGTTGGTGCCGAGCCGTTGCGACACCGCGAAGTTCGGCGAGAACAGTTGCGTCCAGTCTCCATTTGCCAGTTCCGTGCTCAACGCCTCTGAAAGTCCGGCGCACACCGCGAACAGCAACACCCACAGGTCCATCCACGCCCAGCGCCAGCGCCGCATCTCCGTCAGCACCATGGCAATGCCCAGGGGCAGAATGGCGGCATCGGCAAAACTGATCGGGGGCAGATGAGGAAGGCGGAGAATGTAATACTGCGGCAGCAGAAGCAGCGCGGGCAAATAAACCCAAAGCAGCGCCTTCCGTGCCGAACCCATGGCCAGGACCGCCCAGCAGGCCAACGCCGGTATCAGAATGATCGCCGCCATGTCGTTTCCACCCTTGTTTGCCCTTAGGGCATTTCCGTTTGCCCTCTGGGCCTGTCAGTCTTTCTGCCCTCCGCAGCCTATTGCCGTTCCACGCAGCAACGAAAGTTTTCTGTCTCTATCCGCGAATGCGCGTTTCCGCCGGGATTACATCCTGCTCGCTCCGCAGCCGCATATGAGTGTGCGGCTCAACTTCCGCGGCCAGCGGGCGGCTGCGCGAAATTGCCGGCTGCCACTCGTCGAAGAGCCGCTGCAGGTTCCATGCGTACAGCACAAAGCGCGTTTTCAGGTTGAGGCCCGCCAGCGAAAGCGAAAGTCCGGCCTCCAGCAATTGCCGCCGCGCGCCCAGCAGAACTCCAAGTCCCGCCGCCGTCACCTGCTTGACCGAGTGCAAATGGACCACCATCACCAGTCCGTTGACGATGCTGGCCGCGGTGGCATCCTGTACCGCCGTCGCGATCTCAGCGCCCAGCCGGCCGTGAATGTTCACATGCATCACTTGCGGTGTGGGGGCTGTGGTCACTCGCGATTGGCCCAGATACGGCCGCTGGCACCAGGCCGCCAATAAGGCCATGGGCAAGCGCCGCGCCAGACCCGCAAAATCACGCAGGTACCGCGGGCCAAGCCGCACCGGTTCCTGCAGGAAACGCATCGCCCACTCCAGGCCGCACTTCTGAACCCAGCGCGGTGCGCGCCGCATATCGCCCACCAGAATGTCGAAGCTGCCGCCCACGCCCATCGAAAGGGGAACGCCCAGCCGCCTGCGGTGCATCCAGATCCACTTTTCCTGCTTCGGATTGCCGAATGCCACCAGCAGAATGTCGGGGCTCACGGCGTGAATCTGCCTCAGGATCTCCGTGTGATCCATGCGGATCAGGTTCTCCTCGACCGGAGCAAATGTGCCCACAATCTGCACCCCGGGATAATTGCGCTCCAGCAACCGGCTTACGCGCTCGGCCACGCCGGGCTTGGCGCCCAGCAGAAAAATCTTGTAACCCTTGCGGGCTGAAAGTTCGGCAAGCCTTGGCACCAGGTCTACGCCGGTCACTCGCTCCGCCAATGGGCATCCCAAAAGTCCTGAAGCCCACACCAGGGGCATTCCATCAGGGAAGACCATGCTCGATCCGGCAACAATGCGATGCAGGTGCGCATCCGTCAGGGCATTCAGCCAGGTGTCCAGGTTCATTGCGCAAACCTGGTGGGTGCCACCCGACAGAATCAGGTGCTCTAATGTGCCAACCGCCTCGTCCGCAGTTAAACTGTTGATCGGCAATCCCATGACTGCAACTGGATGCTGCAGGCCATCTCTCATCTCAAGGTCCGTTCCCCGCCTATGCACGCGCTTGGCCTAAGCAGTGGATTCGATTGCCGTACCTTAGTACAGCCATTTTATCGCTCATGCGCCCGATTTCGAGTCGTCATCCGCTAACGAAAAGCCTCCGGAGGTCTGCATCGTCCTCGTAGTTGAGCCACGTTGGCGCTGTGGCCTCCAGAGTTCACCGAAAGGGAGCCAATCTTCTTGACTCCGTCAAAATCAGTGCCTGACATGATGAATGCGGGCGTTCTGATGGTTTGAAAGTACCCTTCAGAACCGACAAAAACAATGCCGCGAAGGTGGGCACGGACACGCGATGATATGCGTCCTTAGGCACATGCCAATTCAGCAAACAGGTAACCATCGATGGGTTACCTTTGGAGTCCTTCCGTTGCTCGAATTTATGGCTGGATGATGCAAGACCAACTCAAGTGAACGTCAAAGACGAGAAACAATTCCTTTCTTGACTTACTGCATCACAGGTTCAGTGGTACACCATAACTCCTTGGTTTCCTAACGAAGATTCCCCTGACCGAAGATCCATCTGTGGGCCAGTTTCAGAAGGCGGCCCAAGTGAGCCTACGATGCACGACATCATCATCGCCGTGTTGTTTATCGGGCTGATTGCTGCCCCCGTGGTGGCCGCCTCGATAAACGCAAGAGGCACGGACGAAACCGAGTAAAACGGAGCGGCTCTTCCTCCGGCGCATGCCAGTCCCCCGATCTGGGTCGTTGGCATGTGGTTCGCGCGCGTGCAGAAGATCGGAACATCCCAAAATGCCCAGCTTTGTAGCCTGAAAATTGAGAAGTTGGCCAGTTTGAGGGAATCGTCCCTAAAGAGGCTATCGAAAAACGCGGGTCAGGCAGCCTGCCGCTGGGTTATTCATTCCATTCCAGAACCGCCAGCGAGCAGGGAGCCAGCGTAATCTCACTTCCCGCAAAGTGCTCCTCTTCGATCCAGACTTTGACCGTATCCTCATTCGTGTCACCCGGCGAGGAGCTCACAAGCCGCGAGAGCGTCGCGTTGGCGTCGTGCGCAAGGCCCGCAGCCTCCACGCGGATCCGTCTCGCATAATGAAGGCCGTAATTGAAAACGATGAGGCTGTGCCGCTTCCCGTCCTGAAAGGCGTAGGCATCGATCTCGTGCGCATTGCGCAGGCTCACGCCGTCGTTGCCCGGCGGCTGGTCGTGCGTGGGATTCTCACCCGCGATCTCCACCTTCACTAGAGCCCCGCGGATGGCGCGGTTGGCCAGGCTTTCGGCAAGAAACTGCGGCCTCTTGCGGCCCTCGGCGCCCATCTCCACCACGCTGCCCCACAACCGGACGGTCTTGCCATCGGTACGCCCGAATTCATATTGCGGCAGGCTGAAGAGCATCTCGTCGCGAATGCCGTGATCGCGCATCATGCGCAGCATGTGCCCTGCAACGGCCACCCCGGCAGCAGCGGATGGCGTGACGCGGTCAAGAACTGATTGCGGAGGATCGCCGCCGGTGGTGTGCAGATTGACCTCGTAAACAGCCAGTTGCCGGCCGCCCGCTGTGGCAGTCGCTGCCTGCACAAAGCCTTCGAGCGACATTTGCTCGGGCTGCGCAAGAAGTGGCGAGTAAAGCTCGTCGTCATTCGCCCATTGCGTAATGCTGTGCATCAGATAGGGAGCAATCGCCAGCGAATTGGCCTGTGGAACCGCGGCCAGCAGAGCAACATTGCGCCCCGCGTAACCGGCCTGTGTGCCGATCACCAGATCGAAGCGGCCGGCATCGGCCCCGGCCGCGGCGCGGAAGGCCGTGAACACTGCATTCGCCCACTGCCCATACGCAGCGGGATGATCCATGGATTCGCCCTGGAATATGGAATTCCAGGTTTCATTGCCCAGCTCGATGTGAATGGTCCCGAATGCTTTGGTCCACGGTTCGCGCCGTCCCGCAGCCATGCGCAGCGCGCCCCCGGGCGTTGTTGCCGGGCCGGCCAGGTACTGAGCCAGCTTCCCTGCGTCTTCCAGGTTCATCCCGGTGGGCGCCACGATCCACGGATCCGCACCCACTTCCTGGCAGAGTTCCAGAAACTCGGGAATCCCGATCGCGATATCCTCCTCGCGCTCGAAGCGGGTCAGATAGCCGGCGCGCTCCCGAGCCATCGGGCGGGCCAGCAGATTGTCGATCGAGCTGCCCAGTCCGGCCTTGCTTTCCATCAGCCGCAGCACGCCGGGATGCAGCTGCTTCAGTGTCTCCACCACCTCGTCGCGAAACACCGTCCGATTCGAGGCATCGCCGCCCATTTGCTCCAGGTCTGCGTTGTCCAGCAGAACCGACCCTCCTGCGACGCTGAACCCCACACCCACTGTTCCAGGCTGCGGATTCACCTCGTTGGCGTTGAACTCTTCGCGGTACTCAGCCCATTCGGGCGTGAGACGTATATCCTCGTCCACATAGCGGTGCACACCGGCCACGTCTCGCCCCACGTGAACGTGCATCACATTTGTCCCGCTCACGGCTTTGGCGCGAAAACTTAGCCGGTATCGCCCGCGCAGATGCACAAACGTCATCCCTGCGGTGGAATCGAAGTACGCGTTCACATCTGCTGATTGCCCCGCTCCCGAGGCCTCGATGCGAAGCGCCTGATGAACTGGCAGGCCCGGTGGCAAATCTGCGTGTTCGGCTTCCAGCCGCGCCCCGCCACGCAGCGTCGGCCACCAACCCGTCGCGGGATCGCCGGGAAACTCCTTCTCCACCTCCAGCCAGTCTCCCGCGCCAATCGTCCTGCCGCCAGGGTCGAGTACAAAGGCATATCCGCCGGCGTCCGCCCCGCCGGCTGTCACCGTGCCGCGCCGTCCTGCCGCGGCTCCCTCCAGCACTTCGTACCCGGCCCCGTTCCAGAAGTCCGCCGGAAACTGAATTCCCTGCCGCATATCTACGCAGCGCGCCGCCCCTCCCATTTGGCAGTGAAAGATGCTTCGATAGGTCATCCCCGCAAATTCAGGATTCCGCGAGATCAGATTCCTGAGCATTTGCCCGGAGTCGTAGAAGTTCTGATCGCCCAGGTTGATGCCCAGCCGCGTCACGCCGGCGAGAATCACCTGGTTGGTCACGCGCAGATAGGTCGTGTCTCCGGCCTGTTGCGCGAGCCCCGGTACGCTGCCCAGCAACCCCAGAAAAACTGCCTTGACGGCAAACCTGCGCGAAGTCGGCATCCCCACTCCCATTTCTCTCTCCACCCTCCCGCATGCATCATGGACCCTGATCCGCCGCGGCCGCGCACAGGCTGATCGCAGGGCACGCCGCGTCGCCGCAGATTCCGGGGCCTGCGCCGTGGCTCTAGTTTCGCAGCTTTTTCAGGCAAAGGATCTGCCGATGGGCCGGCGGAATCCAGGTTGTGAAAGGCGCACTGAATGTATCCAATCGTTCGTACCCCGGAATATCCGAATACGCGAGGACATAATCGTCACCAATCGTGAATGTCGCCGACTGAAACTCCCACACGCGCCAGTCGCTCATCAGCGCTTGTTTGCAGTTGCCGCCTGCCGGCGGATTGGCATCGCACATGTGCAGGTACGTTGCTTTCTTCAGGTGATCCGCGCCGTTCAGCTCCAACCCGGCGCTTACGTCATAGCGATCGATGCCGCTGGCCTCGAGTTGTTGCAACAGGCGAACAGAAGCGCGGCGCGCAGCGGAATAATCGTGCGTTAAACCGATGGCAAAAGTTGAAAACAAGAACAGGGCCAACCATCCCGCAGCCGCGGGTCTGGGCGGGACAGGCCGTACTGCGGCCATAATTACGAACAGGCACGGCAGTATGGGCACCATGTAACGATCGAAAACCGGCAGCCTCTGCACGGCCAGCGCGAGCACCATCGCGATGACAGCTACTAAAAGGATCAGCCGGGCGCGTGCGGTCTCATCCGCCGCCAGAGATTGCAGTCTCTCGTAAGCCGAGTGCTTCATCGTGGCCATCACGAACAGAATGGGAGGGAACAACGCCAATGCCGACAGGAAAATCCTGAAGTGATCCGGCAGGATCACCGGCTTTTGTCCCAGCAGATCCTCACCCTGGCCCAGTATTCCGTAGGGGGTAACAAAGTTGCCCAGCCACGGCGCAGGCCCGAACACCTGACCGTGTAGATTCACCCAACCAATCACAAAAACGGCAACGGCCGTCAATCCCAGGGCGGCCGCGACCATCTTCCATTTTCTGGCCGCTTGAGCAACAGATCCGCCGGCGGCGCAAAATAAAGGAACCGCAAACAGCAAACATGTAAGTATGCACCGGATTCCACTCCGCATCGCGGTTCCCGTGAAAAACACGCGAAGATGAGCGGAGTAGTACTGGAAATTAGGCTGAACCTTCAGCCAATGCACAACGGCCCACATGCACGCAACCAGGACCAACCCATGCGCGATGGCCACTGCCTGAAAGCGGCGGCGGCGCCAGTGATACACCAATGCCGTCAGAATCACTGCCAGGGGGGCGATCCACACGGTGTAGCGGTTTGCCCCGCCAACCATGCCGATCACCGTCGATAACGAAAGCCATCCCGTGGAGCGAAGCAGGGATTCCTTGTGCCGCAGGTAGATAAGGCCTGCCAGCAGAGAGCCGAACAGCGCGCAGAATCCGTAAACATCGGACATGAAACTGCCGGCCAGCGGCAGAGTCAATGGGCACAGCACAACTGCCAGAACAGCAAATGCCGAAAAAACCCTTGAGATCTTGAACTCAAGGAAAAAATAGTAGAGCAGTCCCGCCCACAGGAGATAGAAGCCCATGGTCAGCCAGCGGAGCAGATCGAATGAAAACCCGGCGGCGCGAATCAGCAGCCCTCCCAGGGGGGCCTGCAACAGGTATCCGTTCACATTCCAGCCGTTGTAATGCATCGCACCGGTATGGGCCCAATTCAGCGCGATGTTGGAGTAGGAAAAGTCGTCATCGAAGCCGAAATTGCCGAAGGGATTTGCGCAGAGCACGGCGGCCAGCGCAACCAATAACACCAGAACCAATGGGAGCAGACGGTTGATTTTGCTCGAGGACATCCCTGTTCCTTGCTTTTCCGCTCCTTCAATTCAGGCAAAAACTAAAAGCGTGGCTGCGCCTGTCGAGGTCCGGAGCGGAGATTGATGTTGCCGGGGTACCGGGCCTCACCCGTTCCCAGCATATTCTTCTTCGCACCGTGCGGCTGTTCCCCACTCGCGGCAGCCCCCTGCCACAAAAGAGTGGGCGTTCCCTTTCTCCCTCGCTCCTCTGTTCCTTCGCGCCCTCTATACTTGAGGCACCGTGATCGAGCCCACCGGATTCCGCGCACCCCAGCCGGCAAGCGCAGCGGATCTTGTCCGCCCGGGCTACGAAACCACGGCCTCCATCATCGTGGTCTCGTTCAATACGCGCGACCTGCTGCGGGAGTGCCTGACTTCGCTGCGCGAGGAATGCGCCCGGCTTCCCGAAGGCCTGTCGGCCGAGATCCTGGTCGTCGACAACGGCTCGCGTGACGGCTCGGCCGACATGGTCGCCGCGGAGTTTTCCGGCCCCGGCATCCCCGTTTGCCTCATCCGCAGCGATGTGAATCTTGGCTTTGGCGTCGCCAACAACCGCGCCATCGAGATTGCTCAGGGACGCTACCTCGTCCTGCTCAACTCCGACGCCTTTTTCCATTCCGGCGCGCTCGCCCGCGCCATCGCTCACATGGAAGCCGACCCTTCCGCGGGTGTCGGCGGTGCGCGCCTCGTGGGCCGTGATGGCGCCTGGCAGCCGGCGGCGCGCATGTTTCCCACCATCCTGCGCGATGCCTTCGTCCTCACGGGACTCGCCTCGCGCTTCCCCCGTTCCCGCTTCTTCAGTGCCGCCGAACGCACCTGGGCCGATCCCGCTACACCGGCTGAAGTCGACTGGGTCACTGGCGCCTTCATGATTCTGCGCCGCGAAGCACTTGTCGCAAGCGGCCTCTTCGATCCCGCGTTCTTCCTCTATTGCGAGGAGGTGGACCTCTGCCGCCGCGTGAAGGACGCCGGCTTTCACGTGCGTTATTGGCCCGATATCGTCGTCACGCACCTCCACGGCGAGTCCTCGCGTCAGGTGAATGCGCAGGTTTTTTCTGAGAATGAATCCCAGGTTGTGCTCTGGCGCATGCGCTCCATGCTGCTTTACTACCGCAAGCATCACGGCGCGAAGGCATGGCTCGCGCGCTGGCTTGAAGAAGGCCTCTACTCGCTGCGTTTCCTGCGCAACCGCTTCAGTCCCTCGCCGCGGCGGCGCCAGCGCGCGCGTGAGGCCCTGATGCTCCTCCGTCTGCTGCGACAGGCGTGGAAAGAAACCCGCGGGGGCCGCGTCAGTCCGCCCGCTCCGTGGTAAGCCCGAAAACCGCTGCGCACTGCCTCACGACACATCTCGCGACCGGCAAGATCAACACAAACAAACCCTCTTGCCTCTTATGGACGGATTACGGGATCAGGCCATCAGAAACCTGCTCTAGGCAAAATGCCTGTTGCAGGCGGTGCTATTGCTGGGCGACAGGAATTCTAACCCCCTTGCTCCACTTTCACACCCAGGGCCTCGAAGATTCGGAGAAGCGCGGACAATGTGTTCGCCTCGGTGCAATTGGTTTCAGCGAAGGTCTTTCCTGCTTTGCCGAGCCTGTCGGCCAGACTGGAATCCTTCCATAGGCGGTCGATGCCAGCGGCCATTTGTTCGGCATTTTCTGCCTCAACCAGCAGCGCGTTCTTTTCCGGGCTCAGGTAGTCTTCGATTCCGGCAGATTGAGTGGCAATGATCGCCCTGCTCAGA
>Ga0326727_10027323_pt1 | contig 10487 bp, 6 predicted proteins | sample MB2enrmetagenome_FD_207643 | JGI IMG/M metagenome (GOLD analysis project Ga0326727, IMG submission 207643) | Lab enriched peat soil microbial communities from McLean, Ithaca, NY, United States - MB29MY | ecosystem: Environmental > Terrestrial > Soil > Wetlands > Peat | place: USA: New York...
GCCGTCTCCCACAATCCGCATATCAATGCCGTTTTCCCAAACACTGTGGCTTTACGGACTCACCCCACCTTGGGAGTTACCTCGCTCGACGGAGCGGTCGGCATCGGCTTGATGTCGGCCGTTGTTTTCGTTTTGTTGGCGCGCCTGGAAGGTCTCTACCGACTTCAGGCGCTGTTGGCGCCGGCCGCCAATCTGGCCCGCATCGTCACCGCGTTGGCGTTCAGCCAGCTCGCCGTGATCTGCATTCTGTTCCTGCTGAAGGTCGGGGCGGATTATTCGCGCGGCGCGATGATTGTTTTCGCCGCGTTCGCTGTTGGTCTGACCCCGGTCGGCCGTCTCGTCGTCGGCGCCGCGTCGCGCTACGGGATCCGACGCGGCGCGATCAAGGGCCGGCGCGTGGTGACGCTGGGCGACGCCGGCGAAATGGAGGGGCTCGGCCAATCCGACTTCTTGCAATTCGGCATCGACGAGATCGCGCGCTTCGCTCTGACGGCCGCCTCCAGCCATGGCGGGTTGGACGAAAGGGACCGCGCCCGGATCGCGCAGGCGATCGAAGCTTCACGCCGCCTGCATGCCCTCGAGTTCGCTCTGATCATGCCCTGGAGCCGCGATAGAGAGCTCGCCGAGGTCTGCGGCCTGTTGCGCGTTTCTCCCTTGCCGGTTCGGCTGTATCCGGACCAGAAGATTCGCGGCGTTCTTCGTCAGCAGAAGGAGCGCGGTCTCGGCCAGCATTTCTCGGTGATGGTCCAGCGCGCGCCGCTGAACGGGAGGGAACGCGCGCTCAAGCGCGCGCTGGATATTGTCGTCTCGCTCGCCGCGTTGGTCGTCTTGGCCCCGCTTCTGCTGCTGACGGCGTTGGCCGTCAAGCTCGACAGTCCGGGACCGGTCATTTTCCGCCAACGGCGCTGCGGGTTCGACAATCGGGAATTCGTCATCCTCAAATTCAGGACGATGACGGCGCTGGAGGACGACGGTTCGATCGTTCAGGCCAAACCGGGCGACGCGCGCGTGACGCGCGTGGGCAGGATGATGCGGCGGACCAGCATCGATGAACTGCCGCAACTCGTCAATGTCATTCGCGGCGACATGTCGCTGGTGGGGCCGAGGCCCCACGCGATCGCGCATGACGACGAATATAAGGCGCGCATCGGCAATTACGCCCTGCGCCATCACGTGAAGCCGGGGCTGACCGGCGCCGCGCAGGTCATGGGTCTGCGCGGCGAGACGCCGCGCCTGTCGCAAATGGAGCGGCGCCTCGAGAGGGATCTTTGGTACATCGACCATTGGTCGTTGACCCTCGATCTGAAAATCATCGCGATGACCGGCGTCGCGCTGCTTCGCCTCGACGCCTATTAGAACCGGTTTGACAACCTGAACGCTCCCCCTTCGTTGGATAGGTCGGCCCGACGGCGCGAAAGGGCGAAGCGCCGCGGCGCGGTTCTTGACTTTGCCGCAGAGTATTTTGATGGCCGTAACATCGATGTTATGATCGTAACATCGCGGCCGGCAAGATCGGGAGAAAGGCTTGAACGAGGCGAGCCACGCCAATCCTGCGCCGCCGGCGCCGGGGCATAACCGCGCGCGCAACGTCGGCGCGCCGCTCGACGTCTCCTGGTTCGAGCCCGTCGGCGTCAACGCCAGCGCCGTCGAACGGCGCACGGCGACTCTTGCCGCCCGCCGCTCGGTCAAAAAGGAATATCAGGCCGCCTGGCTCGTCCAGGCGTTGAGCTGCCTCGATCTGACCACTCTCGCCGGCGACGACACGCCGGGGCGGGTGCGTCGCCTGTGCGCCAAGGCGCGCCGGCCGCTCGACGAGGACATTGTCGCGGCGCTCGGCCTCGTCGAAGCGCCGCCGACCGTCGCCGCGGTCTGCGTCTATCCCGCAATGGTCGGGCCCGCCGTCGAGGCGCTCGACGGCGCCGGCATCCCGGTCGCCTCGGTCGCCGCCGGGTTTCCCGCCGGCCTGACCCCGCTCGCGCAGCGCCTCGGCGAAATCCGCTACGCCGTCGCCGAGGGGGCCGGCGAGATCGACATCGTCATCACCCGCGCCCATGTCATCGACCGCGAATGGAGCGCGCTTTACGATGAAATCAGGGCGATGCGCGAAGCGTGCGGCGCGGCGCGTCTCAAGGCTATCCTCGGCGCCGGCGACTTGAAGACGTTGCGCAACGTCTACGCCGCGAGCATGGTCGCGATGCAGGCGGGCGCCGACTTCATCAAGACCTCCACCGGCAAGGAGGACGTCAACGCCACCTTGCCAGTCAGCCTGGTCATGCTGCGCGCACTGCGCGACTATCACGATGCGACCGGCTTCGAAATCGGCTTCAAGCCCGCCGGCGGGCTGCGCGTGGCCAAGGATGCGTTGAATTGGCTGATCCTGATGAAGGAGGAACTCGGCCTACCGTGGATGCGCAGCGATCTCTTCCGCATCGGCGCCAGCTCGCTTCTCACCGACATCGAGCGCCAGCTCAGCCATTACGCCACCGGCCGCTATTCCGCGAACACGCGCCACGCGATGGCGTGAGGAGCCCATGATGGCGGCGATCACCGACATTTTGCGCGCCATGGAATACGGCCCTTCCCCGGAAAGCGACGAGCACGTGCGCGCCTGGCTGGCGGCGCATCGCGACGGCTTCGGGCATTTCGTCGGCGGCCGCTTCCTCGCCCCCGGCGCCCTGTTCGACGTCAACAATCCGGCGACGGGCGAGCGCATCGCCGGCGTCACGCAAGGGACGGCGGCGGACGTCGACGCGGCGGTCGCAGCCGCGCGCAAGGCGCTGCCGAAATGGTCGGGCTTGAGCGGCGACGCGCGCGCGCGCCATCTCTACGCCCTGGCGCGTCACGTGCAGAAGCGCGAGCGCTTCCTCGCGGTGCTCGAAACGATCGACAACGGCAAGCCGATCCGCGAATCGCGCGACATCGACATTCCCCTGGTCGCGCGGCACTTCTATCACCATGCCGGCTGGGCCTCGCTCGCGGCAAGCGAATTCCCTGGCCATCGCCCGGTCGGCGTCTGCGGGCAGATCATTCCCTGGAATTTCCCGCTGCTGATGCTGGCGTGGAAGATCGCGCCGGCGCTCGCGGCGGGCAATACCGTCGTGCTCAAGCCAGCCGAATTCACGCCGCTGACCGCGTTCGCCTTCGCGGAGATCTGCGTCGAGGCGGGGCTTCCGCCCGGCGTCGTCAACATCGTCGCCGGCGACGGGACGACCGGCGCGGCGCTGGTCGCGCACGACGACGTCGACAAGATCGCCTTCACCGGCTCGACCGAGGTCGGACGCGCGATCCGCAGGGCGACGGCGGGGACGGGCAAGAAGCTGTCGCTGGAGCTCGGCGGCAAATCGCCGTTCATCGTCTTCGACGACGCCGATCTCGACAGCGCGGTGGAGGGCGTCGTCGACGCGATCTGGTTCAATCAGGGCGAGGTCTGCTGCGCCGGCTCGCGGCTCATCGCCGCCGAATCGATCGCCGAAAAGCTGCACGCCAAGCTGCGCGCGCGCATGACCCATTTGCGCGTCGGCGACCCGCTCGACAAGTCGACCGACGTCGGCGCCATCGTCGCGCCCGTCCAGCTCGAGCGCATCAAGCGGCTGGTGGATCAGGGCGAGCGCGAGGGGGCCAAGGTCTGGCGCGCGCCGGGCGCGCTTCCCGAGCGCGGCTGCTTCTATCCGCCGACGCTGGTCGCCGGGGTCGAGCCCGCCTCGTTGCTGGCGCGCGAGGAAATCTTCGGCCCGGTGCTTGTGACGATGACGTTCCGCACCCCCGATGAAGCGATCGCGCTCGCCAACAACACCCGCTATGGCCTGGCCGCCTCGGTGTGGACGGAAAACGTCAATCGCGCGCTCGAAATCGCCGCGCGCGTCAAGGCCGGCGTCGTCTGGATCAATTCGACCAACCTGTTCGACGCCGCCTCCGGCTTCGGCGGCTATCGCGAGAGCGGCTTCGGCCGGGAAGGCGGGCGCGAGGGCCTCGCCGAATACCTCGTCGCCGACGCGCCCAAGGGCAAGACGAACGCGAAGCCGGCCGCTTCGCCGGCGCTGACCGCGCTGCCCGGCCAAGCCCCCGCGCCGGACGCCGACGCGATCGACCGCACCGCCAAACTCTACATTGGGGGAAAGCAGGCGCGTCCCGATTCGGGCTATTGCTATGCCGTGCTCGATCGCAAAGGCGCCGCCGTCGGCCTGGCGGGCCTCGGCAACCGCAAGGACATCCGCAACGCCGTCGAGGCCGCGAGCAAGGCTTCGGGCTGGGGCGCCGCGACCGCCCACAACCGCGCGCAAGCGCTCTATTACGTCGCGGAAAATCTCGAGGCGCGCGCCGCGGAGTTCGCCGCGCGCTTGACCGCGATGACCGGCGGCTCTGAGCGCCGCGCGCGCCAGGAGGTCGAGGCCGCCGTGCGCCGCGCCTTTTATTACGCCGGCTTCGCCGACAAATACGACGGCGCGGTTCACGCCACCAAGACGCGCTTCGTCACCCTGGCGATGAACGAGCCCTGGGGCGTGGTGGGGCTCGTCTGCCCCGACGAGGCGCCGCTGCTCGGCTTCGTCTCGCTCGTCATGCCGGCGATCGCGATGGGCAATTGCGTCGTCGCCGTCCCCTCCGCCGCCCATCCCTTGAGCGCGACGGACTTCTACACCGTGCTTGACGCGTCGGACGTTCCGGCCGGCGTCGTCAACATCGTCACCGGCGACTCGGCCGCGCTCGCCAAAGTCCTGGCCGACCACGAGGGCGTCGACGCGCTCTGGTGGGTCGGATCGGCCGAGGGCGCCAAGGCGGTCGAAGCCGCATCGGCGGCGAACTTGAAGGCGACATGGACGAGGCAGGCGCCGCTCGACTGGCGGCGCGAAGAGGGCCGCGAGTACTTGCGCCGCGCCACCCAGGTCAAGAATATTTGGACGCCCTACGGGGAGTGAATTCCGTCCTCACCAGACATTGACGACGCGATAGCCGGCGGCGCGGAAGCGTTCGATCAGGCCGTCCTTGCCCGATAGGTGCAGCGCGCCGACGGCGATGAAGGCGCCGCCGGCGGCCAGCAGCGGCGCGGCGCGCGCGGCCATGACCTCGTTGCGGCCGACCAGCAGCAGGCGGGTGAACGCGTCCTCCGCCGCGCGCTCTTTCGGCGTCAGCCCGGGCATGACGTCGGCGACGGCGAGCATTTCGGCCGGGCGCTTGTCGCGGTAGAGGCGCAGCAGCGTGGCGTAGGCGTCGTCCTCGAGTTCGGGCGCGCGGGCGCTCGCCGCCAGCATGACGGCGAAGAGAGCGGGCGGCGCGGCGGCGAGCGTGTCGATTTGCTCCTCGGCCGACTCCAGCGCGACGACGGCAAGACCGCGCTCCTTGCCGGCGAGCGCGATCGTCTGGTCGACCTCCGGCAGGCCCTCTTGCGCGCGCGCCGCCTCGCAAGCCGGCAGCGAGGCGGCCGCGGCGAGGAACCAGAGCCGGAGGTGATGCGCCATTTCCTTAGGGAATCCGCGCCCGGCGAGATAGGCCTCGACCGCGGCGGCGCGTTCGCCGGTCAGCGCGGCGCCGAACGTGTCCTCGTCGCGCGCGATCGCCTTGGCGAGCATTCTTGCCGCCATATCGCCTTGATCGACGGCGTCGAAGGGGCCGCCGAGTTCGGTCGCGACCGCCTTCGCGGAGGCGACGAATTCGGCCGCCTGGCGCGCGAGCGCGACGGCGCCCTCGTCGGTGGAATGGATCGTGCCGAAGAGATAGGACGGCGCCGACCCCTCGCGCTCGACGCGCCAGAGAAGACCCTGGGAATCGACGAGATCGTCGGCGCGCTTGAGCCGCGCCTGCGCGAGATCGAGGCCTTCGGCGAGGTCGCGCCCGACGCAAGCCCTGAGCGCGGCGGCGTCCTCGGCCAAAGCCGGCGGGAGAAGCGCCGAGCCGAATGCGGCGAGGAGCGCGACACGAAGCAGCGCGCGGGGGAGCCAAGGCGTCATCGGGCGCTCACAGCTTGCGCAAGGCGACTTGCTCGATGCGGTGGCTGGCGCCCTTGGTGAGCCTGAGGCTGGCGCGCGGACGCGTGGGAAGGATATTCTCGTAAAGGTTGACCAGATTGATGCGTCGCCAGATCGCGCGCGCCGTCGCCTCCGCTTCCGCGTCGCCGAGATCGGCGTATTGACGGAAATAGCTGCGTGGATCGCGGAACGCCGTTTGGCGCATGCGCATGAAGCGCTCGATGTACCATTTTTCCAGCAGTTCGTCGCTGGCGTCGAGGAACACCGAAAAATCGAAGAAGTCGGAGACGAACGGGATCTCCCTGCCTTCGCGCGACAGCCGATTGGGCAGCAGCACGTTGAGGCCCTCGACGATCAGGATGTCCGGCCGATCGACGACGATCGTCTCTCCCGGCACGACGTCGTAGATGAGGTGCGAATAGACCGGCGCCGTGACGTTGCGCTTGCCCGCCTTGATTTCGGCGAGAAAGCGGATCAGCGCGATGCCGTCGTAGCTCTCGGGAAAGCCCTTGCGCTCCATCAGCCCCTCGCGAATGAGCCGCGCGTTGGGATGGAGGAACCCGTCGGTGGTCACCAGTTGGACCTTGGGGGTGTTGGGCCAGCGCGTCAGCAAGGCCTGCAGCACCCGCGCCGTCGTCGACTTTCCCACCGCCACCGAACCGGCGACGCCGATGATGTACGGCACCTTGCCGTCGCGGGCGCCGAGGAACCGCTGCGTCGCCTTGAACAACCCTTGAGTCGCCGCGACGTAGAGCGCCAGCAGGCGCGAAAGCGGCAGGTAGATCGCCGTCACTTCGTCGAGCGAGATCGGATCGTGGGTCGATTGCAGCTTGCGCAGATCGTCGGCGGTGAGCGTCAGCTCGGTGTCGGCGCGCAACGCCGCCCACTCGTCGCGGGTGAAATGCCGATAGGGCGAGGCGACCGGCTCCGGCGGCGGGGCCGAGACTCGATTGTCCATGCGGGCCCCAGTTTCTCCGTCAAAGTTAAGAAAATAGGGCAAGGACAACGTCTCCGTCATGCGCGCCGCGACGCTTTCTCAGCAAGCCCGCTTTGGCGCGTGCGTCGCTCCAGTTCGTTCATCACGTCGGCCAGAGCGACGTTGCGTGATTGCAACACGACCAGCAGATGATAGAGGACGTCGGCGGCTTCCACGCGCACCGCTTTATCGTCCTGCGCGACGGCGGCGATCGCCAGCTCCACCGCCTCCTCGCCGAACTTTTTTGCGCAATGCGCGACCCCCTTGCCGAGCAGCGCGCTGGTGTAGGATTGGTCCGCGCCCGCCGACGCGCGCTCGGCGACGATGCGGGCGAGGTCGTCCAGGGTGAACATCGATCCGTACGCTTCCGTTGGGCCGGCTTCGGCAAAGCCGTATTGTGCCCGTGAATCCGACGCTTGTCGAGAAACCGGCGATCCGGCGGCAAAAGAACCGTGAACGCGTGCGGCGAATTTGCTATGCTGGGTCATGGGATTGAGCAAGATCAACGCCGCGCCCGACGCGCGCCGGCAGGAAACGGCGATGACCGACGCCGAACTCGTCGCGCGCTACGACGGGCGCGTGCCGCGCTACACCAGCTATCCCACCGCGCCGCATTTCTCGCCGGCGGTCGAAGCCGAGACTTACGCCAAATGGCTCGGCGCGCTGCCGCCGGCTGCGCCGCTTTCGCTCTATCTGCACGTGCCGTTCTGCGACCGGCTCTGCTATTATTGCGGCTGCAACACCACGGTGGTGCGGCTCGATTCTTCGCTGCGCGCATACGCCGGGCTGCTGGAGCGCGAAATCGAGCGGGTCGCCGGCCTGATCGGCCATAAAGCCAAGGTTTCGCACGTCCACTGGGGCGGCGGCACGCCGACCAGCCTTCCCGGCGATCGCCTCGTCGAGGCGATGGCGCGCCTCCGCGAATCCTTCGCGTTTGAGCCGGACGCGGAAATCGCGATCGAACTCGATCCGACCAGCCTGCCCAAGGACCGGCTCGACGCGCTCAGGCAAATGGGCGTCACGCGCGTCAGCCTCGGCGTGCAGGACCTCGAGCCGGCGGTGCAGGACGCCATCGGGCGCCGGCAATCCTATGAGGAGACGGAGGATTGCGCCGCCAAGGCGCGCGGCCTCGGCGTCGGCTCGCTCAATCTCGACCTCATTTACGGCCTGCCGTTGCAGACCGAGGAGAGCGTCGCGCGCACGGCGCGGCGCGCGCTCGATCTTGCCGCCGATCGCGTCGCCGTGTTCGGCTACGCCCACGTGCCGTGGATGAAGAAGCACCAACAGCTCATCCCCGAGGAAACCCTGCCTGGTCCCGCCGCGCGCTTCGCGCAGCAGCGCGCGATCCATAACGTGCTCGTCGAGGAGGGCGGCTACCTCGCGGTCGGGCTCGACCATTACGCGCGCCCCGGCGACGCGATGGCCGAGGCCGCCGCCTCGCGCCGCCTCAAGCGCGGCTTCCAGGGCTACACCACCGATGCGGCGCCGGCGCTGATCGGCTTTGGCGCCAGCGCGATCGGCTCGCTTCCCGACGGCTACGTGCAGAACGCGCCGACCGCCCCCGCCTACGCCAAGCTGATCGAGGCGGGAGGCCTGGCCGCCGTGCGCGGCGCCTCGCTGACCAAGGACGACCGGTTGCGCCGCGACGTGATCGAGCGGCTGATGTGCGATCTCGAAGTCGACATCGAGCAAATCGCCAAAGCGCACGCCGCCGATCCCGCGCCGCTCCTTGCCTGCCTTCCCGGCCTCGCGCGCTTCGAGGCTGACGGCCTCGCCCATTGGGACGGCCGCCGCATCCAAGTGAGTGAACAGGGCCGCCCGTTCGTGCGCTCGGTCGCCGCGCTGTTCGACGCCTATCTGACCCAGGATGCGGACAAGCCGAGGCATTCGCGCGCGGTTTAGCTGCGAGGGCAAACCGCGTAGGGCCGTGAACTCGGGCTGACGGCCCGCTCGCAGCCGTCGACGCAGCGCGCCGTCTAAACTCCCTCCCCCCGCACATCCGGCGGGCGGCCCGAAGCGCTGGGCTGGGCCGCCAGCGCGTCGTCGAAGTCGCGCTGTTCGATGCGCAGCGAATCGATTTCCACCGCTTCGCCGCCGGCGGCGGGAAAGACGCGGCGGATGGCGCTGAGCGCGGCGCGGTCGCAGACGAACCGCACCTCGGCGGCCGAGAGCCCCTCCGTCCGCTCAGCCAAGGCGGCAAGATCGATCCCCTCGGCGATCGGCTTCTTGCGCAGGCACACGCCGAGAATGGCCGCTCGCGCGCGCCGATCGGGGCGCGCCACCTCCAGGTGATAGTCGAGCCGGCCCGGGCGCAGCAGCGCGTCGTCGATCATGTCCAGCCGATTGGTGGCGGCGATCACCCAAACGTCGCCCAGCGCCTCGACGCCGTCGAGTTCGGTGAGCAACTGGCTCACCACCCGATCGGTCACCGGCGAACGGCCGTCCTGGCCGCGCTTGGGGGCCAGCGCGTCGAGCTCGTCGAGAAAGACCACGCAGGGCGCGGCGTGGCGCGCGCGCGCGAACAGTTCGCGCACGCCCTGTTCGGATTCGCCGACGTATTTGGACAGCAGCTCCGGGCCCTTGATGGAAATGAAGTTGATCGCGCTCTGCGAGGCCAGGGCCTTCACCAACAGCGTCTTGCCGTTTCCCGGCGGGCCGTAGAGCAGGATGCCGTGCGGCGGCTGCAAGCCGATTCTTTCGAACAACGCGGGTTGGCTGAGCGGCCATGCGATCGCTTCGCGCAGCGCGGTCTTGACGGAATCGAGGCCGCCGACGTCGTCCCAGCGCACGTTGGGCACTTCGACCGAGACTTCCCTCAGTCCCGAGGGCGCCACCTCGCACAACGCCTCTCTAAAGTCCGGCATTTGGACCTCCATCGCCATCAGCGCCTCGGTGGCGATCGGCCCCGACCCGAGCGGCAGTTCGGGAAGTTGGCGACGCAGCGCCGCCATCGCGGCCTCGCGGCAGAGCGCGTTGAGGTCGGCGCCGGTGAACCCGTGCGTCGTCGCGGCGAGATCGGCGAGGTCGACGCCTTCGCCGAGCGGCATGCCGCGCGCGTAAATCTGCAAGATTTCGCGCCGCGCCTGCTCGTTGGGAATGCCGATGGCGATCTCCCGGTCGAAGCGTCCGGGCCGCCGCAGGGCTGGATCGATGGCGTTCGGGCGGTTGGTCGCCGCCATCACGATCACGTCGCCGCGGCTCTTGAGGCCGTCCATCAAGGCCAGAAGCTGCGCGACGACGCGCTTTTCGACCTCGCCTTCGACGCGTTCGCGTTTCGGCGCGAGCGAGTCGATCTCGTCGAAGAAAATGATGCAGGGGGCTCGCTTGCGCGCGTCGTCGAAGATCTTGCGCAATTGCGCTTCGCTCTCGCCGTAGAATTTCTGAATGATCTCCGGCCCGCTGACGTAGATGAAGTCGGCGTCGGATTCGTGCGCCACCGCGCGCGCCAGCAGCGTCTTGCCGCAGCCGGGCAGCCCGTGCAGCAGCACGCCCTTGGGCGGCGTCATGCCGAGACGGTCGAAAATCTCGGGATGAGAGAGCGGCAGCTCGAT
>Ga0326727_10027324_pt1 | contig 10487 bp, 9 predicted proteins | sample MB2enrmetagenome_FD_207643 | JGI IMG/M metagenome (GOLD analysis project Ga0326727, IMG submission 207643) | Lab enriched peat soil microbial communities from McLean, Ithaca, NY, United States - MB29MY | ecosystem: Environmental > Terrestrial > Soil > Wetlands > Peat | place: USA: New York...
CGATTGCTCGTTGAATTGGTCACTCATCGCGTTCCTCCTCCTGATGTCGCCGCAGTTACGCGGTCGTCGTTCTCTGGCAAATGCCAGCTCCCATGGCTCACATCGCCGGTTCGGCGACCGTCTTCAACTTCTCGCGCAGTTCATCGATCAGCACGCGGGTATTTTCGGTGTAATCGATGGGAACCACGACCAGATGCACCCCGCCGCCCTTGAACGCCCGTTCCAGCGTCGGTATCAGGTCGCCGGTGCTTTCGACCCGTGAGCCTTTGGCCCCATAGCTCTCGGCATATTTGACGAAATCCGGATTTCCGAACGTCAGGCCAAAATCCGGAAAATGATCCACGGCCTGTTTCCAGCGGATCATGCCGTAGGCCGAATCCTCCAGGATAAGCACCACGAGATTGAGCTTGAGGCGAACCGCGGTTTCCATTTCCTGCGAGTTCATCATGAAGCCGCCGTCCCCACACACCGCCAACACCCGCCGATCCGGAAAAAGCATCGCTGCCATCATCGCCGACGGCAGGCCGGCCCCCATGGTCGCCAGCGCGTTATCGAGCAGCAGCGTATTGGCGACGTAAGTTCGATAGTTTCGCGCGAACCAGATCTTGTACATCCCGTTGTCCAAGGCGACGATGCCGTCTTCGGGGATGACCTTTCGTACGTCATGGACGATGCGCTGCGGGGTGGGCGGCCAGCGATCCTCGGTAGCGCGATCGCCGATACGGCTCAAAATAGCTTCGCGAAGGCTCAGCAAGGCTCCGGCATGATGCAGCCGCCCTTCGATGCGGTCGGCCAACAATTCAAGGCTCGGCCCGACATCTCCGACTACCTCGCATTGCGGAAAGTAGACCAGCTCGACATTGGCCGGCGTATAGCTGACGTGGATCACCTGGGGGCCGTTCGGGCCCATGATGAAAGGAGGTTTCTCGACAGTGTCATGGCCAATGGCAATGATCAGGTCGGCGCGGTCGACCGCTTCATGCACATAGTCGCGCTCGCTGAGCGCCGCGGTTCCCATATACAGATTGCTGCCACCGGCAACGGTCCCCTTGCCCATCTGGGTGTTGAAATACGGAATCTTGGTACGACGCACAAAGCCGCCGATACCTGCCGTGCTGCGCGGACGCGATGCCGCGGCGCCAAGCATGATCAGCGGCCGCTTGGCGTTCAGGATCATCTCGGCGGCGCGGTCGAGCGCCGCGCGATGCGCAATCGGAATTTCGATCGGATGTCGGGCAACCATCGCGATTTCCTCCGATTGCTCTGCTGCCACATCCTCGGGCAATTCCAGGAGAACCGGACCCGGCCGCTCCTCCATGGCGATGCGAAAGGCGTCGCGCACCAGGGTTGGAATGCTGCTGGCGTTGACGATCTGGCGCGAGAGTTTGGTGATGGGCCTGAAGGCCGTGACGACATCGACGATCTGGAACCGGGCCTGCCGGCTGCTCATGATGCCCTTCTGCCCGGTCAGCATCACCATCGGCATCGCACCGAGAAAGGCGTAAGCTGCGCCCGTTGTCAGGTTCAACGCACCCGGACCAAGCGTGGTGATGCAGACGCCCGGTTTGCCCGTCAGCCGGCCATAGGTCGCCGCCATGAAAGCCGCGCCCTGCTCGTGGCGGGTCAGGATCAACTTGATCGAGCAGGTGCGCAGGCTCTCCACGACATCGAGGTTCTCTTCGCCGGGAACTCCGAAGATTCGATCGACGCCCTCATTTTCAAGAGCTGCAACCAGTAAGTCTGATCCCTTCGGCATCTTACTCTCCTGATCTCTGGTTTGAACGGCCATAACACCACTCTGTCTCGCACTTGTCGACTGAAGCCATCAGGCCTCGCGTCACCCCGCCGCGAACTCACGACGGCAGCGCGGGAAACAAGTTCATGACCAGCACCATGCCGAGGCCGACCAGAGCGACGATCGATTGGATAACCGAAATAGTCTTGGTGGCCTCGCCCATTGTCATTCCAAAGGATTCCTTCACCAGCCAGAATCCGGCGTGATTGGCGTAGTTGAAGAACAGCGAACCCGACCCGATCGCAAGGGCAAGCAGCGGCACGTTGAGCGCGGGATCGGAGGTTGCCAGCGGCGCCAGCAGCCCAGCCGCGCCGACAATTCCGACGGTTGCCGATCCCGTGGAGACCGATAGCAGCATGGCAATCAGCCATCCGAGCAACAGCGGCGGCAACGAGAAATGCTGCGTGAGATGCACGATGGCATCGCCAACCCTGGCCTTCACCAGAATCTCTTGAAACGCGCCGCCCCCGGCAATGATCAACAAGATGCCGGCAATCGGCTTGAGGCTGGCGCCGAGTGCATCGCGCAGCTTTTCGGTGCTGCCGCCGCGCAAATAGACCAGGGCGATCGACGCGAACAGGACGCCGGCGAGCATGGCAATCAGGGGATCTCCCAGGAACGCGGTCACCTTCGCACCCCAGGAGCCTTTGGGCAGAAGCGTCTCGCCGAGGGTATTGGCCAACATCAGGATCGCCGGCATCAATACAGCGAGAATACCGATCCCGACTGGAGCTTTTGGCGCCAGTGCCGGCATTTCGGCGCCTGCGACGGTTCGCGTGCCGGATGCGGTAAACTGGTCGAGCAGCGCCTGGTCCGGGCGCACCGTCATGCCCGGCGCAATGAGCCGCGCATAGAGCGGACCGGCCAGGATGACCGCGGGGATCGCCGAAATGAATCCGTAGATCATGGTCGGTCCGACACTTGTCTTCAACGTGGCGATCGCCGTCAGCGGGCCCGGATGTGGCGGCACCATGCCGTGCAATGATGCAAGAGCGGCGATGACCGGCGTCCCCAGAAGCACGTATGACGAGCCTTTGAAAGTGCCTTTACTCTCCAGCTTGCGGGCAACGCTGAAGATCAGCGGCAGCAGGACAACGAGGCCGACTTCGAAAAACATCGGAATGCCGACGACGAAGGCCGCGCAAGCCATCGCCCAGGGCAACATACGGTCGGACGACCGGCTGAGGATTGCGTCCGCGATCGTTTCCGTGACTCCCGAATCGGCCAGTATCTTGCCGAGCATGGCGCCGAGCGCGATCACGATCCCCACGACACCGAGGGTGTGGCCCGCACCGGCCACGGTGGCTCCGGCAATCGAAGCGATATCCATCCCGGCAACGATACCGACGGCGAGAGAAACCACCAGCAGCGCAATCAACGGATGCATTCGGACGCGGGTGACGATCAGCGCCACCAGCAAAATCACTCCGCCGAGCGCGGTCAGTAGCAGTTGGATGTCGGCCTCGGACAAATGCGTCACTCCCCTCTCTTCAATTCGCGGCCAATGTCTATCGGTTCGGCCGGCGGCGGATAATGCTTTGCATGAAGTCGTGGTGGAAGCCTTGTCGCGTGGTAACGGAAAACTTCGCCCCAAGCCGCGAGACCTTGGCCTTGGCGAGGCAAAAGCGCGATTTCAGCCCGAACTCAGTGAGTTAGGCTTCGCGATGGCAATACCCGCGCGAGATCCGAGCCACTTCACGCCGACGATCTGCGGGTCTCAAGCCAAGCCCGGTTCCGCGGCAGGACGTCTATTCGCAAGCTTCCCAATATCCGCCACGGATTGCAATGACGAACAAGACGACTAAGCGAAGGCGGCCTCGCGGCACTTGCTGATTTCGCCGCGCAGCCAGCGGTACCAGTCTTCCAGACCCGCCCCGCTGCGCGCCGAGACCTGGAACTCCCTGATGTCCGGATTGACCTCGCGCGCGTTGGCGACCGCGCGGGACACGTCGAAATCGACGTAGGGCAAAAGATCGATCTTGTTGAGGATCATGATCTCGGCAGCGCGGAACATGTGAGGATATTTCAGCGGCTTGTCCTCCCCCTCGGTGACCGATAGAATCACCACCTTGGCACGCTCGCCAAGGTCGAACATCGCCGGGCACACCAGATTGCCGACGTTTTCGATCATGACGAGAGAGCCCACGGCCGGCTTCAATTCGGCCAGGCCCCGCGCCACCATATCGGCTTCAAGATGGCACCCGGTGCCAGTGTTGACCTGCACAGCGGGCGCGCCCGCGGCACGGATCCGCTCGCCGTCATTGGCGGTGGCCTGATCGCCTTCGATCACATAAAGCTTCAACTCGGCCTTGAGATCGCCAATGGTGCGCTCCAACAACGTGGTCTTACCGGAACCGGGCGAACTGACCAGGTTGAGCGCCAGGATCTCCCGCCCGGAAAACCAGGACCGGTTCTTCGCTGCCAGCGCATCGTTCTTGGCCAGGATGCGGGTTTCGAGTTCAACCACGCCGTCGGCTGTGGCCGCCGGGTGGCCGTGGCTGTGGTCGTGGTGCGCGTCATCATGGGAGTGATCGTGACGATGCCTGGTCCCATCAGCATGCACGTGCTCGTGGAAGTGATCGTGATGATGCGCAGGTCCGTGACTGTGGCTGACGGCATGCGCATGGGCGTGCGAATGGCCGTTTTGATGCTGATGGCCATGATCGCGGCCGTGACTGGCACCCTCGGCGTGGGCGCCATCGTGGTCGTGGGAATGGCCACCCATGGCGGCTTCCTTTCCGGTCTGAAGATTGAGGATCGTGGCGCCTGACTTGTCTCCGCATCCGCAATGGCCGCACATCAGGCAATCTCCGTTTCAAGTTCCATGCTCTTGATATTCAGTTCCTCGCCTTGCAATCGCCTGCAGCGGCGGGATCCGCAGCCGCAGGGCGTAAACAGCGTATCCGTGACGAATTCCGCGCCGCAATCATCGCAGCGCGCGCGCCCCTCGATCTGCCTGATCTCCAGCCGCGCGCCCTGCAAAACCGTCCCCTCGGCGGCGGCGGCAAAACAGAAAAGGATGGCTTCCGTCATCACCCCGGACAGCTCTCCGACATCGAGCGTCACCCGACGGACCCGGCGTCCTTGCGCGGCATCGCCGACGATGGCGACGATGTTGCGGGCAATGCCGAGCTCGTGCATCGCGTTTCTCTCAACAGATCCGCGGCAGCTGCTCGCCGACCAGCATGTCGACGATCCGACGCCCGCCGAAGACGGTCCGCATCGTCACGCGCCCGCTCTCGCCCTGATGGACCCGCCCGATGATGGTTGCCCCCGCGCCGAGCGGATGCCCGCGCATCGCGGCTAACGCGGCGTCAGCCTGTTCGGGAGGTGCCACCACCACGATCTTGCCCTCATTGGCAAGATAGAGCGGGTCGAGCCCGAGAATCTCGCAGAATGCCTTGACCTGTTCGCGGATCGGTGTGGCGGCTTCGTCGATCTCGATCGAGACCTGCGATGCCTCGGCAATCTCGTTGAGCACCGTGGCAAGGCCGCCGCGGGTCGCGTCGCGCACGAAGCGTACCCCGGGCGCTGACGTCAGCAGCGCCTCGATCAAGCCGTGGAGGCAGGCGCAATCGCTTTCAATCATGGTATCGAGTGCCATATCGCCCCGTGCACACAGGATGGCTGCCCCGTGATCGCCGAGCAGGCCGTTGACCAGCACCACGTCTCCCGGCCGCGCGGTATCGACGCCGAGTGACAGCCCTTGACGAATGACGCCGACGCCTGACGTGGTGATAAACAGCTTGTCGCAGGCGCCGCGCTGCACCACCTTGGTGTCGCCGGTGACGATTTGAACGCCGGCATCGGCGGCGGTTTTGGCCATTGAGCGCGCCACCCGGCGCAACACATCGACGCTCATGCCCTCCTCGACGATGACGGCACAGGACAGATAAAGCGGCACGGCGCCGCCGACCGCGAGGTCATTGACGGTGCCGCAAACGGCCAGTTCGCCGATATCACCCCCCGGGAAGAACAGCGGATCGACCACGAAGGAGTCGGTTGTAAACGCCAGCCTGTCGCCACGGGACACCAGTTCCGCAAGGTCAAACCGCGCCTGATCCTCCAGCGAAGCCGGGGCATGATGCTCGAACGCGGTCACGAACACATCGTCGATCAGGTCCTTCATCGCCTTGCCGCCGCCGCCATGGGCGAGCGTCACGGTGTCGACGCTGAGCTTGCCGAGCCGCCGGGCACGGATAAAGGTTGCGACGTTCATACCGCCTCCTTGTAACGCTTGACGCCGCCATATTGATAATAAGCCGCGCAGGCGCCTTCGGAGGACACCATCAGCGCACCAAGCGGCGTTTCCGGCGTACAAGCCGAACCAAACACCTTGCACTGCCAGGGTTTGATGACGCCCTTCAGAACCTCGCCGCACTGACAGGATTTTGGATCGGCGATCTTCAGGTTCGGGATCACGAACTTCCGTTCGGCGTCGAACTGCTTATATTCGCCGCGCAGCCTGACGCCGGAGTGATCGATCGAGCCGAGACCGCGCCACTCGAAGAATTCGCGCAGCTCGTAGACCCGCGACACCGCCCGCAGCGCGGCGGCATTGCCATCCTGCGGGACGACCCGGGCATACTGATTCTCGATCTCGGCACGCCCCTCCTTGATCTGCTTCAGCACCATCCAGATCGATTGCAGGATATCGAGCGGTTCGAAGCCGGCGACCACCATGGGTTTATTGTAGAAATTCGCAATGAACTCATAAGGCGCTGTCCCGATCACCATCGAGACATGGCCAGGGCCGAGAAAGCCATCGAGCTGCAGGTCCGGACTATCGAGGATGGCTTTGATGGTCGGCACGATGGTGATGTGATTGCAGAATACCGAGAAGTTTTGAATGCCTTCGGCTTCCGCCTGCAGGATGGTCAGCGCGGTTGACGGCATCGTGGTCTCGAAGCCAAGACCAAAGAACACCACCTCGCGATGGCCATTGTTTCGCGCCAGGGCCAGCGCATCCATCGGCGAATACACCATCCGCACGTCGGCACCCTCGGCCCTGGCCTGCAGCAGGCTTTTCTTTGAACCGGGCACCCGCATGGCGTCGCCGAAGGTAGCAAAAATCACATTGGCATTCTCGGCGATCGACACGCAATCGTCGACACGCCCCATCGGCAGCACGCAGACCGGGCAGCCCGGGCCATGGATCAATTCGATCTCCTTGGGCAGCATGCCTTCAAGGCCGTAGCGAAATATCGAATGAGTATGGCCGCCACAGACTTCCATGAGATAGAGCGGCCGGTCCGCAGGAAGCGTCATGGTCGAAACCAGCGCCTCGATCTCCTTGATCAGAATGCCCGCTTTCTGCCGATCTCGAAATTCGTCAAGATATTTCATACCGCGGCTCCCTTTGTCGTTGCCAATCCACGATCGTCGGGCAACAGGGTGTGAACGAGGTCCCTGCGTAATGGAAAAAGTGCAATGAGGTCATTATGGCCTGACATCACGCGCCTCCCTATTCGGCGGCCGACAACCGCATCGCTTCCATTTCGGCCTGGGCTTCGCCGAGTTCAGTGAGAATTTGCAAGGTCAGAGCCGCTTCATGCTCGTCGATGCGGCTCATGGCGAAACCGACATGCACCAGCACCCAGTCACCGACGCAGGAATCGACCGGGTGCTCGTCATCGACGATGCAGGCGATGTTGATCTGGCGCTTGACTCCGCCGATATCGACGGTCGCAAGCTTCCTGGTGACGTCGTCGATCGTTACGATCCGTCCGGGAATGCCGAGACACATGGCACGTTTCCTTCCATCTGAGTGGAACAAATGAGGTGCGCGGCACCGATCGCCGCCTGCCCGAGCGCGAGGCCACCATCATTGGCCGGAATCAGCGCATGCGACAACACGACGAAGTCTTCGCTTTCGAGACGGCGGGTTACCTCTTCGAACAAGATGCGGTTCTGAAAGCAACCCCCGGACAGCGCCACAGTGGTGAAGCGGCGCGGCCCGCCCTGGTCCTCGCCGCCGGCCAGTTTCCTGGTCATGGCGGCGATCGCCTTTGCCAGCCCCTTATGAAAACGCGCCGCCATGACCGGCGCCGGCGTCTTCAAAATGAGATCGCCGAGCACCGCGCTCCACATCGCCAGCGGCTCGATGTAGGGCAACCCAGAGCCACGCAGATTGGGGACGCCGAGTGGATAGCCGAACGCATCATCCTCGCTGCGCAGAGTCTCTTGATCGACGATGGCTTCGAGCCGAACTGCCGCTTCGCCTTCATAGGCCTGCCGCTCCCGGCAAACATCCAGCGCCGCTGCCACCGCGTCGAACAGCCGGCCGCAGGACGAGGCCGGCGGCGCATTGATACCATTCCTGATCATGCTGTCGAGGGTAGCCCGCGGTTTGCCCGCAAGATAGGCGTGCAACTCAAGTTGCTCGAAATTCATCGCAAATTCGAGCCATTTCATTTCCGCCATCAGATGGGCATAAAGATTACGCCACGGCTCGCGCGCCGCCTGCGCGCCGCCGGGCATGGCGACCGGCTTGAATGTTCCCAGACGCCGGTAATGCCGGTAGTCCGCAAGCAGGAACTCGCCGCCCCACAGCGTGTCGTCGCCGCCCCATCCCAGGCCATCGAGCGCGATGCCGAGTACCGCGGGGGCACCGAGCGCATAACCGTTCTCGGCCATGCACGAGGCGATGTGCGCATGATGATGCTGGACTCCGATCAAGGGCAGCGCGTCGGCGCCGGCGCACTCGCGGGCCAGTTTCGACGAGATGTATTCCGGGTGCAGGTCCGCAACCATCGCCACCGGGACGTGATCGAACATTTTGGCATAGAGCGCAAGATTCTTGCGGTAATCGTCGAATGTCCTGATGTCCTCGAGATCGCCCTGATGCTGCGACAGGATGGCGGCGCCATCCTTGAGGAGACAGAACGTCGACTTCAATTCGCCACCCGTCGCCAGCAGGTCGGGCGCGTCCTCAAATCCTTTCGGCAGCCTGATGGACTCGGGCGCATACCCTCGCGCCCGGCGCATGACCCGCGCCCGGCCGGCCACGATGCGCGCCACAGAATCGTCGATGCGGTTGGCGATCTCGCGGTTGTGCGTCAGCGCATAGGTTGCCATCCCGCCCAGACGTTCGCCGAGCTCGGCATCGGAAATCACCTGCGGCTCGTCGGACAGGTTACCGCTGGTCATCACCACGGGACGATCCATGCGCCGCAGCATCAGCTGATGCATCGGCGTCGTTGGCAGCATGAAACCCAGCGTCGTCAGGTCCGGCGCTATCGCGGCTGGCAATTTCTCGACGCCGTCGGCCTGCAGCAGCACGATCGGCGCCGCTGGCCCCTTCAGCAACATCTCTTCCTCGGAACTGATGCGGCAGTAGCGCCTGATGACGTCAAGGTCTCGCGCCATCAGCGCAAACGGTTTGGCGTCGCGCCTTTTCAACTGCCGCAACCTTTCAACCACTTCGACCTTGGTGGCGTCGCAAGCCAGCTGATAGCCCCCGATCCCCTTGACCGCGATGATCTCGCCTTTCTTCATCAATCCGCCGGCCGCATCGACGTCGTCCATCATCGAAAACTGATCGAAGCTGAATGGGCGCCCGTCCAGGCGCTTAAGCTTCACTTGCGGACCGCAGACATGGCAGGCGATGGCTTCGGCGCGGAACCGGCGGTCAGCCGGATTATCGTACTCGGCACGGCATGCCCCGCACATGGCAAATGCCGCCATGGTGGTGTTGGCACGGTCGTAGGGAATGCCGTCGACGATGCTGAGCCGCGGTCCGCAATGGGTACAGTTGGCCAGCGGATAACGATAGCGCCGATCGAAGGGATTGACGACCTCGGTCGCGCAATCCGGACAAATCGCGGCATCTGGCGCCACCTGGGTGTGGGCAACACCACCGATGCTATCGGCGATGGCGAACCCGCTTGCGAACGTGACAAAACAGGGCCGCATCTCGATCGCGTCGATGCGGGCCAGCGGCGGCGGCTCCCGTTCAAGCCGTTCGACCAGCGCGGTGATTGCGGCCGCCGTACCGAACGCGCGGATCAGCACGCCGCTGGAATCATTGAGCACTTCGCCGGACAGGCCGAGTTCGCGCGCATAACGCCAGACTGTCGGGCGGAAGCCGACGCCCTGCACCCGCCCGCGCACCCGGATTTCGGTCGACACCCGGTCGTTAGCCAGCGCCATGTTATGCTGCAAATTCAGGGCGCGACCTCCCATAGCAGAACGCGATTGTTGCCGGCGTCGGCGACGACCAGCAGATGGCCGCAGGCCGCAGCTCGTTTGCGGCAAAGAATTCCGCGAGTGCGGGAATATCATCCGGCCGGTCGCGCAGCGCCGGCACCTCCAGCTCAAACCCCTTGAGACGAAAATAAAGGTCCTGCCAGAACGTTCCAGCCGCGACTAACGCGCGCAGCGGTCGGTTCGACGCCGCAATGATGCGCACGTTGCTGGTCTCGGTGTTGTCCGAGGCGAGCGGCTTGACCTCGCCATCCTGGAGAAATCGAAGCGGGCTTACCTGGAAAGACGGCGACTCCTCGCAGATTTCATCGAGAAACACAGTTCCGCCGTCATCCGCGCGGAACAGGCCGAGACTCAGAAATGGCCGCCGTATAGGGGCCGCGCTTGTGGGCGAACAATTCGGATTGCAGCAATTCATTCGACATCCCCCCACAGTTCTGTAGCATCAACGGGCTGGCGTGTCGGGTCGAATTGGAATGGATCGCAC
>Ga0326727_10027325_pt1 | contig 10487 bp, 9 predicted proteins | sample MB2enrmetagenome_FD_207643 | JGI IMG/M metagenome (GOLD analysis project Ga0326727, IMG submission 207643) | Lab enriched peat soil microbial communities from McLean, Ithaca, NY, United States - MB29MY | ecosystem: Environmental > Terrestrial > Soil > Wetlands > Peat | place: USA: New York...
AAGGAGGTGACGACCGTCAGAGGAGAACTCGACCGTCAGCTCGTCGCGCCCGGCCTGGCCCATCCAGCGAACACTCCTGGATGCAACATCGAGGATCCCGGGACGGTCTGTTCCGCTCACGTCCGAGGTAATCCCCAGGAATCGGCTGTCGGGGCTCCAGGCTGCCGGTCCATCCTGGGATCCCTCTTTTCCCCGGAACAGGAGTTCCGGTTCGCAGCCGTCCGCACGGCATCGATACACATCACTGTTCTTGGCACTCGAGGTCTCGTTGGTGCCGTATGCGATCCATTTCCCGTCGGGGCTATAGTACTGGAACTGGGGGGTGCTGTATCCTACAGGGCTGGGACTGTCGGTGAGTTGTTCCAATCCGCCACTTTTCAGGTCCAACCTCCATAGGTTCAGTTGGCGCCGACCGCCGCGACCAGAGATATTGCCCAGGACGAGCAGCCAATGCCCGTCTGGGGAGATATCTACGGCGTGCTTCTCGGAAGTGGGATCGTTGGTCAGGCGACTCACCTTGGAGTCCTTTACTTGAATCCGGTAGAGATCGTGCTGCTCGTTACCCCCAACATCCTTGCCAAAGAAGATGTTCTCCCCGTTCCGGTCCCACAATGTAGTGGTTCGGAGCGAACGGGGCATCTCTCCGTGGCTAAGCTGGCGGGGACGTGGGCGGTCAATGGATGAAACATAGAGTTCTAGGCGTCCTGTGCCATCGAAGAAGAAGGCCATCTTGTCCTTCTGCCATGAGAGGGTTGGTTCGTGGTAAGTGGGCAGGCTCATCAGTGACTTCAGCGAAAGACCACTGCCACCGGTCTTGCTACGGGAGCTCTTTGCGCGCAGTGAGGCAGAACGTCGTGCCTTGGAGGGCTTCGCCTTGGGGGCCATGTGTCCCTGACATATCCGTGCTATTTCCGCATTCCGGTTTTGATGTGCGGGTATATTCGCGGTAGCCAGCAACGGCCTACTTTACGACGTCCATGTGCCCTTTCTTCAGGTAGCTGATAAACTCAAGGCTCACGCCAACCTTGGCCAGATCCTCCTCGGCGAAAGGCAAGGGCGCAAGTGCCTCGCCTCTCGCGAAGCGTTCCGGGATCCTCGCGTTCCCAATGGCCGCACGCCCGACTGCCACGATGTCGGCTCCAAACCCCCTGAGCTTGGTCGCATCTGATACACTTGTGACGCCCCCGGCACATATCAGAGGGACGCGCCTGTCAGCTTTCTCGTGAATGTACTCTAGGGCTACCTTCTCCGGGTACTTAGAACTCTTCTCAGCAAGGTCCCACTGCGAGATGTGCGCGTAATCGACCCCGTCTTCGATGAGCCAGTTCATTATCTGGATGTTCTCGTCGATGTCAAGCTTGGTCCTCATGCCGCCGCTCTCGAAACTCAGACGGATCCCGATGACGAAACCCTCCGGAACCTTGTTCCGGCATGCTCTGACCACTTCCCTTGCAAATCGTGCCCTGTTGGCCAGGCTGCCTCCGAATTCATCATCTCGCAGGTTCGTGGTCGGACTGACGAACTGAGTGATCAGGTAGCCGTTTGCGCCATGGATCTCGACCCCGTCAAAACCTGCCTTCGCCACTCTTGCGCTGGCGTTCGCAAAATCCTCGATGATATGAGCTATCTGAGGTTTCGACAGCTCTTTCGGCGGAGTCCTAACTGGGCGTCTCGGGTCACGATAGCGGCTTGGGCCACAAGCCGCAGTGCCAGTCAGCTCAGGTATCGTGCGAGAACCACCATGGCAGAGCTGTACGACCATCGCGCCACGGTGGTGCTTCAGCCGGGCCGCAAGCTTCGTCAAACCGGGAAGCATAGCGTCACTTCCAGCGCTCAGCTCGTTGGGAAAAGCAATGGAGTCCTTTGAGATGGCAGCGGCGCAGGTGATCACCATCCCATATCCATCCGATGCAAGCCTGTTAAGCCAGATGAGGTCCGCCTCGCTGACGCTCCCGTCAGCATTGCTCTGCGTTGTGGTCATTGGCGCGACCGCCAGGCGATTTGGGAGGACACTTCCGTTCCTCAGTTCGATTGGAGAGAACAAGTCGCTCATTCAGCGATCTCTGTTGATTCGGCGCCGCATAATAAGCAGGGTGTAGATTGATCCGCTACTTTCGGCAGATGACCATGAAGTGCTCGCTGGTTGCGACGACCGCCGGGTGCGTGCACGTCTCGAGATGTATCTTCATCCAGGCCTTCCATGCATTAGGGTATCTCTTTGCCAGACGTTCCAGGTCGTCCGGGCGTTTGCTCGCGAGACCTTCCAGCCCCACCCGGTTCAGGATACGCAGGTGCCTCTTCTTGAGGGAACCCTCCAACTCCTCCAGAAGGAAGAAGTGGCAGGGAGCGAAGCCAATGCTGCCGTCGTAATCACCCGTGGTAAGCATCTTGACATAAACCTCGGGGTACCGCTCGAGTTCCCCGGGAAGCTTGACCAGGCCGGTCTGCGGATTGGAGAGCCTTCCAATGACTGAAATGCATATCGGAGCATTCTTCTTTGCGACACGCACTAGTTCGTCGATGGCCTTCTCCCTCTGCTTAGGATCAAGCAGGTGGTTCAGAGGTGCGCCCAAGCAAAGCACTCCGTCGAACTTGTTGGTCTCAAAGCGGGACATGTCGTGGATGGAACCACGAACGTAGCCCTTCACCCTCTCCTCTACACCGGCCTTCTTCACCTGCTCCCTGGCTTTGCCCAGGAGCTCAGGCATGAGGTCAAACAGGATAACGTCGTATCCCAGCCTTGCCAGCTCTATGGTGTACCTTCCCGGACCACCGCCAGCGTCGAGTATGAGGCCGTGTCGAGGCAGGTGCTTTCTCAGAAAGTGAAGGGTGGTCTCGAACTCCAGCTTGTGGTACTGGTCCCTGGCGAGTCTCCCCCACTCGTCATAGTGGCGATAGTAGCTCTTGATGCGGCCCGAGGTGTTGCCCACGATCAGGAAGACCCACCCTTAGTGATATCATCTTTGAATCAGCATAGCCAGCAGATCTGCCAGGTAGCGGGCCCACATCCTCAGAACCGCGCCTCCCTGATATCCTTCAGGACCAGATACCCGACGAAAGATACGACGAGGATCACTATGCCGCTCAGCAGGTACACCTGCCCCACTGTTAGCTTGGTCACAAGGGCACCAGCTACCAGTGCTGCGATGGGCTGAGCCGCAGTTACGGAGGCCCCCAACGCGGTCGTCACTCTTCCGAGGAGACGGCTCGGAACCTTGGCCTGGAGGAGAACCCCGAACGGCAGGTTTGCTATGGCGCCACCCGCCCCGAGAACGAGGCCCGATGCCAGCGCCACGTACAGGTTCTGCGTCAGCCCCCAGACAAGCATTCCAGCTCCAATCGCAATGATTCCAGCAAAGAGCATCGACCCCACGAACCTGCGCATGTCCATCTTGCCCGCAATGAATGCTCCACCGATGCCGCCGAGCGCCACGCTGGCCCCCAGAAACCCGAATGCTGCTGCATTCCCGCCAAGGACGAACTTGGCGTAGGGGGCAGAGAGTGCGGAAGCCATCGCCCCGAAGAAGTTCAGAACGACCGCCAATCCAATCACCTCGAGGAGAAGCCGGTTCTGCCGGATGAAGCCGAACCCTTCCGCGAAGTCCGATAGGAATCCCTTCTGAGCATCCTTGTCGCTGGGATTAAGGCTTTTCACTGCCACAGCAAGGCGCGGAACCATGAGCAGCAGGGCCGCCGCGACAAAGAACGTTGCCCCGTCATAGAGAATGGGTGTAGCAACCCCGAAGATCGCGACGACGATCCCACCCAGGCCCATGCTGGCCAGCTGGTTGAAGTTGGAGCTGAGCGAGAAGAGGCCGTTCGCAGCCCCAAGGTCGTCAGGGCCGACAAGAGATGGTATCATCGCCTGGCTCGCCGAGCGCGTGAACTGGGATCCCGCGCTGAGCATGAAGAGAAGAACCAGGAGTAGGGGGAAAGTGAGACCGTTGATGAGGAACAGCACCGAGAGCGAGAAGACAATCGCGCCCTGGAAGACGTTCGCCCCTATCATGATGTTCCGACGGTCTACCCTGTCGATGACGACGCCCGCAAGGGGGCCAACTATGACGGTGGGAGTGAGCATCACTGCCACCGCGATCCCTACCGCGGAGGCCGACTTGGTGGTCACGACCACCAGCCAGAGCAACGCCACTTCGAAGATGTAGTCTCCAGACTGGGAGATGACCTGGGATATCCAGAGGAAGAAGAGGGAACGATTGCGGAGAGTCCTGATGTAGCTCGGCTTCGTTCCCTCCGAAGCCTGCTGCTTCAACTGGTGATCTTCTTCCATTACGGCTTGGCCTTCGAATCCTTGGCAGTGGTTGACGGGGCCAGTGGCCGCTCGGTCACCTCTCCATTAGGGGTCTCTTCGGAGAAAACCTGTGAGGAGAATCTCCAGAAGGATAGTCCCGGTCTTTTCCACGCGGTAGACGGGAGCCCGGCCTTCATGCACACTCCCCTCAGGAAGTCCTCTGCGCTCCATCCCTCGTCAACAGGTACCTGGGGCAGCAGGAGCCCATTGCCCCCGTTGCCGGCCACTACCAGGCCGTCCCTGCCCACGACGACCTGCCTCAGCAGGTCCTCCGGGGTCTTGTACGCTATCGGCTCCATCAATCCAAGGATCGACACCTCCACGACGAGGTGCTTAACTTCGGTCGTTGCCACCGGCGGGAAGCGGTAATCCTCTCTTGCCGCCAGCCAAGCTGCCTTCGCTATCGCTTCGGCAAGAGGGTAAACAGGTCCGGTGAAGCCGATGCATCCCCTGAGGTCCTTCCCGGGATGAGTGAGCAGGGTCACGAAGACGCCGCGCTTCTCCTTGAAGAGACGAGTGAGGGAGGGATCATCCTTGCTGGAGAGGAGGTCGGGGCCGTACGGTTCGTCCAAGGCGGTCTCGAGGATCTTCCTTGCAAGGCCTACTGCAAGGCGTCCCTCTTCGATCGTTGCCGAGCTCATCCGCTCTTGACCGCTTTGACAGCCTCTGGGAACGCCTTCGCGAAGCGCTCGACGTCTTCCTCGTGGTTTGAGAATGAGAGGCGCACGAACTTCTTCCCGAACTTGGGGGAGAGGTAGCTGCCTGCCCTCACGAACACACCGTGCTTCAGTAGCATTTCCTGTTGCAGCCGGTCCGGTTCTATTCCCAGACTCGAGATGTCGATGACAAACATGTTGGCCTGGGACGGATATACTGGCAGGAAGGCGCCCTCGACCGTCTCGACAGCCTTCTTGATGATCCTCTGGTTTCTCCGGCACTGCCTCTTGATCCTCGGGAACACCTTCGGCTTGGCCTGCAGGGCAGCGAGCCCGGCATACTGGGCCAGCACGTTCACGCCGAGGTCGTTGGTGTTGTACTTCCACACCTTGTCGTAGAGCTCTGGCAGGGCCATGAGGCCGCCGAGACGCATTCCGGCAAGCCCGCAGTTCTTCGAGAGGGACCAAACTGTGATCGACTGTTCGGGGGCGATAGTGTGGGTAAGAGTGTGTTCGTCAGCGAAATCCCTGTAAGTGACGTCGTTCAGGAGCACGAGCTTCTTGTCGTGCGCGATCTCGGCTATAGCCTTGACCTCCTCCTTGGGATAGCCTGAGCCGAGCGGATTCAGCGGGTCGATGAGGAGTATCATCTTGGTCTTCGGAGTGATGGCGGCCTGGACCCTGTCCGCTGTCATCCGGTAGGGACGTGCGTAGATGTCCAAGTTGACGGTCTGGGCCCCGGAGAGGCCGATGAACTTGTGTATGATGAGGTAGCTCGGGTCGCTTGAAATGACCTCGTCGCCAGGGCCAAGGAGTCCCCTCATGATCATGTAGAGGGCTTCCGTCCCGCCCGCGGTGATTCCGACCTTGACATCGTGGAACCCGAAATCCTCCAGGAGGAGCCTCTTCATCTCGGTGAGGCCGGGGGCGTACGGGTATTCCTGGTAGCGCATTTCCTTCAAGGCCTGGGTCACGGCCTTCCTCACTATGGATGGAGGGAAGAGATGGTTCGTGTTCTGGCTCATCCAGGCGAGTTCTTGGAAGTGTTCGTGGGCATAGGTGAAGGTGTCGAAGGGTTTCTCCATACGACTGGGGAATTCTTGCGGTATTAAAAGGAAAGGGGTAGTGCCCACTAGGCCGGCACCTAGCCCCCCGGGGCTCGCCCGAGGAAACCGGTCACGACTCCGAGCCATTGCAGGTCGCAGCTGACATCGGTCAGTCCGGTCCCTCTCAGCATCTCCATGACCCTGTCCCGCGGGGGGAAGTGCGCGAGCGAGTCGGAGAGATACCTGTAGGGGAGCTCATTGTGGAAAGCAGCCCCGATCGCCGGGACCACCTTGTCGAAGTACGCGTGGAAGAATCCCTTGAACCATGATGGCTTGGGTTCAGTCAGGTCGAGGGCAAGAATAACCCCTCCCGGCTTGAGGACCCTCCTCATCTCCTCGATTGCGGCCTTGAGGTCAGTGAGGTTCCTCAGCAGGAAGGCGCTTGTCACCAGATCGAAAGTGGAAGAGCGGAATGGGAGGCTTTGCGCATCACCCACCGCAAAGCTGAGCCTCCCTCCCGCAGGCTTTGAGGTCCTCGCCCTCTCTCCCTTCACGACCATCGCCCTCGTGAAGTCCACGCCCACGATCCTGGAAGAGGGGTAATGGGATGACATGAGGAAGGTCATGTCCCCGGGCCCACACCCCAGGTCGAGTATCATTCGCGGGCTCTTCCCGAGAAGATTGTCGACCGACCACAGGGCCTTTGATCGCCATATCATGTCCCCGCCAAGCGTGGATACGTGGTCGAAGAGGCTGTAGCGCCTCGAAATAGCGGAGAACATGACTTGAACGTCCCCCTCGAACGTTGGGGAGCCCCGCACCGGTCTCATCTCTGCCACGACACGACCTCTGCGTCCCCTTCTTCAGCTTGACCGGCTAGCAACCTGCTTCTTCAGGTCAGCGTATATGCCTCTAGTTGAGAAGTAGACATTGGCCTCGCCCAGCTGCTCGATCCGCGATATCACTTTCGCAGCCTCACCCAACTTGCCCCAGTCTGCATACGTGTGGGCGAGGTGCACGAGCGACTCGACCACCACCGGGACATAGCCGAGAGCGTCCGCCATCTTCACGGCTTTAAGGTACTCCGCCTCCGCCTCCTTGTAGGACTTCTTGTAATGCGCGATGATGCCCCTGTTCAGCGTGACCTGTTGAACACCCACCGAGTCGCTGAGCGCGGTCAGTATCCTTCCTGCCTCATCATTGTCCCTAACTGCCCCCTCTGCGTCTCCAAGAGCAAGGCGGATCTCCACGCTGTTGAATAGCCTCCAGCCCAGGCCGCGCCTATCCTTCGTCTTCTCCGAATACTCCCGGGCCGTCTTGATCGCTTCCATGGCCTCGGCAGGGTGGGCCGGCATCAGCGAGATCGCGAGGTTGTTGTGGGCCCTTGCAAGCTCGCGATAGTCGTGCAGTTCTTCGAGCTTTCGAATGGCCTTCTTGTAGTAATCCATCGACTTAGCCTGCTCCTTCTCCAATGCATCCTCCTCGGGGTCGAGAAGCGCGATGGTGGTCTCTATCTCCTTCCTGCCAGCGTCCAGTTGCCCTGCTCTGTAGGCAACACGCCCCAGGATGCGGTGAGCCAGCGCCAAGCCCTTCTTGTGTCCTGCCTTCTCCAGTAGCCGGATCGCCTCGTCACAGTATTGACGTGTAACCTCGACCTTGTCCATTTCGCGGGCAACATTTGCCCGCGATAGCAGGAGCAGGGCGCGCAGCGTGACCTCCCCTTCTGGCACCCTCTTGAGGCTCTCCTCATAAAGTTCGTCCGCCTTCTTGTCGTCACCCATCGTGTAATGCTGTTCGCCGATCTCCTTCAGGACTTCCGCCTCCTCGAGTCTGTGGTCGCCAGGAAGAGCGGCGAGGTCCTCCCGCGCTCTCTCGAGATAGCGTATCGCCACGTCAGGGGAGAAGGCGCCCATCGCCTGAGTTGCCGCATACCGGTTGTAAAGGAGCGACTTGTCATGGACGCGTCCCAGGTAGAAATGGCGGCCCATCTCGGGGATAAGATGCGGTGCCGGGTCCGGGTAAATCTTCTCGTAGGCCTCGGCGATCTTCTTGTGTATGACCCTAAGCCGGCTGGACGAGATGTCCCGGTAGGACTGAGCCAGGGTGTCTTCACGGGCGAATGCGTATGAGTCGCCCCCCTTCAACTCCTTGAGTGCTCCGTGCTGCACCAGCCTCTCCAGCAGCTCGGCCAGTGGCTCCTCCTCCATCTCTATGGCCGCGGCCAGAACCGAGAAGTCGAACTCCTTGCCGATGGCGGCCGCGTAGGAGAGCACCTTCCTCTCCGCTTCTCCCAGGCCAGCGGTGGCAGGAGAACTGACTGAAGGTGGCGTATCCGGGGGGTCGCTTTTCATAAATTCTGCCAATCCACCCTAGGCAAAAGTTAATCTTAACTTCAATCATGGCAAAAACCCGTGACGGATGAAAAAGAGGGCGTCAGCACGCGCGCCAAGGGCATCACTGCTGGCGAAATAGAGTTCGGCCTGTGCGTCCTGCTTCTCGTCCTCGGCATAGTCTTCTATCTGTGGTGGGGATTCTCGTATGGAGGCTGGCTGGACAACGGGGTCTACGCGGTCACCATCACGCTCGTCCTCTTCGGTCTCGCGGGAATGCTGGTGACAGCCCCCAAGCCGATCCAGAAGGTAGCTTCGTAGAGCGGCAATTCTTCCCAGGGTCCTCGCTCGAGGAAGTGTTCAGGTAACTGGCAGGAGCTCGCTCGAACTCCATCGCAAGGAAACTTTATGCGAACAGACCCACTTCTCGGTCAGGTGAGGAAATGAAGTACAAGACACTCGGCAACACCGGGCTTCTGGTTTCGACCCTTAGCCTGGGCACGATGACCTTTGGCGAGAGCCAGGGGATGTTCAAGCACATGGGAAGCGTAGACCAGGCGCTAGCCGACGAGCTCGTCAGGACCAGTCTGGACGCCGGAGTGAATTTCTTTGACACTGCAGATGTCTATTCAGGGGGCGAGAGCGAGAAGATGCTGGGACAGTCGCTCAAGAACCTCAAGATCCCCCGCAAGGACGTTGTGATCGCAACGAAGGTCTACGGGCGTTCCGGGCCCGGAAGGAACGATGTGGGAGCATCCCGCGGACACATCATGGACAGTGTCGAGGCCAGCCTCAAGCGGCTTCAGACCGACCACATTGACCTCTACCAGATCCACTCGAGCGACTTCCTCACACCCTTAGAGGAGACTCTTGGCGCTCTCGATGACCTGGTCACACAAGGCAAGGTGCGGTACATCGGCTGCTCTAACTGGCAGGCGTGGAAGATAGCGAAGGCTCTAGGGATCTCGGAGCTGAAGAACCTGTCCGGCTTTGTCACCCTGCAGGCGTACTACTCTATTGCCGGCCGCGACCTCGAGCGGGAGATCGCCCCATTCCTGGAGTCAGAGAAGATCGGTCTTCTCGTGTGGAGCCCGCTCGCCGGTGGCCTGCTGTCCGGCAAGTTCAGCCGCGAGAACCAAAAACCTGCCGGAGCCCGCCGCTCGGAGTTCGATTTCCCTAGGGTCGACAAGGAACGCACCTGGAATATACTCGACGTGATGGCCCCCATCGCGAAGGCCCACGGATGTAGCGCGGCCAGGGTCTCTCTCGCCTGGTTGCTGTCAAGACCAGTAGTCACCTCGGTCATAATGGGCGCCAAGCGCCTCGACCAGCTCCAGGACAACCTTGCCGCAGTTGATCTCAAGCTCACAGATGATGAACTGAGGCAGCTTGACGATGCGAGCGAACTTGGCCCCGAGTACCCCGGCTGGATGCTTGCAAGGCAGTCATCCAACCGTCTTGAACCTGGGGATACGTGGGGCCGTACGGCCACACCCGCTGCCTCGAAGCGCAAGTAACTCGTTAGCCAGGCCTATTCCTCCTTCCAGGGCTCTGCCGGTGTTGCCGCCGGCTCAGCCTTAGGAGGTTCAGCGGGCTCCGCAGGACTTGGCTTGGGCTTGCGCGTGAGGAGCAGGACGGCCGCAACTACGGCAACTACCGCTATCGCAGCCACGATCACCAACAGCATCATGCTGCCAAGGCCGGCATTGCCTGTGGTCCCGGACGTCGTGATGGTGATCGCTGCCGTCGTGCTCATCACTACCCCGTCCAGAGTGGTTGTTGCTGTCAGAACAATCTTGCCTGCTGAGTTCCCAGCGGTGAAGGTGGTGTACGGTGTAGAGGAGACGGCGGACGAGACATTGCCGTCATTGTTGCTCAGGGACCACGTGTAGGTGGCCCCGGAAGGGCAGCTTGCGACGCTGCTGCCGCTGAGGCAGGTGATTGCTGCCGTGAAGGTCTGCTGGCCTCCGGTCGTCATGTTGATGGAGACCGGTGAGAGAGAGACCTGGCTGAGCGTTGCCACCGAGCTTGTGACGGTGATCACGGTCGAAGCCGTCTTGGTGGTCCCGCTGAGCGTGGCATTGACGTAGATGCCAACCGTTCCCGCGGTGTTGCCTGCGCTGAACGTGTCCGTGGCCCCAGAGCC
>Ga0326727_10027326_pt1 | contig 10487 bp, 7 predicted proteins | sample MB2enrmetagenome_FD_207643 | JGI IMG/M metagenome (GOLD analysis project Ga0326727, IMG submission 207643) | Lab enriched peat soil microbial communities from McLean, Ithaca, NY, United States - MB29MY | ecosystem: Environmental > Terrestrial > Soil > Wetlands > Peat | place: USA: New York...
CGGGCGCCGCGCCAGCATCTGCGAGGGCGGCGTCCAGCTCGGCCACTCCTTCTTGGCCGAGATGCGGTGAACGCCGCTCCAGCGAAAGCCGTCGCGGCCGACGCCGATGCCGTAACGCAGCGCCTGACCGCCCGGGAGGATCAGATAAAGCCGGCGCTCGGCGGTGTTGATGAAAATGGTGCCGGGGGAATATTGGCTGGCGAAGCTGACGGTCTCACGTGGGATCGGGCTTGCGCCATTGCCCCGGAAATTCGGGCCGCTGCCCATGAGATCGTGCATATCGAAGGACTCGGCTCGCCCCTCTCCCGCTCCGGCCAACCCTATCGCCGTCGCCAACAGCAGGGCAAAACCCCGGATCATCCTGGCCTCCACGGAAAAATCCGCTCTCCGCGCGACAGGCCATAAGGCCAGCAATTTCGCAAGCAACGAGCCCGTGAGCGGCGGCGGTTCCGTTTGCCGCGGTTAGCGAAATGACACATCGGTATTTCTGCTCCCCTACCCCTTGCGGGGAGGGGTTGGGGGTGGGGGTCCGCGAGTCCGCTGTTTGTGGCTTACCCCCCTCCCCAACCCTCACCCGCAAGGGGGGAGGGAGCCAAGTGCGCCTGCGTCTTGTTCGTCGAAGGTGGCTTGCCTCGTCCAAGCGACTCCCTTGTCAAGAAGAGCACCGTTGCACTCGCAATAGCAGCAATGCTGCCGAACCCTTTGACGAAACGCGCCGGGAATGATTGATCTTTCTGCGGCGGCCGGGATGCAGGCCGCGAACGGGAGTGGAACGATGAATGGTGCGGAAAGTCTGGTGCGGACCCTGGTTGCCGGCGGCGTTGACGTCTGCTTCGCCAATCCCGGTACCTCGGAGATGCATTTCGTCGCCGCGCTTGACCGGGTCGAGGGCATGCGCTGCGTGCTAGGCCTGTTCGAGGGCGTGGTGACCGGCGCTGCCGACGGTTATTTCCGCATGAAAGGGACGCCGGCCTCGACGCTGCTGCACCTTGGGCCGGGCCTCGCCAACGGGCTTGCCAACCTGCACAACGCCAAGAAGGCGCATTCCGGCATCGTCAACATCGTCGGTCAGCATGCCGTCTATCACATCGGCTACAATGCACCCTTGACCTCCGACATCGAGGGCCTGGCGCGCCCGATGTCGGAATGGGTGCGGACCTCGCCGAACGCCAAATCGGTTGCCGCCGACGGCGCCGCGGCTATTGCGGCTGCCAAAAGCGCGCCGCCGCAGATCGCAACCTTGATCCTGCCCGCCGACACCGCATGGAACGAGGCCGACGGTATCGCCGCGGTGCCGGCGCCGTCGCAAGCGGCCGGCTTTTCCGCTGACGCGGTCGACCAGGCGGCGAAGGTGCTGCATGGCGGGGGTGCTTCGACGCTGTTGCTGATTACCGGCGGCGCGCTGACCGAGCAGGGGCTGGCGCTGGCGCAGCAGATCGCCGGCAAGACCGGCTGCAAGGTGATGGGCCAGACCTACCACCCGAAGATGGCGCGTGGCCGCGGCCGTTTCTCGATCGACCGCATCCCTTACGTGATCGAGCAGGCGCTGCCGATCCTGAAGGACTTCAAGAACATCGTACTGGTCGAGGCCAACGATCCCGTGGCGTTTTTCGCCTACCCGAACAAACCGAGCATGCTCAAGCCCGACGGCTGCGAGGTCCACCGCATGACGGCGTGGGGCGACAATTCGGTGGCGGCGCTGGAGGCGCTGGCGGACGCACTCGGTGCCAAACCGCAGGACGTCAAGCCGCAGAAGCTCGCCGAACTGACCAGGCCGACCGGGGCGCTGACCCATGCCTCGATCGCGCAGGCGATCGCGATGGCGATCCCGGAAAACGCCATCATCGTCGATGAATCGATCACGACGGGGCGCGGTTTCTTTCCGCCGACCGCGGCGGCTGCGCCACACGACTGGCTGCAGAACATGGGCGGCTCGATCGGATTTTCGACGCCGGTGGCGACCGGCGCGGCGGTCGCCTGCCCGGACCGCAAGGTGATCTGCATGGTCGGCGACGGCAGCGCGATGTACACCTTGCAGTCGCTGTGGACCCAGGCGCGCGAGGGGCTCAACGTTCTCACCATCGTGTTTGCCAACAGGATCTATCAGATCCTGCGCGGCGAATTCGACGGCGTCGGCGCCGGCCTGCCGGGACAGCGGGCGATGGACATGCTGAAAATCGACCGCCCTACCATCGATTTTGTCTCGCTCGCCAGGGGCATGGGCGTTCCGGGCCGCGCGGTCAGCAATGTCGACGACTTCGTCAAGGCGCTTACCGAGGGCGTTGCCGAAAAAGGCCCGCGGCTGATCGAAGTGCAGATGTAAATCTAAGGACTCCGCGCAGGGGATTGGTTATCGTCATTCCGGGGCGATGCACCAGCATCGAACTGCGATGTGCAATTGCACATACGAGAATCTCGAGATTCCGGGTTCGCTTCGCGCCCCGGAATGACGAAGCGGAGGCGCCATGCAAACCGAGATGCAGGCCGAGCTGAACAAGGTGGTCGCCGCACTCGGCGAATTCTATGCGTGCGAGGCTCATTTGCTGCAGCACGATCTGGGCGAGCGCACGCTGACGCACCGGCTGGCGGTGCAGCTCGAACGGCAGTTTCCGGGATGGCAGGTCGATTGCGACTATAACCGGCTGGGGGAACGTACGCTGCGGCTTCCGAAGGGAACGATCGTCTCGACCGATGACGAGCTGGGGAAATCAATCTATCCCGACATCGTCGTGCACCGCCGCGCCGTGCCGGAAAACCTGCTCGCGATCGAGGTCCGTAAAGCGACCAACCATCACCCGCCGGACCATGACCAGCACAAGCTGCGCGCGCTGACCGATCCGCATCTGTGGTTCGCCTACCGGATCGGGCTTTATCTCGTCCTCGGCAGGAAAAGCGCCGCATCGGATGTCTATGTCGGCGGCGCGATCGACCGGCCGCTGTCCGATTGGCTGGCGGCGCGGCTGAAGGAGGCGGGCTTGTAGCCCGTCAGCGCGCCGCCTCGATTGAGTTTTGCTGCCCAAACATCGGCGAAGGTCCGGTCTCGATCAGGGATTCGTGCTGCATGATCCAGCGTTCGACCCGCTCCAGCCGCAGCGAGGGCGCAAACAGGTACCCCTGGCCGATGTCGCAGCCGGCCTGCCGCACCCTGGCGAGCGTTTGAGGGCTGTCGATCCCCTCCGCGGTCACCTTCATCCCAAAGGCTCGCGCCAGTGCGATCGAGGCTTCCACGATTCTCATCATGTCCTCGTCGCGCTCGCAGCCCTTGACGAAGGTTTGATCGATCTTCAATTCGTTGAACGGCAGCCGCGCCAGCGCCGCGAGCGATGAAAATCCGGTGCCGAAATCGTCGATCGAAGCGCCGATACCCTTGATTCTGAGTCGCACCAGAATATCCATCGCCCGGTCAACGTCGGACATCGCGACGCTTTCGGTGACTTCAACAATCAGGGATTCCGGCGCGACGCCTTCCTCGCGCAAAATGCTCTCGATGCGCTCCGGAAGCGTCAGATCGGTCAACAGCGACCCAGATACGTTGACCGCGATGGTAAAGCCGGGACGCTGGGCGATCAGTTTCCGGCCATCGGCGATGGCCGCGGAGATTATCCGGTTGGTCAGGTCCGGCATCAGGCCGGACTGCTCGATCAGCGGTATGAATATCGCCGGCGAGACGATGCCAAACTCCGGCGTGCGCCAGCGCGCCAGCGCCTCGGCCCCGACCGCCCGACCGGTTCGCAGATCGACCTTGGGCTGGAATTCGACGAAGAATTCGCCTTGCGAAAGCGCCGACAGAATTCTTTTGCGATCGATCCCGGGCATCGCCGCGGCGCCCGGCGGTATCAACTGGTCCTCGGCCGGCAGCAATAGCGCCGCGCGCACATGGTCCAGATTGAGCGGCTTGGTCAGGCAACAGGTCAGTGATAGATCGAGCGCCTGGCCCACTCTCATCGTGGTTTTCAATATGCGTTCGTCGCAGCCGCTGATGATCACGATCGGCATGGCGTTAAGCCTGAGATCGGCGATCAGCCGCAGCAATTCGACGCCGTCGCGTTCGCCGAGCGAAAGATCCAGCGTCATGACGTCGAACGCGCTGGTCCGCAACAGTTCGGACGCCATTTCGAAGGTCGAGGCGATGTCGGCATCATAGCCGAGTCTCGCGCCGATTTTTCCGATGATGGTCCGCTGCACCAGATCGTCATCGACGACCAGCAGCCGGCCTTTCGAAAAATCCGTTTGTCGTGCCATCGTTCTCATGAGCTCGCTCCGATCCGGGTTTGCAGCAGGTTGGCTCGCGCAAACTGTCGTGTCGTCTCGAACGCCTGTCGAAGCGCCGCGAGGCAATCCTGCAATTTCGCCGCCGTCATGGTTTCGGCGCTCGATTCGAGCTCCCTGGCAAGCCCCGACAGATCCTCGAATCCGAACGTCGCCGCGGAGCTCTTGATGGAATGCGCTTGCCGCTTGATCAGCGCGCGCGGCTCGCCGTTTGCCGGAAGCTCTGCGATCTTGTCGGCGGTGTCGGCCAGGAAGACCCTCAGCACCTCCAGCGCGTCGGCTTCGCCGAGCTCGGCGCCGAGGGTATGAAAGACGGTTTCGTCGAATAGCCTGTTCATGCGATCGCTCTTTTCTGCTGTGCGAATGAGTGCGCACGATCAAGTGCCGCGCCCAGCCGGTCCCGGTTGAGAGGTTTGGTCACGAAATCGTTCATGCCGGCGGCGAAACAGGTGGCCTGATCCTGGTTGGTCGCGTTCGCCGTCAGGGCAATGATGTAGCTGTCGCGCGCGGGCGTCGGCAGTTGCCGGATGATCTGCGTGGCGATCAGCCCGTCCATCTCGGGCATCATCACATCCATCAGAACCACGTCGTAGAACTGCTTCTGCAGGGCGGCGACCGCCTGGGTGCCGTTCTCGACGAGATCGGCCTCGTAGCCGAGCTTCTCGAGCAGCTTGCGGACCACGAATTGATTGGTCACGTTGTCCTCGGCCACCAGTATTTTGAGCGGGTTTGCCGGCAGCGCAGCCGTGCTGGCCGGCGCCGGCACGATGCCGGGCGCGGGCAGCTCCGGAACCTGTACGGCGTCGGCGTGCGGTTCCGGTTGCGGATCGACCAGCGCGGAGAATTCGAATTTGCTTCCCTTGCCGATATTGCTTTCGACCGAGATTTTGCCACCCATGCACGCGACCAGTCGCTTGCAAATCGCAAGCCCCAGCCCGGTGCCGCCGAAACGGCGCGAGATCGAGCTGTCGATCTGGGAAAATTCGCGGAACAAGAGACCGATGGCGTCGTCGGGTATGCCGACGCCGGTGTCGGTGACGGTAAAGATCAGCCGGTACTGCCAGCGGTCGGCGGCCTCGGCCCTGACCTCGACGTGGACGCCGCCGGATGCGGTAAATTTGATGGCGTTTCCGACCAGGTTGAAAAGCACCTGGCGGATGCGGGCGGGATCGCCAACCACCACTTGCGGAACGCTGGGGTCGATCGAAGCGGTCAGGCGCAGCCCCTTGTCCCTGGCGCGCGACATCAAGAGCTCGATTGTGGCCGCGACCGAACGGCGCGGCTCAAACTCGATGTGTTCGAACTCGACCCGGTCCGCCTCGAGCTTGGAGAAATCGAGTACGTCGTTCAGAATCTGTAGCAGGTAGTCGGCCGACTCCCGCAAGGTCGTTGCGATCTTCTTCTGGTCAGCGCCGAGATCGCCGGCCACCAGCAGGTCGGCAAGACCGATCACGCCATTCATCGGTGTTCGGATCTCGTGGCTCATCATTGCCAGGAATTCGGAGCGCGCGCGGATGCCGGCTTCGGCGGCATCGCGGGATTTCGCAAGCCCGGCCTGATAACGATTGATCAGGAGCGAGACGATGGCGATGACGGCGCTCAGCAACGTGGCGGCGAACACGTCCTTGTCGCGGTCGAGCCGGAATGCGGCAAAAACTTCATCCGCCGCCCGTCCCACGATGACCATCAGCGGATAGCCCTTGACCCGGCGAAACGAGAAGATGCGTTCGACCTTGTCGATTTGGCTCTTTCCCGTGAATGAGCCGCTCGAAACGTTCGAGAATCCCGCCATGACCGGGCTCCTGCCCAGCGACATTCCGAGCGCCGGCGGTCCGTTCGTGCCCCGGGCGCGGACAATTCCGTCGCTGCCGATCAGCGTGACGTTGCCTTTTTTGCCGATGTCCACCGAATCGTAGAAGCGCGCCAAATATTCAGGATCGAGCGAAACCACGACCACGCCGCCGAATGAGCCATCCATGGCGATAATCCGGCGCGTGAGCTGTATCGACCATTTGTTCGAGACCCGGCCGAACACCGGTGGACTGATATAGAGAAAGTCGTCGACGCTCTCGGCATGGACCCGGAAATGTTCGCGATCGTGCAGGTCCAAGCCCCTGGCGTTATCGTCCAGATTGCTTGCCAGAATGATTCCGTTTTTGTCGATCACCACCACCTGGAACGAGAAATCCGAGAGAAATTTGCTGGTCTTCGCCCACGGCGACATGTCGAAGTTGGCGGGATCCCGCGCATAGGAGTTCCGGACATAGAGCAGGGTCTGGTCGGCAGCCTTGATCGAGCCGATGATCTGCTCCTCAAACGCGCGCGCGAGATTTCCGTTGTTCTGTACCGCGGCGCGCTCGATCCGCGTCCTTTCCTCCGAGATGCTGTAGAGGATTCCGGACCATACCAGGACGATCGCGGACAGGCCGATCAGCGCGCTGGCGTAGCGCCCGAGCAGGCGCGCCACCTCATCCACGCCGGCGCGCAGCCGAGTGGGTGATTTCGCCGCCTGCTGATCAAAACCCGACATGCCTGCTCGCCCCCGATCCCAAAACGCTAGCGCGTGCGGGTGGACGTCAGGTAAAACAGATTGCGTAAAACTTTCCGCAATTTTGACGGTTGATTAGCTATGTTGCCTCAACGCCCGGGCCCGCTGCGGTCGCGCTCCGCCGCCGGCTGACATTCGCGCCGGACGGGACGGGCGCATCGGGGATGCCGAGTGAACGGCAAGGCTGATTAGGTTGGAGGCTGCCGGGGCGGGCGCTCAGATCATCCGTCGCCGCGACCGCTCCCGGGCCAGGGTATCGGACGGCAGCTCGCCGAACGCGCGCCTGTAGTCGGCCGCGAAGTGACCGAGGTTTCCAAACCCGCACTTGAACGCGATGCCGGTCACCGAAACGGCCGGATTCGCGCTCTGGAGCATTTTTTTCGCGTTGTCGAGCCGAATCATCTTGGCAAAAGCGATCGGCGAATAGCCATGGGCCTTTTTGAACGAACTGAACAGGCTTCGGGCGCTGATTCCCGTTGTCGCGACCAGTTCGTCGATGCGAATGGGCTTGTTCCAATTCTCGTAGATGTATTCTTCGGTCCGGCGGATCGCACTGAGCGAGGCGTGTGGCGCTTTGTGCCCGAGGAGTTGGCTGAAGCTATGGTTGCCCGCACAGAGAACCGCGACCGTAATCGCCTGTTCCAGTTCGCGCAGGGCCGGCGCCGGCAACTCGGCGGAGGTGGAATCCAGCTGCCTCGCCAGAAACATGAGCATCTGCAGGAGGCCGCGCGCCGTTGGCTCATCGAGAGCCATGGCAGGCGTGAACGCCAGCGTTCCCTTCGGTCTGAAGCCGAGCAACGAAAATAGCATCCGATCCAGCGCGCTACCTGCGAGGCGAAGGGTGAGCCGGCTGTTATCGCCCGCGCAGAGCATCCTCGACGACAGCCCCACCGATGTCACGCAAGCCTGCCGCGCGGTGACCTCGGTGGTCTGGCCGCCCGCCGTCGTGGTCGCGAAACCGCTCAGCCCGATTTGAAGCCGGACAAAATCGCTCTCGGGATAACCGAGCTCGATATCCGAATTGATCGATGCGTAGGCCAGCGCGATATCCCTGAGCTGCACGAAATTTGCGCGGGTATCGAACCGGTCGGGCCTTTGCAGTTCGATCCGCGAAGCGCCGAACACGCTCGTGCCCTTCTCCTTCAGCACCTCGACGCTGGAGGTATGGAAAACCGGGAAACGATGCAGCGGCTCCAGAGCTCGATCATCCATTGTCACTGCGCCCTGGCGAAAAAAAACGTCATTAAAATGCCGGCGAAACAGGATGCCGGCAAAATGCCGACGGCTTCGTATTTTAGATCGCCGCCGAAGATTCGCAATCGTCGGCGCTCAAGTCGCTTCGGGTTAAGGTCGTGATCTGAAAACGCGTTTGTGAAAACGACGGGACGCGGGTCGCGCAAAAAGTGTCTCGACCACTCAAAAACCGCGCCGAGGCGGACCGCCGTCGTGTTCATTCGCGTCACGCTGCGAGCGAGCGTCGCTAACCCATTGAGTGGTTACCCGTAGTATTACGGTCCGTCACCTTAAGTCGGCGGTAGCACTAATGAGACAATTTGCTGAGACCGATGATTCGAGGGACACCGGCCGATGCAGACGCTGGAGACAACCGACCTGAAAGAAGTAAGGCGGTGCCGGATCGCCCAATTCAGCGGAACGAGCAGAACGCTGAAGGTCGGAGAGACATCCGTTACCGGCTTTGTCCGATCGGTTCGCGAAGATAGCTCACGCCCTCAGTCCACCTGGATCATCACGGTTCTTACGCAAGGTTTCAAGGCCGGCCCCTCGGCCAGACAGGACTGACTTGGTCAAAAGCGGCCGCTGTCTTCAATTTCCATTCGTTTCGATTGCAAGGATGAATCCCATGTCGCTTCTAAATCTCCGCATCAGTGGCCGGCTCTATGCCGGTTTCGGCATGCTGCTGCTGTTTTGCGTGGGGCTCGTCGGCTTCGCGGTGTGGCAACTTTGGGGGATACAACATCATGTCGACTCGATGGTGTTGCAATCGCGAAACAACATTCGAGCGGTCGAGATCGGATCTGAGCTTCATGCCAATCGCCGGGCGCTGCTTCGCTACGCCTTCGATCACGATGAAGCTTCCTTTGCGGAGTCGGAAAAGCGGTTGTCGAATATCAGTGCGCTGCTTGAGGAGGCGATCCAGCAAACGATCTCCGAGGAACGGCGCGCCGCGTACAGGGAAATTCTGAAGGACGCGGCTCAACTGAAGGCTCAGCGCCTGGCGCTTGGCGATGCGGTAAAGCAGACCCTCGCGGGACGGGACGTGCTGTTTACCGAAGGCGACAAAATGGCCGCAGAAGTGAAGACCTTTGTGGATGCCGCGGGCAAAACCGAATTTACGCGAGAGGCGGCGGCGCTCGAGAGCAAGGTCCTGCTGGTCAGGGTTGCGAACTGGCGGTTTCTAGCCACCAAGGATCCAAAGGGCGTGGCGACTTTCAAGACCAATGTCGGCAACGCGCTTCAACAGGTCGCTGGACTGGAAAAGCTCGACGGTATGCCGGCAAATCTCGCGGCGATGCTGGCGGCGGTCAAGACCGGCATAGGCAAATACGCCGATGCCTTTGATAAGACGTCCACTGGCCTGCTGCTGACCGACGAGTTGTACTACAAAGCCATCACCCCGCCGACGGTCCACGCGATCGGCGAGATGGACAAGGCAAAGGTTTCGATCACTGCGGCGTTCAAATCTACTATGGCCGAGACCGAAAGCACCATCGGCGGAACAATCGCCACGCAGGAGATCGTGGCCGGTGCCGCCGTGCTCATCGGCCTGCTGGTCGCCTTCCTGATTGCCCGCGGCATCATCGGCCCGCTATCCGGCCTCACGTCGGGCATGAAGGAGCTTGCTGCCGGCAATTTCGGCGTGGTGCTTCCCGGGCTCGATCGCAAGGACGAAGTCGGCGACATGGCGCAGGCGGTCGAGACCTTCAAGGTCAAGGCCGCGGAGAAGGCCCGCGACGAGGCGGAAGCCAAGACCAGGCAGGATCAGGTCGCAGCCCAGCAGCGCAAGGCGGATATGATCAAGCTTGCCGATACCTTCGAAAGCGCGGTCGGCGAGATCATCGAAACCGTGTCGTCGGCCTCGACCGAACTCGAGGCCTCCGCCTCGACGCTGACCTCGACCGCCGAGCGCGCCCAGGAACTCACGACCATGGTGGCTTCGGCCTCTGAAGAGGCTTCCACCAATGTGCAGTCGGTGGCCTCGGCCACCGAGGAATTGACCTCATCCGTCAACGAGATCAGCCGCCAGGTCCAGGAATCGGCGCGGATGGCTCATGAGGCCGTTGATCAGGCGCGCAAGACCAACGATCGCGTCGGCGAACTTTCGAAGGCCGCCGCCCGCATCGGCGACGTGGTCGAACTAATCAACAATATTGCGGGCCAGACCAACCTCCTGGCGCTGAACGCGACCATCGAGGCGGCGCGTGCCGGCGAGGCTGGCCGCGGATTTGCCGTGGTGGCGTCCGAAGTCAAAGCACTGGCCGAACAGACCGCCAAAGCCACCGGCGAGATCGGCCAGCAGATCTCCGGCATTCAGGCGGCGACGCAGGAATCGGTCGGCGCGATCAAGGAGATCAGCGGCACCATCGAGAAATTATCGGAGATCTCGGCGACTATTGCATCGGCGGTGGAAGAGCAGGGCGCGGCGACGCAG